>Ga0209183_1000468_pt1 | contig 16650 bp, 18 predicted proteins | sample LHCtaG_2_FD_184120 | JGI IMG/M metagenome (GOLD analysis project Ga0209183, IMG submission 184120) | Hot spring microbial communities from Little Hot Creek, USA to study Microbial Dark Matter (Phase II) - LHC4sed_replicate (SPAdes)... | ecosystem: Environmental > Aquatic > Thermal springs > Hot... | reverse complement strand
TAAGTTCATGGTCATATCGTTTCTCATTCTTATTTGGTGTAAATCCTAGCAATCCTTTAAGTCTAGTTATAGGCAAATGTAATGGTAGCTCTACTGTAAGAATGGCTAATTCAACGCTATCCCTTACTCCAAGCATCCTACAAGCCTCCTTATAGATAGCATTTCAATAATCTTTTTAGCTACATCTTTCTTATCCTTCTCCATCAATCTTACAGCATTCTCTAGCTCATAATCATACCCATCCCTATTGGTCTATATCTTTAATGTCGTGATTCTCTTCGATAGAAGCTCATACCTGTTTATCAATGGCCTCAGCTCAACCTTCTTCTCCATCTCATGAACCGTTAAAGTTTTGAGATCATCTTTTGAGATCTTTGAAAGCATTATTACATCGTTTTTATCAGTCTTCCTAAGATTGTTCTCTATTCTAAGCTTCTTCAATATTCTTGCATCCTTCAATATATATACTTTGATACCTCTCTTCAACAGCCCCAATACTTCTTCATAAATCTCTGGAAACAATGTATCAATGAATACTTCATCAACATCCTTAAACTTGGTCAGCTTGTCTACTTCAAATATTTCCCACCATCGTAGACATAGTGAGGCTTCCTCTTCTTCCTATCGTTGTTAGCAGTCCTGGAAGTATCAACATAGACAGCCTTAGACATCTTCGACACCCCACTCAACCTCTCCACCGCATTCTTGAAAGAACTCTTAAGAATAAAGATGAGAAGGAGGGTGTGGGAAGCGGAGATTTATAGGTGGATGATCTCTGGATAAGCATTCCATCCATCTCTACAGTTTGATAATATAATTTGAATAAGCTAAGACTCCTATCCACTGAGAATGATCTTTAACACTCATATTATAGTAGAATATAGCTCTGAGACTTGAAGCTTTACCACGGTCTCACCTACAACTACATCATTCCTAAACATCATCTCCACAGAGAACATCCCTGAGAATCTGCGGAGCCATCTCCCAACACTCTCCAGGGAAGCCATAGTTACATAGTATCTCTCAGAAATATCTCCAAGACTTAGACCAGCAATATACAGCATGATTATCAAATAAGCCTTCTCATATAATGGATTATTCTTAAACTCTATAGTTGGATTGAAGAGTAGAGAGATGGAGTAATACCTATATCCGATACCATTATAGTATTGATGGTTGTTAGGATTTGTGGCAGGGTTCTAATATCTAAGCTTCATAAGATTACTTATATTCTTAGGAAGAAGTATGGAGTTTCGGCCGATCTCACTGATCTACCGGCCCTTATCTTCAAGGATGATATATTAATTCTTAAGTTTTAACTTATTTTTTTATCTTAGTAGCTTCTTTGGTTTTAGCCAATTGTATTTTCTCCATTTGGGCTCTGGGTATCCACAGTAACTACATCTCTTCTTACTAAGATTATAGGAGTGGTGTCCGCATCTTCTACATCTTATATGTACTATCTTGTTCCTTTTACCACGGGAGGGCGTACCTTTCGTCATTTCTCACTTCACCCTTTACTCTATGGGGACTAGGAAATTAGATTTATACTTTTTCTAATCATTAGTCTAATTATCTTCTATTTATTTCGTCTTTGCAACCTTTGTAGATGTTCTTTTAATGTTATTTTTTCTCTTTTATTGTTGGTGAAACCATTATGATATTGTCTCCACGTACAACTATTGTCCCTAACTGTTTTGAGGAAGTATTTTCATCATCAAGTTCTTCTGCTTGCTCAAGGATAAGGTTCATGTGCTGATCATACCCTTGTAGAATCCCTCTAAGCATCTTTCCATTCCTTAATCTTACAAGTACTTTCCCTCCAAGACTTTCAGAGAGAACTCTAAGAGATATATCCGTAGACAAATTATTTCACCACTTCTCTATTCAATAGAATTTATGCATGATATTAAGGTTTCTTCTAAGATAAGTCTATTTTATCCAAGACTATGTCTCACTCAGCAAATATATGCAGTAATACTAGATCCTGGTACGGCTGAAGAGACGAGACGAACAATTAGTCTATTCCAGTCTTGATCTTAGTGTTAATTAATCTAAGAGATACTAGACAGGGTGAGGTCGCTTAAGAGTACGTAGAGAATAATACTCTAATGTTACAGGAATATCTTGAGTGGCGGATTCTAGAGGATATGTTTTTCTCGTACACCTGCCTAAAATTTCATGCATGATCAATGAGAAAGAAGCAGAGTTAATCGAGGAGATTGAAGAAGAAGTAATGAAAATTGTTAAAATGGCTGAAGAAGTTGATGAGAAAGCATTTATGAAAACAACTAATATCTTTAAAGTGAAGTACCTTCGCCTGTTAAGTGGTAATTCTAAGATACTAGAATCTATTAGTAGAGGAGAGCTGGTAATAGCTTCTCTAGAAGGATTGAAAGATGGAACTTTAAAGAAAGCAGTCGAAGAAGTTAAAAGCGAAGTCGCAAGGAGAGGGGGAAGCTTATACTTTATCTCTAAACCTGTAATTCTAATCTTACCTAGAAACGGGTTACTAGTCGATGAAGTCTAACTCTTCATCTCTAGAGTTATCGAATCGAGATTTCTAGGTGTATAGATTCTAGGGCTGGGTAGTAGCTTAGAAATGTTTTTAGATAAGTTTGATACTGCTTCAGGTTCACCGTGGACTAGAACAATATTTCTAGGTTTAGGTTGAATAGACTTTACGTATTTTATGAGTTCCTGCATACTTGAATGACCTGAGAATCCATCTATCTTTGTAATCTCCATTTTTACATTTATTAATTCAGGTCTACCATCTTCTCTTATTAATTTTGCTTCTCTAATATCTTTTAGCAATCTTCTCCCCAATGTTCCTTCAACTTGATAGCTAACAAACATGAGGAGGTTCTTTTCATCTCCAGCATATTCTCTGAGATAAGTTAATATTGGTCCCCCCTCAAGCATCCCGGAAGTAGCTATTATAATCATTGGTCCATCCATTTCAAGAACTTCTTCCCTCTGCTGCTGGCTCTTAACAGGCGTAAAGTATTCTGTTAGGAAAACATTCTTATTCTCTATTACTTGTCTAGCTATCTCCTGGTTCATGTATCTTGGAAAAGCTACATGTATTCCTGTAGCTTCTATCACTAATCCATCCAGAAATACCGGAACTTCAGGAATACTCTTAGAGTCAAATAGATGGTTAAGTATTAACATTATTTCTTGAGCTCTACCAACTGCAGGTACAGGTATCAAGATTTTTCCTCCACGTTTAACAGTTTTAGTTACGTATTCTGCTAGTATCTGCTCACTTTGAGCTCTATTGAAAGAGACTTGGCTTGCACCATAAGTACTCTCCATGATTAGTGTCTCAATTCTTGGAAACTTACATATACATGCTTCAAGCGTTCTACTATCTTCAAACTTAAAATCGCTTGTATACACTATATTGTGGAAACCTTCTCCAATGTGTATATGGACAACCGCCGAACCTAAAATATGCCCTGCATTATAAAATGTTATTCTAACATCAGGAGTAATGTTTGTCACAACTCCGTATCCTAAAGGCACTGTATGCTGGATTGCAAGTCTTACATCAGCTTCACTATATGGGGGGAAGAGACCCTCCTTCTCAGCAACGCTTATGAAGTCAAGCTGCTGCATCAACATTAATGGTAAGGTTGGTTCAGTACAGTAGACGGGCCCCCTATATCCATACTTGAATAAATATGGAACCATCCCCATATGGTCTAGGTGAGCATGAGTTACTACGACTGAATCTAGTTCTTCTAATATATTTTCAACCGAGTCAAATCTTGGGATCATCTCAAGATTGGTTGAACCACTTGGAGAATATCCGCAATCAAGCAGTATCTTACTCTCTGTAGTCTGTAGAAGGATCGCTGACCTACCAACTTGTTGCCCTGATCCTAGAATCGTTATTAGCGCTTCGTTAACCTCGAAGACTTGGTCTCTGAAAACTCTTTCACCAATATTTCTAAGAACTTGAATTCTATATTGGGGGTCTCCATATATTATCTTCTTTATCTTCTCAATAGTTTTCGTCTGCATTGGAGGTTGCCTTTCAACTTTAATAGTCCATAAGGTCACGCTGCTTAATTGCTTTAACTCGTTCTCTAAGGGTAGAGGTCTATCTGGGCTTAACTCAACTATTACTTCTCCAAGTGTTCCATTAAAGATTATACCCGAGATATTTCCGAAAAATTCTCTAATCTTTTCTTCTACTTCTTCTTTCTGCATTCTTATTGACTCATCAGATCTAATTACTACTCTCTTTTTTATCAGGTTTACAAGATCTTTAGCTATCTGATCTTGGTTTACAAATAGTTCAGGATTCTTAGTGTAAATAGCAATTCTAGGTCCTTCAAAATCTATCTTAGTTATTCCAGCTTCTAATGGATTTATAACAGAAAAATATCTAACTATTTCCTGCCTAAGCCTATTTAATGTGAAGAGATGCTGGGCCATGACTGTGAGTTACCTAATACACCTGTCTAATGAACTGGTAATAGAGGGGTCTTTTATCTTCTATATCTAGTTCTACATATTTTCCTCCAACTTTAATGTATCCTACGTCTATGCTATCACCTGAACCAATGTCTCGCTGTATAGCTGCGGCTACTGCTTTAAATGCCAATTTAGCTGCATCCTCCACGGATAATTCAAAGTCATATTCACTTTCGAGTATTCCATAAGCGACTGGGGAGCCTGAGCCAGTTGAGATTATAGTTTCCTCCGTCATAGATCCTGTCAGATCTATGTTAAACATGTGGGGACCAGTATTATCAACTCCCGCAATGATTAATTGTGCAATATATGGAAAGTACCTATAATTAAACATGAAGTTTGATGCTAGTCTAGCTATAGATACTATATCCATTGGTAGTCCTCTTGATATATGATAATATCTTATATTTGCTTTAAGTAAGTCTATAATCGTCTGAGCATCTGCTACTCTACCTGCAATAGTTATCGCTGCATAGTCTGAAAGTGGGAATAACTTCTTACCTTTTCTATGAGCTACGAAAAATCCAGCTGTAACTCTCGTATCTGTAGCTAATGCAACACCATCTCTAACTACTAACCCTACTGTAGTAGTACCAACCTTAACTCTCTTCGAGGCATCTATGTTCGGATAAAACATATCCCATACACCTACTGAAAGGTAGAAGGGTCTACTAGACTTAGGTTAACCTTCGACCCCCTTATCATCAAGTTGAAATACTTTCATAAAAATGTTTACTTATGAAAAACCGTTAAGTATGTTATAGAAGGATGGATTTAAGAGTATTGAGTATTTTTCCTCAAAGTCTCTATACATATCCTCCTATATCCTAAGAGAATGGTTAATAAGCGATTCTATCATTGGCATGATTGAATAAGCTATGTCCGATGACGTAATCGAAGAAGAAAAATCATCTAGAAGTAGGAGAAGAGGCAGGAGAAGTAAAGCTAGAGTAGGTGTTGAAGAAGCTGAACAACAAATTATCGAAGAAGCTGAGGCTACTGAAATTAAAGAAGGAGAAGAAAGGATTGAAGAAGTTAAGCCTCCAACAAAGATTAAGATAGGAGATTTCGTACTAGTAGATTACACAATAAAAGTGAGGGAGACAGGAGAGATAGTAGATACAACAATAGAAGAAGTTGGGAAGAACTACTTTGAGGCTGGAAAAATATATGAACCGAAGTTGGTCATACCTGGAAAAGGCTTACTCTTAAAAGCTATTGAGGATGAATTGATAGACCTAGAGCCTAATCAAGAAAAAGTCTTCGAGATCCCTCCTGAAAAAGCATTCGGTCCTAGAGACCCAAGTAAAGTGAAAATAATTCCTATTAGAAGATTAAAAGATATAGAAGGACCTATAACCACAGGTTCAAGGATAACGATTGATGGTAAAGAAGGAGTAGTAAGAAGCATCGGCTCTGGAAGAGTGCAGGTTGACTTCAACCCATACTTAGCTGGTAAGCATCTTGAATGCTGGATAAAAGTAGTGAAGGTTATTGAAGACAAGTTAGAGAAGATCAAGTCACTAATCCATACAAGGATTCCTGACGTAGATGTTAACAGATTTGAAATACTTCAAGATGGAGGAGAAATAAGAATAACTATACCTAAGGAGGCATTCCTACTCCCTGCTCTACAACTCTCAAAGAGAGTATTAGCTAAGGATATCATAGACCATATTGAAGGAGTTGAGAAGATAGTCTACTTGGAAAATTATGATAGGCAGATGTTTCAGTAGAGAGTTATAAGATGGACTTCAATACCCTCTACTAAATCAATTACTGCACAATAACCATTCTTAGTGGCTCCAGAATTTACAATAATCGTTTCATTTATCTTAACTATTCCTCTTCCTTCATGAGCATGCCCACATATCATTAATTTAGGTTGATAATTCTCAACATACCTCTTCACAGCTATACTTCCAATATGCTTAACGCCAGTATAATCTACTTCAAGCCCATAGGGTGGAGAATGACTAATAAAGATGAAGTCACGTTTTCGTGGAATAACTTTCTTCAGCATATCCTCAACTTCCTCCTCAGTAAACTCTATTAAAGTTCCATATCTACCTACAGCTCCGCCTAATCCTATAAACTCCCAGCCAGAGAAATCTATCGATCTTAGATGAAGATTCTTGACATAACTGTTTGTTGGAGCCCACTCTAGTAATGTTCTAGGGTCACAGTTTCCTGGAACAAAGAATATCTGCTTACCGGATTCACATATTCTTTCTAATAATGTTTCAGCATCTCCTACCTCTCCAAAATGAGTTAGATCTCCAGTTACAGCTATTAGGTCAGCTCCTATCTCTCCAGCCTTCTGAGCAATTTTCTCTACCGCACTCATATTCCCGTGAATATCACTTACGTGTAAAATCTTCATTCTAGAAAACATAAGCATATATAGAAACCTAAAAACCTTAAACAATTAGAAGGAAACCATTAAATCGAGAAAATATATTAAGGATAATTGAGTGCGGGGGTACCCGAGTCAGGTCAATGCTGGTCAGAAGCGGCTAAAGGGGGCAGGCTTAAGACCTGCTGGCGTAGGCCTTCGTGGGTTCGAATCCCACCCCCCGCACTATCGTGAACAATAATAGAAAGTGTTATGTGATGTGCACTGTTCCTGACTTAGTTTGTGTTGGCTAGCTGCTTATTCAAGAGATTCTTAATTTTTAATTATAAGTCAGAGATTATTAACCTTATAACTTTTAGATAAATTATTTATCTGGGATGTTTGAATGGCGGGGACACCTGTTATTTCCACTCATGTTAGCTCAGTAGATGACTTGCTTAATGGAGGGTTTAAGCTTGGGCAGCTCTACTTCCTATATGGTGAAGAGAAGACTGGAAAGACTAGCTTGACTCTAACTGTTTGTGCTTCAGCTATTAACGAGGGTTTAAAACCATTATTCATAGATTGTTCTGGGAGACTTCATCCAGAGAGGGTTTTACAGATTTTACAATCCTGGTCCGCAGATTTATCAAAACTTTCTATTAGGATTGTTCAGAGCTTCCAAGAGCAAGAACAATTAATCTTGATTCTCTATAATTCAAAGAAGATGTTTGACGTAATCATCCTTGATGATTTCACATATCAGCACAGGATAGAATTGTCTGGAGACGTAAGGCAAGACCTGTCAATATATAAGAAGCTTGCATTACAAGTAGCTATGCTATCTGAATTAGCTAGTAGAGAGAACATAACAGTAATAATAATCGGTCAAGTACATGATATGCCTGAACAGGGAGGAGGAAAAGCAGTAGCATATAGAATCCTAAGCCATTGGGCTAAATGTGTCCTAAAGCTTAAAGTAAGCTCTAAACACTACAAAGAAGTAATTATCGAGAAGCCTGAGAAGAAGGATCTAGGGTACTTTATCATAAACAACCGGGGAATAAGTGAGCCTGATAACTTTAGGGTGGGGTAAACTTGGCTAGATATGCTGTGTATATTCCTATCCCCGCTAGTAGTATTAACAGGAAACTGAAAAACAACATATACTTTGTTGTCCTAGGATTGTAGGGTCTAGTTGTAGCGTTTAAGTAAAGCCATACTCCCCCTGCACCCATTAGGTAATACAAGGCTACAACTATGGTCTCAGCATGGCTTTGAGCATTTATACTCCAAAGGAATACTCTGATAGCTCCCCCTGGTAGAAAGGCTATAGGTATGGGGTTCTCAGTTGTAAGTATGTAAGTTACGCCACTTATAAACATGATAACAACAAGCATCAACACTATTGAGAATATTGTTAACGTAGTCTCAGATTTAAGTGGGCTAAGCTTTTCCTTTAAGTATTCAATTATGGACATCCTTATACTTTTCCGCATCTCGTATCAGAGACAAAGAGGTATAAAGTATCTTAAAAACCTAACAATACCTGCAAGAGAGAACAGATGCTGATTCATGTCAAGAATATGAATAATTCTTGATATGTTGGTTAGTCTTGAATGTATAGTTTGATGTCGGATCCTTCTTCTAAAGCTCTTATTATCGTTCTTCCAAGCTCAGAATTTTTCAAGAATTTTATTCTCCCATTCTTCCCAATAGTTACCGTTGAAAGATAATCTCTCCCAATATACACATCAACCTTTGCTCCAGAGTATTGGCTAGAAACAACAAACTCTATCGTTTTACTTTTTTCTATATACTCATACTCAACCTCTTTATACTTTTTAGATATGAGGGGCATTAAGTCTATTGATATTCCCAGTTCATGCTCAATCCTATTTATTGTCTCACCTTTTTTACCAATAATTTTGGGGAGAATAGACTTATCTACTCTTATTATTGCTTTGCCTGGAGATACTACTTCAACTTCAGCATCAGGATCATATAACCTGAATCTCTCTATCAGCTTTTCTTCAATCAGTTTCATGCTATCTTTAAGATATTTTTCTACTTCAGAGACGGGAACTATTATATTCTCTTCACCATAAGTATATATCTCATACTCTAATTTACCTGTTTCAAAATCTCTAACTTCAATTACTGGTCTAGCAAGATCGAGGGAGGTCATTCCAGATGGTACCTTAACAACGAGATTTAGCTCATAGACTTTCTTGATTTCTCCATCTTTAATGAATATGACTGTATCGATTATGTTAGGAATCATTCCTAGTTCAAGCCTCCCAATGAATCTCTGGATGGCATCGACCGGATCGCTTGCATGGACTACTCCAACCATTCCTACACCCGCCAACCTCATGTCCGCGAAAACTTGGAAATCTCTAGATTTTCTAATCTCATCGAAGATTGTATAATCTGGTCTAACTAAGAGTAATAGTTCAGCCGTCTTCTCGAAATCTCCCTCTAACGGACCATACTGAGTAATCTCCGGCCCTACTTGTAGATCTCTTGGAGATTCAAGAGTCTTAACAATCTTCCCTTGGTATGAATAGAATTCTGCTAAACTACTTGCGAAAGTCGTTTTCCCCGAGCCTGGTGGCCCAGCTATCAATATACCCTCAGCTTTACTCTTTAATCTCTCCATCAGCTTCTTAGATAACTTGTAATCTTCTAGTGTTAACTTTACAATAGGTCTAACAATAGTTACTTCTAGAGCATCTGAGAATGGTGGCTTTGCTATAGCGATCCTATATTCTCCAAGCTGTATAACCATTGCATGGCTTCTAACGAGTTCTATGCTTCCTTCTTCACTCAACCTTGCTGTCTCAATGATCTCATTTATAATACTATTCACCTCATCTTCTGCACACGGCTCATCCCTAACCTTGACAAGCATGAAGTTTCCAGGTCTTCCTCTTTTAGCCATTGGTGGAACACCTGATTTAAGGTGAAGGCTTAATGTATCAGGTGTGAAATACTCTTCAAATGAGAGTTTAGATTTCCTCTCGTATGCTTCAATATATTTAACGGGTATACCTTCAGCTTCAGCTACTAATGCTTGAACATAGTCTGATGTGTAAAGTATAGCTTGCTCATCCTTAGCAACATCTCTTATTATTGCATCTATTCTCCCACTCTTCGCCAGCTTAATATCTTCAAGAGTCGGCCTTTCCCCTGAGAATCTAACAATGTATCCTTTCATCTCAGCTAATTCCCTTATCTTCTTTACTTTTTCTAGACCTCTAAATCCAACCTCTCTTCCTTTAGATGCTTGAGCTTGAAGCTCATCGATCACTGCAGCGGGAAAGATAATCTCGCATCGACCTAACTCTCCTTTCTCAAGTAGTTCAACCAATTTTCCACTAATTATTATACTTGTATCAGGGACGATCTTTACGTTGTCAGACACTTTCTACCATAAATTATCTTCTCCGACGGTATAAAAATCTAAATCAGAAATTAAATAACGTCATTCATATCTTTTGGTTATGAAATAAATAATCGTACTTTTAAGCTCATCTAGGGTTTGCTTCTTCTCAGCCTTATTACTAGGAAAGATAAGAAAATCATGGTTATAGATTCCACTCCAGCTATTATTTTAAGAGCATCCAATATGCTAGGATATCTGGTTAGATTGATTATTAGAGCTGTATCTTCTAGAAGGTCTATCGTAGCTCTTCCAAACCATTCATTACTATTAAACTCGATTAAATATCTACCTACTGGTAAGAGGTATGATGCGGAGCCTTTGATAATATCCATTCTAGAACCATTTATCCTGAGTATTCCATCATATGCTGGAGTCCCATTTGGAAAGAATATGTTAACTTTAAGGCTACGTAATTCTACCGGAATAAAATATGTTTCTCCTCTACTAATCTTGATCTTTCCATAATATACCTTAAAGTTATTTACAAAAGCATATAACTGTATTTCTGTATTACCCCCACTGACAAGTATTGGCAGAGCAGATTCACTATCTGCTAGTAAGATGTATCCTCTACTATTTATTACAGTAGCTTGATGCCCTTCAACTATCATAGAAATATTTCCAATTATTTTATTTAAGCGTGGTTCATAGAATATGACTGATGCAAGAGGGATAATAGCGTAAGATGTAGTTACCCTCCCTCCAGTTCCGGCAATTACTCTTACGGTCTTGTTTAACGCTTCTTCTATATCTATCGAGAATGATTTAGCAATACTCCTACCAGCCCATTCATTGAAGGTTTCATCAACAATATACACTTTAACCTGCTCTACTCGGGAGGTATAGTTTAATGTTTTCAAGGAGCCGCCGTCTTGTCCTGCTGAGAGGTACCTAATTTTAAGTAAAGCTTCTCCTTCTCTTACGGGAATTACTCCACCTGCTCCAACTTCATGTAATCTAGGAATAACTACAGTTAATGTATCTCCTCTAAGTTTACCTACGATCCTAGCAGCTAACGGCTCCATAGTTATAGAGTATGGTCTATCAACTAGTTTACCAGAGTAGCTAAATTCTCCTGGATAGACTAGATCCATAACTACATCAGCGTAGAATTGCTCGTTTTCTCCTTTGAAGCATGGAAGATTAATATCTACTTCTATCCCGGCTGGGATAAGAAATCCTCCATCTTCTACATCTATGATGAAAATATCTTGATTTCTATCTGCAGTTTTAATAGTTAACTTTTCTCTGTTTATCCTGTAATTTAGCCTTGTATTATCTTCAGTTTTCTTCTTGCTTGAAAGCTCTATAGTTAGACTGTGTATTTCTGAACTCAATATCCATTGACCTTCTTCATCATCTTCTGTAAATAATTTAATCAAGGTTTGTTTAAATGGTTCTAGGTAGTATTCTGTTACTCTGCCTGTTGGTGAAGTTAACATTAAAATCGCTGGCTTATCTAAAGTCATGGCCCATAATTCTTCTCCTTTTTCAAAATACAGCTTCCCCCCATCAAGAAGTGGGAACATGTAGGATTTACTGTATCCCACTATTATGGATGCCGCATCTTCTTGAGAATCAGCAGAAGTTACGTAAGGTAATGAGACTGTTACTAGAAGAAGAATTATTGGAAGATTTAAGATCGGGTTCTTCAACTCACATCACTATTTTTAGAACTATGGATAGACCTACTATCATTAAGAAAGTTGATAAAGCCACTATGATGCTTCCATAACTCCAGACTCTAGTTGCTAACGCTAAGAATAAAGTAATAATTGTTGAGATTATTAGCGGTATTATTTCTCTTACATTTTTAGGGAATTCTGGCTCTATCCTCCTGATTATGAAGAAGAATAAGATTACACATGATAATGCTGTTAATATCGTGAATATATTATTAACAGACTGAGATAAAGTGTGCTGAGCTCCACTGATAATATTTCTAGGAACCCTAATAATCAAGCCGATGATCATGTCTGAGGAAGTCAATGATGCTGCCTCAGAAGAGTATAGAATTGGGATGTTAAGTGTAAGTGCGAAAAGATATGCTAAGACTAGGTTTTCAATCTTCTTCTCATGGTATGATGTAAGCACTGTGAAGATTGGGAACGCTAAAAGATATCCTGCAGCCAATCCTATGAGAGGAAAAGGATTACCTACTACGAATAGTCCGAAGCACACCAACGATGGCACTAACATTAAAGATAATAAAATAATGGAAGAGTATCTTGATAAGACTAAACCTATTAGTGAGAAGAATGAAAGCAATATAAAATAATCAGGTTCCGTGAACTTTGATAAAACATTGTATACTGTATAGATAAACGGAGAAAGAAGGAGGGATACGAGTATGATCTCTGAAGATTTCATCTTTTCACCTAGAAGCAAGACTTCTTCTAAGGCTGCTTATCAAGTCTCTAAGCTTTACAGGTTTGACAGGCTCTTGAATATCGGAAACCAGTTGTTTTAGTCTTTCAGCTTCATAATTAATTACTCTATCTCCAACTAGATCTAAAACTTCATCCAGCAAGTCTATTAATATTATATCTACTCTGAATCTTTGTACATTGAGATATTCCTTTATGGAGTTTAGTTCATTAGGATCTATCAGCCTAGAAATGTAGATTAAGTATCCTCCAGATGGGGTGGAGCCTCTTCTTGAAGTTAACTCTCCGTATCTTAGTTTTAACTGTGTAATTACTGGTTTCCCATCATTATAGTTTAGTATCCATATTCTTGAGCCTTCTCTTAAGTAGTGTAGTGTGTAAGAGATAGATACTTGTACTATCCAGTTCAAGATATTTCCATATGAGGGTAAATCTAAGTCTAACCCACTCCCAAACCCCAAGATTATATCTGATGATCTTCTCTTACTATATTCTTTAATATATACTTCTTCTCCTTCCGCTCTAGCCGTCCTCCTCCAATCTATATTCCTCAAAGATGAATGATTATTTTGTATACTATCTCTATACTGCTCATTAATGCCTATGAAGGGATGAGATGTATACCCTGGATAATTGAATCCTGTAGGCAGGGGGGCCGTAACTATACTTCTTGCCTTCATTGGTTCTTCAGAAGAGTATATCAACCCAGCTGAATCGACATTAATATCTTTACAAACTAGTTCAAAGTCGTCTTTAGCTATGATTATTACTGGTCCAACTTCAAGCAACCCGCTCTTCTCAACCTTAACAGTAAATTCTAGCGTGGCATTATTCTTAGGGTCTATTACACCAGACCAATTAGCTTCTCCAGAATCAATTTTTAGACCTCCACTGAGTATTATGGAGATTTCTATCTTTAATCTATCTTCTATCTTAGACTCTACACATACTCTAACCTTAGATTTATCGCCTATTGATAATATATTTGGGCAGATACTTAGGAAGACTTCAAAACATTCTCCACTCAGTTTCCTAATCTTCCTTATGCCTCTTAATACATATAGGGTTAATGTAAGAATGACGAATACAGGTGTTAGAAAGATAGTTGGGTGATTAATGAGTATAAGAGATACAATGGAGAAGAATAATACGGTATATTGATATGTTCTTATAGCTCTACGGGTTAACTTCACCTGGGAGGCTCCACCTCCTCAATGATCTCTCTTAGCACCTCCATTGTCTCTCTACGAAGTGTGATTGGGTTGCTACTCCGACTTCTAAGAATAATTCTATGATTAAAGACTAGGTTAACTACAGATTTTACATGGTCGGGAGTTACATATGGCTTACCTTCTAATGCTGCCGCGGCTTTCGAAGCATATAATAGAGATACTTGACCTCTAGGGCTCACTCCTAACAGTATTTCTTCACGTTTTCTAGTTTGTTGACCTAGCTTAACAATATACTCTAGAATGGATTTATCAACATGTACCTTCCTCGTCAACTCTATTGCTCTTAATATATCTTTCAGGTCTGCGACCTTCTCAACTTCGATCCTTTCACCATGAAGCTGCTTCTTCTCGAGTATCTTGAGCTCTGAAGAAGAATCTAAATAATCTATGAAAACTCGAATTAGGAATCTATCAAGTTCAGCTTCTGGTAGAGGATATGTTCCTTCAAGCTCTATAGGATTCTGTGTAGCAATGATAAGGAATGGTCTAGGCAAAGGATAAACGACTCCTTCTACTGTTACTTGTTTCTCCTGCATGCATTCTAGGAGAGCTGACTGAGACCGAGGGGATGCACGGTTTATCTCATCTGCTAATACAACATTCGCAAATATCGGGCCACGTCTAAACTCTAAAGCTCCAGTAACACGGTTATAAACAATAGATCCTGTTATATCACTTGGCATAAGGTCTGCTGTAAACTGTACCCGCTTAAATTCTAATCCGAGAGAACTTGAGAAGACTCTTGCTAGATAGGTTTTAGCTGTCCCGGGAGCTCCTTCTAGAAGTATATGTCCTTCTACGAGTAGACCTATTAGAAGGCTTCTAATAGCTTCATCCATTCCAATAATGATCTCATGTATGTTTGAGGTAAGTTTTTCAGCTATATCTCTTATGAAAAAATACTCATTCAAGTATTTCTTTCACCCCTCCTTATTCTGCTTAGTTCCCGTAGAATCAAGTCTGAATTTCTCCACTTACTGTCTCTCACTTTTCTTTTATATTCTAAATTCCTACTCTCATGTTCAGGTATGAACAGTAATGCAATCATAGTTAAGCCAGCGATAATGATGATCGTCAGGTTTACACTCACCTCCATCACCTCCGTGAATATTCATGAGTAATTATTTTATTAAGTAATTCTAATTTTTTATTAAATTGATTTATCTCTATCTCATTGAGTTCATAGCCCCCAAATCTAGCGGCTTCGTAGAGATTATACATTTCATGTAATAGGGTTTTAATGTTTCGAGATAAATTACTATCTAGAGCGGTCAATATCTCTCTAGTCGTTAAATTTTTCTGGATATCTAGACGATTTGAAACCACTAAACTATTAACTAATTCATTAAAAATCGTTATTACCGCCCATCTTCCACCATAATTTGAAATGTATTCTTTAAACTTTTTAGCAAAATCAATTAGCTCGGTACTTCTTATACGTTTAGCTTCACTCAACCTTCTCTTAAGCTTGACATACCTAAATAAAGTATAGATTATTAGAGAAGCTAAAGCCGTATCAACTGTAATCCATAAGGCGGTTTCAACATCTATTAACTGAACCATTCCTCTTCAACCTCCACCTTTTCTACTGGTACGAAACTAAATCTTGGATGAACGTATGTTGGAAAGCCCCTAACTTCCTCTGTAAACTCTATAATTTGACCTCCCGCCTCGACCTTACGGTAATCCATATCTATTAAACTCCATATATTCTGTAGGCTTATACTATTGGAGACCTCTATATCTCTATAAAGTATCTTTAGCTCCCCCCAAGCTGTGTAGTATGTTATAGTAGGTTTGCCAATATAATATTGTCCAGAGAGTGGTAGAGTAAATGTTATCTTCAAGTTGGTTGTGCCTTTAAAGGGTTCAGGATAGAGATCCATTTTCGAGGCTTCAAGTCTGAAGAGGTGGAAGGTAATCTTAACTTGACCATCAGACACAATGTTTAAAGGATAAGTCCATACAGGCCCTCTAAGACCTCTTCTTATTATCGAGAGGGTGTAATTTCCTTTTGGTAAGATGAGATATGCCTTACCCTGATCATTTGTGATACTTACTACCCCACCAATTCTAACATATGTGTGTCTTATGGGAGTAGCTAGAGCTGATTCATTCCCTGAATATTTCATAGAATGCCCAAGGTCAACTTCCATAAGAGAGATGGTGAGTTTTACATATTCAGGTTCTTCTGTTGGGATTATTTGCCTAAAATTCTGTATCAACTGAGCTATAATATCCTGGCTAATGGATAAATTAGATGGAAAGAGTAAGAATGCTAGTGAAAGAAGAAGAATAGCTATGCCTGTAAGCGTAATCTTTTTCCACATTTGTTTGTCTCTCTATAGAGTTCTCCTAGGCAGATATTAAATTATCTGCTTGAAACAGCCATAGTGTCCGAATAAGGGGTTATGTTTAAAGTCTGGGAAGCATGTATTGATTACATGAATGTTGTGGTCGTTATCTCTAGTTGTTTTAAGTGTAATAGGAGAGTAGGGATGTTAAGGTTTTAGCTGTTCTTGGGTATATGTTTCATGGTAGTTGTAGGAGGGTTTCTAGGGTTCTAAGCTTTTCTCTTGAGCCTATAAGCAAGTCGGATGTACATTATCTAGCTAGGATCGTCTCCTCTAAGGTTATAGTAGCTTCTAAGCCAGGGTATAGGAGGTGTATAGCTGTAGATGAGACTAAGCTATGTATCAATAAGCCTCTAGTAATAGTTGATAGGGGTTCATGGTATAGATGGGCTTTAGAGAGGCTTGG
>Ga0209183_1000467_pt1 | contig 16706 bp, 16 predicted proteins | sample LHCtaG_2_FD_184120 | JGI IMG/M metagenome (GOLD analysis project Ga0209183, IMG submission 184120) | Hot spring microbial communities from Little Hot Creek, USA to study Microbial Dark Matter (Phase II) - LHC4sed_replicate (SPAdes)... | ecosystem: Environmental > Aquatic > Thermal springs > Hot... | reverse complement strand
GTAGGAGCGAGGAGTGGGTTAACGTAGCTTTTAGCAGATTGCATAAGCTTAGGTTGGTTTACCTGTTAGAGAGGTCTAGGCCCAGGCTTTATCGCGTCGTTAGCCCTGAGGCCATGATATTAGTGCTTTCGGGCAGGGTTAAGAACCTCGACAAGATTAGGCAGGAGAGGTACTTGCAGCTGATCCTTGACGCCACTTTACATCTCATGCGTAGCTACAAGTTGACGTCTATTTGTCTGTACGGCTCCGTCGCCCGTGGGGCGGCGCGCCGAGACAGCGACGTCGACTTGCTGGTGGTCTCCGACGACTTCAGCGGCAGCCTCGCCTCGAGGGTTGAGCGTGTCCTCGAATGCGTCGAGAAGAAGGTCTCATGCGAAGTTGAGTTGCTCAGGAGGTACTGTGTGGACACGGGGCTCAGCGTCTGCCCCTTGAGGAGGGAAGAGGTCTTGCGCCTCCCTCCGATACTCCTAGACCTGACCGAGGACGGAATAATCCTGTACGACGAGGGGTCCTTTCTGGAGAGGGCTTTAACTAGGCTGAAGGCGAGGTTGAGCGAGCTGAACGCCAAGAGGGTGTTCATCGGTGAGGATTCTTGGTACTGGGACCTCAAGCCCGACTACAAGTTCGGGGAGGCAGTCGAGCTTTGAGGCTCGTCGACCTGGCTAGGTCATACCTCAGGCACGCAGAGGCGCGCTTGAGGGACGCTCGAGAGGCGCTAGCGGAAGGCTTGTACCCCTACGCGCTCAGGCTATCGCAGGAATGCGTGGAGCTGTCTTTGAAGGCCGCTCTCAGGATTGTGGGCATCGAGTACCTAAAGAGGCACGACGTTTCTGACGTTCTGGTGATGGTTAGGGAGAGGTTTCCGGAGTGGTTTCGGGACGAGATAGACTTCCTGGCAGACGCCTCTAGGAGACTAGCTGAGAAGAGAGAGGTGAGCATGTACGGCGACGAGGCGCTCATGCTTTCACCAGACGAGGTGGTGAGCAGGGAAGAGGCGAGGGTGGCTGTGGAGAGCGCTGAGAAGACATATCATTTGTGCAAGAGGATGTTGAATGAATATGAGAAGATTCGTCTAGGTGGTCCATAGGCGTCTCGAGCCTGTGATGGATTCTACGTGAAGACGACCGAGTCGTTCTTTGCTGAGGCCGTCGAGGTGTTCTGCGACGAGGGAGAGAGCCATCAGTCAAGTCGAAAAACTCAGTGAGAGGCACCAGATTCCCTGTAGTCATCTTCAAGCCCGAGGGCTGTGGCAAGACTGCCTGGCTCGAGCAAGCCGTCGAACTGTTAATCTGCGTCATATACCTCAACTCGATGAGGAGGGGTTCTTGGCGTAAGCCGGATTAAAAGCATTGAGAGGGGCCTAGCCTCGCAATGTACGATGCGGCATACCTCTACATAGCAATGAAGGGTGGCTTAACGCTTGTCTCCGGCGATGAAGTATTGCTAGACGAGGCCTCGCGATGCGCGAGAGCTCTCAAGTCTTCAAACATATCGCGACGCCTCGGCCCCCTCAGCCCGTGAAAGGGCCTCATAAAGCTGTCGAGGCGCTCCTAACAGGTAAGTGCACGAACTCAAGACCCCTTTGACTTCTTAAAGAAGACACGATTTATCTCCTTTAGCAGGTCGCCACGTCAATTTTCTTGGCTTTAGTGATCCGCTTTCACCAGAACCTGATTATGCCGTTCCTCAGCACAGGGTCGCTTATCGCGTATCCGTCTAGGGCCTTCTCCACGAAGCCCGAGTCCACGAGGTTCTTGGTTATTGAGGCCAAGGCATTGTTGGGTATCCTGCCCACCCTCGCCTCGACCCCCCTCTTTATCTGGGCCCACCTCGCTGGCTGCGCGAGGGCTATGATCCTCAAGACCTCTCTGTACCTCCTTTCGGCTACACCGTAGATCTTCAGGGCATGCTCGAGCTCGCTAAGGGCGAGCCTCGACGCCTTGTCAACTATGGACTGAAGTCCCTCTCCGCCGACGACTTGATAAGGGAGCTTGTCAACGCCAAGAAGAGGGGCGTCGACGTCAAGGTGGTCATAGAGTACAGGACCTACTACGGGTATATGAGCGACAATCTGAAGGCGCATGAGTACCTGTCCTCTAACGGCGTGACCGTCAAGCTGGACCAAGAGGATGACACCGACCACCTGAAGCTCGTCGTGGTAGACGGCAAGATAGTCTACGTGGGCTCCCACAACTGGAGCGAGTCGTCCCTCTACTACAACCGCGAGTCGTCAATCAAGGTAGTGAGCGAGGAGGTGGCGAGGCAGTTCTTGGAGTACTTAAAGGGCAATTACGGGTTTTGAGGCGACGTACCTGTGGTCGGAGCTCACAATCCATGAGCCTGCTCAATCCATCGTGATGCAAATCGACAAAGCAAGTTTTAAATGTGATTTTGGATTAAACGCAAGTTTTAAATATGATTTTTGGTTAAACTCGCTTTTGGTGGAGAACTTGACGGCTCAGGTAGCTGGTGGAGCTAGCTACGTCGATGCGTATAGAAAGATGAGGGAGGGCGCGCTCTACCTCATAATAGCCTCCTTGCTCGTGGGCGTGGGCTCTATCGCGGTCATGACGTCAGGGTTCTTCATCGAGCAAGCCTTCTTCGTGGCCATGGCCTCCCTCATAGCCGTAGTGGTCCTCATCATCGTCGGCGGAGTCATCGGTCTCATGGGCTTGCGGGGCAGGTTCGTGCCCGGAACGCGTAGGCTGGCAGAGCTGAACCCCAAATTCGGGACCTCCAGCACATTGATATACGTGGGGCTGTTCTGGGGCCTCATATTGATGATAATTGGAGCATTGCTGTTACTGGTCCTAATAGGCGCCTTCATAATGATCGCTGCCACCATACTGATGATACTCGGCTACGTGGGCCTCATAGTGCTCATGTTTAAGCTATACGACGTGGAGAAGAGCGGGCTGTACCTCGCGGCGGGGGTACTGTTCATAATCGGCATCTTCATCTCGATAGCGAGCTTCATAGCGTGGATACTGCTCTACGTGGCGTTGGGCGAGAGCATCAGAAAGGCCGAGGCGATGCCGCCAACGCCGACAGCGCCAGCCCCCGTCACCCCTTCATAGCCCTGCTCACCATGCGCTGAAGCGTGAACTGGTACAGGCTCGGGCAAGGAGCGCCCTATAGATGCCCAACCGGGTTAAGTATGCCGTTTGGGTCGAAGACCCTCTTTATTTTTCTCATTATCTCCATGTGTTTTTCGCTCAAGAACAAGTCGAGGCCCTTCGCCCTCACCTTTCCTAAGCCGTGCTCGCCAGTTATGGTTCCACCGAGCTTGGCGACCGCTACGTAGACGTCTCGCCTTATCATCTCGACGACCTCTAAGCCCCCGACGTCCTTCATTATGTGCACGTGAAGGTTCCCGTCGCCTGCGTGGCCGTAGACTGGCAGGTCGACGCCGTACTTAGAGGCTATCTTGTCAATTACGTCCATCAGCTCGCCGAGCTTTGCTGGCGGGACTGCCACGTCAAGGGCGTCAACGACGTCGCGCTTGATGGCGACGTACATGTTGCTCCTTATCTTGAGGATCCTGTCCTGCTCCTTAGGGCTGTCGACCACTAAGACGTTGAGGGCGTTGTGTGCTTCACATATCTTCGCGACCTCGTCGCAGGCCGATAAGACCTCATCGGACCTCATCCCGTCCAAGATTATTATCAGCTGAGCCGGGCCCTCCCCGGCCGGCCACCTCTCGCCCATGTGCTCGGCGGCCCTCTTGACCTCCCTCAGCTGGACGTACTCTATTGCCAAGGGCATGGCTCCAGATCTCAGCACCTCGGGGACGGCCCTCAAGGCGTCGGCCCTCGAGCTGAAGGGAACGATTAGGGTGACCATGTAGCGGCTCCTCGGGAACAGCCTTATCACTGCCTTCGTTATCACGCCAAGCGTCCCCTCGCTGCCGATGAACAATTGCATCAAGTCGTAGCCAGCGTTGTTCTTCAACAGCTTCCCGCCTAGTCTGAGCACCTCGCCAGTCGGTAGCACCACCTCGAGCCCCTTGACGTAGTTCCTCATGACCCCGTACTTCACCGCCCTCACGCCCCCTGCGTTAGTGGCTATCAGGCCCCCGATCTGGGCGCCCTCGTCGCCCGGGTGCGGCGGGAAGAAGAGGCCAGCGCCCTCGGCGGCCTTTATGAGGTCGCGGAGCGTCGCCCCGGCCTCAGCGACCGCCATGAGGTTCTCCACGTCAACCTCGATCTTGTTCATGCGCTCGAGCGAGAGCACTATGCCTGGCTTAGTGGGTATGCAGCCCCCGACGAGGCCCGTCCTGCCCCCCACCGGGAAGACGGGGACTCTGTATTCGTTGGCCATCTTGAGGACTCGAGAGACCTCCTCGGTCGACGCCGGCTTGACGAGCACCAAGTGCTCTGCTGCCTTGGGCCTTATGGGCTCCGGCGTCTCGTCGTACATGTAGCCCTCTATCAGGTCGCGATCTGTCACGACCCACTCGTCGCCGAGAGCCCTCTTCAATAGCTCGGCGACCACGTTAAGCGCCTCGACGCTGTGGTCGCGCAAAGAGAACCCCCCGCGTGAAGAGGCCGCGGTTGTTAATAGACCCTGCTGTGCAATAGCTCTCGGTCCTCTCCAGGAGTCCGAAGCTCTAGCGCCTCAGCGCTAGGCCTCGCGCCACTCTCGAAGATCCCTCGGCCGACGTCCGTGGAGGGGCGTTAGAGATATATTTGGAGCAGGCCTGTTAGTGGCGTTAGCTATGAGGACGGGCATCGGGGAGTTATTGAGGGCCGGCGAGGGCGGCACGCCAAGCCTCGCTAAGAGGGCCCCATCCACCTTCGTCGAGGGCTGATGTCCTTGGCCGAGGACGAAGTCAAGAAGGCCTTGATAGTCTTCAACTACGCCGAGAAGCTGAAGTCGGGCCTCATGATCGCTTGGAGCATGCTAGAGACATTGAGTCAGATCAGGGAAGAGGCTGAGCTGGCCGGCGCGGAGAAGGTGCTCTTGGCCTATCTCAATGCGCTGATCTCTGAGGTCAACATCGCGGCAAATGCCTCGAAGACCGAGAGCTTCAGGGAGATAGCCACAAGCATAGGGGAGGTCGCCGAGTGCGTGAGGCGGCACGACGTACCCGCGGCGGAGAGGTTCGTCGCCCAGGCCATCTCCATGGCGACAACTCAAGGCAATTGGGCAGCCCACAAGCTCGCGGAGAGGGGCCTGATCTAGCTGGGCCCGCCATCGACTGAGGGGCCTAGTGCTGAGGGCTCTGCGGAGTGGGCCTCCGAGCAACCCTCACGGGAAGCGCTAGAGAATACAGTCTCGGCTCAACGAGTCGAGGCCTAAAGACCTAGGGGCTTGGGCCTGACGTTGATGAACTTGACGGCGGGCTTTATGTGAGGAGTTCCCCCTCCCTCCTCGATTATCTGCAAGAGCCTGTCGGCGTCTATCGGCTTTATCGTGCCGACGACCTTGACCCCCCTCTTGAACAGCGGGTCGGGGACCAGGCCAACCGAGGGCCCGACGACTCCTATCTCCCTAGCCCTCCTCGATAGCTCCAAGACGCGGTCTATCGTCTTATTGGCTATGGCGCTCCCCGTCACTAAGACCACGTCGGCCTCGGGTAACAGCTCTTCGCAAGCCACGTCGGGCAACGTGTAGTCGTCAAAGAAGCGCGGGCTTCTCTCGAAGACGTACAAGCGCTCCACCTTTCCCTGCAAGGCGTCGACGAGGGGCCTCATGTTGCCTACTACGGCGACGGTATCGGTGGCCCTCACCCTCGCCACCACGTAGTCGATGAAGTTCCCCTCCTCGATGACGTACCTCTCCTCGCTCAAGACCATTTGGGACAGCGCGTTCAGAGCGGCCACGCCTACCACGCTCTCGCTCAAGTCCCACGACCTGGCCAGCCTCGCCAGCTCGATCGCTGGGCTGCCTGCGAGACTCCCAGCCCGCCTAGCTATTCGGCAACAGTGCGCGGCCTGCTCGTCCAGTAGCGAGTAGCATATCCCGACGTGGCCAGTGCTTAGCTTGACCCCCGTGTAGCTCCAGCCAGCGCACACCCTAACTGCCTTGACCTCATAGAAGTTCGGTATGCTGTCTTCGATTATGGCCAGTGCCTCGTCGATTATCCTGCTCATCGACCTGCGCCTCGAGCCTCCTAGAGAGGCTTGTAACGCCTCCTATATTTCCTCCGCTTTGTAGCGCCCGGGCTCGACTCGAAGGACTACTTGCGCCTTAGCCGAGTTTGAGGCTCGTAGCCCGTCCCTCAAGCCGCTTAGCCATCAGGTAATTTGAGGCCCTTTTAGCGTAGCGAGCTCCTCTATGAACGCAAGCCCTGAACCGGATCGTGGGACGTTTAAAGTGCTGGGCTTAGCTACGGCTTTGACGCCCTCCCTCGGCTCGGGCTATCTTAGTCCAACCTTTACGCGCCCTCCCTTCAAGCGACAAGGAGTGCTAAAAAGATATATTCGCCCTCTACGTAGTCATCTTGAGGAGACCCAGCGTGCCTCTTCAAGAGTTTAAGATCGGCAAGTGCAGGGGCGCGATATTCAGGGCCAAGAGGTGGTTCTACATGCGCTTCTACGACAAGAGCCTGCCACCGGAGGTGAGGGAGAAGAATAGGCAAACGTGGGTCGACTTCGCCGCCAAGATGGTGAAGGAGGCGAACGAGCGCGGCATATCCGACAAGACCGTCAGGCTGACGATAGAGTACATAGAGGGCGAGAACAAGGAGTTCAAGCCGGTGGCCGCGACCTTCGAGGTCCTGGAGCTGAGGCCCGTCGACGTCGTGAAGGTCTTTATGATTTCACCGGACGTCTCGGAGATCAGAGAGAAGTTCGCCGAGCTGGTGGAGAAGGCCAAGGCGCTGGGACTGAGCCCCGAGGACCTCAAGCGCCTCTTATTCAGCGGTACCTCATAGTCGATCATTTTTCCTTAGCTCCAGTAGCATAGAGCTGAGTAGCTCAAGCAACGGAGGCCTTCAACTGAGGCCCAGCAAGCTCGACACGTCCGTTACGTTGGTTGATGATGACCAAGCGCCCGACTTAGGACCCCAAGCTTTCCCGATTGAACTTAGGAGTCGTGCACGATTAGATCCACTGCTATAGGCGCTATTCAGTAGTACGTGTCGAGTACGGTTACACAGTATCGAGAACTCCGCCCGCCTTGGCTTCGTCCTCGGCGTCGGATACGCCACCTTGCTATGGCTTATGCCCATCAAGACCCAAGCTATGGCCGTGTAAGGGCGGCCCTCAAAGGCTCTATGACTGGCGCTCTCAAGCCCCCTCAGAGAGCTCTCTCTGCGTCCCCTCGGCTACGAACGACATCCCCAAGCTCTCAGGAGACCACGACTACCCTTATCCCCTGCTCCAGCCACGCTGCCTCTTTGAGCTCCCTGGACGCCCTCCTGCATATTATCATGGGCTTGGCTACTCTCCCCCGTAGCTTGTAGTAGAGGTGCCTATACGTTATCGCTTGGCCTATGGCGCTGTAATTGAGCTCCTCCTCGACCTCAACGACGTACTCCTCACAATATATGGTGTGCAAGAGGGCATCAGCGGAGTACCTCCCGAGCTGGTACTCTGTCGAGACCAAGTCCAGCTCCCCTCGATGGACCTTGAGGTACTCCTCAAATATCTCCATCTCCCTCTTGGTCAAGGGCTTCGGCATGAAGACCTCTGGCAACCTTGACGTCCTACAGACGCTCGCGATTGGGCACAAGAAGCACGAGGACCTAGTGACGTCCTTCGCGCAGTAGCCCATGATCGATATCCTCGACAGGACGTAGTCGTACTTCGTTGGATCCTTTGGGTTCAGCTTTCTTAGAAACCTCGTCGCCTTTAAGACGCCACACCAGTTTAAACCCACGTTCACTCCGAAGGCCCTCGAGAGGACCCTCTTCAGGTTTTGGTCGAGGGACGCCAGCAAGTGCCTCTTGTCTACGAAGTCCCAGAGGCCGAGGTCAGGATAGGGCCTCACGAGCCACCTGAGAAAGAGGTTGAGCCTCTTGAGGCAAGAGCTCGCGCTCGAGGGCACGAGGGGAGGGCTCCCGCCGTACTCTAGGAGGGCCTTCTGCAGGTCCCTCACGACCCCCTCTACGGGCTCTGGGTCGTTCGCGTGCTCAGCGTAGGACTTCTCAGCTAGACCCCTCAGAGATCCGTAGACGTCGCACAACCTCTTGAAGGCGCTCAGCAAGCCTATCACGTCCTTGACCTTAACGAACCTGTGGACGAAGCCCCTCTTAGGGCCCCTCGGAGAGGACCACTCAAACCCTTCAAGGACCCTCTCAGCCAGCTTCAAGTCGTGGATGAGGTCGACGAACTTCAAGTCCCTTTCCTCGATGTGCTTCGCTAGGCCAGTCAGCATGGGGTTCAGGGCGCTGATAACGGGCATTTGGAAGTCGACGAGGGCGCAGAAGAGGGCCCACAGCTCTCTGTCGACAGAGTCCTTTGCAGAGTAGAGCCTTACAGGACCGAGGACTGATGAGCTCACGTAATTGTCCTTCAAGCGGTCGTAGGCCTCGTCGAGGACGTGGGCCGCGTAGGATAGCTCATCGCTCATTGCTCGTTATGCCCTCGAGGCGGTTTTACGGAAGTCCTGAGCTTACGCAGAGCTAAATACGATACTGGGAGAAGTGACGAGGCAACGCGCCTTAGAGCCCACGACTTTATCGTCTCGCCCATCCCGTCCTCCAAGGGTATTACGACCTCTTAGACCTCAAAGCCATCGCGCCTCACGTGACATTGCTTGGCTCGGCCTTCGTCACAATACTCAGCACGCACCTCAAAGGCTTTCTCCAGACCTCGGGGCTTGAAGAGTTAACCCTCGTGCATCATTTCTTCCTCTTCCCGAGCCAGTAGATCGCCCCGGCTATCGCCCAGCAGATTATCGTGCTTATCGGTGTGATCGAGCAGTGTGCGTAGTAGCCGAGGAGCGACGGCTTGCTCGCCGGCGCTGGGATCAGCGTCGACATCCCCAAGGCCACGAAAATCGCGACTCCAACTCAGTAATACCACTTCAATGACTTCGCCTCACGATATTTCTTAGAAAGATCCTTAATTTATGCCTTTCAGCGGCCTCTCGTGAACAGCGAAGGCCTAAAATTGAAGAGCCTTGTCCACTTTTAGCCCTCTCGGTCCCATTCGCAGATAGCGCACGCCTTACTTCTCTGGCTGGGGACAAAGGCCTTGGATGGGACATTTGCTACAGGCTTTGCGCTTGCAGTAATCGATGTACGGTCCGACGAGCTGGGACTCGTACTTGAGCACCAAATCGTCGCTCAGCCCGAGCTTGAAGGCCATCGCCCTGGCATAGCTAGAGGGCTCCGGATCCGCCTTGCTCCAGACCCCCTGAGCTCCCTCAGGAATACGTTCACGGCTACGGGCCCGAAGCCCCTGGACTCCCTGAGCCTCTCCTCCAAGTCTTTTGGGCTAGAGGTGCGCTCGTGGATCTGGTCCACGTCCCCTCCGTACTTCTCTAAGAGGAGCCTCACGCTCTCGAGAATGTTCGTGGCCGTGAAGAAGTCGTACCTGACGTAGCCGCCCGAGTCAGGACCTCGGCGATCCTGTCCCAGCTGGCCCTTGCTATGCTGTGGGGTCTGTGAGCCCTCGGCTAGGAACCTCCTGAAGGTCTCGCCAGCTATCTTGGACGATATCCTCTTGGCGTAGAGCGTGGAGACTATGAACTACTTGAACCTACTGGGCTTGGCTGTAAAAGGGGGACCTTGCTCAAAGCCTCCTTCAAGCCTACGACGGTTCGCATCAAGATTATTTAAATCGTTGGGCTCTAGACTCTATATTCATGAGCTCCTCGCTAAACATATCCCTGAGCTCGATACTCATCTTCATCGTCGGGCTAGCACTGACCTTCGTTGCCTCCTACGCCCTGAACCTCGTCTTGAGCAAGTTCTTCGGCGTGCTAGTCAAGGCGCAACCGGGGCTCGAGACCATCTACAGGTTCGTCAGGAGGCTATTGGTGAGCGTGGTGGCCGTTATTGGCGCCATGGCGGCTACGTTCACCGCATTTCCCGAGGCTGGGGGCTTCATAGCCTCCATATTCGTAGCAGCCGGCTTCGCCTCGATAGTCATAGGCCTCGCTGCCCAGTCGAGCCTCTCCAACGTAATCTCCGGGATTCTCTTATCGATCTCCCAGCCGATTAGGATAGGCGACGCGGTGATGTTCAGGAACGAGTTCTGCTTCGTCGAGGACATAAGGCTCATGCACACCGTCTTGAGGACGTGGGACAACAGGCGCTTGATGGTTCCGAACTCCGTGCTTCAGAGCGAGGTCGTGGTGAATTACAGCATAGGGGACCCGACAATGCTCGTCCCGATCTTCGTGCAGGTCAGCTACGAGTCCGACTTCGAGAAGGCCATGGAGATAATGGTCGACGTAGCGAGGAGGCACCCCGACTTCCTGCCGGCGGAGGGGCTCCCCAGCGCCGTCGTGATGGAGTTCGGGGAGTCGGGGGTCGTCCTGAGGCTCCTGACGAGAGCCAAGGACCAGCCCACTGCCTTCAGGATGGCCAGAGACTTATTGCGGGAGATAAAGAAGGAGTTTGACAAGCATGGAATAGAGATACCCTACCCCAGGAGGTACATCGTCGTTAGCAAGAAGATGGAGGAGAAGATATCTAAAATCGCCGACGCCCTCGAGGAGGCTCTGAGGCTCTACAAGGCGGTTGGCCCCTCAAAGCCCTAGCGGGCCAAGCCCTCGCCTTTTCGCTTCACCTCCTCGACCCCTCCTCAAGACCTCTTGCGAATAGCGGCTTTCGCTGGCGAAGTCGAGTTTCACTCTCCCTACTCAGACCCCTCCGCCTGCCCTCGCATTGAGGTCCCTACCTTCGCCACGCCCTCGCGACGTCTAGGCCCTCGAGGGATTTAAGCCCGAGCACTTCACGCCCCCCTTTTAAGCCTCGCATGCTTTATTAACCTAGCCTTTGACTACAATTTAACGTGTGGACTATGGGCTTAGCGGACTACTTCGAGTTGCGCAAGCACGGGTCCACGATCAGGACCGAGGTCCTGGCCGGAGCGACGACGTTCTTGGCCATGGCCTACATAATCCTAGTGAACCCGTCGATACTCTACGCCCCCAACCTCATATGGGGACAGGGGGGCATGCCCTTGGGCCCCGTGGTCATAGCCACCATAGTGAGCGCCGGCCTGGCCACCCTCCTGACCGGCATCTACGCCAAGAAGCCCTTCGCGATGGCCCCCTACATGGGCGAGAACGCGCTCTTCGCCTTCTCCATAATACCCCTCCTCATGAGCGTCGGCTACTCGGGAGACGACTTGTGGAGGCTGGCGCTGGGCGCCGTGTTCTGGGGAGGAGTGATTTTCTTGCTGGTCTCGGCGACGGGAGCGAGGGCGGTCATGGCAAAGGCGATCCCTCCGCCTCTAGCCCTCAGCTGGGGAGTCGGGATAGGGCTCTTCCTGATGTTCATAGGCTTCGCGAACGCCGAGATAGTCGTGGCCGGCGTCGGGGTCCCCGTTAAGGTCGGCGACTTGAGGAGCCTCAGGCCCCTAGTCGCCATAGTGGGGACTTGCATAACCCTAGCGCTCTACCTCAAGAGAGTGCCGGGGTCCATACTGCTCGGGATGCTGATCACCATGGCCATAGCCGCCGCCGTCGGGCTCCCGACAGTCCACCCAGAGGCCCAGCTGGGCTTCCCGAACTGGGGCGAGGTCCTCGGTAAGCTTGACGTGCTCGGGGCCCTCAGGGTGCCCCAGCTGATACCGATCATAGTGCTGCTGTTCTTGGTGGACATCTTCGACACATTGGGGACGGTTGCTGGCCTCGCTGCTAAGGCGGGCTACACCGACGAGAAGGGGAGGGTCGTCGGCGTGGACAGGGTATTCCACGTGGACGCTGCAGCGACGATGTTCGGAGCCGTCTTCGGGACCAGCACTACTGGCACCTACATAGAGTCCGCGACCGGCATAGAGATGGGCGGCAAGACGGGGCTCGCCTCCGTCGTCACGGGGCTCCTCTTCCTGCTCTGCCTGCCCCTAGTGTCCTTCATATCGATGCTGGACCCGATGTTCCTGACCCTAGCCGGGGCGCCGGCGCTCATCGTGGTGGGCATCGTGATGTTGAGCGTGCTGAGCAAGATGAACTTGGAGGACCCTACGCAGGTGATACCGCTGGCGGTCACTGTGGGGTTCATGATCTTCACCTACAACATAACCCTGGGCATAGCGGCAAGCCTGGTGGCCTACCCGCTAGTTGCGGCGGCCGTGGGGAGGGCGAGGGAGGTCCACCCAGTGGCCTGGACGATGGCGGTCTTGGGCTTCGTGCTCTTCGTCATGTACCCCTACGGGCCCTAAGGGGCTCAAGCACTAACCCCCTCCTTTTTCCCCTTACGCGATTAGCCTCCTTCCAGCCCGCCTACGAAGGCCCTTTGTCGAGCGTTGAGGTCTAGGCCCTCACTCACGCCTAACGCGCTTAACTTGCGCCGAGCGGTAGGTCAGACCAAGCGGAGCCCTCGCCAGCAGGCCCCATCGACCCCTCGTCCGTGAGGGCGTTGAAGCTCGTCGAGCGTCTTCAGCCCTCCCGAGGGCAAGGTGCATACGTAGCGCTTAGCCTTGTTCGCAGCGAACTTTATCGTGCCCCCTAGTAAGCTGGGCTCGTCATCTTTGAAGCAGGGCCCTCAAGCTCTCTACGCTAGGACCCCTCGCTCTTGTCAAGCTTTAAGCGCACGCGGGTTGGGAGCCTTTCCATCGGCCGAGCGACCTCCTCCTCGAGCCCGCAGGCCCGTAGTGCTCCCCTATAAGCCCCATAGTCCAATCTAGTGCTCGAACCAAGGGGTCCCCCAATACGCGATGGGCGAGTAGTTGCTAAAAGCCTTCTAACGAGGAGCAAGGCCTGAGAGGCTGAAGAAGCTCCAAAGTCGACCTCAAGCTCTCGCCGGGGGAGGCGGACTGGCTCTCACGAGCTCATCGTCAAGCGACGTAGAGGCGGCGCTGAGTCCACCGACGTCCCCACGTAGAGGGCGAGCTCAGGAAATCCATATACGTCCCCTTGCCTCGTAAGCTTCGGTGGGGACGCTAGTGCTCCTCTTCAAGTGGGTCGTCCCCGGGGAGCTGGCCGTCTCGAGCATGCCGAGCGAGGGCGACGTGGACTCAATAACCTCCACCTTCAAAAGCGTGGTCGTGCTGGCCGAGGAGCACGAGCTCCTCTACAACCCGCGCGACCTCGTCAAGAGGGCCGTCCAAGTGATTTACAGGCCCATGCAGGACTTCAGGGCTCCGAACCTCGTTTACCTCCACGACCTCGTGGACCTCGTTTGTAGCTGCGAGAAGCCAGTCCTCGTGCACTGCTACGGAGGCAGGGGGAGGGGCGGGGTAGCGGCTGTCGCCTACCTCATGGCGACCGAGGGGCTGGGCTGCGAGGAGGCCTTGGAGAGGGCGAGGAGGGTCGAGCCGGCGTTCGTCGAGACCATGGAGCAGCACAGGGCGCTGTGGCTCTACGGCGGGCTCTTGGAGGCCGTTCCGCCGAGGCTCTTCTCTAAGGCGATTGAGGTGGGCAGGTCGATCCCCAAGGCTTGGTACAGATGGCGCGCTCGGGAGTTCGGCCGCGGCGTCGGCCACGCCTCTAAGGTACTCGAGCTCACGATCGAGCTGGCCGAGGAGCTGGAGAGGGTGGGCCTAGCTCAGCTGAGCATAGACACTCGGAGGGCCCTATACGTGGCGGCGCTCCTGCACGACGTTGGTGTGTGCGGGCTGTCGAGCACGGAGCCCGACGAAGCCCACCGAGAGCGCTCCTACGAGCTGATACTCGAGCACAGAGAGGAGCTCGACAGGGCGTGCGGTTGCGCGATAGCCGAGAGAGTTGCCCTAATGGCTCGATACCACGGAGCGGGCCCTGTCCCCACGACCTTCGACAAGGAGCTCTTAACTGCCATGGGGGTCCTGAGGGTCGCCGAGGGGCTCGACTACACCTTCGATCAGTCCGTCAAGAGGGTGAGGATTGATCGCAGGGGAGAAAGGCTGGTGATAAGGACCTGCTGCGACGAGAAGAGCCCCGACTACGAGGCCAACAAGAGGAGGGCCAGCGAGAAGAAGAGGTTGCTGGAAGAGGTGCTGGGGGTCCCCATAGCGGTAGAGTAGCGCCCCTCGAAAAAGCATAAGCCCTCGACCGTCGAGCACAGGCATCGGGTCCTGGAAAGGCATTTTTAGGCAACTGAACCGTCTGCAGTCGTATGCCGAAGACAGGGGTATTCTTCAACGAAGTCTTGAGGGGCAGGGACTGGCCCATAATAGGGGACAAGTTCAGGAACTTCCCGGAGGCCATGGCCGAGGCCCTCAGGGACCCCAACGTCGCCCTCTATCGCTCTAAGCCGGTTGACGAGGGGCTGCTCTACAAGGTCCACACGCCTGAGCTAATCGCGAGCCTGAAGTCGGCGTGGTATTGCGAGGGGGCCCTGTGCTCGGTCGGCGGCTGCGTGGAGGCCCTCGAGAGGGTATGTCGAGGAGAGATAGTCAACGCCCTCGTCTTCAACGTGGCCGCCGGGCACCACGCTGGTCCCTCGTACGCTTGGGGCGGGACCTACGTCTCTTGCGCCGGCCCCATGATAGTCAACGCTAGGGAGAAGTTCGAGGTGCGCCGCTTCGCGATAATCGACACCGACAGCCACCACGGCGACGGCGACAGGGCCATGTTTAGGGGCGACCGAGACGTCCTCCACGTGTGCTTCTGCAGCACGGACGCCGTAGAGGACGAGGGGACGAAGGTGGACGTCGACGTCGGCTGGTCCACGACCGACGAGGAGTACTTGAGGAAGGTGGAGAGGGAGTTCGGGCCCAGAGTGCTGGCCTTCAAGCCCTACGCCATAATACATTTCTTCGGCCACGACACGTGCGAGGGGGACTACGGAGACAGGGGGCTGACCCCGAGCTTCTACCTAGAGCTGGCTCGGCTCGTCAAGTCGATAGCCGAGCAAGCGTGCCAGGGCAGGTACGTGATAATAACCGGTGGAGGGTATAGGAGGGACGTGGCAGAGTACATATTCCCGCGCATAATCCAAATACTGGCGGAGTAAGGGCCTGCTAGGCCCTCTCCCGCCCTTGGGCTAGATGCAGGCACTCGACCACGAAGGCCCTAACCTCCAGGCTCGCCCTCTTGACCCTCTCCGACAACTTCAATGCCTTGGCCGAGGCCTTGCTTATCGAGTCGGCCGTCGCCTCCAAGCGGGCTTCGTTTAGAGAGACCCCCTCGGCCCCCTCCACCTTCAACGCCACGTCTTTGAGGCTCGAGAGCCTCCAGGAACACCTCCTGAGCCTCCTCTCCACCTCGTCGAGCTCCCTCGATATCTCGTCGAGCTCCGCCACGACCTTCTCGCACTCCTCCACGAGCTCCCTCAATCCCATACCCATCCGGCCTTCACGCTCCTAGGCCCTCGCTAGAGCACTAGCGCTGGCCAGCGTATTTAGAGGGTCGCTCGAAGAACCTTTTTCGGGTGAAATCGACCTCAAACGTCGTCTGGCTAGCTGACGGGTTCAAGCCCCTCTTGAGGGAGACTTGCCAGGGAGCGCGCTTGATGGGCGCAGATGGGAAGATCGTCGTATGGGCTTCGAGGAGAGCAAGGCCGAGGGATAGAGGCAAATTAAGGTAGCAGGCCCCTCGCCAACTCGCCACTTACCATTTCCTCTCAGCGACGCCTTAGAACTCGTTGAACGATATCAGCTTGTTGCCCTCAATGCACGCGCATGAGTAGTAGGACCAGCTGAGCCGCGAGCGTCGCTAGCACTGACGCTACTAGGGCCCACGAGACCTTGGTTGCGTAGTCCATCCTCTTGTCCAGAGAATCGATCCTCTTATCGAGCGCATCGATCCTCCTATCGAGCCCGTCTATCCTCTTGTCCAGAGAATCGATCCTCTTGTCCAAGTCCCCTATCCTGTCCACCAGCTGAGTGAAGGCGCCTTCTAGCTTGGAGACCCTCTCCCTTAGCTCTGACATGTGGGCGAAGACGTCCCTCCTGAGGGCCTCTATGTCGCTTTTAAACTCCTTTTTAAGGGCCTCGATATCGCCCTTGGTAGCCACGTCCCTCAAGACCGCGTTTATTATGGCAAGCCTCACGTCGGGCTCTGAGACAAGTAGCTCGGCAAGCCTCTTCCTGGCCCTGGCGTCCTCCTCGAATAGCCTGACGACGTCCTCGGCCGTTATGGACGGCAAGGAATCTCCTGTGAATAGCAACGTCTAAGAGCTTATATATCTAATTGAGAACGACTCATGGCAACATTGATGAGCCCCCTCGCGGTGGAGCTCCAGCGATGGTCGGTCTCGAGCGCAATAAGTCCCTCAAACCTCAAATGGCCGGCCAAGGGCGTGGTCCCGACCGACCCTCTAAGAGTGGCCAACCGACGACGTTGGCTAGATACGCTGTCGTGACCGCCAGCTTGCACGATGTGGGTCAACGAGGTCCGTCGACGTAGCTGGGGGTCGATGAGGGGTCGAGCCCCGCGACTTCTCAAGGCCCTCTGAGCTCGAAGAGCTAAGAGAGGCCCCTCAGCGTGAAGTAGAGGATCAGGAGGAAGGCCGCCAAGAATACGACCATGAAGATCACCGGTATCAAGAGGGCTAGAAGTCCCGACACGGCAATGGGTGGTAGGGGGAATATCGTCACTACGCCCCGAGCCTCCATCGAGCTAAGGGACGATAGGGCCATCAACACTGAGCCCACGATTACCAGGACTATGCCTATCGACATGAACAAGAGGGGCCTCGAGAGGCTTACCGAGGGCCTCGC
>Ga0209183_1000466_pt1 | contig 16716 bp, 20 predicted proteins | sample LHCtaG_2_FD_184120 | JGI IMG/M metagenome (GOLD analysis project Ga0209183, IMG submission 184120) | Hot spring microbial communities from Little Hot Creek, USA to study Microbial Dark Matter (Phase II) - LHC4sed_replicate (SPAdes)... | ecosystem: Environmental > Aquatic > Thermal springs > Hot... | reverse complement strand
GGTATAATACCTGTAGGACTAGATCAAGACCCCCATATCAGGCTCTGCAGAGATTATTTGAAGCGAACTAGAGTGTATAATTTTAAGCCCATAGTGGGCGTTTACATTAGAGATGTGCCATCCTTGGACGGTCAGGGAAAGATGAGTAAAAGCGAGCCCCATAAAGCGATTTTCATCCCTGAGGAAGATTACGAAACGTTAAGGAAGAAAATCTTCAAGGCTTTTTCAGGAGGGGCACCATCTTTAGAAGAACAAAGAAAGAGAGGGTTCGAGCTAAAGATATCATCTTAATTCACAGTAAGGACGATCTTAAGAATATCGCGTAAACATGTTCTAATTGAGCAGGGGATCATGACGAACTGCGCATCTATTGGTTGAGAATATTTCTATAAGAACCAGCAAGTATTGAAGAGGTGATACTATTAATGTCCGCCTCCCTTTAAATATATTATGCTAAATGCAGTAACCCTTATTTCTGCTCTCGGAGAAGATTCTTTCGGTGGGGGTGGTGGCGGGTGCCTAGGTGTCAGATTTGTGGGAGGAAGACGGAGAACCTCTACGCGGTCGGTGGTAGGCGGGTCTGTGATAAGTGCAGGTCGAAGGTTGGGACTCCATAGGTCGGCCTAATTTTATCTAGTGGGCTTTTAAGAGGAAGGCTGGATGGGGGAGGATTGCTGAGCGAGGATGCCTTGGATAGATTGAGGCAGGCGGGCTTGATAGCGAGAAGGGCTCGGGAGGAGGCTTGCAAGCTCATAAGAGAGGCCGTCCTCGTAATCGAGATCTGCGAGGCTGTCGAGGAGGTTATACGCCTAGAGGGAGCTAGGCCGGCATTCCCATGCAATATCGGCATAAATGAGGTGGCCGCCCATTATACATCCCCGCCCGGAGACCAGCTGAGAATACCGCCGAGGAGCCTGGTCAAGGTTGATGTCGGCGCATCTCTCGATGGCTATATCGCTGATACCGCTGCGACGGTCGCATTATCGCCGGAGCTCGAGCCGATGGTGGAGGCGGCGAGAATAGTCCTTCATGAGGCGATAAGGACCATGCGCGCTGGAGTCCCGGTCTCGAGGATTGGTCTCACGGTGCAGGAGGCGGCGAGCAGGCTCGGATTCAAGCCCATAAGAAATCTCACGGGCCATGAGATAAGGCGGAACCAGCTTCATGCGGGGACAACGATACCGAACGTTGGCGGGGCATGCCCAGGCAGACTTGGGGCGGGCCACATCTACGCCGTCGAGCCCTTCCTGACAACCATGAGGGGGGCCGGCGAGGTGGTCTCAGCGAAGATAGCGACCATATACCGCGTGGAGCCGGAGAAAACATGTCATCAGAAGCTCAGAGAAGATGAGAGGAGGCTCATCCAGTATCTCGCCGAGAAGTTTGGCAACCTACCATATGCTGCGAGATGGATAGACGGCTATGAGAAGGTTAAGGATATTCATGAAAGGCTGGTCAAGTCTGGTAGGATACAGCATTATCCGGTCCTCGTCGAGAAGCTCGGCGAGCCGGTCGCTCAAGCAGAGCACACGGTTATAGTCTATGAGGATGGATGCGAGATAATAACCTGAAAGAGCTTAGAGTGTCTGCTTCTGCCTCTTCTCCCGCTGCTCCGGCTCCTTCACATATATGCCCACGATTCTCATTCTATCTCCACCGCATTTCGGGCACTTTTCTTCAACCTCGCCGAAAACATAATCCCCCTCCCTAAACGGCCTAGAGTTTATAGTTGAGCAGCTCAAGCACTTAAGGAAGGTCAGGGGATTCAGAATCTGCCTCTCCCGACCGCTTGGAAGCATGCTTTACCCCGCCTCTTCTAGGCATGATCATGCTTGAAGCCTCAACTTAATCCTATCCCCCGCCGACCTTTATGGTTACGAGAACTCGCCGGCCAGTCCCACCCCAATTTTCTCAATTCTCAATGATTTTTATATCGACTCCTGCTCGTGTTTAACTAAGGCCTATCCCAACAGTGTTTCCTATCCCGGCGACGATCACGGAGGCTCCCTCCTCGACCTTGCTCCTAATTATGCTCTTGACGCGCTCCACGACCTCTTCAGCCGCCTTCGCGATGCTCTCCCTCATCGGGGTTATCGCCTCCCCTATAGACTCGTAGATCACGAGCGCGTAGAGCGGGATGTTATACTTCTTCGCTATCTCCTCTATCTTGAACTTGTCCACACCTATCCCGCCTATCGCCGCGCCTATCCCCTCAACAACCTTCCCCGTATCCTCGCCCTCGAGCTTTAGAGCGGCATCAATCATCACTATCGCCTTCACGCGCTCCCCCTCATTCTCAATTATCTTGATTATGCCGTCCGCCGGCTTCCCGACAGTCCCTCCCGGCCCAGCAGCCCTGAGAACGAAGAGCCTCCTACCATCCATCACGAGCTCATGAACTATGGTGTCCTTGGCAACCTCGTATGTCCTCTTCTCCAATCCCTCAACGAGCTTTGCGGCGGCTAGGACTCCGACGCCATCTCCCACGGGCTGGCCCTGCATGAAGGCGTAGCAGGCCTGTCTATACGCCTCGGCGATCTCCATCAGCTGGGGCATCAGCATCTGGATCTGGAGCACGATGTATATGTTCGAGGTCTTTTTTCCTAGGAGGTAATAGTGTCTAACAACCCTGTAGAGGTAGTCTATTCCCCTAGCAACCTCGACAAGATTCGTCAGTGTCTTCGCCCTCTCCTTATCAGCCTTCGGGCAAAGCCTCCTGACATTCTCCTCGAAAGCATCCTCCCAAGTGTTGACTATGTGCTCAAGCTTATACACGATGCCGTAGGGATCCATGGACTCGGGGGTTATCGCGAAGGATAGGAGAATCTGATCGACCTCCTTCTCCAGATCAACATTCCCGTCAGAGTATCTTCGAAGAGTCTCTATGGTCCTACTCCTAACCTCCTCCCTGATCCGCTTAAGCCCATAGAGCTTCCTCTCGAGATCTCTCAGGATATAGGATAGCTGGAGCCGCTGGGAGAAATTCGGATATAGGATGAAGATCATCAGGAAGAGGAGCCAGATAAGCTGTAGGAGAGAGGTTAATAGATCTCCCTGACCGGCAATCTGCATGCGGGCAAAGGTCTCAGCATCTCCGCCGGAAAAACCCAATTCTCAGCCCCTCTAGAAAAACCCTCCTAAACCCAAGTTAAATACATATGTAGGCCTTCCCAGCCGGATGGGAAAGGATTAAAGCCCGCCTAGAAGACCCATTTTAAGCGATATGCAAATTCAACTAATGACCTTAAAGGCGTTACGGGTAGCATATCTCATAGCTGTGAAGCTGCTGGCCGGTGAGTAGTAAAAGCCCTAAAAGCCGGCGAGGTTCTAGCGGGTGCTCCACCATGGATGGTTTTAACCGAGTTCCTGCTGGCCTTTATGGCTACGAGGACTCGCCGGCCAGCCACCCCCATTTTTACTTTCTGAGGAAAAAGGATAAAATTCACTCAGAATCATGGTGAAGCTGGGGGCTGCCGGTCATAGGGAGGGGGGAAATACCCAGACCCATTCCGAACCTGGAAGTCAAGCCCCCTCCCGCCTGGCGAGTAGTGGGGTGCGGGAGCCCCCGCGAAAGCCAGGTGCTGGCACCCCCCTCTATCATGTTCTTAAGTTCATAGCCTGATGATTAGGGTTGGGTGCTTGGAGGCAGCTGGCGCCTGCACGTTCTGTGGCGAGAATCAGCCGATCTACTTTAGACGATATTCTGGAGAGCGGCTCTGTGCCCGATGCTTCTGCTCAAGCATGGTTGACAGGGTTAGGAGGACGATCTCCAAGTATGATCTCCTCAGGTATGATGACAGGATACTCGTGGCGGTCTCGGGCGGCAAGGATAGCCTGAGCCTACTCAAGATATTACATCTGATAGAGCGGGACTTCCCACATGCAAGGCTCTACGCGGTTACGATAGATGAGGGGATCGAGGGCTATAGGAGTGAGGCGATAAAGATCGCGGAGGGCTTCTCCTCGAGCCTCGGCATTCCATTCATGTCTTTCAGCTTTAAGGAGCTCTTCGGGTTTGGCTTGAGCGAGGCAGTTGAGTCTGGGGCCGCGGAGAAGGTTAAGGTTCAGCCATGCACGATATGCGGCGTCCTGAGGAGGAAGGCTCTGGTCATCGCGGCGAGGAGGCTCGGCGCAACAGTGATAGCCACGGCCCACACACTCGACGACGTGGCTCAAACCTATCTGCTGAACCTGCTCAAGGGCGAGGGGAACATCAAGCCCGTGGGCCTTAGGAGGGAGGAGGGTGGAGCTGTGCCGAGGGTCGCGCCATTCAGGCTAACGCCCCAGCGAGAGGTCGCGCTTTACGCCTATCTCCAAGGCATCCCATTCCAGACAATCACATGCCCCTATACCCGTACATCCATGAGGGATAAGGTTAGGAGCTTCCTAAACTGGTACTCCGCGAATAGGCCCGAGGCCCTGTTCTCATTCCTGAATAATTTCGAGAGGCTGATTATGAGGGCTGGATATGGCGGCGAGCGGGTATGCGAGTTATGCGGGGAGCCTTCGAGTAGGAGGATATGTAGGGCCTGCGAGCTGGAGCAGCGCATAAGAGATGCCCTGAGAGCCTAGATCTGGACTAGGCCGAAGGTCTTGAACGTAAATCCTATGTTGAGCGCTATGAGGCCGAGGGAGAATATTGTCAGGGCTGTGCTCACGCCCCTGATAGCCCTCTCGCTCTTTGTCAGCCTCTCCAAGAGACTTGTTATGAGGAGGCCGCCATCGAGGAAGCTAATCGGGAGCATGTTAAAGATCGCGACATTTATTCCAAGCAACTGGACCCAGAGCAGGAGCCTGTATAGGCCATGCTCGAGCATCGGGTCTCCGAGGCCGACCCTCATCGGATAATAGAAGGCTACATGCGTGACCCCAAGGCTCCTAAGCACGTGGCCTATCGGCATGTTTATCGGCTCGCGCAACCTATAGACAAGCCTTCCCCTACTACTCTCAATCACTATAGTCTCCGATGCCGTTATATTCCAGTAGAGGCTTGTGCTATTAACCGGCACGCCATTCACGCTGTAAATCACGTCGTTCACGGATAGCTTGGCACCCTCCTCGACTCCGGCGACGACCACTCCAGCCTCCACAGGGATAAATGCCCCGAAGACGATAAGGAGGGCGATGAGGCCGACTATAAGGTTCGCAAGGCTCCCGCCAGCAGCGACCCTTGCCCTAACCCTGGCGGGGGCATTCTTGAACCCCTCCTCATCCGGCTCAACAAACCCTCCGGGTAATACGTAGAAGAGGAAGAGGCCGGTGGATTTGAGTCTCAGCCCCTCGACCCTCGCTATTAGCCCATGCATCCCCTCATGCGTAACAAGTATTATCCCCAGCGCGAGGAGTAGATATGGCAGGTGCTCCAGCCTTATAGTCACACCTATGACTAGAGGCAAGACGATGTTCTGGGGGCCAACCTGCGACGGCGCGAACAGGTATGTTGCAAGATTCCTAGAAAGCAGGTAGATCGCGGCACCCATCATAACGAAGCCCAAGACTATGCCGGCGTCCGATAATATTCGGAGAAATCTCGGGGCCTTGGAGGAGAATCTATCCAGGATTCCAAGAGCCCTCTCAGATCTTATGATGAAGCCTAGCGGATAGAGTTTAACTCCTCTAGGGCTCCACCTCACCAGAAATCTCAACACGAGATATGCTGCTATCCAGGCGATGGCGAGGATCATTAGGGGATGGCTCAGCAGCTCCAGCAAGGCCGAGAAAGCAGGAAAACCTAACAATATTAGGTTAGCTCGCCCCATCCCCCTTATAGGGAAAACTTTTTGAGAAAGGGGCGCTGCGGAATTAGTGGCTTCACGAAATCTTCGGAATATTATTCTCGGGGTGGGAGTATGGCTAGTGGTGCTTCCCAGAGCTGGGAGGAAAGAAGGAGGAACGTGGTCCAGATCCTAGAGTCCATAGCTAATGATGTCTCAACACCTAGGAATATTCGGAGGGTGGCAAAAGAGGCTGCTGACGCGCTGTTCGATGAACGGTATAAGCCAGCGGTTAGAGCAGCGAACGCGATCGAGATGATAGAGGGCATAATGAATGACCCGAATCTACCGGTCTTCACACGAACCCAGCTATGGATGGCCATATCCATCCTCGAGCAGATAAGATCATCACCCGAGTAATTCATTTCGATTCTCATGGTATTATCCTGAGATAAGATATCTATCCGCGGCTCTCAAAGGAGATATATCCGGGGGTGTGAAAGCTAGCGTGGAATGACGGGGCAGGGCGGGAGGAAGAAGATCAGGCTGGAGATGGTTGATGATAATGGGGATAAGCTAGTCCTGATCTTCGAGGGCAGGCTGAGCAGGGAGAAGCTTATGCAGATGGCTGATCTCCTAGAGCTCTATGGCGGGCTCGCGGGCAGGGAGAATCAGGACGAGGAGCAGTATTACGAGAATAGCAAGCTTGGTAAGCTTGCCAGAATCCTCGCGAAATACTTCCCCTTCGGATACTTCACCTCAAGAGATGTTGTGGAGGCTTATATGACCGAGTATGGGGAGCCGATAACGCTCAGCACAGCGTCAACATATCTAGCCAGGCTCGCAGAGAGGGGTTATCTCGAGAAGCATAGGCTCGGAAATCAGATAAGGTATCGGCTTGCCCAGCCCCGCATCCCAGCAGGCGAGGAGAATATTCCATCGAGATTCCCCTGGTATGATCTCGGCCCGGAGGCCCGGGAGAGGTAATACTCAATAGTCTACGAATCTGTATAACATGCGGAAGGCTTGCATGAGAAGCTCCGTCCTCGCTTTTCTCGAGAAGAGCGGCGTTCAGATCCCCGAGAAAAATGTCTTAAAGTCTCTCTTAAAGCTCTCATACCTGACTGAACCGCAACTCGAGGTTCTCCTAATAGAGCTAGGCTCCGCGAATCTTGGAAGGAAGATGACTATCCGGGAGAAGGCTAGAATAAGGGGGGTTAGCAAGGGCGCCTATGCCCGAACCATGAGGCAGGCGATAGACAACATTAAGCGGAGCATATACACGCTCTTCCTCCTCAGGTATCTTGGCGTTCTGGGCGATGAGGCGGTCTCGGCGATAATCGAGGCGGCCGACCTCTTAAAGAAGGGCATGGTTGAAGAGGCAGCTAACTTGCTAAGCAGCGTGACGCCACGTGATATCACGCAATAGGGGGTTGAACTTGATGAGCCAGCCTGAGATTCTCGTGATAATCTTCTCGATTCTCTTCCTAGCCCAGACCGCCATCTTCACCTATCTCCTCGTGAGGGCTCGGAGGAGGATGGAACGGCTCGTGGTCATTGGGGAGCTGAGCTGGCCCGAGCAGAGGTTGTGTGGTCTCACGGAGACCGAGATAAGGATCATGGAGCTAATTGAGTCGAGAGGTCCCCAGAGCGCTAAGGATCTTAGCAGGGCTCTCGGGCTAAGTAGGGAGCATGTTGCGAGGACTCTTAAGAGGCTGGTTGAGGGCGGGCTCCTCGTCAGGGAGGGCAAGCCATACAGGTATAGGCTGACAGAGCTCGGCAAAAACTCCCTGAGATCACGTGATATCACTGAGGCCTAACTAAAGCTCTTAAGAAGCTTTGCTAAGCTCTCAGGCTGGGCTATGATGAGACACAGGGATTCGGATGCGTGAAGATACCTGGGGTAACTGAGCCTCCCTTTGTAAGCTTTTTAGGTGGGCTGTACTAGGATGGCTTGAATATGGGTAAGAGAAAGATCGTCTCGGAGCCTGATGAGCTTGAGGAGATGCCTGAGCCCGGTCCGACGGATGTCTATGGGGTAGTAGTTAAGCTTGTTGGTAATGATAGGGTTCTTGTCGAGTGTAGTGATGGTAAGCGGAGGCTTTGCAGGATTAGGGGGCAGCTTAGGCGCCGGATCTGGATAAGGGAGGGCGACTTGGTTCTCGTGAGCCCATGGGATTTCCAGAGTGATAGCCGCGGTGATGTCTGGTGGAGGTTTACGAAGGGCCAGGCCCTCAAGCTTGCCGAGCAGGGCGTCCTACCCGACTTCCTCAAGGAGAAGCTTAGCGCTTAGTTTTTTCAAAGCTTTTATTTGGGCTGGGCGTGTTTTCTGAGAGAGTTTGCCCAGAGAGGATAAGCTGGAAAAGAAGCTTAGGATGAGGGAGTATAGGTATGAGCGGGAGCAGCGTTATCTCAGGAAGAGGTCTGAATTGAATGAGGTCTTGGAGGAGGTCTTTGACCAGCAGACCCTCATGACGATCTATGAGCTGATGAATCGGAGGCTTATCAAGGAGTTTTATGGCGTTGTGAGCGCTGGGAAGGAGTCGAGGATCTATTATGCTGAGGGTGGGGGTGGTGAGGCTCTCGCGGTCAAGATCTATTTGATCACGAGCGCGGAGTTTAGGAAGACCCGCTCTATGTATGTGCTTCATGATCCGAGGTTTCAGCGCGTCCCCAAGGACTTCAGGGACTTCATCTACCTGTGGGCGAGGAGGGAGTATAGGAACCTGAAGGACGCGTATGAAGTTGGCGTCCCCGTCCCGAGGCCCTACTTCGTGAGGAATAATGTTCTCGGGATGCAGTTTATGGGCGTGAATGGCAAGAGGTATCCATTGCTGGTGGAGGTGGAGCTGGAGCCTGACGTCTATCCCGAGATATACTCCAAGACTATTGAGGCCGTTAGGAGGCTTTATGAGGGCGCGATGCTGGTGCACGGCGATCTTAGCGAGTATAACATCTTCATAACGCCGGAGAATGATATCGTGATGATAGATCTCTCCCAGGCTGTTAGGGTTGAGCAGCCTGTCGCCGACGAGCTTCTCCTAAGAGATCTCAGGAATATCGTGAGGTATTTTGGGAAGATGGGTGTTGAGGTTCCGGAGCCCGAGGTGCTCTTCGAGGAGATTGCTGGTAGGAGGCCCTTTGAGCGGGCTGTCTAGCCTCTTAAGCTTTTAAGGATGATGGGTTTTTGAGGGTTTCTCGGGGGAGGGGTTATGGAGTTTCGGCCTGAGCCTGAGTTCATGTTGAATATTCCGCGGGAGAGGGTTGGTGTCTTGATTGGACAGCAGGGGTCTGTGAAGAGGAGGATTGAGGAGGCTCTAGGCGTTGTTCTCGAGGTTGATAGTGGGAGCGGGTCTGTTAGGATTAGGCTTGCTAGGAGGCCTGAGGAGGGTGGCGATCCCGTGGCCCTATTCAAGGCGAGGGATGTTGTTCAGGCTATTGGTAGGGGCTTCTCGCCTGAGAGGGCTTTCAGACTCTTCGAGGATGGTGTTATTCTCAGCGTGATAGATATCGCGGATTACGTGAAGCCGAGCAGGAATAATCTCGTCAGGGTTAGGGCTAGGCTCATCGGGAGGGAGGGAAGGACTCGGAGGATAATCGAGGAAACCACTAACACGTATGTCTCGATCTACGGTGACACCGTCGCGATTATTGGCGAGGAGGAGGATGTTAGGGCTGCCGAAGAGGCCGTGATAGACCTGATAAACGGCGCCCCCCACTCAGCGGTATACAAGAAGCTAAACGAGTATGCGAGGCTGAGGAAGCTCGGTGGATTGAGGCCGAGATTCTAGGAATCCCTCCCTTCATGGGGAAGGGTTTTAACGCCTCTCTTCGGCTATTCTCTTGGTGTGGTTTCTTGGTAAAGCGTGATGAGGTTGAGCATTTGGAGAGGAGGGCTAGGGAGTTTCTAAAGACCGCGGATTATCAGGCTGGAGAGGGGATGTATGGGCTTGCGATATTTAGCTTGGAGCAGGCTTTGCAGCTTTTCCTCAAGTCTAGGCTTCTTCTCCATGGCGTTGATTATCCTAGGACTCACGGTCTTAGGAGGCTTCTCGAGATTCTTGCATCGGTTTCGGGTGAGGATGAGCCTCGGATTAGGAGGCTTCTTAAGGAGAGGGCTTTGGAGCTCTCTTTTCTCGAGGATGCCTATATCTCCTCGCGGTATCTTTTGAGGGAGTTTGGGGAGGAGGAGTATAGGAGGGTTAGGGCTGTGGTTGAGGAGGTGATGAGCCTTCTCGGATAAGATCTTGATTGATGAGGCTTTGAGGAGGAAGAGGGTTTTCGCGGAGCTTGATAAATGGCTTCAGTTGATTAAGGAGAAGGTGCTCGAAATTGATCCATGTGCGGAGGTTTACCTCTTCGGCTCCGTCGCGGAGGGGCGCTACACCTATTCAAGCGATATTGATGTTCTTGTGGTTACGGATAGGGGTGTTGAGGAGGTTTTGCCGAGGCTTTGGGAGGCTGGTGTCAGCGATCCATTCGAGATCCATGTTAGGCCTAGGAGCATGCTGGAGCATTATAGGCGGAGGGGCAGACTGATAAGGATATAGGGCTTGGCATATCATGTTTATGTGGGCTTGAGCGGCGAGTATGTTGCTAGGCTCAAGAGAGGGGCTCTAGGCTTTCGTAGGGCGGCGGATGGGGCTGATGATGTGGATCTTGCGGCCTTCTTCGCGGAGCAGACCATGCAGCTTACATCGAGGCCGTGTTCTATGAGATATTCGGCGAGAGGGTTAGAGGGAATGAGTTGAGGACGCTTTTAGGGATGTTATCAAGCTATCTGAGGAGGCATGGATACGAAAATGTGGCTGCTGAGGTTGATCATTTTGTTGATGAGCATAGGCGTGATTTGATTGCTGCGGATATTAGGCGATTAAGGGATGTGGCTAGGAAGTTGATGGGGGTTTTGGAGGGGGTGGTGGAGGCTGTCAAGCTGGGTTAGGATCCGGTTTGAGCATCTTCGGAGATGGAGGGAGTATGCTGAGAGCATTGCGAGGGCTGCCAGAGATATTCTCGGCGAGGATGTTAAGGTCTATGTTATCGGCGGAGTTGCCGAAGAGAGAACCACAATCTTCAGCGACATAGATATCCTGATAGTTGCCAACGAGCTCCCGAGAGATAGGAAAGGGCTTTATGGAGATATTCTAGGAAGAGCGATTGATGTGTATGGGCTTCCATGGGACGCGCCAGTAGAACTCCACATAACAGACAAGAAAAGAGCAGAAGAATACTTGAAGGAAGGGAAACATATAAAGGTAGACACTAAGTAGAAGCTCTTCTTTCAAGCATGTGGTAATAGTCTTTTTTTGTATTGGAGATGAAGGATTTGCTAATTTAGGGAAGGTGTCCGGGCGTTTATGGTGATTAAGGCTCATTCAACACCAGAGATGTAAGTGAAACTTAGAGTGCATCTTAGGCAACAGGGGGTAAGGCAAAAATAATTTAAGGAAAAAAGATATTTATGCGCTACCTCCTCCACCCCCTCCCACCTGTTCGCAAGTAACACCCGTTATCTTCGGTATCTCTGGATTGTTTCCGGTATGTGCCAGGACTGCTGTTGGATACTGCTTTCCTCCAGACGACTTCAGCATTACCTCATACGTTACCCCTCCCTGCAATCCACTAGTCTGTATCGTAACTTTTAGAGTATGTCCAACATTAAGGCTGCATGCAGTAGGATCCACCTCTTCAACTTCCACACCGTTTATTACAACCTCGGTTATCGATGTTGGTGAGGAGCCCGTGTTCCTGACGCGCACTATGATATTATTAGTATTCACAGAGTCTTGATAAGCTGATACTATTTCCAGCTTCTCGAATCTTGTGAATATTCCTACTAGTCCTGTTGCCCAGAATGCTACTGCGATGGCGATGACGATGGCGATGGCGACGAGGATCACCGTGGCTACTACAGGGCTTATACCAGACCTACTCCCATTCATCATAAAGTAGATCGTTATCTCCCCGATAAAAAGTTTCTCCATTGGCCACTATGATGCTCGAAAGATCCGGTACTACCCACACAATATTGCTAGCTGTATTGTGTTGGCAGGGTTATGAACTGGACGCTCATTGTTCCGGCTATCCAGACGGCCAGAAGCGTTATCGCGGACATTATTATCGCGTGCTTGAAGCCCCCCGCCAGGGTCCCATCGGCAATCTTCCCGGCCACGAGGCCGCTTATAACAGCCACAAGCACCACAGGTGGAAGGAACATGTGGACGAACTCGGATATCGAGATATAGATCCTCGCGATCTGGAGAAGCCCCTTCATGAAGACTACGAGGATGACGACTACCGCGACGAGCATGACGGCGGTCATGTATGGTATGAGCATGAGTGGCCTGAGTGTGGCCCTCTTCTGCCTCTCCATCTCCTCCAAATCCTCCATGAATGTGGTCAGGGTATCAAGGGTCTCAGGAGCGCCGCCGCCGACATCAATCGAGTCTATCAGGATGAACATGCCGGCCCTCGCAAGCCATCCATGAGCCCTCCTCTCAAAATCCCTGTAAATAGTTCTGAGGGAGTTCCCCCAGCCAATCTGCCTGCTCATGAGCTTGAGGTGTTTTGTGAAGCCGCCATAATCCCTGTCCGAGAGGGTCCTGATACACTTCTCGGGGCTCATTCCCGTCTTCCGGGTCTCGGTCAAGTCCCTCAGAAACCTGGTTAAGCCCTGAAGAACAGACACATTTTCCTTGCCATACTTCTCCCAGGCGACGGCGCCCGGCAGGAACAGGACTATGAAGCCGAGGCAGAGGCCGATAGTCGCCTCATAGCCCATATCAAGTCCCATAAGCCTCCTAAGCTGGACAATCAGGTCCGATGTCAGGCTGAAGGGCGGAATATATCTGAGCGGGTCAGCATAGAACGGCATAACGAAGAGGACCATGAATATTATCCCGGCCGGCATCCCGGCGAGAAAAGCCTTGAAAGGCCTCTTATCCGTGAATGGATACTTTGGCTGAGAAATATCGGCGAGATAGATGAACATTCCAGCCATAAGGGGCATGATGAGATATGCGAAGATCACGAACTGCTCGGCCGGAAACGTGAAATACTCGCTCGGAAGAGCCCTAGAAACGATATAGATGATATAGAGGACGAGGGAGATCATCATGACGGTCGCCGCATAGGACTCCATGAGCATGCCAAGCCTCTCACCAACGATCCTCATATTCGCAGTCCTACTCTGGAAGATCACCTCAGTCTTCCTGATCAGGAAGTGGACCACATCACCGCCGCTCCTTAGAGTCGAGACATAGCCCATCAGCAAATCCCTATACTCCTTCGATGGAATATTCTTTGCCATCTCCTCTATCGCGGAGACCGGATCCTCGCCGGTCGCCTCAACCCTCAGCTCCGCGACCCTCGCAATCTTGGCCAAATTAGGCATAAGCTCGCTCTTAGAAAGCCTCTTCAAGCTCGTGTAGGGCGGGACGCCGCCGGTCGCCATGACAGCGAGATAAGTCGCCGCATAAGGAACCTCGCTCTCAAAAACAGAGGCAATTGAGGAGGCCTGAGCATAGGGATAGAAGACCCCCATTAACAAGACCAGCAGCGGCACAGCCATAACAATCAGCGAGAAAAGGCTTCGAGTAACCAAGTACAGGATAAAGGCCGAGGGCACGCAAACCAAGGCAGCTATGACCGTGATCCCGGCGACAGTCGCCGCATAAGCCTCCGGATAAACCCTCATCACAGCAGCCTCAAGCTTCGAGGAGATCCCCGGGAAGATCCTGAGAAGAAGGGAGCCCAGACCCCTAAAACTAGCATAGAAGAAGCCATACATGTTATCCATGAAGCCCAGGTCTCAAGCCACCCCCAGCAAGCCTACTCCGAGAGATAAGCCTCGAGAAGAAGCTCCACGTAGCCGAGATTCGGGTTTGTTCTCGTCAAGCAGACCACGTAATACCCCCTATACTGCCTGATCAAGATATATCTCCCATTGTCAAGCTGTATATTGAACCTCTTATAACCCTTGGCGCCCATTAGCTCTATCACAGCGGATATGGCGCCGCAGACAGCCGCGGCCGCCGCGGCAATATACTCCGAGTTAAAGTTCGGGTTATCACTCTCATGAGCTATTGGCATACCGTCCTCGGAAACAGCCTCAACAGCTTCAATCCAGCCCCGGCTATTCATCTTGATCGCGCGGACAAGCCCGGCCAGCAGCCTCTCTTCAGTGCTCGTGATCATCACTTAAACCTCCCCAAGCTCTCCGATAAATATGCCCTCAGGAGATCCCTAACATCCTCCACGCCGAATTCGGATCCGCCGCCAACAGTGAGCGCATACACCTCGGACTCGCCAATCCTCCCGACGAGGAAGAGCATTATCCTCTCATCGCCCTCTGAGACCATGTAGCTGAACCCGGGGTTAAGCCTCCGGACGAGGGAAATGAAGTCGGCGACGGAGGCTGCAACCCTATCATCCTCACCAACATTATACGAGTCGATCGGTATCCCGGACTGATTGAGGAGTATCACGGACTTCAAGCCCAGCATGGATGCAACCTCCTCCAGCGAGGCAAACCCAAACTCCTCACCCGCCTCAGCGGGCTTGATCTCAAGGCTCTCAAGCGGCCTCGGCGGAAGCGGCGCGGGCTTAACCTCGGCCTTGGCAGCAGGCTTAGCAGCTACACCAGGCCTAGGCACAGCATGCTTGGGCGCAGCCGGCCTAGAAGGTGTTGGTGGAGGGGCTGGAGGAGCCGCTACACTAGGAGCTACAGGCTGCGGAGGGCTCACCATCTTACGAGCCGCAGACCTGACAAGAAGAAGGGAGATGACGGAAAGCGCGATCGAAACAACGGCCAGAACTACTATCAGGAGGATGAGGAATGATAACTCGCTAATGAAAGGTAAGCCGTCCATCTCCAACTAGTAAATAAACGGTACTAAGCCGCTTATAATCCTTCTCTCACGGCCTACCGCCGGATCGAAATATATATCTGCCCTACACGAGAATATAAGTGGCGAGGAATGGGCTTGGCGAAGAAGGGGAAGTCCGAGGAGCCGCCGAACCCTTGGAAGGGCATAGAGGTGAAGCCCGTCCCAGAGGACTATGAGGTGCTGGATCGGTATGCTATCAGGGAGGGGCTGGCCGAGGTTGTGATCGCAACACCCCCAGGCGAGACCCCCGAGCCAACATACTTCGCCGTGGAGGTTCAGCTCACGCCACAGGAGGCTCTAGCGCTGGAAAAGCTGAAGGATATACTCTCGAAGGAGCTGGAGCCGCCGAAGCCAGGCGAGGAGGAGGATGCCAAGAGAATTCTCCTAGAGACGGCCGACAAGCTCCTGAAAAAATACGAACGAGCCCTCGGGAGATTTGACGAAGAGTCAAGGCAGAAGCTATTCTACTATCTCGAGAGGGATATGACAGGATTCGGCCCCCTCAACATAATAATGGAGGACTATAGAATCGAGGACGTCTCATGCGATGGCGTAAACATCCCAGTGTATGTCTGGCACAGGGACTATGAGAGCATCCCAACAAACATAATGTTCACGGATCGAGACGCTCTCGATGACTACATAATCCAGCTGGCCCACAAATCCGAGAAACATATCTCGTCAGCATTCCCAATACTCGACGCGATGATCTATGGCAAGCATAGGCTCGCCGCGACATTCAGGGAGGAGATCTCGCCACGCGGAAGCACGTTCACGATAAGAAAATTCAGGGAGAAGCCCTTCAGCATAACAGAGCTGCTGCAGTCTGGGCTCCTCAGCCCAGAGATGGCCGCATACTTCTGGCTATTGATAGAGCATAAGGCGAACATACTCGTGGCCGGCGCGACTGGGAGCGGAAAAACTACGATCCTAAACGCGCTCATGTGCTTCGTCAAACCCAGAATGAAGATCGTAACATGCGAGGAGACAGCCGAGCTAAACATACCAACCGAAAACTGGGTAAGATTCGTGACACGAGAAAGCTACGGGCTCGGAGCACAGAAAATAGGAGAAATCACCCTATATGATCTGGTCAAGACAAGCCTCAGATATAGGCCAGACTACCTCATAGTCGGAGAGGTAAGAGGAGAGGAGGCATTCGTCCTATTCCAAGCCATAGCCAGCGTTTCCTGGGACACGCCAATACTAATAAGAGATGTTCAAAGTAGGGAGCCGAGACTCGTCAGAATTGGGGAATTCGTGGACCAATTTTACGAGCCATCAGAGGAAAGGGTGCCGAAATTTATTAATGGATTCGAGGTGATGACCCTTAGCAAGAGTGGGGAAGTTTGTTGGAAACCAATCCGCTATGTTCTAAGACACAAAACAAACAAGATCTACAAGATAAGGTATGTTGGTGGAGAGGTTAGGGCCACAGGGTCACATAGCGTCTTCGTGCTGGATGAGGATTCGCTAACGATAAGAATAAAAAGGGTCAGCGAGCTAAAGCGCGGAGACATTCTCGTAAGCTTCCTAAAGAGACGCGAGGAGGATTCTCCGAACCCGAGGCTGGATCTAATAGAAATCCTAGGAGATCAGCGTAAGGATTTCGTTGAAGGTCTCCCACCAAGCATTAAAGCTCTAGTAGGCAGAAACCCCGTGAGCCTAGCAACATACCTAGAGGTTGAGAAATCCCGCGATACTAGGGAGAATCTGAGGATAAGGCGATGGTATACCGGGAACTGGGTTCCAGCAGTCCTAGAGGTTGACGAGGACTTGGCATTTGTTATGGGCGTTTACCTGGCTGATGGCCGCGTGAAGGAACATAGGGGTAAGAGCCTCTGCTTCAGCCTAGGATCAGGAGAGAGAGACATCGAGGAGAAGGTAATCAAGGTGTTTTGGGAGAAATTCAAGCTCAAGCCAATAATAGATGATAGGGGTAGCCATCACATAGTAACATTTAACTCGACTATACTCGCGGAGCTCTTCAAGAAGCTTATGGGAGGAAAGTTGGAAGAGAAGCATGTGCCGAGCTTTCTATGGTGCGCGCCTAGGAGAATAATTGAAGCATTCCTAAGCGGATATGCAGCAGATTCACGTAGAAAGATGAAGAA
>Ga0209183_1000465_pt1 | contig 16729 bp, 18 predicted proteins | sample LHCtaG_2_FD_184120 | JGI IMG/M metagenome (GOLD analysis project Ga0209183, IMG submission 184120) | Hot spring microbial communities from Little Hot Creek, USA to study Microbial Dark Matter (Phase II) - LHC4sed_replicate (SPAdes)... | ecosystem: Environmental > Aquatic > Thermal springs > Hot... | reverse complement strand
ATTTCCTTGTAGCTGAATATTCTTTGTTAGTTTTCTTTTAGCAGTTCAGGAATTGTTTCATCTAAATCTACTAGGTTTTTGTATGCTTTTTCCATGACTTCTAAGTCTTAAGCGTGCCTTCTCCTCTTGGTGATGGCTGTTCATCTTCTTTTATGCATTGGATGAAGTGTGATAGGTCTCTTAGGTGGGTTGGAGTGCTGTAATGATTTGCTTAAGCTTTTAGCGGTCTTAGGATAAATGTTTCATGGAAGCTGTAGGAAGATATCCAGGGTTAAAGTAGATGGAAGATCATGGTATAGATGGACTTTGGAGAGGCTTGGCCTAGAGTATGAACATCAAAGATTCGGCTTGAGGAATAGGGTTGAGAGATTCTTTAGATATCTCAAGGAGGGGACAATGGTATTCCATCATAAGCTTAGCGCAAGAAACCATATACAGGGTGTAAAGAGCCTAAATCTATTCCTCAACCTATACACACTATACCACCAAACAATCAAGATGGAAGGTGGATGAAATGCTTATTTGGACACTATCGATCTAGGCTGGAGTAATGTTTATATGATAGATTCTAGATTGTTACAATCATGATTGTAAGATTCGTAAATCGAAGAAATGAGCTCTCACTTCTAAACGCCCTCTATGAGAGCGGGAAAGCAAACCTAGTGATAGTCTGCGGTAGGAGGAGAGTTGGGAAGACAAGGCTTCTGCTCGAGTTCTTAAAGGGGAAGAAAGGGATTTACTTCTACATTCCGAGGGGAGGGGAGGAGACTATCTTAAGTGAGCTTTCGAAAGTCGTTAAAGAAGATTTTTTTACGGGTTTTAGATTCCCCGAGTTCAGGTCTTTCCTAGAATATCTCTCTAGAAAATTTGAGGAGGGAGCTATCGTCGTTATCGATGAATTTCAGAGACTGTCAGAAGTTGAGGGGGCTATTTCCTTGATACAAAGATTCTGGGATGAAAGATTCTCTCAGCAGAGAGCGATGCTCATACTTTCCGGATCCTCCATAGGCTTGGTAGAGAAAGTTGCTCTGAGAGGGGATGCCCCCCTATACGGTAGAAGAACCTCCACCATCTGGCTTAAACCTTTAAGGTTCATGGATCTCCGAGAATGGTTCCCGCATTTCGCACCTGAAGACTTGGTCAAGATCTATTCCTCCTTTGGAGGGACGCCGGCTTACTTGGAGAAGATAGATGAAAACAAGAGCCCGGAGGAGAACATAGTCAACTTGATACTCAAGAAAGACGGTGCTCTATACGATGAGCCTGAATATCTTTTACTCGAAGAGCTTAGGGTACCGAACCGATACATGGATATACTGACGGCAATATCCCTTGGAAAATGCTGCTTGAGTGAGATATCGGATTTCACTAAGATTAAAAGAGAAAACCTGACGACCTACTTGAACTCCTTGGAGACCTTGAACCTAATATCTAGAGAGTACCCCGTCCTGACCGGAAGAAAAAAATCAAGATACGTGCTCACTGACCCATTTTTCACATTCTGGTTTAGATTCGTCAATCCTAATAAGGCTGTTTTAGAACTTGGGCTCGAAGAAAAAGTTTGGAATAACATTAGAGAAGACTTTAATGCATACTTGGGCGAAGTATTCGAGGAGATCGCGAAAGAATATATAGTGTCGAGGGTAAAGTTGGGAGAGCTGGATATAGACGCAGACGTTATGGGGAGATGGCAGCATGAAGCTGGAGAAATCGATTTTATCACTTACTCTACTCGCGAGAGAAAGGGAGCACTCTTCGAAATAAAATGGAGAGAGCTTTCGTACGAGGATGCAAAGAACATTATTTTAAGGCTGATTGAAAAAAGCCTCCTTGTAAAGATAGAACAGAAAAGATATGGTATAGTTGCTAAGAGAATTATAGGAAAAGAAAAGCTACGCGAAGAAGGATACATAGCTCTCGACCTGGAGGATATCGCATCCGAATAACTACGGAAATACCTCTAATGTCTAATCAACAGTGGTAGCGTCCAGGATAAGCATCTTATCCACCCCATTCTCATAGTTTGATAGTTCTCTGCCTATTCTCCGGAATTCTGATGTCTGCAACCTCTCAACAGATAAACTTCGACTCGGAATACGTCACCTCTCCTCCGGTTGAGATACCGTATTTTTCTACAACCACTATTATGGGCGATTATATTAATGTAGATGATGCATTGAAGGCTCTACCAACGCCGCCTTTACCCCCCATGAGACAAAGTAATGCATCTCTGTTTGGTGATGGTATAGAGAGTCCTCTCATCGGCTTTGATGTTCTTTCTGATGATCCGAGACCTGGCGTTCGGGAAATTAGTGAGTATATGATTGGAAAAGTTGGAGTCTACATAATTTTTGTTGAAAGCGATGGTAGTCTTGATATAGATTTGTATGATTGGGATAAAACTAGCATCAATTGGGCGAAAAATGGGATATATGTAGCGCTTAACTGGTGGAAGTCTCAATATCCATTCCAAAATCCTAAACTGAGTTTTATGTTAATGTTGAGACAGTGATTGGCTACACAAAGTATGAGCCTATGCTACGCCCTTGGGATGATAATAAGTTATGGGTTCCTGACGTATTAAAAGGATTGGGCTGTGGCGATGGATCCAATTATGATGAAATCGGGAAAAGTTGCGCTCACACTATTCGTCAGAACTGGAAGACGGATTGGGCATTTATAATATTCGTGGTGAATAGTGGCGCGGGTTTACCAGGATGGACTGACATAAGAGCATTTGCTATTAGATACGGACCATATGTGGTATTACCATTTGGCTGGTTCTATCATATGATGTTTGAGGGAACTGATGGATTAGCTAGAGTTGTGGCTCATGAGATTGGACATATATTTGGAGCAACCGACGAATATGATGGTAAACCTGAACTATCCGGCTATCTGTATGAGCTTGACGAAGATGGAAGTGGTTGTATAATGGATTCGAATGAATGGTGCGTATCTCGTGGTACTATGAGGCGGATTGGATGGGTTGATGATAATCATAACGGCTATCCGGATGTTCTCGAGAATAGACCATCCATAATGTTATTGAATGATACTAGCCCAGTGACTGATGCGGATGAAATAGTCATTGAGGGAATCTTTAAACTTGAACCTTATCCTTGTAAAAGACCAGGCTGCAGACCTGTTACCATAAACAGTGTTACCCCAATTAATGCCACGGGCGTTCTCACGGCATTAGACGGATCCTTTGATACAGCATATGAGCCATTTCGCCTAATCTATAGGCCAAACATGCCTGGTTATCACACCATTTCGATGACTATTATGGATGCTGTGATGGGCAATGTTGAATCATATAGTAGAAACATTCTCTATACATATCTAGAGGTATAAAGCATAGAAGCACCCTTGACTACTAAGAGGGTGGACGCCGGCACGCAGGTCCCTATTAGATTTAAAATCGTGCTGGCTCATGATAAGGAACCTCTAGAGTCTGGAAGAATCTTCGTAGGCGGGTTTGAGGCAATGCCTTTAAGTGATGGATGGTTTGAAGTTAGAGTATCTAGTGATAGTGTTGGTAGGCATCTTTATCAGCCTACGAGCACCGAGGTTATCCTTAATACCACTATTGGATTGGGTAGGCTGACGAAGATTAAACTAAACGGAGTAGAACCGGTGGAGATAATTTACGATAGGGTTGTTGTATCGTTAGCGGCCATAAAAGATAGGGTAGATATTGGTTCTGAGGCCCCAATAACTATACAAGCGTGGTATGAGTATGATGGACAACCATTTGTAGGCGATGTACTATTATCTAACAGCAAATTGCAGGATGTTGTTGGTCTCTACACTTATAAAGCCGCTAAGGTGATTGACAAGCTCTATGGCCTCCAAGCCTTTACCACTAACGAGGTGAATGTAATATTTGATAGAGTTAGGATACAACTAACAGTCTTGAGAGAAAGAGTGGATGTTGGGAGCGAGGGCCCTATCACGGTTAAGGCTTGGTATGAGTATGATAAGACGCCATTCCAAGGCGAAATACATCTTAATGAACCGTTAAGATGCGATAGGGTAGGCTTAGTTACATATCGTGTATCGCAGATAAATGATAGACTTTACGGACTCAAAACATTCGAAGCAAACGATGTTCAAGTGATATTTGACAAAGTAATAGTCACACTAAGCAGTGATCTGAAGAGAATCGATGTTGGATCCGAGGCTCCTATAGACATAGATGCGAGATACGCATTCGATTCCACCCCATTTGTTGGAAGAGTATACTTATCAACTGATAAGAAGCAGGATAGGGTGGGCTTATACAGATACTTTGTTACTCACATCGAGGATGAACTATATGGGTTAAGTACTTTTGAAACGAATGAAGTCCAAATAATATTTGATACCGTTATAATTGAACTTGAATCCGCTAATGAACGCGTAGAGGTTGGTAAGCAGGCAAATATATCATATAATGCGTACTACAGCTATGATGGTAGCCCCCTTTGAAGGAGAGATAATTTTAGACAATGAGCTGGTGTCTTATGATGTCGGGCCGGTTACCTACTCAGTATCGAAGATAATTGATAGCAAGTATGGGCTGAAAAGCTTTAGCAGCAACTCAGTGAAAGTCATATTTGATCGGATAAGAACACTGCTCGAAATTGATACCATAACTCCCCTTACAGTAAAAGCTGCTTTGAAAGCTTACTATGAGAGTGATGGCTCACCAGTAGTTTCAGGGGCTCTAATGATTGGTGATTATAAGTTATACTCGGAGAAAGACCAGCTAGGCACCTATTTGATCAGCTATCTAGATATGCTTCCGGTAACTAGATTGACCGGAAGATTCGTAGTTGAAGGTTTTGATGAGATAAAAATCGACAAAACTGCCCCCCATATAGGAAACATAATAGTTTACCTTTCAGCAATAATAATATTGGCTCTCATAATCCGCAAGAGAACAGTAAGTAAAAAGCCGAAAATCATTATTTGTCCAAGATGCGGAGGCACACATTACATAGGCATCAAAATTACTTCAAATATATGGGAATACGAATGCCAATCATGTGGAGAAAGATGGTACGTGAAGAAATGATCTTCATTAATGCGGGCATCATACACAGCTAATAAGTTACAAGCCACATCTACAAGATAGTATAATGTTTGATTTGATCCGCAATGGAATGGTATTTGTTTATGCTAAATATGGCGTAGCAGACTTATACTTATTCCATTTTTAGAATCTCCAATAACGACTTCAAGTATTACCTCCTTTTCTTCATGCTTTCAAAATCTTTCATTATCAATCGCATTTCACGTTCAAAATCTTTTTCCTCTATAATGCCCAAATACTTTCTAACCCTTAGCTCCTCCAATCTCCTTTTAAGACCAAGATGGACGGAAAGTAAGAAGCCCTTGAAAGATAAGCTGGGGGCACTCTAGACTAAATCAGAAAGAAGATAATTGCTGTAAGACAGTGTGCAGAAAGAGCTAGTTAAAGGAATATATTTACGCTTAGCTTGACGCGAGGTTGTGCAATAAATGAGGAATGCAGTGATGATTGTTGGCGCATGTCCTTGGGACAGGAATAGGTTAAGAGAAGTTCTCGAAGAAGCTAACTTTGAGGTTCTCGGAGAGGCGTCGGATGTTAAGCAGACTCTGAAATTTATAAACAAGTTCTCGGATATGGGATTCGTTCTTTCGGAGTTGGAGCTAAAGTGCGGAGATGGCTTAGGGCTGGCGAGCGCCTTAGTTAACCGCTATAAGATGAATATAGCTATTGCTAGTAGACTGCTAAGACATTCTTCATATGTGCTTCTGAAAGAATTGGAGTCTATAGGCGTTCGTTTGGTTTCTCCTATGCCCATGACTAGACGTGAGATTGATAACTTTGTTCAAGCAATCAAGAACGTAAGTTGGGTCAACGCCAGTACTAGGACAATTCTTCCAAAGACTTCTCATCTGAAAATTGAAATACTAGGACGTAGGATTAATGGTGAAGTTTTTGTCATCGGTGGATCGACTGGCGCTCTAAAAGCGCTTTATCAAGTTTTAAGGACCATCGAAATTACTGATGAGCGAGCACTCGTGGTATGTCTCCATACTGTAAAGTCGCATAATACTGTAAAGAAGATAGAAGCTGCTGTCAAACGTAGTGTAATTGAAGTTTTTGATGCTGAAAAATTCGAGCTAGGAAACATTTACGTTCTCAGAAGTGGGAGAAACTACAAACTAGTCGTAAAGGATGGGGGACTGTTCTTAAAAGGGTTCAGGGAGAGGCTGGGGCTTGGATATCGGCCATCGATAAACCTCGTTATGGAGAATTTTTCTGCCATGTTTGGCGAGAAATGTACAGGGATAGTGTTATCTAGCTACGGCAATGATGGCGTTTTAGAAAGTAAGCTAATTGTCATGAGGGGTGGCAAAATTATTGTCCAAGATCCAGAAACGGCAGAGATACCATTAATGCCGAGATTCGTTAAGGAAGCGATTGACTCATTAGGAGAAGAATGTGAAATCATAAAATTATGATTGTGAGCTTATCGCGCCTCAAGAAAAGCGCACAAGTTAGAGAAGTGAAGATGATGGAAACAGAAAGAAGAAAAGAAAAGTGGAGGAGGGGGGAAGGGCTCTCGCCACTCTAGAGGCTTTTCTCGTCAACTTGAAGAACCCTCTAATTGGCGTTCCTTCTTTTCTCTCTGAAATCTTTTGTTTCCAAGACTTCAACTATCCCATGCTTCTAACTTTCTCAACAAGTCTCTCGTATGATTTCTCGACTTCCCTAGAACCTTACTTGCTTCAAACACGGTAAACGCATTGTTATTGAAAGCTTTCACGAGCTGAAGCAACCTCCACAAAACCTCCTTCCTCCTGAGCGTAATCAGTAGTCTGAAGCGAATCTTATCTGCATATTCGTCAGGGAAGAATTTCTAGGCTTAATCTATAGGATGATAGAACTGAAACTCTTAATCCTGATGTTCGCGAGTGGCAAGCTTGTCTGCACGGGTGCGAAGACGGAGAAGGAAGTCTATGAGGTCGTTTATAAGTTGAAGAAGATCTTAGAGGAGAATCAACTGATTACATACGCTACTGCGAAATAACATTAAACCTTACTATACAACATATTAACGGTCAGAATGTCTGCATTACTTAGATGAGTGTCTCTTAATTGGATTACACGTTCACCAAATCGATTTTTAAGTAAACTTAAACATAACAGGAGTCGCCTATCGAGGTAGGAAGCCCGCCTTGGGCTTAAAGCCCATTATGGTGTCGGTTTATGAAGGATCCATGGGCAACCTGCGGCAAAATATACCTAGGCGATGAAACAGGGTTGCCGACACTAGTAATGTTAAGCACTAAACCATTAACTTCATTCTTCATTTCTGGTCAGGATATCTATTTCTCTAGAAGATACAAACATATGTCAACTTATACCAAAAAGGCTAGGAAAAATGGCGAATGATAGAAAAGACATGTCTACTGAGTAAGATGAGAAAGTTTTGAGATGAAATTCTATGGAGTATGGGGTTTAGGGAGTAGTACCAAAGGATAGGAAGTGCAAGTTCTGTGGCCGCCGAGTGCCGGTAGACTCAAAATGTCGCCCATATTGTTGACAAGTGGCTGAAATGAGGCTGAGAAAAAGAAATCACATCCTATAAGAAAGACTAGCTACGTATGTGTGGGGGGTGGGATTTCCACAAAATTTTACCGATAAATGTGCGCGGCTATATTAATAATTTTCTCAATTTCTAATGAACATCTTCGTGAAAAATATTCTAGAGACCAAAAAGACAACGTTAGCATCGATCTTTCAGGTTGAAACTTAACATCCCTAATCTTCATTAATCTAACTCCTTCTAGGCTGAATTCTAAGTCAATGTGACTTAGAGCGTTGGTACTATATACTGAGGTCTATGGAAGTAAGTTTATATCTGGAATCCTTCTTATAAAAATTCGAGTTGCTTATAGTCCCTGTAAAGTTTACAGATATTATTTTTTCTCCTTGGGTTCAGCTTAAATGTCAAGAGTGTATAAATTGGGGAAGTACTTTTAGATGTCCACCTTGGACTCCACGATTCTACAAGGCTCAGGAATTTCTTGGTCAATTTGAATATCATTACCTAGTAGCACTGAGGGATGATATGGAGAGTTTGATTAAGAAATTTGAAAGAAACCTAGGTTATAGAAAAGCTATAGCTCTTGCATCACGTAATTGGGATGTCACATCATATTGGAGGTTTCATAAGATCATGCTTGCCTTAAAAAAGCAGGTGGGTGAAGGCGCAATTGTTCTAGGTTCTGGCGGAGGTTGCAGATTGTGTAGAATATGTAGAATTCATTTAAATGAACTATGTAAGCATCCTAGAGAAGCCATGTCTTCTCCTGAGTCATGGGGGATAGATGTATATTCTACCCTACTTAATCTTGAGATTCCAATAGAGATCCCACCGAGACGTATATTTACGAGAGTAGGATTTATTGCTGCAAATTCTCGAATTCAAATACTATCATCTGAAGATCCCATCGGGAAACTTATTCCAAGATTTAAAAAGAAACCGTTAGAAGAAATTTTAGAATCCATTTTTAAACAAGGAATAAATATTCTTGACGTTGACAAAGCAGAAAATTACTATACAGGTATATTATGTAATGAATGCAGTTATAGAAGTATATGGTTATGTGATAGAAGCTTCTTTCCAGAAGAGATTCTAGATGAACATATTAAGCACTTGAAAATAGTAGTAGTGAGTATTGAAAGGAGATTTGCACATAATCTTACTAAAGTAGCTGACGAGTTTCATCGAGCTGGACACTATGATGCACTAAAATTTGCGGACAATCCTTGTAATTTATGTAAAGAATGTGATACATTTGGTTGTCGCATGGCGAGGTGTAAAAAGGGAAATAAATATGGATTTAAGAACGTATTCAGATGTGTAAAATACTTGGGCATTTTGTTTGAAAAAACAACCAAAGGTAATAGGGGATACATTATTTATCAAAGTGACCTCAAACGGTAGAAGACAATGATTAAAACCCCGTGTGAGTACGAAAAAGAATAACTGAATTTCGTCTAGCATCTGTTTTAGAACTTTAAGTGAAAACTGTTCGATCAAAAAGCTTAAATATGATGTAAGTAATCAATGCCTAGATGTTTCTCACAAAATTAGAGATTATGAAGAGAATATTTGTGGGAGAAAAATATCTGCTTGAAGCACTACAGAAGGACCCTGAGGTAAAAAATAGAGACGCTTGGAAAGTTATTGAGCAATTAGAGCAAAAGCCCTTTGAGATAATCGAGAAAATGAACAATTTAATAGACAAACTGGTGCAGCAGATGGATCAAGATGGTCTTGAAAAACTTAAGAAAGAACTTGATAAGAATCTTAAAGAATATCAATCAATTATAGATTTGCTTGAGCAAGATAGCGTGATTATAGAAAAGCGTCGAAAAGCTATCAGGGAATTTGCAGAAAAAGCAAAGAATTTGAGAAATGAGCAAGATGAACCAATCATGATTGATAGATTTCATGTAGATTGCTTACGGTCCATTGCTTACGAAATGCGGTTAGGTGAAGAAGTATACGTTACAACCGAGGAGTTGCCAGCATTGTTTAAGAGGGGCGAGAAGGATGCAATCAGGATAGAGCCTGGTGAATTTGCAGTGTTAACTACGTTAGAATACTTATACATCCCCACAGATATTGTTGCATTTATATCGATCAGATACGGATATAAAGAACGCGGACTTGTAAATGTTTCTGGATTTCATGTAGACCCAGGATTCTATGGTAAACTCTTTTTCACGGTTTACAATGCTGGTCCAAGCGACATTGTTTTAAAATACAGAGATAGGATTTTCATGATTATGCTTGCAAAGCTAGGAAGAAGAACAGAAGCTTATGAGGGAAAGCATAAAGGTCAGATAAAATTGCAACCAGAGGTTATATCAGCTTTGAAGGGAACCAGCGTATCAGTAAGGAATCTGGATGAAAGATTGAAAAGATTGGAAACAATAGTATACGTATTAGGAGCTGCCATCTTTACTGCCGTCATAGCTATAATTCTGAAGATATTTTTAGGTTAAAGTTGGATCATAATAAGCATCATTACCGCTAAGAATACGAAAATAGCTGATGAAGTCTTAATGTTTCATTTTCTAAAACATTACTAATTCATCATTTCGATAAACTTTATTTCGTAAAATCCTTAGGCTTTACAGATGTTTGCAATGGAAGCATAACTACGTTGTTAGAACTTGCCATTAACTTTCTTAAGCTAAATTTCTTTTGTTTAGCTTACTTAAAATTGCCTGAGTTGTCAATTCTTTACCTAGATCGTCTGAACATTTTTATCTTAATGCTTTTGGGAATTTTCATATTTTTGATTTCCGACTCCTTGAGCTTATCTCCAGCCTCCTAGGCCTGTTGATACTTTTCTCGGCCAAAGAGAATGCTTATATTTATTCTGACATTTATTCCTAAGCAACATTTAGTTGTAATATCCCAGGTAATACCTTATGTAATACATATATACTATGAATGCAAAATAATTTATACTGGTGTGACGCCTCTGTCGAGAACATCCCTTAGGGAAATTGTGCTTGATTTAACGGATAAATGTCCTGCTAGGTGTATATATTGCTCTGCTGAAGCAAGTTCATATAATTCTCGTTTTCTAAGTGTGGCCAAAGTCTTCGAGATTTTGAATGACGCTTCGAGACTAGGTGTGGAGATAGTATCTTTTAGTGGTGGAGAGCCTCTGCTACATCCGGACTTGATAAGCATCATTATGCATGCTAAGAAACTAGGAATAAAAGACGTTAGGCTATTTACCTCCGGTCTAATCTTTAACAAAGATGGCATAACCTCTCCGGATGAAAGCTTCTTCAAGAAGCTGAACATAGCAGGGCTTGATAAAATATTCTTTAACCTTCAGGGGGCCACAGAGAATATTCATGATAGTATAACTCAGGTTAATGGGGCGTTCCCTCATGTGATAAGAAGTATAGAGATGTCCGTCAGGAATGGGCTTTATGTAGGTGTTCAATTCGTTCCCATGAAGCTTAATTGGAGAACATTTCCCGAGTTAGCTCATTTGTGTGCTAATCTTGGCGTAGATGAAGTAGGGGTATTAAGGTTTGTGCCACATGGGAGAGGATCGGTAAATCGTGAGATTCTAGAATTGGATGTAAATGAATATAGAGAGTTTTTACGGTTATTGAATGATTTATGCGGCCGGTATAATAGGCCGCGGATCAGGACCGGATGTCCTTGGAATGAGATTAGGAGCATTAACCCTGAGTGGCCCATAAAGTATTGTTCAGCCGGCCTCTCAATGTGCCATATACTCGTGGATGGAAGCGTATCTCCATGCTCAGCATCAAAATCAGTGAAAGAACTACATGCAGGCAAAATCTTTAACGAGAGACTAGCGGATATTTGGAAGAAGGGATTCAAAAAATTCGAGGAAATGAAAAAGCGTTATGGAAGCTCTACAGAATGTACTATGCAAATGTATTATACAATAGAAAATGTGAAATTTTATTGCGAAAAGCAAGCGGTAATATGAGTATGTGCATAAACATAGATGGGTATCTCCTAGAATGTTTATTCTATTCTGCATGGGCTTTGATTCTAATTGGCCTTGTACTGTCGTATAAGGCAAAATTTATGAAAGGATCAGAAGTGAGCTTCTTTTACGAGTTTAGGTATCTGGTGATAATCGGAGGTATCATGTTGATATTAATCACGATTTCATATGTAATCCAAGCGATACTATCTTATCTCTGAATAAAAATTGGATATCTAAAGAATAATTAATATCAATAGCTCGTCACGTTAAGGGGGGATTTCTTTTGGGAAGATTCTGTTAAAGTTACCTCTTTTATATCTAAGCGTGCATAATAAATTCTGTGACTTGTTATGGACCTGAATTTTAGGTTAGGAAAATGCTCAATGGGCCGCTTAATTCTCTCGAGCATAGGTTCTGGGGATATAAGTAGCGAGATCGGGGCATCATAAATGTCTCCATAATTTCTTGCCTGAAGTCAATTTTGTATATCGACTCCTCCGCTCTTGACTCCAATGGTAATGGCTTTCCCTTCAAGATTATAACAAGCCTCCCCTCAAGCTCTACTGGAGGCGATTTTATAACACCTATAATATCAGGCCTGAACTCACGTCTATTTATTAAGAAAAGCATCTCATCTCCCAAGTATCCTAAACGGCCTTTATAACCAGAGGATATAATTGTTTTTCAGAACTTTTAGAACATTTTCATGTTGAAAGAGAAAGACGCCGATAATAAAGTGTGCTCTCAAAATAGCACGCGAGAATGAAAGGTTTTCTTAGTGGTTTAAATAAGATTAAATTAATAAGTATAAGACATTTGGATAACTATTTGGTATGCAATCACAACCTATACGAATTAAAGACCCTGCGATAAACAAATTTAAGGATCTTCGAGATAAGCCAGGCGTATATATTGTATTCTGGATCAAAAACGGAAAACCCATGGTAATTGGACGGATCTGTGGGGAAGATCGGAAGAGGGTATTGTATATTGGCTCTTCTAGAAACTTGAGAGAGGAATTAAGAAAACTGTGGGAAAGTGTAGAAACCATAGTGGAAAGAAAGAAATGCAAGAGAAGGGGTTATTACCATACTCTTAGTCCTTCATTAATTTATACAGGTCTTTTTCAACGTGTTAAAAGCGAGGATTTATGGGTTTATGTCAAAGAATTTGCTACTAAAGAAGAAGCAGAAGCACAAGAAAGACGGGCGCTGTTAGAGTATACGAGGACATTTGGCGAGCCGCCACCACTAAACCTCCAAGTGGGAAGGGAATACTTCCTAATTCTCTGCCTAGGTAAAGTAGGTAAATCAAAATTGGCACCGGAATTAGATCCTGATCTTAAATCAGCTTTAGGGTTGCTTTAAAATAACGCTTTACTCGGGCAAGCTGGCTTGAGGGCCACGAATATTTGTAAGCGAAACAAGAAATGCAGCGAAAATTACAAAAGTAATCTCATTACAACCTTAGCCAGTAAAGTTAATCTACATTCAGCGCTCGTAACCACTTTTCCTTCTGAATTTTAAAATTTAAACTCTCTCCTCAAGATCTCCTGTAATCTCGAAGAAGTTCACAAGCTATCTCTAGATGTATTATTCATCATATTATAGCCACTGCTCAGGATTATAACTGTTTCCAAGCCTTTCATGATTATTCCTCAGTATATGTTTATGTTTAATATCTCGCGGATGCATAATTCATTTAAACCGTGTCCCTTCCGTAGGTAAAGAAAGCAGTAAGTAATAGACTACAGGTACGTGATAGAAGATTGGAAGGGGCAGGCAGGTGGAAATTAAGGAGACTATAACATTCAACAGTTGTGTTGCAAGCTTAGGGCGTAAAGCCCTATCTCCGAGCTCAGAAGACTTATTTACCGTATAGGTGCTATGTCTCGTGATAAGCGGGATTCGTTTTCGGGACGTGAGATTGGTTAGTGGGGAGGCTGAGAAGTGTCCAAGATTACTACAGCATTACTCATGGCTCTGGTTACCGTGTTTGCAATAAGGGCACCCTTCATATTTCTTCTCATATACATTGGGTCAATCTTCGCGATACCAGTTATTGCGCTACTTGTCGGGCTCGCATCGGCATTGATCATCTCACTCTTGCTCCTTAAGAGGGCGGCAGGTGTGTAGCTGACATATGAGGGCCTCATTCTCGGGCGGAGGCTCGTCTCATGGGATGATATTGAGAATGTGAGGGTCTGGTCTGAGTCTTATAGGGAGGTTGAGATCACGCCAGTAATAGGATATGGCATGTACGGATACGCCTACGGCAGGACTCTGCCAGCATCAGTCACATATGTGAAAACATGATTACGTCGTCCTCCAAGTATTCCACAAGGGCGACATAGAGATGATATGCTTACCGAACGATAAATACTGGCTGTTCGTGAAAACATTATCAGGATCAGGGATACTCAGCCAGGGAGGTTTGACGCTTAAATGGTTACACGACTTGGAAAATGTGAGGTTCTTGTGACTCAAATGGCCTGATGGTTTTAACTCCCTTTAGGACGTGAGCTCGCTTTTCTCCTTAGCTTATCCAAGGTTATCTTCAAGAGTTCTTTTCTTCTCTAAGGTGTCTCTTCACTTCCCAGCCGGCACCAGTAAGATCTATTAGAAGATTGGACGTCACGTGCTCCCGTCTATTAACCGGGTCTCCTGTGGAACAGTCGGGAGTAAACATCCTCGACATATTTTAGCTCGGGATTTAGATCGCGTTCACAAATTTCAACCTTATATGACCTGTGTTTCAGTTACTTAAGCCAGGGTGTCCCTTCAAATGATTTAAGGGAGCTCACTATAATTAGTTTGGAGCAGGCTCTCGTGAACGCCACATTCATCCTCCTATAATCCTGTACGCTCTTTACTAAAAATGTTGTGGCTTTTATTATATGAGTTGTTTTTATGATTTCTATTATTGCTTGTATTGGGTTTGCTTTTCTCGATCTTCTACATCTCTTAAATGCTTCAAGATATAGTTTCAAGTTATCTCTACATATTCCTCTATGGATGGATAGCCATTGTCTAAGAATAGATGCTCTATTCTCACAGTTGTTTATATGGCATTCTCCCTTAACCCATTCTCCTTCTGAATGGTTTACGTATTCATGTATAAAGCTTAATCTGCTTAAGCCTAAGTATGATTTGAAGCTATCAGTGTATATTGTTGAGTTCTTCAGGGTACGTCTACCTACAATCTTGATGGCTGCTTCAGCCTCAACGTTAATTGATGGAGCATAGTCTCCACCTCCACCTCTACCAACGAGGATGAATACTGCTGGCTTATCATGAATCCATGAACCTCTTCCACGCCTCCTAAAAGCTCTACGCCTAGACTCCCTACAAAGATGCTTAATACGTACACTATTATTCCTACCATTCAAGCCAGCGTTAACATATAATTCATCAACCTCTACAACACCTCTAAACTCAACCTTCCCATCCTTAAGCCTCAACATAAGCTTCCTTAAAGCCTTAAAGACCGTCATGGGGCTTCTATCTAGAAGCCAGCTCAACCCTAGACCTGAATTATGAAGCCCCAGGAAGAGAAGCATAAGCATGAACCATTCTCTAAGGCTTAGCCTAGAATAGTGGAGTATAGTGCCTGTCTTATCGTTAAACATCCTCCTACAAGACCTATAGAAATATCGTTTAAGACCACATCTATACTCTCCATGACCCTTAATACTTCTAGAACCACACCTAGGACAGTAAACACCACCACACCACCTAACAGCCCTAAAAAGCCTCGAGCAAACTCACTCGAAAGAAGACTGAAAACATTCATAAAGAAAAGAAAAAGAAAACAGCCACAAAAATCTTACTAAAGAGCGTAATTCACATTGATTTTCGGTTAGTCTAGAATTGTTTCTAACAATTCTGCAAAATATTGATATCAATAAACGTTTAAATAAATTGTACACTAACTACTAGTATGGCTGTTCAAGGAATTGAGTGGCTTTTATTAACAGCATTATTCATCTTCGTAATGTTATTCGTTTATAGATTTTGGAGGAGTAGAGAATTAGATAATGCGATAACTCGAGCGTTAATAGTTATTAGGTCTAGGGGCGAAGTCTCTGTAGATGAACTTGTAGTATATGGAAATATTCCTCCACGGAATGTCTATAGAGTCGTCGATAAGCTTCTTCAGTATGGTTTAGTCAATGTTGTAGAGAAAGAAGGTAAAATTTTATATATTACTGGCCAAGATAGTATGAGAACTCCAGATAGAGAATTATCAGAAAAAAGATCGTCCTCTATAGATAAAATCGAAGATATGAGAACTATCTGTTCTACATGCGGACACAGTAATAAGCCCGGTGCAAGGTTCTGCTCAAGATGTGGAACAAGATTGGAGGGATAATCAATATGCCTAGATGCCCTAGATGTAATTCAATTATAGATGAAGAAGATAGATATTGCCCCTATTGCGGCTATTTAGTAAAGATAGCGGCATATAAAAGGTATACTATGAATAAAGCCCACGATTGGTTAAAATGGTTAGGAATAGTAATTTTAGTGATAGTAGCTATAGTGTTGGTTGGAGGAGTGATTAACTATTTACAACAGTCATCAACATATCCTGATATACATGTTGTTTCGGTGAATGGTAGAAGCTATATTGCAGGCTTAGATATAAGAGCAAGAGTTACTGCAACACTTCAGAATTATGGATCAGCTGACGGATACGCTATAGTTAAATTTTATACAACATGCGACTCAACACGTGATGAATCCATACAATCGGTGTTTGTACCAAAAGGTCAGTACGTAACGGTTGAGGCAGATTTAGATATATCAATCTTCTATACATGCCACTATGGAGCCATTGTAACTTCACAGCATAAGGCTTGAAATGATGACCATTATTAATATCTTTAAGTAAACGAAAGCAGGATGTTTCGTGAAGAATCTTTATCAAGTCTTATTTTAGAAGGCTTAGGGAGATCGTATTTCGACTTCTTGCCTAAAATGCGGTTCCTCAGTCTCAGTAGATCGGGAACAAGTATTGCTTACTCATACTGTAGTTATCCATTGACTCTATATAAATGAAGAATATTCGGCATTAATATAAATCATTCTGAACTCATTTGAATCCAGCAATTAACTCGACTTCTCTATCATGATGAGATCTTCGGAATTTACGACCTTTAACAATCGACCGCCCACAGTATATA
>Ga0209183_1000464_pt1 | contig 16763 bp, 16 predicted proteins | sample LHCtaG_2_FD_184120 | JGI IMG/M metagenome (GOLD analysis project Ga0209183, IMG submission 184120) | Hot spring microbial communities from Little Hot Creek, USA to study Microbial Dark Matter (Phase II) - LHC4sed_replicate (SPAdes)... | ecosystem: Environmental > Aquatic > Thermal springs > Hot... | reverse complement strand
ATGCTAAGTTAACATGATTATGTTAAAATTAATTATTAAAACTCTTATACATAGTTATGTTAATATACACTAGGGTTAAATTAAGATTAGATTTATAAATATATCTTAACTAAGTAAATTTGTGATTTAGATGTTTAGTGGTCAGTTATTGTATGAGGGGAAGGCTAAACGTGTTTATGTTAAAGATGAAAACACGTTGTTGATGGAGTTTAAAGATGTTGTTACAGCTTTAGATGGTGTTAAGGTTTCTCAAGCTCCTGGTAAGGGTGTTTTGAATGCTGCTTTAAGTGCTTTCTTCTTTAGACTTCTTGAGTTTAGAGGTGTTAATACTCACTTCATAGGTTATGATGGTGGGAGAGTACTTACTGTTAGAAGGCTTAAGATGATTCCTGTAGAAGTTATAGTACGTAATTATGCTTACGGCAGTTTAATTAAGAGATTACCGTTATATAAACCACTTTCTAAGTTGGGTAAACCTATTGTTGAATACCATTATAAGAATGATGAATTACATGACCCTCTAATACTTCCTGAAGATATAGTTAATACTGGTTTAATGAGTGAGGAGGAACTTAATACGGTTAATGAGGTATCATTACGTGTTAATGAGGTTTTAAGTAGTGAGTTGATTAAGTATGGTTTAACCTTAGTCGACTTTAAGTTAGAGTTCGGAAGAGATGTTAATGGGAAGTTATTAGTTGCTGATGAAATTAGTGGTGATACTATCAGAGTTATTGATGTTGATGGAAGACACCTAGATAAGGAGGTTTTTAGGAAGGGTGGTAGTGTTGAGGATTTAATCTTAGCTTACTCAACACTTGCCCGTAGATTAGGTATTAACGTGGGTTTTTAGATGTACGTAGTTGAGGTCGTAATAACTAATAAGAGGAGTGTTAGGGACCCTGAAGGGGAGACTATCCATAAGGAACTAATATGTAGGAGGGGGTATGCTAACGTTAAGGATGTGAGGTCTGGGAAATACCTAGAGTTCTTAGTTTATTCTCAAACACCTGAGGAGGCATTAAACTACGTTAAGGATATATGCCATAAGTTAAGAATCTACAACCCAGTTGTTCACGATATTAAGGTGAGGTTATCTGCCTAGAGTTGCAGTGATTAAGTTCCCCGGAACTAACTGTGACTTAGATGTCGTGTGGGTATTACGTAGGGTGTCTAAGTTAGAGGCATCTACAGTATGGTTTACTGATTTCAGGGTAGGTCTCTGGGATGCTGTTGTAATACCTGGAGGTTTTAGTTACGGTGATTGGCTTAGGGCTGGAGCTATAGCTGCTAGAAGTAAAGTCCTGGACGAGATTCGTGAAGGTATATGTAATGGACTACCAGTTTTAGGTATATGTAATGGTTTTCAAATACTTACTGAGGCTGAGGTACTACCAGGTACACTACTTCAGAACAGCTCATGTAGATTTATATGTAGGTGGGTTAGAGTTAGGTTTAATAATCCTAAAGGTCCTTGGCTTAAGTTAGTACCTAACGGTTTAATCACTGATATGCCTATAGCTCATGGGGAAGGACGTTACTATATTGAGAGTGAGGCTGTAGTCTCTGGGAGACCGTTAATCAAGTATGTAGGTAATCCTAACGGTAGTGCTTACGATATAGCAGGTATAGCTTCAGATGACGGTGTTGTTTTAGGTTTAATGCCTCACCCGGAGAGGGCTGCAGAGTCTGAGTTAGTTCCCAGGGGATATTCATGTGGTGGTCTATACATATGGCTTAGTATAGGTGAGAGTTTAAGGGTTGGTTGGTAATGCCTTTAAGTAATGATGAGTTAGTTGAGATTCACAGGATTTTAGGTAGGGAGCCTACTAAGGCAGAATTAAATATGTTTGAAGCTCAGTGGAGTGAGCACTGCTCATATAAGAGTAGTAGGTACTACTTAAGGTTATTACCGAGTAGTGGTGAGGACGTAATAATAGGTCCTGGTAGGGATGCACCAGCTGTTAGGGTATTCAACAACTACGCAGTAGTGTTTAAGATAGAGAGTCATAACCACCCATCAGCTGTAGATCCCTACAACGGTGCTGCAACTGGTGTAGGAGGTATTGTGAGGGATATCCTGACATTAGGTGCTAGACCAATAGCTTTACTTGATATGTTGTTCTTAGGTGATCCTACAGACCCCTACGCTAATTGGTTAGTTAAGAATGTAGTTAGAGGGATAAGCGATTATGGGAATAGGATAGGAGTTCCTGTGGTTTCTGGGATGACTTGGTTTGATAAGACCTACAGTAGGTACCCGTTAGTTAATGTTGCATGCGTAGGTATTATCGAGATTAGTAAGTTAGTTAATAAGGTACCTGAAGCTAATGACCTAATAGTAATTATAGGTAATACCACCGGTAGGGATGGTTTACTAGGTAGTTCATTCGCATCTAAACCACTAGATAGTTCTGAAGACTATCTAAGTAACGTATCAGCTGTTCAGGTAGGTAATCCATTAATTGAGAAGTTAATCATAGACTTCATAGTCGATATCACTGACTTAGGTGTGGTTAAGTATATTAAGGATTTAGGTGGTGGTGGCTTAGCTACAGCTGTATCTGAGTTAACAGCTGATTACGGCTTAGGAGCTACTATAGTATTAGATGATCTACACCTTAGGGAACATGACTTAAGCCCTGAGGAAATACTAGTTTCTGAAAGTCAGGAGAGGATGTTATTAGTAGTTAGTAGGGAAGACTTTAAAGTAGTACAGGAGTTTTTAGAGAGGTATGGCATTCAGTATAGTGTTGTAGGGAGTTTAGATAGGAGTGGGGTTATTAAGGTTTACTATAAAGGTGATTTAGTAGCTGAGGTACCTGCTAAGGCATTAGCTAAACCACGTATTAGGTTAATGGATGCGGTAGTTCCTAAACACTTTAACGAACTTAATGTTGAGGTTAGAATTACTGATATCCCTGAGGTTAAGGACTTACGTGAACTCATGCTTAAGATGTTAAGCTCACCTAATATAGCGTCTAAGGAATGGATTTACAGTCAGTATGATTATGAGGTAGGTATTAGAACTGTTGTTAAGCCTGGATACGGTGATGCAGCAGTTTTAAGATTAGTTGAAGTCGGTGATGGTTTAGGAATAGCTGTTAAAGGTGATGGTAATCCTAGGTACACGTATATAAACCCGTTTAGAGGTGCTGCCAACGCTGTTGCGGAATGTTATAGGAATTTAGTGAGTGTTGGGTCTAAACCTATAGCTATAGTTGATGAGGTTAACGTAGGTAATCCTGAGAAACCAGACCATTACTGGTACTTCACTGAGATGATTAAGGGTATTTCATGGATGGCTCAAGAACTTAAAATACCTGTTGTTGGGGGTAAGGTGAGTTTCTATAATGAGGACTTAAGCATGAACTCCCCTGTAAAACCTGTAACTACTATAGTTGGTGTTGGTACTATAGCTAATATTAGGAATGCTGTTACGTTGGATTTGAAGGAGGTTGAAGACTTAATCTTAATTGTAGGTAGTACATACCCTGAGATAGGTGCTACTGAATTCCTACACATACATACAGGTCTTGAATTAGGTGAGGTACCACTCCCAAGACCTTCAAGTGAGTTACGTAATGCTGAGTTCATTAATAAGTTAGTAAGTTTAGGATATGCTAGAGCAGTACATGACGTTGATGTAGGTGGTGTTGCAGTAGCTATAGCTGAGATGTGTGTTAAGGGTCTGAAAGGTGTTATCTTAGACTTAAGTAAGGTCCCTGCTAGAGGTTGTAGTAGGTATGAGGAATTACTATTCTCTGAGACTCAGGCTAGGTACTTAGTTGAGGTTAGTAGTAATGACTTGGATGTTGTAGTTGACTTAGCTAGGAGGTATGGTGTTGAGGTCGGTGTTATCGGTAGGGTAGTAGGTGATGAATTAGTTATTAATTATGACGGGCGTATGCTTACTAGGCTTAAGGTTGATGAGCTAGTTAATACGTATGAGAACTCACTTAATGAGTTAATGAGTTGATGGTTATGTGCGGTATTGCAGCTTATTACGGTCCTAACGCACCTCTAAACACTTACAAGTTATTAGTGGAGTTACAGCATAGGGGTCAGGAATCGGTAGGTCTATCAATACTTTCTAAGAACTCTATAGAGACTATAGTTAGGCCTGGCTATGTCCTAACAGCTATAAGTCCTAACGAAGTCAGTAAATTAGATTCTCAAGTAGCTATAGGGCATGTTAGGTACTCAACAACTGGTGAACCTGGAAGTGGTGTTGGGGCTCAACCAATAACGTTGAGTAGTAATGGTAGGAGTATTTCATTAGCTTTTAACGGAAATATAATAAATTACCGTGAGGTATCTAAGGAATTCCTAAATTCCTACATATCTAATGATTCTGAAGTACTGGCTAGGTTAGTCCTTAAATTCTACAGTGAGTTAGGTGATGTTGTTGAAGCTATTAAGAGTGTAGCGTCGTTAGTTAGGGGTAGTTATAGTTTAGTTGTATTAACTCCTGAACCTAGGTTAGTTATAGCTAGGGATCCTTGGGGGTTTAAACCTCTAACATATTCATTCAGTGGTGATGTATTAGCAGTTGCATCGGAATCTTCAGCTCTTGAGGTTTTAGGATTAGATTCTTGGGGTGAGGTAGGGCCTGGAACTATAGTCTCATTTGACGGTAAGTCGTTAGAAGTTATCGATATTGGTGTCAGTGGTGTTTTCAGCCCATGTGTCTTCGAATACGTTTACTTCTCCAGACCTGACTCAGTATTTAACGGTGTTCAAGTCCATGAGGCTAGAGTGAGGATGGGGATGTATGTTGGGGGTATGGATAACGTAGATGTTGATGTGGTAATTCCAGTACCTGATAGCGGTAGGAGTGCTGCTTTAGGCTATAGTATCGTACGTAAGGTACTATTTGATGAGGGTTTGATCAGGAATAGATATGCTGGTAGGAGCTTCATAACTACTCCAGACGTACGTGACTTCATATCAGATGTTAAGTACGGTGTTATCAAGTCTGTAGTCTACGGTAGGAGGGTTGCTGTAGTAGATGATTCGTTAATTAGAGGTACTACTATGGAGAGAATTGTCAGGATTCTTAAATGTAGGGGTGCTAAGGAAGTACATGTTAGGGTAGCTAGCCCACCTGTTAAGTACCCATGCTTTATGGGTGTTGACTTCCCAACTAGGAGGGAGTTAATAGCGTCTAGATATGATGGAGTAAGCAGTATAACTAAGTACTTAGGTGCTGATAGCCTGATGTACAATACTGTTGAAGGTCTACGATGGGCTGTGAAGCTACCGTCGTTATGTCTAGCCTGCTACGTAGGTGTTTACCCGTTTAAGGATATTAACGTTGAAGTTCTTGAGAAGGTCTTTTCAAGGTGGTGAGTTATGGGTGGTTTAGTAGGTGTAGTAGCGTTTGATGAGTTATGGAGTGTTAGTAAGTTTATGTATTACGGCTTACTAGCATCTCATAATAGAGGTGATAACTACGTAGTAGTGTTAAGTAATGGTAGGAGTTTAAAGAGTGTTAGAGGTGATATCACATACTTACTACTTAATAAGGATTCACTGAACTTACTTGAGGGGTACGTAGGTGTTGGAGGTGTTTATAGTCGAGGTGATCGTTATGAGGGGAAGTATACCTACTTAAGTGATAACGGTTACGAACTCTCACTACTAGTGGATGGTTATGTGGAATGTTCCGTACTTGATATCAGTAGGAAGATTGTTAAGTTAGTTAACCTAGGCTATAAGTTAGTGGAGGCGTTTGTAGAGGTCATTAAGGATGTTAGAGGTGTTTACTCACTACTACTCATAACTAATAAGTCTGAGGTCATAACGTATAGGTCAGTACCTGGGTTAACACCACTACATCTAGGTGGGTACGGCTTCGACCTCACATTAATTGCTACTGAGTCAGTACCTATTAACATCTTAGGTGGTGAGTTAAGAAGTGCTGTAAGCCCTGGTAAGTATGTATACCTATCCCCGGATTTAGTTACTGTTGGTGAAGTACCTACTGATGGAGTTGTTAACCACGCTATATGTGCGTTTGAGTATATATACATGGCTAGGCATGACTCAATACTTGACGGTATTGACGTATACTCTATTAGGAAGTCATTAGGTGAGGAGTTAGGTAGGAGGTTTAAGTACGATGTTGACGTAGTTGTAGGTGTTCCTGAGACAGCCATACCTTACGCTCTAGGCTTTGCTAAGGTGTTAGGTAGGGATTTAGAGTATGGGTTCATAACAACTGGTGTTAAGGTTAGGACAGCGATTAAGGAGGACCCTCTAGAGAGGTTGATAGGGATTCAACTAAAGTTAAACCCTGTTAAGTACGTGTTCAGCGGTAGGAGGGTCGCTATAGTTGATGATAGTTTAGTTAGGGGTTTAACAGTTAAGAGTATTATCCAGATACTTAGGAATAAATTCGGTGTTAAGGAGGTACACGTAGTTATAGGTAGTCCTAAACTCATCAATAACTGCCCCTACGGTAAGGAAATACCCCCTAAGGATGAGTTACTAGCTGCTAACTTAAGTGATGAGTTAGCTGTTAAGTATGTTGAGGCAGATTCAATAACTTGGTTATCAGTAGATGAAGTCTCTAAAGTCTTCGGTAATTACGGGATGAACTTATGTACTGGTTGTTTCTTAGGCGGGTGTTTAGTTAGGGGTGGCTGTAGTTGAAGGTGGTAATTGTAGGTGATGGTGGTAGGGAGAACGCTATAGCTTTAATGTTGAGTAGGAGTTTGTTAGAGCCTAAGATATACTCTATATCCTCATACGTTAACCCAGGTCTTAAGAAGGTTGTAGAACGTAGTGGGGGTAGGTTAATCACATGTGATATCCTAGACCGTAAGGAGGTTAGGGGTAGAGTTGATGAGTTATCCCCTGATATAGTTGTTATAGGTCCTGAAGAACCTCAATTCCATGGTGTTAGTGATGAGTTAAGAGACTGTGGTTATGCAGTCTTCGGAGCATCTAGTAAGTTAGCTGAGATTGAGAAGAGTAAGGTATTTATGAGGGAGCTTATGTGGAGGTATAGGATTCCAGGTAGGTTAGCTTATAAGGCATTCACTGATGTTTCCCAAGCTTTAGAGTACGTAAGTAATGCTGGTGATGTAGTGATTAAACCAGCTAGACAAGCTGGTGGTAAGGGTGTTAAAGTTATTGCTGACTCACAAGCATATCTAAGTGATGTTAAGTCTAGAGTACGTGTTGACTATACGAGGAAGTTAGTTAGTGATATTATGAGTCACTACGTAGATATAGATTATAAGTTATTAGTTGAGGAGAGGGTTGAAGGTGTTGAATACACACTTATGTGTATCACTGACGGCTACACATTACTACCGTTACCCTTAGTTCAAGACCACCCACACGCGTTTGATATGGATTTAGGTCCTGAAACTGGTGGTATGGGAAGTATTCAAGGTCCTGGATACCTCCTACCATTCATTAACGAGGATGAGTTTAGAGAGAGTGTTGATATTGTTGAGAGGGTACTTAAGGTACTTCAGGAAGTTGTTGGGGAGAGGTATGTAGGTGTTTTATCTGGTCAGATGATGTTAACCTCATTACTAGGACCTACAGTTATAGAGTTCTACAGTAGGTTTGGAGATCCTGAGGTATCCAACTACATCTACACTTTAGATACTGACTTACTTGAGGTTATAGATAGAGCTGTATCTGGTAGGTTAGCTAGTGTTAAGCTTAAGGTACGTGAGGATCTGCTCTCAGTTGTTAAGGCTGTATGTCCTCGTGGGTACCCGAATAACAGGAAAGTTGCTAGAGGTCATCCAGTAGTAGTTGATGAGGAGTCCATCAAGAGTTACGGTTGTGAAGTACTTTACGCAGGTGTTGAACTCATCAACGGTTCTATGTACACTACTGGTTCAAGGATTGTTGAGTTAGTATGTGCTGGTGAGGATTTTGAGGAGGTTAGTAGGAGGGTTAATAAGTGTGTGGAGTTTGTTAGGTGTGTGGATGGTTGGGATACCTTCTACCGTAGGGATATAGGTTCTAAGGAGTTAACTATGAGGAGGGTTATGACCGCTGATACGGTTAGGAATGCATATACTTATAGGAGGAGTAAGGGACTCTCAACAGTTAAGGTTGATTGGATACCTGGTAAGGGTGTCATAACTTATGACTACAGTTGATGTTAGGAAGTTTATAGGGACTCCATTAAGTAGTACAGCAACTAAGGTTTTACTCTTAGGTAGTGGTGAGTTAGGTAAGGAGTTAGTTCTTGAGGCACATAAGTTAGGTCTTGAGGTAGTAGCTGTTGATAGATATGATAACGCACCTGCAATGCACTTAGCTCATAGGAAATACATTATCAACATGTTAGACGGTAGAGCTGTTAAGGAGGTTGTGTATAGGGAGAGACCTGACGTAATTATCCCTGAGGTTGAGGCTGTAGATACTGGGGCTCTTAAGGAGTTAGAATCTGAGGGTTACTTCATAACACCTAACGCTGAAGCTGTTAGGATATGTATGAATAGGGTTGAGTTAAGGGAATTCCTGTCTAAGAGGCTTGAACTACCGACAACTAAGTATGTAGTAGTAAATAGTGAGGATGAGTTGATTAAAGCTTGTGAAGTCGTTGGCTACCCATGTATAGTGAAGCCTGAGATGAGTAGTAGTGGTCACGGCCATACAGTTCTAAGGAGTTCATTAAGTGAGGGGGAGTTAAGGAATGTTTATAGGTATGCCGTAGCTAGTGGTAGGGGGTTGAGTAGGAGGGTTATAGTTGAGGAATTCGTTGACTTACTAACAGAGTTTACAGTCTTAACCTACAGGTACGTAACACCTAGTAATGAGGTAGTCATAAGTACTTTAGAACCTGTAGAACATTGGAGGTACGGTTATTTCCACTATGTAGAGTCTTGGCAACCATCAGTTAGGGATGAAGGAATACTTAAGAAGTGTAGGGAGTATGCTATCAAGATTGTTGAGGCTTTAGGGGGTTACGGAATCTACGGTGTTGAGTTATTCTTAACTAAAGACGGTAGGTTACTAGTTAGTGAGGTTGCTCCAAGACCTCACGACACTGGATTCGTCACATTAGTTACTCAAGACTTAAGTGAATTCGCTATACATTTAAGAGCTGCTTTAAGACTCCCAATACCTAAGGTTAATTTAATATCTGCTGGTGCTAGTTACGCAGTATATACTGACTTAGACGGTGTTTGGGGGCCTAAGTACTACGGAGTGTATGAAGTATTAAGTGTTGAGGGTGTTGATATACGGATTTTCGGGAAGCCATACACGTACCGTGGGAGACGTATGGCAGTCCTACTAGCTAGGGGTAGGGGTGTTGATGAGGCTAGAGGTAAGCTTAGGAAGGTCTTAAATAAGTTAGTAGTTTCTTGAGGTAGTACTCATGAGTAGTTGGACATACTCTAAAGCTGGTGTTGACTTAACAGTACTTAGCGGGTTACATAGGAAGGTGTTAGATAAGATACGTAGAGTTAATGAGTGTTTAGGGGTTAGTTACGGAGGTCTTGGAGGATATTCAACATGGGTCAACGTTAACGGGACTAAATTAATCCTCCACGTAGATGGTGTTGGGACTAAAGCATTAGTTGCTAGTAAGTTAGGTAGTTATAGAGTTTTAGGTTGGGATTCAGTAGTGATTAACGTAAATGATGTTGTATGTGATGGTGGTAGACCAGTAGCTCTAGTTGATTACGTAGCTATGAGTAGACCTGATGAGGGTGTTTATGAGGAGGTTATAGATGGTATAATCGATGCAGCCTTAACTAATAAGTTAGTGTTGTTAGGTGGTGAGACAGCTATCCTACCAGACTTAATACATGGTTTAGACGTCGTATGTACTGTACTAGCTGTTAAGGACTTCGACGTAGTTAATAAGGCTAGGGAGGGGGATGTAGTGTTGGGGTTACTTAGTAATGGTATACATGCTAATGGTTATAGCTTAGTTAGGAAGGTGTTAGAGAGTACTGTAGGTTATCACGCAGTAGTTGATGGTGTTAAGATATCTGAGGAGGTCTTAAAACCTGTTATGAATTACGGTCCGTTAATAATTGATGCCTTTAGTAGTAAGTTAATTAACTCAGCCGCACATATAACCGGTGGTAGTTTTAAGAAGGTTAGGAGGTTGTTAAGTAACGACCTTAACATCGTTATTAACACTCCTAAACCACCTAAGATATTCGAAATAATTATGAGTTTAGGTAGGGTAAGTATTGAGGAGATGTATAGGGTGTTTAATATGGGTGTAGGTATGGTGGTTACACTGCCTGAGGTGAACTTACAGGATTTTAAGTATTTAGCTACTAAACATAATGTAGATTTCGTAGAGGTTGGTTACGTTATGAGGGGTTCTGGGAAGGTCGTAGTTAAGACATACTACGGTGATGTGCTTGAGTTCTGAAGTACTACGTAGTTATGATTTAAGGAATATACATGTAGGGACTATAGCTAGTCACTCAGCTCTAGATGTGTTTGACGGGGCTAAGGATGAGGGGTTTAAGACAGTAGCTATTTGTGAGGCTGGGAGGGAACTACCTTACCTGAGGTTTAAAGCTGTAGTTGATGAGGTCTTAATACTTAAGAAATTCGCTGATGTTGTTAATGAGGACGTTATGGGTAGGCTTAAAGACCTTAACACTGTATTAATACCTAATAGGAGTTTCTCAGTATACGTCGGTTATAGGAATATTGAGGAGAGGTTGAGGATACCTGTATTCGGGAATAAATACCTTCTTAAGTGGGAGGAAAGAGTTAGTGAGTACAACTACTACAAGTTACTTGATGCTGCAGGTATTAGGAGGCCTAAGGTGTTTAAGGATCCTGACTCCATAGATTCTCCAGTCATAGTTAAGATGCCTGAGGCTAGGAGGAGGGTTGAGAGGGGTTTCTTCATAGCTAGTGATAGGGATGACTTCTACAGGAAGGTTAGGGAGTTGATGGGTAAGGGTATAATTAATGAGGAGTCTTTAAGGGATGCATCAATTGAGGAGTTAGTAATAGGTGCTCACTTCAACGTAAATTACTTCCGTAGTATTGTACGTAGGGATGTTGAGTTATTAAGTATTGATAGGAGGATTCAAAGTAATTTAGATGGTTTTATAAGGATTCCTGCTAAGGAGCAGTTAGGTATTGACTACCCAGTTAGGTATATTGAGGTAGGTCATGAACCAGCAACTATTAGGGAGAGTATACTTAATAAGTTGTTCTCTATAGGTGATGCATTTGTAGAAGCTGTTGATAGGTTAGTACCGCCAGGGCTTATAGGGCCCTTCACACTACAGTTAATGGTTACTCCTGAATTAGATGTTGTTGTGTATGACGTTGCTTTTAGGATTGGTGGTGGGACTAACGTCTATATGGGGGTTGGTAGTCAATACAGTAAACTCTACTTTAGGAGGCCTGTAAGTATGGGTAGGAGGATTGCTATGGAGATTAGATGGTGTGTTGAGGAGGGTTGCTTGGATAGGGTGTTAACATGAGTTTATGCCCTCTAGAGTTTAGGTACGGTTCTAACGATATGAGGGTGATATTCTCTAGGGGGAATATAATTAAGAAGATGGTGGAGGTAGAGTTAAAACTATATAAAGCTCTTGAGGAGTGTGGTATAGTACCTAAAGGTTATTACGAATTATTCAGTAAGTGTGTAAGTAGTATCACTATAAGACCTGAAGATGTTGATAAACGTGAGGAGGTTTTAGGTCATGATGTAGTAGCGTTAATATCATTAATTAATGATTACTGCGGAGATGTTAGTAGATTCCTACATTACGGGGCTACTAGTAATGATATAATAGATACTGTGTGGGGTTTACTGATTAGAGATGCTTTAAACTTAATTAAGAGTAAGTTAGTTAGTAATGTTAGGCTGTTGATAGAGCTTACTAGGAAGTATAGAGACTTAATAATGGTTGGTAGGACTCACGGTCAGCACGCACTACCTATAACTTTAGGGTTTAAACTAGCTAATTACGTATATGAACTTACTAGGAGTTTAGAGAGGTTAGTTGATGTTGAGTCTAGATTAGTTCGTGGTAAGATGGCTGGTGCTGTAGGTACTATGGCTGGGTGGAGGGGTAAGGGCTTATGTGTTGAGTCTGTAGTTATGAGGGAATTAAATTTAAGACCTCATGAAATAACTACTCAGGTAGTCCCTAGGGATGGTTTTGCTGAGTTAGTTAGTGTTATAGCTATACTAGCCTCACAGGTTGAGAGGTTCGGTGTTGAGGTTAGGGAGTTGATGAGACCTGAAATACTTGAGTTAGCTGAAGGTGTTGGGGGTAGAGTCAGTAGTAGTACTATGCCTCATAAGGCTAACCCTATAGAATGTGAGAAGATTTCAGGACTTACTAGAGTCTTAAGAGGTTTAGTAATACCTGCTATTGAGGATATAGTTTTATGGCATGAGAGGGACTTAAGCAATAGTAGTGCTGAGAGATTACTGATACCGCATACATTCATGTTAATAGATGAGATATTAGATACTTTAAATGATGTACTAATTAATTTGAAGGTCTACCCAGAGAATATGATTAAGAACTTAATGTTGAGTAAGGGGGTTATAATGTCTGAGTCATTAATGCTTAAACTCACTGATAAGGGTTTAAGTAGGTATGAAGCACATAAACTCGTTAGGGAGTTAGCTAGTAAAGCATTAAGGAGTAATAGTGAGTTAGTTGATGTTGTGTTGAACGAACCTGAAGTACTTAAGTACTTAAGTGTTGATGAAGTACGTGAAGCCTTAGACTACAGTAAGTACTTAGGAAACTATAATGAATTAATTGACAGAACACTCAAGTATGCTGAGGAGGTCATTAATAGTATAAGTATTTAAATACGATGATACGATATTCTAACCTCTCAGTCACTCCTTATAGAATCTACCTTAAGTCCTAAAATTTCTATAGTATATTACAGTAATTGAGACATCACTACCAACTAATACCCCTTCAAACTTAAAACTTAACCCTCATGAATACGTAATCCACACCAACTACCCTATTGAGGTTGTTAAAAAATTAAGTAAGGGTTAGTAAGTAGTTAGTGCCTGTGATGTTCGCATCCGCGATGTCTATATGCACTGTAGTGTTCTGAAATTACCTCTAACTTACCGTTAATTAATGCCTTAACCACATCATTAAGTTCTAGGCTTAGACCTTCAGGTACGTGGTAAACATTAATACCTACCTCTATAAGGTCTTGGAGTGCTCTAGGTCCTATACCACCTACAACTACGGTATTAACTCCATGTGACTTAAGGAGTTCTATAAGTGTTTCATGTCCTCCATGCCCGTGAGCTTTATGTGGGTTCTCAACAGTCTCCAACACTCTATAATTACTATTGCTTACCTCAACAAATGTGAAGTATTGTGCTCTACCGAAATGTAGTGATAGGTATAGCGAGTCCCTAACTCTTTCTGTAGGGATTGCAATGATCATCGGGATCAGCTCTTACCTTCCTTAAGTTCTCTCAGTCTAGCATCTATTTCCTTCAACACAACATCTGTTATGTATTTCTTCAGGTCCTCTAAGTACTTAATTTCATCTTCCTTACTCATCCATGGGTATCCCAAACAACAGCCCCTATACCTAAACCACCAACCAGGTCTCATAGGCGGTGGTAGGTGTCTCCACAGTCCGTGTCCTGGGTATGGACCCCACCAGTTAGACATCTTACCACCTACTTGAAATATGTTTCAAAAGTTAATATTTTTTCCGTTAGCTACCCTCACTACTTGGTTTAGGTATTGAAACAAGTTTTATAGGTTTACTACTAACTAAGGCTTCAGCAAGTTTTACTCTACATGACTCAAGTATACGCCAGAAAGTTGTTTTTGAAATACCCATTCTACTAGCTGCTTCATCAGTAGATAGGTTATCTAGATGTACTAGTTTGAGAGCTTCAACCTCATAATCATAAATTTCAACGTAATTACTAAGTTCTAAACCTACTACAGTCTTAACGGGTATGTATATGAATTCCTCTAAACTCAATCCACACTTAATATCTACGTGGGGTCTACCCCTCCAACGGCAGGGACCACGTATACATCTAGGCATTAACTCTAGACCCAATTAAGTAGTAGCATTAGCTAATATAAATAGGGACTTCCTCAGTCCCGAAACCGTTCATCAATTATCAGGGGTTCAGCTTTCATATAAGTTTATATGGGTTGATATTTTTCATCGCCTCATCCTTGTTCCCCCTCATCGCTTCTTGGGTCTGCATCTGCTTGGGGGCGTTCGGGGAGACCCCCAGCTCCCCACATTTTGAGTATTTAGATGTGAACTTCTTGTAGAGGTTTACTGTTGCTACCACATCTCTATCCCCTATGAGTCCACATTTACTACATTTCAGTGTTCTATGACCGTTATCGATTAGTTTGCTATCACACTTAGGACACCTTGATGAAGTTCCTCTAGGATTGATTTTGAGTACAACTAAGCCTCTCTCCCTAGCTTCGTAGTCTATGCAGAACTGAATTCTCCTATAAAACCAATGTGAGAGTCTCTTGTTGAATTTCCTATCTTTCTTGGTGTTATTTCTCAGTTTATCTAAGTCTTCTAATATTACTATTGAGTAGTGTCTAAGAGCTAGATCAGTGATTAAGTTTCCTATTTTATGTGAGTAGTCCCATGAGATGTTTTCTATTCTTTCACTGTGTTTCTTGATAGTTCTCCTAACTCCTTTAATGAACTTCCAAGACTTTGGGTATCTCCTTTGAATCCTCTCAATTAATATTTTATGTGTGAGGATCTTCCTCAATGGTGTCTTAAACCTTTTCAACCTAATTAGTCTACCGCTCACAGTGAATACTGCTAGTGTTATGTTGTCGAAGTTTAAGTCTATAGCTACAACTGTTTTCGGTTTAACTAGTTTAACAGTTCTCCTGAAATATACTGAGACATAGAACTCATTTCCATCATACTTCACTGTCAGCTCGTAGTTACTCCAACCTCCGTACTTTTCAACTCGTTCTCTAGGTGCTAATAGCTTCAGCCTAGCCTCGTAATCGTTGTGTAACTTCAACACTAGACTCATTGTGTTTAGATCTAGCTTATAGTCATATCTATCTATCCTAGCTGTCAGCTTCCTTAGAACCGGCTTCTTGCCACCGTTGCCCTTGGTAGACTCTACTACGCTCTGGGCGTAGGTGTAGATCTGCTTAACATGATGTGCTCTTAAACCAAACTTCCTCAGCTTTTCATAGAACATCTCATGTAGTTTCTTCTTAGAGAGCTTTTCATCTAGGTTCCACAGCTCGTTCACAACCAATTGCACAGCATCACGAAACATCCTCAGGAACTCTAAGAGATGTTCATAGCTACCCTCAGGAACAGCCCTCATCCTTAGTGCCTCAACAACTTCGAGCTCTTCACCCTTCACAGGGTAGCTCATCACTGTAAAGTGTGTTTTCAAATTTTATAAACATTTCTAACAATAATAGTTATAGGTGATAACATACCTAAATCTAAGTTTATATATGCAAAGTGCTCAGTAATAAAGTTCAGAGGAGGTACAGTAGTCCTCTACCCACTAGCAAAGTACCAAGAAGAAGTAAAACCACTATACGGAAAAAGAGTGAACGTAATAATCATAACAGAAGAATAAAATGGTTTATATAAACCACTGTAAACCAATATAAAACTCAAAACTGTTACAATAGGCAATCTAACCGTCATCACTATAGAACCTATTGTTATGGAACTTAAATTTATTTTGAATTCGTAGGTAGTATCCGGTATTAGAGGATGGTAATTGTAGAATATTTAAGTATTCCTGTATTAATTAATGGGTTGTGTATGAAGTTATTTACTGATAGGTATGTACTGACTCCAGGTCCTACCGAGATACCCTATAGGGTTAGGACTTCATTACTTAGGGAGACTTCAAATCCTGATTTAGATCCGGAGTTCCTTAAGACCTACAATAATGTTAGGGATATGTTGAAGGAGTTAGTAGGTATTCGTAGGAGTTCACTGTATGTGATGGTTGGTGAGGCTATATTAGGTCTTGAAGTAGCTGTAGCTAATACTGTAAAACCAGGTGATAAGGTTGTGGTAATTGCTAATGGTGTTTACGGTGAGGGTTTCGGGGATTTCGTTAAGTCCTACGGTGGTGTACCTATCTACGTAGGTAGTGGGGATTGGAGGAGGAGTGTAGATATTCAAGAACTTGATAGGGTTTTAGAGATGAATAAGGATTCTGTAGCTGTAACTCTAGTACATTGTGATACACCATCAGCACTACTTAATGACTTACCAAGTATTTCTAAGGTAGTTAAAGACCACGGTAAGTTACTAATAGTTGATGCAGTCTCAAGTATTGGTGGGGTACCTATAGGTTTTGATGACTTAGGTATAGATATCATAATCGGTGGTTCTCAGAAGGTATTGAATGTACCTACAGGGCTTACGATAGTAGGTGTGAGTAAAACTGCTTGGGAACGTATCGAGGAGGTTGGATATATGGGTTACTACTTAAACCTTAGGTTATGGCGTGATATGTTAGATGGTCAAGGTATATTCCCGTACACTATGAGTGATGTGTTAATATATACGTTAGAGGAATCCTTAAAGATGATTTTCGAGGAGGGTTTAGATAACGTGTTTAAGAGGCATGAATTAGTTAGGGAGGCTTCTTGGAAAGCCTTACAAGCCCTTAATCTAGAGCCGTACCCACTAGATATTAAGTACTCCTCACCTACTGTAACAGCTTTCATAGCCCCTAAAGGTGTTGATGAGGGTAGGTTGAGGGAGTTAACCTGGGTGAAGTATGGTGTTATGCTTGCTGG
>Ga0209183_1000463_pt1 | contig 16780 bp, 13 predicted proteins | sample LHCtaG_2_FD_184120 | JGI IMG/M metagenome (GOLD analysis project Ga0209183, IMG submission 184120) | Hot spring microbial communities from Little Hot Creek, USA to study Microbial Dark Matter (Phase II) - LHC4sed_replicate (SPAdes)... | ecosystem: Environmental > Aquatic > Thermal springs > Hot... | reverse complement strand
AGACTTAAGGGCGTACTGGGATCTCACTTTCCTACCTAAAGAGGGGATGGTGCGAGAAGCGCTTAGGGCGTTCGAAGGGGGTGTGTGCTGGGGTTTATCGGTGGAGACAGTTAATGACGAAGTCAGGCTGAAGGTCGGCAGACCCTACACCTTGGAGGATATAGAGCGCTTTCTACCGGTTGCTGAGAACATGGGCGTCTTACTCGACGGTTACTTCCTCGTGGGCTTGCCGGGTGACACGAAGGAAAATGTGGAGAAGGGGCTTGAGTACGCTTTGAAGATTATGAGAAGGTACAGAAACATGTACTTCGTTCCGCCGTTCCCCTACACGATGGATCCCAACGCGCCCATGGCCCTACGCCCGAAAGATTACGGCGTAAGGGTTCTGTGCAGATCCTTTGAGTGCTACCGCCGACTGGTGAGAAGCGAGAAGTGGGCTGACTGGATAGTGCACGAGACCGAGCAGCTCTCTAAGAGGGAGATAGCCGAGCTCACCGAAAAGTTCTACAAGACGCTAGCAGAAGCGTACCGAAGGGGCGAGTTCGCCGAAAATGTAGCGCTTCGCTACTCTTTCGAGCATGAAGGGGCTCTCGTTAAGCTACCTCCGGGTGGTGGGTGGTGAGGCGAGGCGAGCTGCTCATTCTTGCCTTCATCCTCGCGAGCGCGTTCTCGCGTGTGAGCGCGAACCCTCGAACCTCTCTTGTCCTGCTCGTCGACAAGGTGTATGTAACACCCTCGTCGAGCTTCAATGTAACAGTCTTAGCCCCAGAGAGCCTCCGCACCCACACTTTGGTGATACGCCTCAAAAACGGCAGTGTTACACTTGAGGAAAGAGTGCTTCCTGCAGCGAAAGAGGCTGTAGTTACGTTGCGCACCCCCTCCCAGCCGGGAGTCTACTGCATTGAAGCTTTGCTGAATGTTAGCCCCAGCACAGTCCTAGCGGAGGCGAGCGAACCTCTCCCTGTGGTCGACCCGAGATCGTGGGGCGAACCGCTTCTCTTGGTTTTTGTCTGGCACTGCCACCAGGGCATCAGCTTAAGACCTGACGGCACCTTCCACGGCGCGTGGGCTTTCACTTACGTTTATAACAACATGTTCGAGCCTTACTACCCCGGAGGCCCCTACGTCCTCCACGCCCTCCTGCTGGAAAAGCACCCTGGCGTGAAGTTCACAGTGAACCTCTCTCCCAGCTTACTTTGGCAGTGGGCGTACGCTGTGAGGTTCGGTTACCGCTCCGGCTTCGCCTACGTCGCGCCGAACTCCACCGAAGTTCAGGCTGTGAGGGACTTAGTGAGTAGGTTTTCGCGGCTGGTGTCCGAGGGGAGGGTGGAGTTGCTCACCAGCTTCTTCAATCACCCGATCCCCGGTTACGTGGCGGAGAAGTTCGAGTGGGGTCTCGAAGCGGTGGTCGAGCAGTTGGAGTACGGGAAGGCGCTGACCAGCTCAATTTTCAATGTCACGCCGAGGGGCGCGTGGGTGCCGGAGATGTTCTTTTCGATGAAGCTGGCGAAGCCGATGAGCGCGCTCGGCATCGAGTACACGGTCCTTGACGCACGATACCATCTCTCCGCGGCCCAGGGCGAGGTGGGGACCCCCTACGAGCCGTACCTGCTCGTCGGCGATGAGGACGCCCGGCTCGCGCTGCTCTTTAGGGACTCCGATCTCTCGGATTTCGTGAGCTTTGGCGTGGACCCTTCGAACGAGGAAGAAGCCGCGGCGCTCGCGAGGAGGTTCGTAGCGCTAGCGCTGGCCCGTAGGCTCGAGAACCCTGAGGCACGCGTTGTCGTAATCGCCGCCGACGGGGAGAACTGGCTCCTCGGTAACAAGCTGAAAGCAGTCTTCTTCGATAAAATGCTCGGCTACGTAGAGGAATGTAGGCCCCTGCTGCTCACGGCGACGGCCTCTGATGCCCTGCTGTCAATCCCCGCTAGGCGTCGTTTGAGCTGGGTACCTACAACCAGCTGGGCTGGTGGGGACTGGGTTTGGACGTCGCGCGCTGAGAACGCCCAGCAGTGGGACATAATTGCTAAGGCCGGCGAGTGTTACGTGAGGATCAAGCGCACGTGCAAGGACCCTGCTCTGCGCCTAGCCGCGGGCTTCGCTATGGCGCTGGCGCTCAACAGCGACGTGATACATAGAGAGTACACGATGCTTCAGCACACCGAAGCGTGGTACCGCCAGCTGGAAATGATATGCCGCCTAGGAGCGCGAGAGGCCGAGAAGCTGCTCTCTAACCACATGACCCCGGATTTCTCGAGCCCGCACGTTCTCGAGGACTGCGTAGCCTGCCGGCCGACTCTCTGGGATTACGCGCCGCAGCTCGCCCTAGTTGCGGGGGCCTTGATTAGCGCGTTAGCTCTGCTTACGATGCGTCGACAGCGCGCGCGCTAAGCCCCGTTAAACTTTTGATTGACCTCCTTGTTTTTGAGATGCAATGGGAACTCGTAAAATGCTGCCCTGCTTCCTAACGCTGCTAGCGCTAGCTGCGCTGCTGGCTTTAGCCCAAGTCGTCGAGTACAATGGAATAGAGGTATTTTTCAGCGCAAAGGGCGTGGTCAACGTCAGGCACGAGGGATTCACGAAGACAACCGGTATTTTCAAAACATGGGGGCCAAACTGGCAGTGGATCGGCGCGTGCAGCTGGCAGGATGACTGGGTTTCCCTGAAAGCCAGCATGGGCGACATCGAAGCAAGCTTTGAGGGAGCGTTTCAATGCGATTTCGCGAAGGTGTCGTGGAGGGAGAGATCGTGGCTCGGCTTGGACTCCTTCCTCGTCGAGCTGAACTTAACGGCGGACGGAGATTCCACCTTCGCCGGTCTCGCTTGGGACTTCGACCTACCTATATCCCTGTTCGCAGGCAAGCGCGTCACGCTCCTCCTCTCGAACGGCACGGAGGTTTCGGTGAAGCTGAGGGAGGAGCATATACCGGGCACCTGGGTGATCGACGGAAGCGCCTACCCCAACGGCGTCGGCTGGGTGATTCCCTACGACGGAGACAAGGGCTTGGTGGTAGCGGTGCTCGGGGACACGTGGCCCAACGGGTTGAGCGTGCATGCCGAGGACAACAGGCAGTGGGGCGGTAACACGTACTCGCTGAGAAACTGGCTGTTTTTCGACCTCCAGATGCCGAAGGGGGTAATCATCAGGCTGCTAGTCTACGTGCAACCATACTCGAGCCAAGATGAACTGGAGATCGGGTTATCGCGAATCCGCGAAGCGGTTGGAATGCTGCAAAACGGTGAAAGCTCCGACGCTGTCAAGAGCTTCCTTATATCGGCGATGAACTTGGAGGAAGCAGCAACAGCTAGGAAAGCCCGCGGTCCACCCCTCATGCTCATCGTCTACGCCGCAATCGCCGTGGTCGCGGTAGTAGTCATAGCATTCACGATGCTAAAGCGCAGAAGATCATAGAATAAAAAACTATATTTTATTTATGTTGTTCGCTCTATTGGTATTTTCAGTTCCCAACCTTCGCGCTTCTCTTGCACCTTAATCGCGGGTCTTCCTTCGACTTGCGTTAAGCCTTCCTGCTCCTCTTCGGGCGATACTAACTGCTTCAGCTCTACGCTGTCTTTTAGCGCTTTGACCACTTTGCTGACTCCATGGAGCACGACAATCACGAACCTCCTGCTCGGCTCGTAGCCGCCTTCCCTGGCGCTTTTCCTAATGGTCAGCACGCCAGCCTGCTCGGAAATCTCGAACCTCGTGAGAGCGTAAACCCCTCTCGCGTACTCAAGCGTCTCGCCATCGTCTTCGTAAAGCGCGAAAGAGCCGTTACCTGGGTAAACGTGGAGGTACAGCGGGTCGGGCTCGCGCTCACCGCTATAACTCATCGGCGACCACATTGGTACTACGGCGCCGCCCCTCACAAAGAGCGGAACTGCGTCGAGCGGTGCCTCTAGGCTGGCGCGCACGGGACCTTGGTAAGCCTTATCGCTCCAGAAGTCGTACCACATGCCTTTCGGCAGGTAAACTTCGCGGCTGCGCGCCCCCTCCCTCAGCGCGGGGGCGACGAGCAGGAAGGGGCCGAGCATGAACTCGTTGTCGATCGTGTAGGTCTCCTCGTCCTCGGGGAACTCGAAGAGGAGAGGTCTCATCACCGGGTAGCCCCTAACGTAGTGCTCGTAGAAGAGCGAGTAGATGTAGGGGAGGAGCCTGTACCGCAGCTCCAGCACCTTCCTCACCGCATCCTTCGCGAAGCTCCCGTGGAACCAGGGCTCGTGGTCGTAGCTGCCCATGCACTGGTGGTTGCGGCAGAGCGGCGTGAACGCTGCTACTTGGTACCAGCGGATGAGCAGCTCGGCCGTCAGCCTGCCCAAGAACCCTCCGACGTCGGCTCCGACGAAGGGCACGCCGCTGAGGCCTAGGTTGAGCAGCATCGGGATTTGGAGCCACAGGTGCTCCCAGTCCGAGATGTTGTCGCCCGTCCACTTCGCCGCGTACCTCTGCGACCCCGCGAAGCCGGCTCTCGTGAGGATGAACGGCCTCCTGTTAGGTTTGAGCTTCAGCAGCCCCTCGTACGTCGCTTGGGCCTCGAGGAGAGCGTATACATTGTGCACCTTCGCGTGCGGCCCCTCGGCGTGGACTGCGTCCTCATCCATAGTTTTCGTGGGCACGTCGAAGACTGAAGGCTCGTTCATGTCCAGCCAGATTCCCTCGACGCCCTCGTCAACCAGCGCCTTCAACTGTTTGCCCCACCACTCCCTCACCTCGGGCTTCGTGAAATCAGGGAAAGCGCAAAGCCCGGGCCAAACCCTGCCCACGTACAGGTCGCCGTTAGGCTTCTTAACGAAGTGGTCGCCTATCACGCCCTCCCTGAACACCGGGTAGAGAGGGTCGAGCTTCACGCCCACATCCACTATCGTAACAAGCCTGAAGCCCATCCCCCTAAGCTTCTCTATCATGCTTTTGGGGTCGCGAAACCTCCTCCTGTCCCACGTGAAGAGCTTGTAGCCGTCCATGTAGTGGATATCCAGGTAGATGGCATCGCAGGGCAGCCCCTCCTTCCTGTAACGCTCAGCTACTTCGAGCACGCGCTCTTGCGGGTAGTAGCTGTAGCGGGACTGCTGGTGGCCGAGCGCCCAGAGCGGGGGTAAGGGCATGCGCCCCGTCAGCTCGGTGTAACCCTCGACAACCTCCTTAACCGAGGGCCCGTAGATCACGTAGAAGTCGAGCTGCCCACCCTCCGCCTCGAAGCTGTACCACTCCTCGGAGCTGTGGCCTAGGTCGAACGCCGACCTGTAGGGGTTGTCGAAGAAAACGCCGTACGCCAGCCCCTTCCTCAGCACGACGAGGAAGGGTACGCTCATGTACAGAGGGTCGGTTCCGAGCCTGTAGCCGAATGCGTCCGTGTTCCACATCGTGACGCGGGCGCGGCGCCTGTCCAGCGGCAGCGCCTTCTCGCCCAACCCGTAGAAGTGGTCGTCAAGCTCGAGCTTCATCCAGCATTTGACCCTATGCCCCTCCCACCTCGAGGGCGCCCATCCTATGCCGAGTTCGTGGTTCGCGCACACGTAGCGACCTTCAACGTCGTAGAAAGCTAGGCGGCACGGCTTCTTCGACACGACGATCTTCAGCTCGCTCGTCCGCACCTCGACGGCATCCCCGCGATCCTCCACTTCGATCCGCGCTTCCCCCCTCCGCACGACAGCGTAGGACTCCTCGTTGAAGTCTCCATGAGGGGCAAGCGTCACCCTGATGACTTTGGGGGATACTGCGGCAATCCTCAGCTTGGGACCGCCGCAGTCGAGTACCAACCAGCTTGCACCAGCTTCGTACCCTGTCACATCCCCGAGAAAGTAGAAGCCAATCTCTTCCACAAACAGCCCTTAGGGTGCAGGCTTATATCGCTGCTCCCGCAGGCGGCGCTACTTTTATTTGAGCGGTGCGCACGCGCTCTCGCGTGCAGGGAGAAACGATTGTACTGGGAGGAAGCCAAGGGGAGCATGTAGCAGTGCAGCTGGCGGAGCTCTTGAGAGCGGAGCTGGGTGAGGTTGAGGTCACCCGCTTCCCAGACGGCGAAACGTACGTGAGGGTACTGGCGAACGTTGAGGGGAGGCGGGTGGTTTACGTAAACTCGCTCCAGAGAGGACCGAACGAGATGCTCGCGGAGACACTGCTTACGCTAGACGCGCTGAAGGACCTTGGCGCCCGGGAGGTGCACGCCGTTATACCCTACATGGCTTACGCGCGTCAAGATGAACGCTTCAAGCCGGGAGAAGCTGTGAGCGTGGCGACGGTGGCGAAGCTGTTCAGGGCTCTCGGTTTAAACTCGATATACACGGTAGACATGCACCTCCACAGGATCAGGGATCCCTCCGCCCTCTTTGGGGCGAGCTTCAGGAACCTGACTGGTGTGAGGGAGCTGACAAGGTACGTAATGCGTAACCACAGGGAGATACTCGCGAAGGCTGTTGTTGTGGGGCCAGACGAGGAAGCGGAACAATGGGCTAAAGTTATGGCCGAAGGACTGAGAACCGAGTACGCAGTCTTAGAGAAGAAAAGGCTCTCAGCTACCGAAGTTAAGATCGAGGCACATGGAGCGGACGTGAAAGGTAAGGTAGCGGTAATCGTAGACGACATCATCAGCACCGGCGGCACGATAGTCGAGGCGGTGAAAGCGCTCAGGCAGCTCGGCTGCGAAGCGGCGCTCGTAGCGTGCGTGCACCCGGTACTTACAGGCAACGCTTACCCGAGGTTACTCAAGCTACAGCTCACAGACCTCGTGGGGACAGATACTGTACTGAGCCCCATCAGCAAAGTACCCATAGCGCCTGCGATTGCCGAAGCTCTTCGAGCCGACCTTGGGTTTGGGCGACCTTAGCCTTTTTAAACTGGAATCGCTAAATTTTTAAGAAGATAAGCCACGTTAAAGCTTGTGAGCTCTCTGTTGAAAGCTTTGCCAGTACTCTTCGTTCTCTTAGCTAGCTTAGCTTACGCTCTGCCTGTAGCCGTGAAGAACGTTGCCACCGTCCCGCTAGAGAACTACGTCGTTTTCTTCACCGTGGAGAAAGATAAGCTTACTGAGGAGGGAATAGATCCAGCTTCGATGTGCGCGGTCGACCCAATGGGCGGCTACTTGCCCATCTGGACTATCCCAGAAACCCTCGACAGGAAGAGCGTGGCTGCTTACGTCAGGATCCTCTACCTCGCCGCTGGCGACCAGATCACTATTACTTTGACGCCGGGCCCGTGCAAGCATGATCCAAAGGAAGTTTTCACATTTTTCGACGACTTCAAGGTTCTTGACACGAGGTTCTGGGCTCCTTTCGCTTCTCCACAAGTCTACAATGTCACTATGGAAGCGCGCAGAGGCTTGCTAATTAAGGGTACGTACATGGCAGCAGGCCAGTACGTGCAGGTGGTCTCCCAACCGTTCACGCCACCGCTCGCCGTTGAAGCCCTGGTCACGCCGATGACAGCTTACGACCACGACGCGTGCCTCGACCTGCGCGAGTACGGGACCGAGAGTGCTCACCCGGCCGACGCCAGGGGCGCTTACATACACGCGTGGGGCTGGGGGGTTTCGGGAGAAACCGAGAACAAGTTCGGGAGGTTTACATGGTACAGGCTCGCTGGCCCGCCTGGCAGCGCAACGTACTACTGGGATGTGACCTCATGGGATGAAGGCGGTCCATCGCCCGTCTGGAACGCGAACGACACGTTCCTCTTCAGGATAGGCGCCGCTGCGGAGGGCGTCAGGTACGAGGTTTGGCAGCTCACCCCGGACGGCTTGAAGAAAATCCTTGGCCACTACGTGAACCTGGGGATCACGAACGATACCGTTATCGCGCTAGGGCAGGAGTGCGGTGGAGCCTATAACTTCACTCAGAAAGCGGTCTTCCACTGGGTCCTTGCGAGACCGTTTATTTGGCCCGAGCCAAAGGTTGCAGTTGGGTCCGAGAAAATCGAAGAATCCCCCTTCGCACCGATACTAGAGTTCTTGAGCAAGCCCGCAAACCTGATACTTATCAGTTGGGGTCTAATCGCTGTAATCCTCGTATTGATACTCGCAACCAGGATTAAAAGAAGGTAGCGGAAACTGCTAAAGCCTACTCAGCTTCTCCAGCGGTTCAGTCCTACCGTAACGGGGCTCAGGTCCCTTGGGCGCGGCCGCCCAGCGGACAGCGTTCTCAATCACCTTACGCACATAGGGGTTGTAGTACGTAGGATAGGTCTCATGGCCAGGTCTGAAGTAGAAGACCCTCCCCCTACCCCTATAGAAGCAGCAACCGCTCCTGAACACCTCCCCGCCCTCAAACCAGCTGACGAACACTAGCTCGTCGGGCGGCGGAATGTCGAAGTACTCCCCATACATCTCCTCGTGCTCCAGCTCGAAGTATTCGGGTAGGCCTTCGGCGATCGGATGCCAGGGAGCCACCACCCAGAGTCTCTCTTTCTCCCCTGCTTCTCTCCACTTTAAGCTGCAGCTTGTTCCCATAAGCCTCCTGAACACTTTCGAGTAATGGGCGGAGTGGAGCACAATTAGCCCCATCCCTTCAAGCACCCTGTGGTACACCCTCTCAACAACGTGATCACTGACCTTGTCGTGGGCGACGTGCCCCCACCATATGAGTACATCCGTATCCATCAGAACCCTCTCGCTCAGCCCGTGCTCTGGTTCCTCGAGCGTCGCCGTCTTGACGAGCATGTCTGGATGACTCTTCAAGTGCTCAGCTATCGCCTCGTGAATCCCTCGAGGGTACACACGCGCCACTGTTTCTTCAGTACGCTCCTGGATGAACTCTCCCCAAACGAGCACGCGTATATGTCTCACAAGCGCTCGGCCAGAGCCTTGCTAAAAACAGTTTCGCGGCGCGCTAGCTTAATAAACCCCGAGGGTGCAGCCCGCGCTGCAGATGGGAGGGATGGAGGAAAGCGAGCGTAGCGGAAGGGTTGTAGGGAAGCACGTGTACGGTAACTTGTACGACGTCGATCTCTCGGTGGCCGGTGACGAGGAGAAATTGAAAAAGGTTGTGGCTGAAGCCGCCGAGCTCGGCAATATGCGGGTCTGGGATCTCAAGTCGTGGGGCTTCGGAGGCGATAAAGGTGGAGTCTCTGTTATCGCGCTCGTCGTAGAGAGCCACATCGCAGTCCACACTTGGATCGAGTACCGCTATGCAACTGTGGACGTCTACACGTGTGGTGAGCGCAGCGACCCCTTCAAAGCCTTTGAGCATATACTAAAGGCTCTCAAGCCGAAATTCTATACGTTCAACTACGCGGATAGAAGCAGCCTACCCCATCTGGAACGGCTCCCAGCTTAGCGGTGACGCGCAAGCGCTCAGACCTTTCGTGCTCGCTGATCTCCTTCCACTTTAAGCTGCAGCTTGTTCCCATAAGCCTCCTGAACGCCTGAAGAGAGAGAAGCGGGAAAAGGTATTCTATACTCTCGCGTCTTAAAGTTGGGTGACGGTGTGGCGCACGCTAGCGGGAGACCTCTATTTCAGGTGGATAAAGCCAATCGAGGTACCTGCCAGCGATCTCCGCCTCGCGTGCCCAACCCCTATGGACAAACAACCTGTACTTAAACGCGACAGGCTTCTCCAACCTCATCTCTCCCCCTCCGGCTCCGAGGAAGTAGGAGAGCCCGAACACGTTGGCTGTCATCAACCCGTAGTCTCTCGCGTGCCAGTAGGTGGGGAAGCGGGGGTTGGAGAGGTGGTCGAAAACAGCGATGCCGTAGATATGACTGCCGAGGGGCCCGCTGTAGTCGCACCACTCCGCCCTCTTCCCCCAAACCTCGCGCTCATTAATGCCACCCCAGCTGTTCTCAAGTCTGCCGCCGCTCAGGACAGTCATGGAAGGCGCGACGCGTAGCGAGACAATGCCGGCTTCCTTCGTGTCCCCCAGAACCACCTCGCCTTCAGGCTCCAGCAAAACCTCGTAGTCTATTAACCACTCCCCAGATGGTACGTTCCAGAACCTGATCCTCCTCTGTTCGCGTAGGAGGCGCGTGCCCTCCGTCTCCCACGAGTTCTCCGCTTCGATTTCTGCATAGACGGAGCCAGCTGCGAGGCGCGTGAAGCGGATGTGCTGGATCCTTCCCTCTCCAGCCCAGAAGTCTGCACCTTTGACGTCACCGTGTGCGGTCCAGAGCGAGTGGTGGTGGGGGTGGTCGCTGGGTGAGTCCTCGGTGACACTAAGCCCCTCGGGGGTGTTAAGCGGGTAGATGTAGGGCATTCTAGCTCCGGTGTACTTGTAGCTAGCTATGAGAAGCTGTCCTCTGTAGACTCTCAGCTCGCTCCCTGTGTTTTCCAACCTAATCCTCGGCCCAAACGCTTCCTCTTCCAATTTTAGCTCCCTAACCTCGCTGGCCCTCAAGGACGGTAGGATAAATGAGAGAACACCGCCACTCGCCTGGGCCGGATAGGTAAAGCCAGCTTCATCTACCAGCGCGTAGCCGCCATCGGGAACGTCCAGCTTAACCTCGCATGCAACCTCGAAATGATTCCGCAACCCTCCTGCTACCTTAAACTTGACCACATCCTATAGCGCCAACTCTAGTTAATAACGTTGATTACTGGTTTTGCCCAATCCGCTAGTGCGAGCCACGCGAGTATTAGCATACCACCGGCTACGTTGCTAAGCATAATCCCAAGCCAGATTCCGGCAGCACCCCAACCTAAAGCGAACGCCAGCACGTAGGATAGGCCGATCCTTACGAGCCAGAGGCGCGCTAACCCAATAGCCGTGGGGATTAGCGTCTTACCAGCGCCCCTCGCAGCGTTGTTGCCGGCAATGAAGAGAGCGAAGAAGGGTAGACCGAGCAGTATTGTGTCGAGAAACTCAAGGCTGTGCTTTATGACCAGGGGATTCGAGGTGAAGATGCGGACGACTCCCTCCTTCACAGGGTACATAGCTAGAGCCCCCAGCGCGACGAGCGAAGCGATGAATAGCGAGCCCTTAATCGCAGCCTCCTTCGCCCGTTTCAGCTCACCAGCTCCCAGGCACTGACCGACGATAATAGCGATAGAGCCGGAGAGCCCCCACATTGCTGCGTCAACTATATCCAAGACGATGAAGCCGATGGAGTAGGCCGTTGCCACGTGGATGCCGAATTCGTTCACCATTCTAATCTGTGTCATGAAGGCAAGGCTGTTCGTGAGCATCGTGAGTGCTACTGGCCCGCCGATCCGAGCTACAGTCACGAACCACTGGAAAGTGAAGTTCAGAGCCGGAACAGGTGTTATCTCGGGAATCCTCCTCTTTATCAACAAGAAGAGGCTCGCCGACGAGATCGCGAGCCCAATCGTGTCCGTGAGGGCCGACCCCATCGCCCCTAGGCGTGGTAAGGGACCGAGGCCTAAGATGAAGAGAGGGTCAAGTACAGTGTTGACCGCCACGGCAGCTATGTTGATCGCAGATGTTAAACGCGTCTCGCCAACACTCGATACCAGCACTGTTAGGGCTGATGAAATGCTCGAAAGGACCATGTTGATAGCGGTGACAGCGGTATAGCGCATGACTTCGTCTAAGATCTCGGGAGGGGACGCTACGAGCTTGCCGAAGATCAGAGGTCGGGAGACGTAAAAAGCGGCTGCCGAGAATGAACTAAACGCGAGGGTAGCGGTGAGAAGACGCGAAGCTTCTTCTTTGACTTTGCTGTACATGCGGGCCCCTACAAACTGCGAAACGAGGCTCGTCCCCGCTGTCGTGAACATGATCAAAATAGCATTGAAAGCGAAACTCACAGGGAACACCTGCCTGGGCACGGCGATCGCCGCTTCGCTGTACAGCGTCAACCACAGTGAGTTGAAGACGCTGTAGGCTACGTGCGCTAGCTGCGCTACCATGGGCGGTGCTCCTAGGCGCAACAGAGACGCTATGACGGAACCCTTCAGCACGCTTTCTCTGTATTCGTCGAGACGGCTTCCGCTCACCTTCGGCACCGAGGCGCGCTTGCGACCGATACTCCCGTAAATAAGCTTGACGAGCTCGAAACGCTGAAGAATGTTGCCCGCTAAATGCAGCACACTGGGAAACTGTGTGGCCTGCAAGCTGGCTGCGCGCCAGCCCTGCCGCGCGCGTTACGTAAAGGATCTACCGATTATAAGCACCGCTAGCGCGGTAAGGGGGACAGTGATATTGTCGTCGAGAGGTTTCATCTCGAAGTGCTCGACGATGCTTGAAAGTACACCCGCTAAGGCCCCCCACAGTCCTGCGATCGCGTAGCCGACTGGAACGCAGAAGGCAGCCATAGCTAGGTTGCCGATCCAAGCTTTTGTCCTCCTCTTGTAGACAGCGTTCCTCACTACGCCTGTCACGCCGTCGCCGAAGCTCATAAAGGCTGTAGGCACAACTGCGTATATCATATCGTGGAAGATGAGCCAGCTCAAGAGAACGCTTAAACCCCAGGTTATGCAGAAGTGAACTTCGTAAATGTTCTCAGGATCCTGGAACCAGTAAAAGAGCTTCCCAGTCTTGTGGGGGAGGTAGGTGAAGAGAGCTAGGAGAAGCGCTAACCCGAAGGGTAGCAAGGGGCTGGAGAAGAGGAAGGGCACAAGTAAGGCGACAAGCCCTCCGGCGGCAGCGTGGATAATTTTCCTGTTGTAGTATATGGCAACGTTGTGGGGGAGACCCCGACGTTTCATCCACTCGTACGTCTTCTTCGTTATTAACGTTACTAGCACCACGATCCATGCCAGCAGCACTAGAGCATACATTAACTCGTTCAGCAGCTGTCCTTCCACGAGCGGGGCCTGCCTCTGCCGTAAAAAAGGATTGCTATCAACGAAGTAGCGCGAAGAGGTTCTTGGGGTGTGGCGGCGAGGGCAGTAGGTCGACCTCGAGGCCGGCGCCCCGCTCCGCGGCCACCTCGTACAGGTACGTGAGCGCCGCCCAATCCTCCACCGCGATGCCAACGGAGTCGAAGACTGTCAGCTCGCTCTCGCTCACCCTCCCGGGCTTAAGGCCAGAGACGATCTCCCACAGCTCCGCGTACACCGCGTTTCTGCCCACGTTCTGGACCTCGCCCTCGACCAGCGCCTGCTCGAGCAGCTCGACAACGACCTTCGCCTCGAGGAGGATTCGGGGGTCGAGCTCAGTCTTGCCGGGAGCGTCGCCACCGACCGCGTTCACGTGCGTGCCGGGCTTCAGCCACCCCCTCTCCACCACCTTCTGCCTGCCTCTAGCCGCGGTCGCGGTGATCAGCACGTCGCAGCGCTCGGCCACCTCTCTACCGCTGCGGGCGGCGCGCGCTTCCAAGCCCAGCACGCGCATGTTTTCCTCGAACTTCCTCATGGCGTAGGGGTCAACATCGTAGAAGACAACCTCTTCAACGGGCACAACTCTGCTGACCGCGTAGCAAAGGATCTCGGACTGCGCGCCGGTGCCGATGATGCCCAGCACCCTGCTGTCCTGCCTAGCCAGATGCTTGGTGGCGACGGCGCATGTCGCGCCCGTGCGGAGGGCGGTGAGCAGCGTTGCGTCAGCGACCATTAGCGGGTATCCGGTTTCAGCATCTGCGAGTACTCCTAAAGCGGCGACAGTTAATAGGTTCCGCGATGGGTTGCCCGGGTGCCCGTTCACGATCTTGACCGCGTAAAACTTCGAGTCGCTAGCTGGCATCGCCTCCATCACGCCCCACGGGTAGCCGAAACTGACCCTGGGCACCACCTTGAGCTCGCCCCACCTCCTAAAGGCCTCCTCCACCCTCGCGATCAGACCGTCGATGAAGCGTGACAGGCCAACCTCCTTAGCCATGCGAGCTACATCTATCGCGGTTAGCAGCTTTACCTTTTTCACAGACCGCCACGCGTGATAAATACCTTTTTAAACATTTTTAGCTGCTAGAGTAGGCAATAGCAAGCTTCCTAGCGCGCCGACGGAGAACGGACAGCTTGAAAAAAAGCTGAAGTGGGGGAGAGTTGATGGGGGCCGGGCGGCGTAAGGTAGTAGGCGTGGTAGCTCTCACACTTCTGGCTGCTGCAACGCTCGCGTTTATGAGCGAGCTGGAACCGGCTGCTTGGGTTGAAGCGGCGAAAGCCGGTTACCACCTCGCCGAAACCGCGCGCTTTTACGTTCGGTGTAGTTAGCGCGTGTATATATTATGTAACCTTTTTTATTAACTTTTATGTTAGAAAAATTTACTTTCAGCCAATATCTAGGAAGGCTTTTAAACGTTTGGTGAAATTTAAGCGTGTGAGCCGCTGGCTCGAGGTGGTGTAATGGGTTACGTGCTAAGGTTGGGTAAGCTAATGCCTTTCCTCGAAGACCTGACGGTGCTCGGGTTGAACGTCACGGTGGGCGCCGCGAATGCGAGGTGGCGTTCTGCGTTTACGTCCTGGACGTGTCGGAGGATCTGCGAAAGCTGTAGCGCGAGCTCCCACTCAATTACGCTGCGCTTAAAGCGAAGCACGACGCGCGCGGTATGAAAAATAAGAATGGGAAGATAGGTATAGTGGAAGGCTTCCGGGTCTTGACCCTGCTGTACCGCCTAGACGAGCTGCCGAGCGAGCGGCTCAAGGAGCTCTTCGAAAAATACAGGGTGATCGCCTCGATGTACTACTGGTCTAAGAAACTGAGGCTAGAGGAGGGCGTCGAGCAAGCCCTCGAGCGCGCGAAAGAAGAGCTGCCCTCCTACTGGCGGAAGACGCTCGATGAAGGATCGCCGCTCTACGCGTTCAGCGAGATCGAGAAGATGAAGCGGTCGATGAAGCATATCTTGAAGCTTCCTTTAACCGACGCGTTGCACCCTCAGAATGGCGCGTACATCGACTACAAGGAGTTGAAGCTGGTAGTGCGGCTCGGGAACGGGGAGCGCCTGGAGCTCCCTATCCCGAAGAGGGCACTGCACTGGCTGAAGGAAAAGGAGCGTGAAGTCAAAAAGAAAGAGGGCGAAGGCGCGCCGCTGAAGGTGAGCAAGACAGTACGCATCCAGTGGCGCCCCGAGCGGGCGCGCATACTCAAGATCCAGATAGCTCTCAGGGTCGAGAGGCCGAAACCGCCGAAGCCTGACCCCAGGGAGGCGCTGCTGGTCTTCGTGGACGTTAACAGCGCTTATGGTATTGCAGTCGTCTTCGCGAGCTTCGATGGTCAACGCGTCTGTGTGCACGAAACGGTGAAGCTCAGGCCCCCGAACCAGGGGCGCAGGCTGCGCGAGGCGGCGAAGAGGGAGCGCGCTGCGGCGCACGGTAGCAAGCCTAACGTGAACTACGCTCTAGCGCGGTTGACGATGAAGTTCGACGCGAGCGGTTGGGTGAAAGCCGCTGCCGCCGAGGTCTTCAAGAAAGCCCTAGTGTACGCCAAGGGTAGAAGCATTCTGATGAACTTCGATATACCAAATAGCGAAACGGTGAAGAACAGCTATTTGCAAAGGACTCTGCTTTCGATAAGAAGAGTGGCGGAGAACTTGGCCAACTGGTACGGAGTGTACGCCACGTTCAGGTGCTACTCCTCGCGCAGGTGTCCCCTCTGCGGTGGGGAGCTGAAAGAGTGCAAGAAGACCAGGCGCGCGAGGATAATGCGATGCCAGCAGTGCGGGTTCTACGAAGACAGAGACCACATACCATTCTACAACTGGTTCCGAACGTTGAACTTACCGCTCCCCAAGCATCCCCTCAGAGCGCTGCCGAACGACCCGGAAGCCTGAACGGGCCGGACCGGCGGGAAAACGGTTGGCGTGGGCTGCGATCCGCGAACCCGCGGAGGTGAACTGCCCCGCCGCCCTGGCGCGCGCCGGGCGCCCTCGGGGCTGCAACACCCCGAGGAGAGGCGGTCGGCCGGTGCGGATGACAGGCTTCGCTGGGGCCGCGGAGCCCGGGCGAAACCGGCCGCTCACCCCAGTGCGACCCTCCGGAGCAGGTGACGGGGGCGCAAGCGCCCACCGGAGCCACCAGCGGGCGGTGAAGGGCGGGCGCAGGGGGCAGGCGCGGGGAAAACAACCAAACCCGCGCAGCGCGCGCGAAACCGGAGCGTTCAGCCTTTGGTGGTGCGAAGCCACGTACAAGGTGGGCCGCACCCTCCCGCGCCCTCCGCCGCCTCAAACGGCTCAGCCCGTGCGCATTGAGGCTGCTCGCAACGAGTACGAGCCCTTCCAGCTCGTCATCGCCCCGAAGGTCCACCTCAAGCGGCTCCGCCTGCGGCTCGAGCCCTTCGAGCCCGTCGAGCAGGCTCCGGCCGCCGCAACCCCCGTCTGGGACGAGGTCGCGCTCGTCGACTACGTCCCCGTGCGGGTTCCGACCGACTCCTGGGGTATGGTCGGCGAGCTCCCGGATCCGCTCGTCCCGCTGTTCAGGAGGGATAGGGGGCTGGGTGTGCAGAGCGCCGCGATCGAGGTCCAGGTTGAGGACTTTCAGCCCCGCAGGAACCAGCCGCTCTGGCTCACGGTTTACGTGCCCAAGGACGCGCCGAAGGGCCTTTACCGCGCTAGCGTGACAGTCGTCGAGGCGGTGGACGCCCACGGCAGGGCGATCGAGCAGCTGCCGCTCTCCATACCGGTGGAGCTGCGCGTCTTCGGCTTCACGCTCCCAGAGGAAACCCCGCTGCGGACAGCGTACGGCGTCTGGATCGACAACGACTGGCACCGGTTGAGGACTAAAGAGCAGTTTCAGCGGGTTTGGGACCTCTACATGCAGGTTCTCCGCCGCTACCGCATCAGCCCCTACAGGCCGCACGCGTACGCTCCCATACGCTGGGAGGTTTCCGGCCCGCGCGTGACGGTGGACAACAGCGTTATGCACCTCACAATCGACAGGTGGCAGGGGTACGCTGCGATCGTCCAGGTGCGCAAGCAGGAGAGCGCCCCAGAGAAGGTCACGATCGGCCGCGTCCTACTAG
>Ga0209183_1000462_pt1 | contig 16796 bp, 16 predicted proteins | sample LHCtaG_2_FD_184120 | JGI IMG/M metagenome (GOLD analysis project Ga0209183, IMG submission 184120) | Hot spring microbial communities from Little Hot Creek, USA to study Microbial Dark Matter (Phase II) - LHC4sed_replicate (SPAdes)... | ecosystem: Environmental > Aquatic > Thermal springs > Hot... | reverse complement strand
ATATCGACCCCATAGTCTAGCAAAACCTTGTTCTTCGAACCCTCTAACAGCATCGCACTTTTCCCAACTCGTCTGCCTCCACCCAGCACCTTCAGCTGTACCATCCTATTCACCTTCCTCAACCCTTCACAATCTCACCTTTTAAGCGCGCGCGTCTATGTCTGCATCAAGCACCTGCTCGCTCTCCACCTCGATTTTGATCAGCGCAGCCTTGGGGTATATCGGGTGCTGCGGCCCAACGGGTAGAGAGAAAGCCATCAGACCACCCTCCATCATCTAGCGCGCTCCGAGCTTCCTCGGGTGTTGCAGCCCGAGGAGGGGCGGTCGGCCGGTGTGAATGACGGTTATCGCTGGGGCCATGGAGCCCGGGTGAAACCGCGCGCGCTTTTAAGCTGGATGGGGCCACACTACGAGCTCCGGTATAGGGGGCGCCGGCAGAGGAGTCGTTCCAAGAACCTCGGCCGGCGGGGACAGGTGGCGGTAGGCTAGCGGACGCTGTAAGTAGAGACCTGGGTCAAGGAAGCGCGGTATCTTGACTTCGATTTTTTCCGATGAGGTGGTCTTGAAGCCACATACTTCGCACTTAAAGCCCTTGCCTTTCCCAGATGACTTCAACCTTCTTCCGCATCGTGGACAGCGGGGGTTCTCAAGCTTTACTAGCGGTGGGGTTTCGAGAATGCGTAAGTACTCGGCGTTCAGTGTGAGGCCGTGGCTGCGCGGTTGAACCCCCCCGCCAACTTCTATCGAATCTCCATCGCGCAACAGCTTAGCGAGTTTTTGCAACCCAGTCTCGCTGTAGACGGCGCACGTCACCTCTCCTGTAGCGTCAACGAGCTTGAAAATTACGTGTCCGCCCTTCAACACCGTAGGTGGACCTACCACGCGACCTCGGACAACTGTGGAGTCGTAAGGTCTTAGCTCGCCTATGTTTTTTACAGTTGAGAGATGGCAACCTGTAGCTTGATTTGTCTTGAAGACTACAGAGAATGCGGCTTTCCACTTTTCGGCTAGCCTGCGAGCTACGGAGGATAAAATGATAGGGTTTGCGGAGCGGATGCCAGCTATCACGGGGTCGGGACCCCGCGGTGTAGCGAGCACGCGGGAAGAGGCATAATCAATGTTGGCGAACGTTAAAGGTCTGAGCAGCCTGTCGAGCTCAACGACGTCGTCCTCCATCTTGTCTACAGGCTTCGGCGTTCCGGGTGTTGTGTAGAGCAGGAGCTCGTAGGTGTAAACTTCCAGCCTGTAAGCGCCGACGCTCGCCGCCGCGCCCACTATCCCTCTAGCCTTGCGACCCCCAATTACGCGCGCGTCGAGTTTTCTAAGAATGTTTTCAACATAGGAGGGGGTTAGGAGTTCAGCAAGCGCGCGCCAGTACACGGTTCTTAACTCTTTTGCAGGACCTCGAACAATCACTGCGGTTGGGTCTGTTTTAGCGTGCTTCTCGCTGTATGCTTCCAGAACACCTTCAATCACTTCCTCGATCTCATCTACGGCGCCGTCTTCACAGCGGAAGTGTAGGGACACCGCTCCATTGCCGCGCGTTTTGAACGGGACGTTAGGGTTCAACCTAATCAGGTACGGGTAATCCACCAGCGGGATCCGCCTTCTCAACAGCTCGAGCAGCAAGATAGACCCTGTGTAAGTCGTGCACAACCCGTAAGGGCTGTCAGTATCGTCTAAACCGATGTGCACGATGTTTGCTGTTTCCAGCACGCGCCACCCTATTAGTGTGACTTCAAAAGGGGGACTACAAAGCTTCGTGTTTTAGATGCAGTTTGGAGTGGCATTTAACTAGCGTTCAAAGCCTTCCACAGCCAGCATCGTTAGTGTAGAGCGAATCTTTTCCATTCTCCTAAGCTTGTTTGTGAGAACTTCCCTTAGATCCTCCTGTCGTTCAACGCGCACTTTCACTACGAGGTCGTATACACCGTAAACTACGTGCGCCTCAGCGACCTCTGGGAGTTCTCTCAACTTCTCCAACACTTCTTTCTCCGCACCGACATCTGTACTGATGAGCACGAATGCCGTCGGCATCGTCCTCGCAAGAAAGGAATACCGGAGCGGTATTTCAGCTTAACGCGAGCGAGAGCGGTCAGCCGGTAGTAGCCCGCCTTCTGTTTCTAGGCGGGGTCCATCTAGGGGCCTACCCGGACCTCGCTGCGGGACCTCACGGGTCCTGCTTGGCCCTGACCCGCGGGACGGCCGTTTCACCCTCCCCTCCAAACTCCTCAGCGGGAAAGCCCCCGTTGCCGGGGGTTTACCGCATCATCCTCATCGCTTGGAGGGGGGTGCGTTTCTGCGCCGTTGCCTGGGGCTTCCCCCCACCGCCTTGCGGCGGCGCGGGCCCGCAGCTCTGGCGGAGCTTCCCCGGATCCCCCGTTGCCGTAGGGACCCGGCACCCGCCCACCGGCTGACCGCTCTCGTATAAAGAGGGGCTAGGTCAAAAACTTAGCGATTGATGCGGTGCAACGAGTCCTTACAAACGCGCTACGTTTTTAAGCGTGGAGATGCGTAAAAAATGCCCGGCGGGGAAAGCCGCTGGGGGCTGCCCCTCCCCAACACCGCAAACGGGGCATACGGCGGGCGGCGTCAACCCCGAGGGAATGTACGCGCGACGCACCGAAGCGCTACCGCTTCGACGGCTGTGAAGCCCCAGTCCCCGTGGACGGTCGCCGGTGGTAGACCCTCCGGAGGGAGGGTCGAACCATCGCACCGCCGAACCGGGTTAGGCCCGGAAGGGAGCAGCCCTAAGGCGGGGCGGCCGTGTTGCGGGGGGCGCTGGGGTTAGCCGCGGGCGGGCGCCTCGATGCGTGTCCGCGCGTGCGCCCTCGGGGGAGGCCGCCGGGCCGCGCACCCTTTCCAACAAAACCAATTGAGCTAAAGCTAATGTATCTCAACAAAAATGAAAATAATGGACGAAAATAAAATTGAAATTAGATAAAGAATTGTTTAATCGAATTCGCTTTCTTCTTTCTTCTCTTCTTTCTTCTCTTTACCCTTCTCCTCTAATTTCGAAGCGGCTATTATATCGTCAATTCTTAAGATCATAGTCGCAGCTTCGGTTGCCGCCTTGATCGCCTGGAGCTTCACAGATAAGGGCTCAATCACGCCCATAGCCCACATGTCCGCCACTTTGCCCTCGAACACGTCAACACCATACTTCCAACCGTCTGGCTTCTCGTGAGCAGCGCGTAGCTCGGCCACTATGTCTATTGGGTCGAGTCCAGAGTTCTCAGCGAGAGCTCTGGGTATCGCTTCAAGAGCGTTAGCGAAGGCCTCTACGGCTAACTGCTCCTTACCGCCGAGACTGGCGGCGAACTTCCTAAGCTCCTTGGCCACCTCCGTCTCGGGCGCGCCACCACCGGGCAACACGTAGGGTTCCTCTAGTACGTCGGCTACAACGCTTAGCGCGTCGACAAGGTTCCTCTCTGCCTCGTCTACCGCCCTTTCGAGGCCGCCTCTGACGAGTATGCTGACTGCTCTCGGGTTGGGGCATCCTTCGACGAAGACCATCTTCTCGTCGGCAACTTTCCTTTCTTCCACTAGCTCCGCGTAACCGAGGACGTCAGGGCTAATCTCCTCAATGTTCGTAATAATCTTCGCGCCAGTCGCTCTCGCCAACTTCTCCATATCGCTCTTCTTCACCCTCCTCACAGCCAAAATCCCAGCCTTCGCCAAGTAGTACTGAGCCAAATCATCAATACCCTTCTGGCAGAACACAACATTCGCACCAGCAGCCTTAATCTTCTCAACCATATCCTTCAGAAGGCGCGCTTCTTCATCGAGGAACATTTTCATCTGCTCTGGGCTGTTAATTCTAATCTCTGCATCTATTTCTGTCTTCTCAACCTCGAGGGGGGCGTCGATGAGCGCAATCTTCGCCTTCTCAACACGCTTAGGCATGTCTGGGTGAACGACCTCTTTGTCAACTATGATGCCGTAGATGAGCTGAGTGTCAAGGAAGGATCCACCCTTCTTCTTGATGAGCTGGACGTAATCGTCAACGTTGGCTACAATCCTTCCATCCCTTTCCTCGGCTATCTGCTTCGCTGCCTTCACTGCGATTTCAGCCAAGTGATCTCTGAATGCTGCGACGGCCTTGCCCCTCATCGAGGTTGTTGCAACTTTCTTCAAGGCCTCGATGTCATTAATATCCACTTTGATAGCCATCTCGCGTAAAACTTCTTCAGCCTTCTCGAGAGCTTTTTTATAACCGGTTACTATAACCGTCGGGTGAATGTTCTTCTCGAGAAGCTTTTCAGCCTCCTTTATGAGCTCGCCGGTCAAGACGACAGTTGTAGTTGTACCGTCGCCCACTTCCTCGTCCTGAGCTTTCGCTATCTCCACCAGTAGCTTAGCTACGGGGTGCTGGACATCCATTTCATCGAGTATTGTGGCGCCATCGTTCGTTATCGTTATGTCGCCGAGGCTGTCGATAAGCATTTTATCCATCCCGCGAGGGCCAAGCGTCGTCTTAACAGTCTCAGCTATCGCTTTGGCTACCATGAAGTTAAGGGACATAGCTTCTCTTCCTGTTCTCCTGCTGGTACCTTCCTTCAGCACGAGCACCGGTACACCGCCCAATTGAGCTAACTGTGCCTGAGCCGCCATGGTCGCACCGGCACCGGTCTTTTTCGCTTCTATTTATACTTTTCTCTAAACAGTCAGCGAGCCGGCCGCTCTGCTAAGCACAACCTTCAGTGCTACCTCGATATCCTCAGCCTTGATGGTTCTCCTTCCTGCATGCCTACTCATGTCCGCAGAGACCTTAGCTATTTCTCTAGCCAAGCTCTCCACGATGTCTCTCAGCTTCTCTGCTGCCTCTTCGCTCACTCTGTAGCCACCTTCTTGGCGGAGTATTCGCTCTAGAGGTGCTAGAGGTATCTCGTGGCTTGTTTTTCCTCTTCTTCCCACAGGAAGCTCTTTAAGATGATCTGAAAAACTTACCGCGGTAAGATACGTCCCTCCTATTCACGAAAAGTTTCGTTTACCCTGTATCCTCGCCTTGATTACACCTTGATAGTGACGCGTGCGCTGCGTGAGCGCTTAAAGCAAGGTTTATGTGGTGTATGTAGACGGGGCTTACGTGGGTAAGGTTCGTCCAGCGTATATAAAGCGCGCCGCTATGGCGCTTGTGGAGAAGTATCCCGACAAGTTCACAAGCGATTTTGAGCATAATAAGCGTGTTGTAGGTGAACTTCTAAAAACTACGAAAAGAGTTAGAAACAGAGTGGCCGGCTACATTACGAGACTTATCAAAAGACGAGAGAGATTCAAGGTATTAGAGGAGACCGCATCGTCAATCGCGGCGGAGGAGGGGGAGGAGTAGCGCGTTCCGTTAGTCCAGAGGATCTGGGCGTATAAAACACTTGACGTGCGACCCGATTACGTGTAGAGGTAGGTAAAATGCTTGTGCGTGAAGCGTAAAAGAGGCTAGCCTGCAAGTCAACTGCTTTAGAGGTTAAGGTGCGCACGCCTTTCGAAAACTACTTAAACTCCCTTTCGCGCTGGCTTACCTTGAGCCCCGGTCGTATAGCCCGGCCAAGTATGCCGGCCTTTCGAGCCGGAGAGGGGTGTCCCACGGATAACCCGGGTTCAAATCCCGGCCGGGGCACCACACTAACGCGTTATTGGAAGCGCGCGCTAGGCGGGTGCATCTGTAAGCCTTCTAACGAGCTTGATCCAGGGGTCTTCCCCTATCGGTAGCTTCACCAACTTTAAGGTGCTAGGCGCTTCGGCGAAAGAGGCCGTACACGCTTCAAGTTGATGGGAGTGCAATCCGTCAACAGTCACTCTACAAGCATCCCCGACCGCAACCTCCACGCGCTTGCTCGAGGAGACAACCAAAGGTTTAGCAAGCGCAGTGAATGGGGCCAGGGGAACTATCGAGAAGGCGTGAAGATCGGTATCCACTATCGGTCCTCCCGCTGACAGAGCATAGGCCGTCGAGCCTGTTGGGGTAGCCACGATCAAACCGTCAAGCCTTCCCTGGAGAAGCGTAAATCCATTCACGCGGACCGATAGGCGGATCAACTTGCTGTGGTGAGGGCTGGTCACTACAACTTCATTCACGAACTCCGACCTCCACCGCTCGGCAGAGATCAATCCCACCATTCTCTCCTCGATGCGGTAATCGCCAGCTAGGATCAATTCGAGCGCATCTTTGAAGCGCGATAGCGGGACCTCCATTAAGTAACCGATGCTTCCACAATTAACCCCAAGGAAGGGGAGAGCGCCCCCAGCTTCATGGTAAGCTTTCAGGAGCGTGCCATCCCCCCCGACCGTAATAATCAAATCGGCCCACTTTGCAGCTTCGCCAGCGGGAATTCTTGGGAACCTCCCCGAAGATGGATAGGAGGGATGAACCGCCACTTCAAGCCCACTATCCTCTAAACTCTTCTCGAGATGAAGCAATTCCCTTGATCCAATGTCGGCCTTCGCATACAACCACACGCGCCTGCACGCCCACATCCCGCCCTTCACTGCTTATGGCTCCGGGCGCCCCACTTAAGGGTGTTCATGGGCTCCTCCGCTCACTCGGTTTCACAGCCTCTTTGGCCCCGCGCGCTAGGAAAGGTTTAATATCATTGCAGCGCGCATGCTGCGGTGGCAGAGGTATGTCGACAAAACCGGTAGACGCGGGTTCGCTTAAGGCTGGCTCCTTCGTTGTGATCGATGGGGAGCCCTGCAGGGTACTTGAGGTCGAGCGCTCGAAGACAGGCAAGCACGGGTCCGCAAAAGTGAGGGTGGTCGCTGTCGGCTTGTTCGATGGTGTGAAGCGGACGCTTGTGGTGCCAGCCGACTCTAGGGTTGAATCGCCCACTGTCAGAAAGTTCCCTGGACAGGTGCTTGCTAAGCTGGGCGAGGACAGCGTTCAAGTGATGAGCCTAGAAGACTACTCGACTTTGGAGGTTTCAATGCCAGACGATCCCGATTTGCGTGAGAGGATCGAGCCGGGAGTCGAGGTCGAGGTTTGGGAAATCATGGGGCGCTATAAGATCGTGCGTACGTTGAAGCGCTAATCTGTAATTTTAACGTTTGAGTATACACTTGAACCTGTGCAACAATGATCACTACCAGGTTAGCCTAGTGTCGATTTACTACGAAAGCTGCGTAAACCTTAATTACGGGCATCGTTTTTCGCACGGTGATGATAAAAATCGGGGAAAGGGCAGAAATAGGCATCATTGGTGGAAGCGGGCTTTACGACCCAGCTATTCTGGAAGATGTTAAAGAAATCAAGGTGTACACTCCTTACGGGTCGCCCTCCGACTTTATAACCCTGGGAACGTTGAAGGGGCGGCGCGTAGCCTTCCTCCCGCGGCACGGGCGTGCGCACCGCATCCCGCCTCATATGATCAACTATAGAGCTAACATCTGGGCTTTGAAGGAGCTGGGCGTCGAGCGCGTGGTCTCGGTCAGTGCTGTGGGAAGCCTGCGCGAGGATTACAAGCCGGGAGACTTCGTCTGCCCCGACCAGTTCATCGATATGACCAAGAACCGAGTGTATACTTTCTTTGACGGACCTATGGTAGCGCACGTCAGCATGGCCGACCCATTCTGCCCGGAGCTGAGGGAACTGTGCATTGCTACTGCTAGGAAGCTGGGGATTAGGATGCATGAGCGGGGCACATACCTCTGTATCGAGGGACCTCGCTTCAGCACGCGCGCCGAGTCTAAGCTTTGGAGGCAATTTGGTGCTGAGATAATCGGTATGACGTTGATCCCCGAAGTCAATCTGGCAAGGGAGGCTGGCATGTGTTTTATGAACGTCGCCATGGTCACAGATTACGATGTGTGGGCCGAGCGCCCTGTAACGGCCCACGAAGTGGCTAGGGTTATGGCCGAAAACATAGAGAAGGTAAAGAAGCTGCTCTACGAGTTGATCCCAGCGATACCTAGGGAGCGCCAGTGCAATTGTGCGCATTACCTGAGCGAAGCCTTGTTGTAGCGGCGCCTCTTTTTCGCGCACTTTTTATTAGTAGGTTTCTCGGCGGCTTGCCTATGAGCCAACTGTACAAAGTAAAGGATCTCGAGCTGGCGCCGCAGGGCAGGCTCAAGATCGAGTGGGCGGAAATGCACATGCCCGTGCTCATGAAGATTAGAGAACGTCTAGCGCGTACGAGACCCCTCGAGGGGGTTCGGATCGCCGCTTGCCTGCACGTCACTAAGGAGACCGCGGTGCTGGTTAAAACTCTGAAAGCTGCAGGTGCTGAAGTCTACCTGGCGGCGAGCAATCCCCTTTCCACGCAGGACGACGTGGCTGCTGCGCTGGTCGAGGAGGGCGTGCGCGTGTTTGCGTGGAGGGGCATGGGAGTGAGGGACTACTACGAAGCTATCGCCCGTGTTGCGGGCTCGAAACCAACAGTGACGGTAGACGATGGAGGGGACCTCACGGCGCTGGTGCACAAGCTGCACTACGGTGAGACGGGTGAGGACGTTGAAGTTGCAAAAGAGGTTATTGGAAAACCGATCGAAGGAATCATCGGGGGTACGGAGGAGACGACTACGGGTGTCATCAGGTTAAAAGCTCTAGCCAAGGAGGGGCGTCTATTGTATCCAGTAATAGCTGTAAACGAATCTCAAACAAAGTACCTGTTCGATAACAGGTACGGGACCGGACAAAGCAGTTTAGACGGTGTGATTCGCGCAACAAATCTCCTGATAGCTGGGAAAACGGTCGTCGTAGCGGGTTACGGCTGGGTGGGACGGGGGATCGCGATGCGGGCACGCGGATTGGGAGCAAGAGTCGTCGTCGTGGAAGCAGACCCGATAAAGGCCTTGGAAGCGCTTTATGACGGTTTTTACGTCACTGATATGGCAGAGGCTGCCCGCCTTGGAGATATTTTCATCACCGCCACTGGGAACATCAATGTGATCAGGGGTGAGCATATACAACATATGAAGGATGGGGCTGTTCTGGCGAACGCGGGACACTTCAACGTAGAAATCAGTGTTCGGGATCTCGAGCAGATGGCTGTTGCTAAGCGTCTTATAAGGCCAGAAGTCGAGGAGTACCGCTTGGCTGACGGTCGGAGAGTTTTCTTGTTGTGCGGAGGCCGCCTAGTTAACCTGGCGGCTGCCGAAGGCCACCCCCCCGAGGTTATGGATATGAGCTTCAGCAACCAAGCGCTTGCTGTCGTCTATCTGGTTAGACGTAAAGGACAATTGGCGCCTGGAGTATACAAGCTGCCCAAGAGGATCGACTACAGAATAGCTAGGTTGAAGCTCGAAGCCCTTAATGTTAAGCTAGAGCGGTTGACGGAGGAGCAGAGAGAATACATGCGTTCGTGGAGATTTGGGACCTAGCGCGCGAACGCGCGATTAGCGCTGGTAATCGCCAAAGAATGCTTAAAACCCCTACCTTCAGCGCTCCAAGGGTGGTTGCGCTAAAGGGAGAAAAGTGGCTGGTCTTTTCGGCTTGGCCCTACGTTAACGCGATCCCCCATCTTGGTAACCTGATAGGGTCAATCCTATCGGCAGATGTTGCTGCACGTTTCCTGCGGATGAAAGGCGCCAGGGTGATATTCGCCAGTGGGTCCGACCAGCATGGCACACCCATCGAGGTTGAAGCGATTAAGCGCGGTGTTGATCCGAAGAAGATGGCGGACGAAATGCACGAGATTGTTAAGGGTCTATTCGATAAGTGGAGAATTTCATTCGACATTTACACGAAAACTGACAATCAAACACACATAAAATTCGTTATGGATTTCTACAGGAAAGTTTACGATAACGGTTACGTGTTCAGTGACATAATCCAAGTCCTCTACTGCCCTAATGACAGAATATACCTACCAGATCGTTTTGTCGAGGGAACATGCCCCTACTGCGGTTACCTTAAAGCTAGGGGGGATCAGTGCGACAACTGCGGAAGGCTACTCGATCCCCTGCAACTAATCGAACCGCGATGCGTTCTATGTGGCTCGAAGCCGGAGGTTAGGGAAACAAGACACTGGTTTTTGGACTTGCCGAAGCTGGCTGACAGGATCAAAAAGTACGTGGAGGGCAACCCCAATTTACCCGATAACGCTCGCAACATGAGCTTACAAATGCTAAGAGAGGGGTTACGCCCGCGCGCTCTTACAAGAGACAACAAGTGGGGTATCCCAGCTCCCTTCCCGGGTGCCGAGGGGAAAACGATCTACGTGTGGATGGAGGCAGTACTCGGGTACATTTCCGCCGTGAAGGAGTACTTTGAGAAAAGAGGCGAGCCCGACAAGTGGAAGGAATTCTGGCTGGACCCCAACACGAAAAGCGTGTACTTCATAGGAAAAGACAACATACCCTTCCACGTAATCATCTTTCCCGCTCTCCTGCTAGCTTCTGGAGAGGGTTACGTGCTGCCGTGGACCGTAGCTTCAACCGAGTACCTGCTCTTCGAAGGCGATAAGTTCTCGAAAAGCAGAGGGATCGGCATATGGATAGATGAAGCTTTGGAGCTGCTACCCGTAGACTACTGGCGTTTCGCGCTGGTGTGGATGCGACCCGAGGTGCGTGATTCCAACTTCTCTTGGAAAGGCCTTCAGGAAGCTGTGAACTCGCAGCTAAACGATGCGGTGGGCAACTTAGTTCACAGAGCGTTAACGCTAGTCAAGCGTAGGTTCGATTACGTGATACCCGAGCCCAACGGGTTGCGAAAGCGCGACGAAGATCTCTTAAGCGCGACGTGGTCTAAGGTGGACGAAGCCGAAAAAAGCATGTTCGAGTTCAGGTTCAAAAAAGCTCTGTCGTCGATCTTGGAAATTGCCGCTGAAGGTAACGCCTACATAAACGAGATGCGGCCGTGGGAGGAGCCGGTGAGCGAGGCCGCGAAGACCCTCTTCACAGCCTGCAGCCTGATTAAAACGCTCGCCATAACCCTAGCTCCGGTAATCCCTGATAGCTCGCAGAGGATGTGGGAGATGCTGGGCTATGGAGGTTCGGTGGCGGACACCGAGTGGGATGAGGCTAAGAAGCCCGTGACGCCGGGTCTCAGGATAAAAGAACCAACCCCGCTCTTTAGGAAAATAAACGACGAGGAGCTCGCCGCAATCCAATTAAAGCTCTCCGAGATCAGGCGCAGCAGAGCTCAACAAGCTAGATAAGGGATATTAGATGCTCTCGGTTAGTCAAAAAATTCACCTATTAAATAGTTGGGCGTGAAGGACTTTATCCTAACCTTTACCCGCTCGCCAGGTTTAGCTGTAGCAGGAACCACCACGGGTTTATACGTGGATGTTCTAGCAATAACCGTGTTGCTCGTTTTCCTATCTTCCGTAATAAAAACCTCCACGATCCTGCCAACGTAGCTTGAGTTTATCTTGGCGGCAACCTCAGCCGCTAATTGAGAGAGGAGCCTCGACCTGCGTTTCTTTTCAGGTTCGGGAACAACATTTTCTTCTACGTAAGCGGGGGTGAAGGGTCTGAAGGTATAGCGGGCTACGTGAACCTTATCGAATGCTAACTCTCTAACAACTTTAAGCGAGTTGGTGAAAGCCTCCCAGCTTTCCCCTGGATAACCGACGATCAAATCGGTCACGAGCGATACCTCTCTGAGCTCCCTCCTGAACAGAGCGGCCAAAGCTTTGTACTCAGTCACCGTGTACCTTCTACCCATGAGCTTTAAAACGCCGTCGTCACCTGACTGAAGAGGTAGGTGTAAGTACTTGTACATCCTCTCATCCCTGAGGAGCGTGGCTAGCTCCGCTGCCAAAGGCTTTGCCATCCACGGCTCCATCATGCCTAGGCGGATCCTGTAGTCGCCATCTACTTCCTCTAGGATACTCCTAAGGAGGTCAGTTAGCCTAACCTTTTTATCCACGCCGTACGATGCCACATCTTGGCCTGTCAAGTAAATTTCTTTAGCCCCTCGCTCCACCGCTTCCTTTATCAACTTCAGCGCCACCTCCATATCTAAGCTCGTGACACCTTTCCTAACTATGGGCTCTACGCAGAAGCCGCATCTGCCCGTGCAACCGGTTTGGATTGGGAGGATGTATCTCGTACCTTTCTCGTACATGTAAGCTTGCAGCCACCTACGATATTCTCTCACGAACCACGCGTCCTCGCCTTTAAGGAACTTCCGCAACTCCTCTAGGCACGAGGGATCTACCAGGGAGGCGCCTGGAGCGGCTTCCGCTATCGAATAGGGTCGAACGTTCACGAGACAGCCTGTTACTGCCAAACGCTTGCCCAGCAAGCTTAGCTCGTGCAACCTAGCGAGGATTTTCCGCTCGGTTTCAGCCCGCACAGCGCATGTATTCACCACCACGGTATCAGCTTCCTCGAGCTTGTCCACAACCTCTAGTCCCTCTGCAGCTGCCAGCTGCTTTACGTACTGCGTTAAGGCCTTGTTCAGCCAACAGCCATACTCTTCAACGTACACGCGCATACCTGCACCGGCTGTAGCGCTTCGGGGCTTAAAAACGCATGGCGCGCGCGGATAAAAAGCAATAAAAGAGGCTTGAGCTCGGGACGCCGTATGCGCTGGTGCACGCTGTGCCTAGTACTGCTGCTTGCGCTGTCGGTTAGCCTGGTCGCGCGCGGTGAGCCTAGAGTTAGTGTAAGCGCGCGTTTCGATAACCCTTTTCTCGTGGAAGACGTAAAGGTTGAAGGGTTGGAGCCAGTTTCAACGCTAACTCTCAACCTAAGCATGGTTCAGAGCTTTGTCGATCACGCGACGGCAGTAGCGGAGGGGGTTATGGTCAACGGTTCCCTCCAGAATGGTCTCCTACGCTTTTATTTCGGACGTCCAGTGACAAGCGCAAGAGTGTGGGTCGTCTTCCGAGCACTGAACGTGAGCGGCGGTGTAGCTACACTGACCGTGCCAGTTATACTCGCGCCCTTAGAGGTCAATGAGGCTAACACGAGCTTCATAGTGTGGGGTATACCCTCTCAACCTTTTGATGTCGTATCAAGGTTTAACGTAAGCAAGGGTTACAGCCCAGAGCTGCTGAACTACCTTAAAGGCAACAGAACATCCGAGCCTGGGGGTCTCGAGTTGGTTGAGGTGAGCTTCAGCGCTTCGGGTCTTCCACCAGCCATCGAGCAGCTAACTAGAACGATCGTGGTGGAACCGGGTTCTCTCACGATACTGGATAACTACACACTAACAGGGGTATCCTGGCAGGGAGCTTCTAGCTTGTCTCTCACCTACGCGGCTGATGTAGAGCTTAAAAACGTGAGAGGGCTTGTAACCTCGTACCCGCCGACGTACTACAGCTTCACTCGCCTCAACGGCTCAACGAAAATACAGGTTACACTGTTGGCCCCCCCATATGGCGCTGGGGACAGATCGTATGTACAACTCGAGCTTTCTATGGTTCCTCAAGGGGTGGACAGCGTTTTTAAAATCCCGGCTTTCGTTGGTGTAGGGCGGTACGTGCCCGAGGTACGCGTTCTAGTGAAAGTGAGTGGGACCGCTACTTTCCGCGGTTTTATCCCTGTTAAGGAGTGGCAGGAGGGTGGTTACAGAGTTTACGAGCTGGGAACCTTTAGGCTGCTGGGAGAAGGTGCAGAGAGGACAGTCCAAGCAGAAGTGAAGTTCTCGCCGCAAGTCTCCGTGCCGTACATCATAGTGGGTGCGCTACTAGCAGCGTTAACAGCGCTAGCGTACTTGGCTTTCACTAGAGCAAGGAGGGAGAAGGCGGCACCTGCTCCGGTCGAAACTGTTGTTGTAACGAGCGAGCTTTCAGAGGCGTTGAAGGAGAGAGTCTCCAACATCGAGGCCTTGCTCGATACTTGGTACAAATATAGTGCCGGTAGGTTGAGCAGGCAAGCTTACAGGCAGCTCGTGTCGAAGCTGAGGCGAAGAGAGGAGGAGCTCAGAAAACGGTGCAGAGATGCGGCTCTCGGCGAAGCGGGAACCGCTGAAAAGTTGGATAAAGTCGATGAGCTGATAGCTGAGATTTTAGACCGGCTGTCTAAGATGGAGGAAGCTAAAAGAAGCATTGAAAGGGGAACTTTGTCTAAGAGAGATGGAAAGAAACTTTTAGATAAACTACAGGGTGAAATGGTAGGGCTCCTAGACGAGCTGAAAGCTGAAGTGGGATAGCGATTGCGAAGAGACTTGTGAAGTGCGCATTGCGTTGGTCCTGCTGCCCATCACTTCTTTCTTTTCGAGAATAGGCATGGGTTATTCGCTATCGCCGCGTATTAGTCAAAACGCGCGCTAACTCTGTGGTGCGGGGGCCGGGATTCGAACCCGGGCAGGCCTACGCCAGCGGAGCCTCAGTTAGGGCTCGGCTCTAGCCGAACCGCCCCCTTTGACCTAGCTCGGGCACCCCCGCTGTGACCGTAGGTTGTCAAACCCTTAAAAAGCTTTTAGCCGCGAGCTTCATCACCGCTAGCGAAAAAATTAATTTTAATTGTTAAGGATGTCAGCAAAGCAAAAGGTTCGATTGTCAAGTATTTTTCGTTGTCTCTAAGAATCCTTAAAACTTCTTGAGCTATTGTTTCGAATTTAGAAATAGCAGAAACAGAAAACGTATTAGAATTTCTGAGTTCTTCCAGATCCACTACGCGTAAGCCTCGTTCCCTGCTCCATACGACATCAACGTACGCATCTACGTACCATACCGCATTGGGTGGGCGCGGTTCAACAGGGGTGTTCACGTTTACGTACAGGCCTTTGAGCTCTCCGGCAGCATTGAGATAGACGTGCGGTAGGACGTAGGAGCCAAGATTAATCACACTAATAGCTGTATCGCCCTCCTCTTTCGCTAAACCTAGCCCATTGTAAACGCCCTTACCAGCGATCTTCCGGTGAAGCTTAACGACGAGCGGTTTCCTATTCGCAACTTCTGCTGCACCTTCGATTTTCACTACCTTGCCGCTGGGTGTCTCGTGAAAAATTCTCAAGCGCTCGCCTCTGATCTCGCTTTCTAGGATTTCTAGGATCCTGTTGGAAAGCTGCTCGTTAATATGGCGCTCGGAAAAACCCTCGAGCGCATCAACCAACGCAGAAAACCTTTCCCCGCACGCTTTGGCCAGGTGGTGGTACGGAACTGTTCTCACCCGCCTAGCTCTAACGCTGTCGAGCAACCTCTTGTCGTCGAGCGCGAATGGTACAAAAACCAAAATTTCGCCATCCGTTATTTTGGCTGGATGATCTAAAGTGCGAGCCACACCTCGCGCTTTCTCTGCCAGCTCCTTGAGTTTTTGAAGCTCGGCGTTCAACTCGCTCAACTCAGCCCAGCGAGCTGAGCTCCTCCACCTGACGCCCCACCTCTCTAAACAGGTTTTCTCAGCCAATGAGAGAAGAATGGTCCTTTGAGGCTCGCGTATATGCTCGCTCACGCTGTGTAACTGCCCTTCAACCAGCCTAGCGTAGGTGCCGACGACCGCAACGCCTCTTTTAAGCACAGGTCGCCCCTCGCGGAAGCTAACAATGTGGGCTGGCACCAGCTCGCCCATCCTCGCTTCCCCCGCTAGGAGGCCGATACTACCGTCCGGCAGCTCAACAGTCCCCTCGCCCACAACTCTGCAGACGTAGGTGGCGTAGAGCTCGCCGGGCATCACGGTGATAGGAGATAGCTGCAATGTGTTCCTGAAAATCCCAGTAATTTTTTCCACTACATCTTTTCTCCCTAAGATGACTACCCCTCTTCGGTCCTCCCTGTCTTTAATGGTAGCCAAAGCTACTCCGCGCGAGCTCACAGAATCCCCGAATCTGGCTTTGAGCTGGGGGCTTGCATCGACCACGGCAACGCCGTTCTCCACGAGTAGCTCGGTCAAAGCTGTTGAGTAGATGCCCTTGACCCTCACACCAGAGACTCCAGCCACATCTCCTCCGGCAACTTTTACGACTTGAACATTGCGCGCGCACAATAGCGGCCCGCGCTCCCGACTCGCTGTCCCGCAACGCAAACGTTATACGCTTCCACGTTCTCACCCTGCTGGTGGGAGCGTGAGCGAACCTGTGCAGTTAAAACAGGCGATAGATTTGCTGAGAAAGCTCGTTGAAGACAGGGGGATACCGCGTAACATAAGACGCCTAGCCTCTGAGTCGATAGAGCTCTTGAATGATACGCGCCTTTCGCTCGGTTTGCGCGCAGCCAATGTCATCTCGCGCCTGGATGAAGTTTCGTCGGATCCGAATGCGCCGTTGTACGCTAGAACACTCATATGGCAGATAATAGCGATACTAGAGCAGTTGAGAGATTGAGCGTGAGGGAGGCGAAGAGTGAAGATCTGGAGGAAATCTACAGGATAGAAACAGTTTGTTTTGGTGCAGACGCTTACGATCCAAGTCTCCTGCTGCTATACTTAAACCTCTCGCCAGATACCTTCCTTGTTGCCGAGGAGAATGGAAAGATTGTCGGTTACGTCATAGGGCTTGTCAGAAAGTGGGGTGAGGGGCACGTGGTCTCCCTCGCTGTCCACCCAAAGCAAAGAAGAAAGGGGGTAGCTACAGCGTTAATGAAGGAACTGCTAAGGAGGTTCAGCGATAAGGGCTTGAAAGCTGCACGCCTAGAGGTGAGGGTAAGCAACGAAGCGGCGATAAAGCTGTACGAGAAGCTGGGCTTCAAGAGAGTGGGAATTATAGAGCGGTACTACGCTGATGGCGAAGATGCATATCTGATGGTGGTGCAGCTGTGATGAGGCTCCGAAAGCTCTACACGTGCGCGCGCCCACATCTCGCCCCCTCATCGCCTTAGGGCTCCTGGCGCCCCCTTGTGGGGGGTTGGATCTGCGCCTTGCAGCGCCTCACAGCCTCTTCGGCCCCGCGCGCTGGGCCCCCCAAGGGGCTTGGGCTGAGCCTCATTGCCTGCTGGGGGAACGGGTGTCAATTTGCTCGTGCTTTTCTCCCT
>Ga0209183_1000461_pt1 | contig 16810 bp, 18 predicted proteins | sample LHCtaG_2_FD_184120 | JGI IMG/M metagenome (GOLD analysis project Ga0209183, IMG submission 184120) | Hot spring microbial communities from Little Hot Creek, USA to study Microbial Dark Matter (Phase II) - LHC4sed_replicate (SPAdes)... | ecosystem: Environmental > Aquatic > Thermal springs > Hot... | reverse complement strand
GCATATACCTTTTATAGACTTTGCGGAATTATGCATGATCCTCATGGAGGAGGCGTCGAAGGAAGAGCTGATGAGGAGGATCGCGGGCGAGATAATTCTCTCGGAGAGCCCGGGCCGCGTCATGAGGAAGTGGAGGTCGCTCTTCGAGCTCACCCAAGCCGAGGTCGCGAGGCTCATGAGGATCTCGCCATCAGTCCTTAGCGACTACGAGAATGATAGGCGGAAATCCCCGGGAACAGGGTTCGTGAGGAGATTCGTCCAAGCGCTGATAGAGGCGGATGAGCTGAGGGGCGGACAGCAGGTGAGAAAATACGCAGTCTTCTACAGGAGCCTGAGCGCGGCAGTGATGGATCTAGACGAGTTCGAGTCTCCGAGAACAGTTAAGGAAGTTGTCTCGGCCGTCAGAGGCGAGGTCCTCGCGGGTGAAGGTCTCCTCGGTATGCCGATCTACGGCTACACGGTCATCGACAGCATCAAGGCAATAAAGCTCCTCGACGCATACGACTTCCTCCATCTCTTCGGTAGGAACCCGATGAGGGCTCTCATATTCACCTCCGTGACGCGCGGTAGGTCGCCCATGGTTGCGGCAAGGCTTTACCCGATAAAGCCTAAGCTGATCATAATACATGGGCCGAGGAGGGAGCAGGTGGATAGGCTGGCGATAGAGCTCGCTGAGCTGGAGAAAATCTGCCTCGCATTATCAACACTCCCAACCGTGGAGGAGCTCATAAATGGCCTCAAGTCTCTCAGGGCCGCTGGGCGTGGGGAGGGATGAAGCCGATAAAGGATATCCGGCTATCTCCCGGGATAAAGGTCTCAGAGCTTATCGAGCAGTTTAGGGAGGCTGGAGGCTTCTCGGCCAAGTATCTCGGCATCGCCGCCAGCATCCTCAAGGAGATGATCGGTGATAAGAGGTGCGTGAAGTTCATCTCATTTGTCGGCGCTCCGGTCGCGACGGGCATTAGGGGTGTAATCGCGGAGGAGATCAAACGAGGCATGTTCGATGTAATAATCACGACATGCGGCGCCATAGATCATGATATAGCCAGGTCCCTAGGCCAATACTATGATGGGGACTTCTGGATGGATGATGAGGAGCTGAGAGGAGGGGGATACATAGGCTTGGAAGCGTCCTGATACCCCTAGACTCCTATGGCCCGGCGATAGAGCGCTTCATGCAGAATGTTCTCGAGGAGGCGTATTCGGAGGGCGTGAGGGAGCTAGCGAGCTATGAGGTCTGCGAGCTGATAGGTGGTAAGATTCAGGATGAGGAGAGCATACTATACTGGGCGCATAGAAAGGGTATAAAGGTATTCGTCCCAGGGATAATGGATGGGGCAGTGGGCACGCAGCTCTGGCTATTCCAGCAGAGGCATAGGGACTTCAGGCTAAACCTCTTCAAGGATGCTGATGAGCTCGCGGGTATAATCTTCAAGGCTGAGAGGACTGGGGCGCTGATGATCGGCGGCGGCATCTCGAAGCATCACACATTATGAAATCATAATTATGACTCTTAACGGGGTTCTTAACCTGAGTAGGTCTCCCTACAAAATTAAAAGCCGTATCAGATTGACTTTATTCCTTGAATAACCTAAAATCGTGAACCAGTTATACTTACTTATACTTACGGTTATACTTATCTCTCGATCGCCGCCAGTAATAGAGGCAAAACTAGAGTAGCATCACCGTAGATAGTCACATATTTTGCCGTCTCTTTCAGCATCCCCCAAGTTATTGCCTCTGAGAGGCGCGACCCGCTGAGACTCCCGTCATACTCTTGCGCCGTGGTAATTTGAATAGCAAAATCAAGACCGCCACAAAATTGGTTCCACCATAGTAAAAAATGTTTACTGATTCCGCCTCCCAAAATTAGTGCTCCAGACCTTTTGGTTTTGAAGGTAATTTCCGCCAACTTATCAAGGTCTCGGAATAAGTTTAGCCTGAAATCTCGGTGACGTTGATGGAAAAGCCAAAGTTGCGTTCCAACCGCACCATCAATTATTCCTGGAACAAAAATTAGAACGTCATTTTTGTAGGCTGTTTTAAGCAGAGACTCTTCACTATCTATATACTCTCCAAGAAGTCTACACAACTCATAACTACCTAGCTCTCTATATCCCTGCGCATATGTGTCTTCTAAGAAACGTTGCATGAATTTTTCTATAGTCTCTCCATAATTCGCTGAGGGGATGAAAACTGATCCAAGTCGATGTAAATCTTGTCTCCTTAATTTGGGATCATCAACATAAAACTCTCCACAATAGTATTCTCTAACAGATCTAGCGATATCATGGTCAAGGGTTCCACAAGTTGTAACGACATAATCAAAATATCGTCTCTTTAACGCATCTTTTATAATGCCTCTCACTCCCGTAGATATTATTGCGGCTGGAAATGAGAGCCATTTGACACAATTCTTCTCCTTAATCATCTCCTTTAGAATCGCAACACCTTTTGAGAGATAATAGCCCATAAACCCTCCACTTTTAGACAGCTGATTTATGAGTGTTGTTACAGAATCTATCTGTTCAATCCGTAAATCTTCAACATTTACGGGTTTAGATTTCTCATTTTTCATAACATAAATGTTCCACAAAGACCACTATAAATAGGTTAAAAACATAACTATGACTTATAAGAAAAATGAAGAAAGAGGAGGGTTTGTTGGAGGGAGGGGGTGGATTTAAGGTTTAATCCTCGGATTCTTTTGCGTGGTATTTGGTTCATTACAGTCCTTTTAAATTTGATTAATCCATCGCCCTTTATGTATATTGCCGTCAAAGTTTTTTGGGGATACTTTTTGTACTTGATTCCTTCTTTTCTTATGTGCTCTATTCCGAGAATCGTTAACATTTTCGATATCGCTTCGGCCTCAGTTGGATCTACGAAGAAGATGGCTATACTATGGTCTTTCTCGCTATAGGTTCCACGGTATTTGAAGAACGATCGAAGGAAATCAGTAACAGTTTTGGGAGACTGACAAATCTCCTCGAGAAGCTCCGTAAAGTAGCGTACTAGATATCGCTCATGTGAAATTAGTTGTTTAAGCTTTTGCATCTTCCTTTGAGTTATAAATCCGATTTCATTATAAAATCTATGCCAGCATCGGGCTGAGATGTGGACTCGATAAATTACTGGTTGTTTGATTTTATAGGTTTTTCCATTTGTTGGCGTCCTCATTTCGCCATCACGTCTTTCTGGCACTATCAGGAAGTCCAACTTGATGTTCTTCAAAAGTTGTTTTAAAAGCATGATAATTTCAGGATTAGTATTGCTAAACACCAATTGTCCATCTCCCCTAAATGTAGGGCCTCCTTCGGTGTCAAAAAGACCACGTATTGCCTCTCTAGAGAATGGCATAACGATTTTCAGGGCTATGAGATGATTAACTTTAGCTACTTCGACGAGTTCGGCAATAATAGAGCTGTAGAACCCGGTATAATGCCAGCCATCTTTATAATAATACCAAGCATTGCCGACGACTTTTAAAGCGAGATTATATAAATGCGTTGCTAGTTCTTTATCGCGAAGTCGGAAATCTATGCCGACACCTCCATGTCTAATCAGCTTCTTAGTAAGTCTGACATGTCCATCACCTAATGAGGCAGTAAATAACTCTGCGAACTCAGCGGTTATCTTCGGAACATTTCTAGTGTTTAGTGGTGTATGCCCTTTATCCCAATTATAGATTACGGCTGGTGACAGTCCGAGCATTTTTGCAATTATATCACATTTGAAGCCTTTTCTTCGATAGTCCATCGCTTTAAAGTATAATCTTACTCTTTCCCACCACAATTTATTCGTATACAATGATGCTCTTGTTTTCTTGAGTATCATTTCTATTTCTTCGATGTCATCATAGCTTAACAGTTCGAATAAATCAAAGCACTTCTTTGACATCCATTGTCACCCCTTTCACCTCATTGTAGATCTCCTGTTCTCCCCACCAGTCTATCGCCACCTCCAGTAATTCATAGACTTCGTGCATCAGCCTCTCCATCAACGGGCTTCCAAGCCACCTCGCGTAGAACCGGCGGAACTCGAAGACATCCATCCCGAGTTTGCCGTAGTCCATTAATTTAACCCTAAAGTCGGTCTTTGGATCCGCCAGCAGGTCCAAGAAGGCGTCAACGCAGTCGATCATATGCTTGAAGTCCTGAAGGGCTCCGGGACCAAGCTCCGCAAACTCATTACCATACCGTTGCTCTATATCCCTCTGCAGCCTTCTGAAGTCAGAGCCCCCATAAAAGGCCACCGGAGATCGGCTCATCATGCCCATCGGACAGCCATCGCATCCATATAAGTCTGGAAAGCTGTAAGGAAAACAGGTTTATGGAGCGGGAATTCAGGGGATTTATTTCCGGAAGTTAAGCCTCCACAAACCCTTCTTCAGCCTCCCCACCTCCCGAAAATTACTTTTTTATGGAAGTTTGTGGAGCAGGTTTAGAAGGGGCTCAAAGAATCTCGAAATCACAACATGAGAGCGATTTTCCTCTTTCTCTCTTATGGTGGAATCAGTTTAAGGAGGGCCTCGACTATGCGATCTACCTAACCACGGCCTGCGAATATGATGGGAGTCTCAGCGGCGCCCGGGTCCACGAGGCGGTATCATGGATGAAGGTTAAGGCTGGCGCAAGGAAGGTAACGGTCTATGGGGATGCGACGATAACCCTGCCACTCATAATAGCCGCCGCGATGGAGTAGCCGCTATCCACCCATCTCCCGGCTCTCAACAACGTCAGCCTTCACGAGCCTCAAGTGCAGTATGCCATTCACGTAGGAGCTCTCGAGAAGCCTAACCCTACATGGGAGCTTTATCTTCCTCCTGAAGCCCCCTCCGCCCCTAAGAAACACCTTATTCTCCAAGACCTCGAAGGAGACCTCGCTTTCGGGGCCCGGGACCTCGGCCGTCACACTTATCAAGCCATCCTCCTCATGAACCTCAACCGGATACCTCTTCAGCTGCTTCGAGCCCTCCAGCGCCCTCCTAATCTCCCTAAACCAGTAGAATCCCAAGATCACTAGGATTCCCGCGAGTATGAGGCCTAGGAGGCCCCTCTGAAGCCTCGCCAATACTGCTAGCCCTAGGAGCCCGAGGACCAAGAGTAGTACCATGAGTGAGAGGCTGCTCCTCATGGACAAGGCCGGGATTCCTATCTAAGTTGTATGGCTGCTTAGGCTTAAACCTATTTCCCCGGATACCGTGATGTAGTGTAGCTCGACCACCCCGTTCTCCGAGAATATGGAACCCACAATCATCCTATTATCCTCGCTCCAGACCAGCACCCTGTCAACGCCCTTCCCGAGAACCCATTTCTCCACGAAGCCCGTTATGAGCATCCTCAGCTCCTCCTCTGATCCACCCGTGAATGACCCCTCCTCAAAGATGAGGTGCGGGCTTACCTGCTTGGGATAAACGATCCTCACACCAAGCTCGTGGAGGATGGATAGCGTCAAGTTATGAGCATCAATCTCCCGGGGGGTGGGCGCGCCACCAAGCTCTCTCAGAAAGGCATTGAATGATTCTTGGGGGCTTAATCCAAGCCCAATGTAATATGTTCCAGTGAACTCGGCGCCTATCGTTGCTATCGTCCCGAGCTGGGCTACAACGCCGCCGGCCGGCGACGTATATACCGGGATGATATAGATTAGCTGATCTCCGATGTAGTAGAGGAGGATATCGCCGATCCTCGGGTTCTCGAGAAGTGTTCTGAGTTTCCTGAACTCAGCATGCCTCTCAAGGGCCTCCATCGCGGCTGAGGGCCCGAGCAGCTTTGTCTCACCCTCTACCGGCACCTTGTAGAAGATCTTCTCGCCGAGATGCGGGTAATCATTCCTAACGATCATGAAGCCGGCGAGATTCCTCCCCAGAGAACCCTTCAGCTGGAGCGAGAGCATGCCAACGAACTCGGGCCTCTCAAAGCCCGGATACCTCGCGATCACGAAGTATGGCTCAACGCCCTCAGGGATCTCATAAAACTCCCTTGCATGGATGAATGTCGCTGGGTCATCAACATGATAATAGTTGAACATCTCGACCTGATACTCGAATACCTCGGCTGGGAACCTAGTCTGATTCTTCAGCCAGTCCGGGATCTCCTCGATCAATATATCTTGGTAGGCTCTTCTTATAAGCTCGCTGAAGAAGTCGCTCCCAGTTATTATCAACCTCACATCGCCATGATAAATATCGACCAGCGCGTATCCCACGAACCTGACATAGCTATTCCCCTTACTCCATGGAACGTTGCCGGCCGGGAGCTTGGCTATCAGCGGCATAAGCCAGTAGGTGTTCTCCCCATCGGTCACCGGGAACATGTCAACGTATCCTCCATCCCACCTGTATGTGAAGTATGGTAGGAGGAGGTCAAGCCTTTTGTAGACATCCCTGTATCTGAGCAGCTTGATCTGCTTATCCGGGTATGAGAGGAGGAATGTCACGTCGTAGAGCCATGTGATCGGTGGATCAACCACGACGCCTCCCCTCCCATTATATCGCGTCCCGGTTATCTCATCGCTCTCCTCCTTCCCGAGTATTATGGCCGCCCATGTTGTCTCGAGAAGGCCTCCCTCACCATAGTAGATCCTCCGCTGCTTGAAGAATGTGGAGCTATCAACTATGCTGCCATTATTGGCGTCGAGGAGGAGGAAGCCGTTCGGCACATGCGTGTATACGAGATGCTCATTATACCATATGTTCTCGAGCTGAACCCCCCTCGGGAGTATCGGCTTCATCGAGGCGCTCCAGTAAAGCCTGTTCCCGAACCTGATTATATCCGAGTCCTCGAAGTCTACATATGGTATCAGGCCTATCTCCGGCTTAAGCTTCGTGAAGGCGGCATCCCAATCCCACAGCCTCACAAGGGATAAGTCGCTATACGCCTCCTCCAGGTTTATCCTGCCAACCTGGCCTCTCGTAAAATTGTAATAGACTATTGTTATATCCGAAATATCCGCGAGATATCGGTTCACCTCTATCTCCTGCTTGATGTATGGGCCGAGCCACTCGACCTTCCTGGCATCAGCTATCCCATTCTGGATTGCCGCCACAGCAGCGACCATTAGCAGAACTAGGATCACGGTCCCGAGCTTTATCTTGAAGGCATAGAGGAATCCGGGCTTCCTCCTATCCAAGTATATGAAGAGCAGGAATATGGCCGCAATGGCGAATGCTCCCAGAACATATACCTTCGTGTTATAGTCTATGTAGCTTGAGAAGAAGAAGTTGAAGCCTGTCCAGGCGGCGGCTAGGGCTATTAGCGCCTCGATGGTCTCGGCCGGCATCCGGAAGAGCCCCGTCCTGACATACTCGACAATAGTCCTAGCTAATGCCTTGACTATGGCGGTTAAGCCTACTAGGATCATCAGCCTGAGGCCGAGGGCGGAGAGGATCGGTGGAATGAGCATTATCAGGGCTGGTGCGGAGGATATTACCCGGAGGGCGGGCGAGACATCGCCAGCCGAAACAGGGATGAATGGGAGGACGAATAACCCCGAGATATTCTGGATTCCCAAGTCTACTCCCTGGAACGCGGCGGAGACAGCGAGCCCGAAGATGCTGTTAGCGAACATCAGGGAGCCGATAAGGATCTTCGTGACCTGCCACGCCAAGAACCTGCTCATATTAAGCCTATAGGCCGAGAAGTCTAGGTCATGAAGCTCTAGATAGCCCGCCCTTCGATAAAACTTCAGGATAAGCGAGATCAGCCAGAAAGTGAGGGATCTCCTGTTCTTGAAGTCAACCCGGAAGAAGGCTATCGCCGCTAGGATCAAGCCCCCGAGAAGCGAGTAGTAGAATGGCCTGATGAATAGATCCCCGAATTCCCAGAGGTTTAGGATGAGCCAGATTGTCTGGGAGATTGCTATGAGTGCTATTATGATAATGATCACGAATAGGATGATTAGCCCCACCGGGCTCCTTCTAGTGGGACGAGGACTATGGCGGGACACCATCTCCCTCCGTACAGCTATTTCTAGACATTCTATCATTTAAGGGGTTCCGAGTCCTTCCAGAGATGCTCAAAGTATATCTTGGCTATTCTCGCTAGGCCAGCGTGGTCAGACCAGATGGCGAGGGTGGGGTTTCTCCCCTCCTCCCCGAGTATTATTATTGTTTCATTGGAGTCTGCGATTGCTCCCCCGCCAAATAGCTGGTCCCTGAGCCTGACCTCAGCATACTCCTTTAGCCTTATAGCTAGGGCCCTGTTACAGTTGCTGGAGAGCATTATCTGGACTCTGCCATTCCTCGCCTTTAGGGTCGTGAGTGTTGGGAGGAGCATGGCGAGTATCTCCTTGCTCATCCATGGTGTGGCTAGCTGGAGCTCGGAATCACAGCCCTCCAAGAGCGACTTAAGCTTAGACAATATATTCAGCTCGCCTCTAAGTATCCATACATCATGCTTCTCCCTCGCCCCTAGGCCCTTGGCGACGGGGGAGAGCTCGCTGAGAAGAAAGCTCTCAATTCTCTTAAGATCTCTCTCAATCCTCATTCTACTAATCTCTAAGGCGGTCAAAATATTCCTAGCATGGTATCTCGCTGGCCTCCCACCCTCACTCCCAATCCATCCCTTCTCCTCAAGGCTCTCAAGAACCTCATAGACCTTTGAGTATGGTATCTCAGCCGCCTCGCTAACCTGATTAGCTGTCATCTCCCCATGCTGGAGAAGAGCCAGATAAGCCCTCATCTCGTACTCCGTCAAGCCAAGCTTCTGAAACGCCTTCCTAAGCCTCTCGCTTACCGGAACAGTCATGCCACAATTCTAAGCAATATAATAGTATTCAAATATTGCGAAAGAGATCTGACAAGGAAAATTGAAATGAGGATGGGAAAAAGGGTAGTAGGGGTGTTTACTCAAACTCTGAGCTAGTCTCGGGCTTGGATTCCTTCTCCTTGCCTTCTTTCTTCCTAGAGGCGGCGATTACCTCGTCTATTCTCAGGATCATCGCGGAGGCCTCAAAGGCGCTCTTCAGAACCTGCTCCTTGACTTTCACGGGCTCTATGACGCCGACCTCCACCATGTCCTGAACCTTGCCGGAGAATACCTCGACGCCATAGTTATGTAGGCCGCGCTCATGCTTCGCCCTAAGATCGGTCAGGATCTCCACAGGCTCTAGGCCCGCGTTCTCAGCAAGCGTCCTCGGGATTGTCTCCAGAGCATCGGCAAAGGCGAGCATCGCGAGTTGCTCCTTCCCAGGATACTTCGGAGCCTCTCTTCTTATGGCTGCAGCCAGTGCCATCTCGATTGCGCCCCCGCCGGGGACATACTTCAGGTCCCTGATCAGGGAGATCAAGTTCATGATCGCGTCGTTTAGCGCCCTCTCGGCCTCATCCAGCTGCCTCTCAAGACCGGCTCTTACCAATATCGAGACGGCCTTCGGGTTTTTGCACTCTTGGACGAATACCATCCTATCCTCTCCAATCTTCCTCTCCTCTACTAGGCCCGCCTCTCCAAGATCCTTCTCCGTCAGATCTTCGAAGTTCGTGACGATCCTAGCACCAGTTGCCCTCGCGAGCTTCTCCATGTCCGAGGACTTTACTCTCCTGACCGCGAGTATGCCGGCCTTAGCGAGGAAGTATTGGGCTATATCATCTATGCCCTTCTGGCAGAAGACAACATTGGCCCCGACGCTCGCGACCTTGTCAACCATCTCCTTCAGTATCCTAGTCTCCTCGTCGAGGAACTGCTTCACCATAAGCGGATCCCTTATCCTTATCTCAGCGCTGAACTCCGTCTTCTCTATCTCAAACGGAGCATTTATCAGGGCTATCTTGGCATTCACTATCCTCTTCGGCATCGCTGGGTGAACGACCTCCTTATCGATAATGACACCCTTGATGAGCTCGCTCTCCAACAGGCTCTTACCCATCTTCTTTATGATCTGGATATTGTCCTTGTCGGCGTAGAGCCTTCCGTCCCTCTCCTCAACTATCTGCAGGACAGCCTCAATCGCGAGCTTGGCTATATGGTCTGCCGCAAACCCGAGGCTCTTGCTTCCAAGGGATGTCTTCACGATCTTCATCAGCGTCTCTTTATCCTCGAGCTTGACGGGAATGGCCAGCTTATGGAGCTCGTTGAGGGCTATGTCGAGAGCCCTTCTATAGCCGGTTATAATCGTGCTTGGGTGTATTTTCTGCTCGATCAGGTCCTCAGCCCTCTTTAGGAGCTCGCCAGTAAGCACGACAGCGCTCGTGGTGCCGTCTCCAACGCTGGTGTCCTGGGCCTTAGCGACCTCGATCAGCATCTTGGCCGCCGGGTGCTCGACATCCATCTTGTCCAAGATTGTCGCGCCATCATTAGTGACGATGACGTCGCCAATCGAGTCGACGAGGATCTTGTCCATCCCCTTCGGGCCGAGGGTGGTCTTCACCATCTCGGCGATTATCTTCGCCGCGGCGATGTTGTTCCTCATAGCAGCCTTACCTCTAGTCCTGCTAGTGCCCTCCTTCAGTATTAGAACAGGTTGACCCGCACCAACAATTCTGGACATCTCACACACCTCCCAAAACCGGAGAATCTAGTCCGGGATGAGAGGCTTTGAGCTGAATTTAAGGATTATTAGCCGCCCTTTATAAGTGAGGGCGAGCGGCAAAACCCTTAATGAGGCTATCCAGCTCCCCTAACAAGCTCTGCTATATGCTTGGGCAGCCGCTCGATGATTCTATTGGGTTGAGTAGTATCCTCTAAGGAGAGTCCTAGCAGCTCTATCAATATCCTCTCTCCTAACTGTTCTTCTGCCAGCATATTGTGCTAGGCTTAAAGCCTCTTTTGCTATCGCTATCCCTATCTCCTCTAGGATTTTTCTGAGCTCTTCTGCTGCATCCTCGCTTGCTCTAGCAGCTCCAGCCTTCTTTATCAGCCTGTGAATAGGTGCTAGTGAAAGCTCCCTATCACTCACCATCCCAACTCCCTTTCATTGTGTAATTGGTCTTAGATGTATTTATTGGTTTAGCCCGGCCTGCAAATGCTTCCCGCCGAAGTATTACCCCGCGAATCCATGGTTGCCTACAGAATGCTCATCCCCGCGGCGCTATGAGGGAATTTTTATAATGCAGTATTACTGAATTCGACCCGATCGAGTAATGTGGAGGGAGAAGGTCATCTGCCCCCACTGTGGCCGGGAGACACCTAAGGCTCAGTTTTGCAAGTTTTGTGGAAAGCCACTTATTGAGGAGAAGCTTGAGGAGGAGGTGGTCTCTGAGATAGAGGCGCAGGCGGAGAAGGTTAAGCAGGAAGTTTCGGAGGAGGTCGAGAAGAAGCCTCACGAGATCTCGGAGGAGAGAAAGATCGTGGAGCAGCTCGCGAACTATCTCAACTGGAGGCATAAGCTCCTCGAGCTGTTCCTCGGCGGCGAGGCATCAGCCGAAGTATTCTTAGACCTCTACAAGGAGTATCAGGGGAAGATTAAATCAATTAACTCGAGGAGGCTTGAGCTCATAAACTCGCTCGAGCAGAAGCTGAATGAGTTGACGACGAGGCTTGAGCAGCTTAGAGTTAGGCATGAGGTTGGCGAGATCTCCGACAAACAATACATAACTGAGAAGCTCGCGATAGATAGGGAAATCTCAAAGATTAGGCCGAGGATTGATGTGCTGCGGAACTTCCTTGACGTAAAGCTTAGCGATATCCCGGCTTATGAGGAGCGTATCAGGAGCTTGAGGGGGCGGATCTTGGAGAAGGGATCCTCCCTCGGCCTGAGCGATGATGATATCAGCATGATCGCCGGAGACCTTGATGAGACGCTGGAGGCGTTAAAGGATCTTATGAAGATTTACGAGAGGTTGAAGAAGGAGCTTGATAAGATCGAGTTGAGATATAAGATCGGAGAGCTGAGCGAGGAGGAGTATCAGGCGGCGAAGCAGAAGATCGAGAGACAGATGCAGTTATCCTAGCCGCCCGGCAACCTTTATTTCATCGCTCTCTCAAGCCTTACCCATGGTTAGAGTAGTTGTTGTAGCTGTTCCGGGAGCGGGTAAATCCACGATACTCAAGAAGCTTGTCGAGAAGATCCCGGGGCTTAAGATCGTGAACTTCGGGGACTACATGTTCGAGGAGGCGAGGAAAGCCCTCGGGATATCGGATAGGGACGAGATGAGGAAGAGGATTAAGCCGACGGATTATAAGCAGCTCCAGGAGAGGGCGGCTGAGGAGATCTCGAAGCTTGACGGCGACCTGATCATAGATACCCATGCCGCGATAAAGACGCCCTATGGATATTACCCCGGCATTCCATCCCGCGTTGCCGAGATATTGAGGCCGGACGCGATAGTTGTCCTCGAGTTTAGGCCCGAGGATATTCTACAAAGGAGGCTGAAGGATCTCCAGGCTGCTGAGGGCCAGAGGAGGATTAGGGAGGTTGAGGCTGCTGAAGAGGTCGAGGAGCACCAGTTGATCGCTAGAGAGCTTGCGGCGGCCGCCGCAAACCATGTATGCTGCTATCTCGTGCGTCTCAAGTTCATGCATCCACAGAAGTATCCATATCAGCATGCGGATGAGGCTGCTGAAGCCCTAGCCGACTTGATCAAGAAGTTGAAGGGCGAGTAACCGCCTTATTTCCACTTTATCGCCGATAGCCCGACATAGACCGCTAGGAGGAGTATCCATGCTAGGGTCAGTGCTATCGCCCATGTGGAGATGCTCGAGACTGCCGTGTAGATTATTGGCGTGCAGACGGCGAGTACTAAGAGGATTATGGGGATGAGCTGGGTCGCGAGCGCCCTCTTCATCGCCCCAGCTCTACGGCTAGCAGGCTTTAAGCTTTAGCTTTCATCTTCCCTGTAAGCCTTCCTCGCCGTGACTATGTATGCTGTGTGAGCATGCATCTGATGCTCCGGCCGGGTCATTCCCCTCCGCACCCTCATCCTCCTCAATAGTATCTCGACGCATGATATGTCAGCGAAGCCCTCCATCCTCAGCCTCTCAACAGTCTCGACTATCTGCTCCATCGTCGGGCTTATAGAGATCAGCACCCCACCATCCCTAAGCGCCTTCTTCGCGTTTGAGACTGCGAGCCATGGGGTTGGTATATCCAAGATGACAGCGTCGACATTTTCTTCATCTATTGACTTTGTTAAGTCCCCATGCTTCAGCTCGACATACTCCCTGAGCCCAAGCCTTTCAAGATGCTTCGCAACGAGCTCCAAGTGCTCCTGCTCGATATCATAGCTGTAGACCCGCCCGCTCGGCGCAACATAGTAGGCTAGCATTGTTGTCAGGACCCCGGCCCCGGTCCCGCCCTCAACAACCCTGCTCCCACATCTCACGCCGCTCATCAGGATTATGTAGCCCAAGTCCTTTGGATAGACTATCTGAGTCACCCTCGGGAAGCTCAACACATGATCAAGAATCGTGGGCTTTAGGGCGACCCAAACAGACCCCGTATTAGTCCTGATCCTCGACCCATAGCGCAGGCCGATAACATTCTCTAAGTCAATATAGCCCTCGCTGCTATGGAACCTCCTACCCCTCACCACCCTCAGAAGATACCTCTTCCCCTTCTGGGTCACGAAAAGAACCTCATCACCCTCTTCTATCTCGCTCATCCCAAGAGCTAAGCTCTTGAGAACAAGGCTTAAACAATTACTATCCACCAACACCGATGAGCTTGGCTACAACGCTTATAGAGCACCAGCCAGCACTTATTATCCGGTGAGGAGGAGGGATTTCTTGCTGGGATTAGCGTCCCTTATAGCCGCCGCGATAGCGGGCTTTATCGCCCTTAGCAGGTTAAACTTTTTCACTAGGGAGGGTGGGGAAGTCAGGGAGACCGGGGTGGCCCGTGTAAGGTTAAAGCTTCCAGAGTCATCTTACAAGAGCCCAGTCTCGATAGAGGAGGCGATACTCGTTAGGAGGAGCATCAGGGAATATGCCGACAAACCGTTAACCTTGAAGCAGCTCTCCCAGATACTCTGGGCGGCTCAGGGGATAACTGAGAGGCGCTGGGGCTTTAGAACAGCTCCATCAGCTGGCGCAACATACCCCCTCGAGGTCTATGTCGTGGTCAAGGGTGGAGGGGTGGAGGATCTCGACCCCGGGATCTATCATTATCTGCCAGCCTCGCATGAGATAGAGCTCGTGAAGCCGGGCGACTATAGCAGGGATCTCATGAGGGCTGCTCTCGGCCAGGAATGGGTCCTAGAGGCGGCCGTGAACCTCGTGATAAACGCGGTCTATGAGCGGACGACGAGAAGATATGGTGAGCGCGGATACCGGTATGTCTACATGGAGGTGGGGCACGTTGGCCAGAACGTCTACCTCCAATGCGTGAGCCTCGGCCTAGCATGCGTCGTGATAGGAGCATTCTACGATGATGAGGTTAAACGGATAGTAGGGGGAATCGGGGAGCCGCTCTACATAATTCCGATCGGGGTCAAGAAGGGGCCCTGGATAAGGTAATAATAAGGGTTGATACATGTTGATGTTGGCGATGAAGAGTCAGAGTTGCGCGGAGTTGATGAAGTGAAGGCATTTGACTGAGCCATCCATAATTCTCTTCATCATAATATCATCGTAATATGGGATGGGATGCGGGTTGTGGAAGGTCAAGCCGGTGAGGGTTGATTGGCTGACGAAGACGGCGAAGGTATCCCCTATGTCGCCTCTCATCCTAGCGGCGGAGAAGCTCGGCATAAGGTGGCTGATGCTCTTCGATGGCGAGTATGTCTATGGGTCGTCGCCGGGCCTTGTTGAGGCTGCTGACACGCTAATACGCGTTCTAAAGCCTAGAAGTCTCATAGACCTCTTCGGAGGAAGCGGCGCTATCTCGAAGCTTGCGGCGATGAATGGCGTGAAGAAGATAATATATGTGGACCTGTATCCCGAGGCAGCATCCAGAAACCTGAGAAACGTGAGAGAGGTGCAGATAGTGAGGGAGGATGCATTCAAGTTTCTAAGACGTGGGGTTAGATGCGATCTCCTAATAGCCGACCCACCGGAGGAGCTCGTGGACAAGACCATGCGATACCTGATGCGTAATAGGCATATGTTCAGGAAAGCCGCCTTAACATGGATAGGATCTGAGTGCCCGAAGAGGAAGATTGATAGCCTCTCAAGGATGAGGATGATGGAGGTTGTCGAGGTTTGGGGGGACTTCTTCCTAATCCTATGGAATCGCGGGCTACGAGACAGGATCGAGAGGGTTAAGCAGATGCTGGAGTAGCGGCGAGTAAGGTTAAAAGGCTGAAGCTGACATCAGGTATTCTTGGGTGAGGTGTTGATGGGAGGCCGGCAGGTTAACCCGTATCTACCGCATAACCCAGCATCCTCCGAGGAGAGGTCCGAGGAGAAGAAAAAGAAGAAGGGCAAATAGTGTCTCGGTTTGGGCGCGTGTGCGCTGAAAATAGGCATTTTAGGAGGCCTCTCCTCCTACAGGCTCGGAGGATACCTTAAATGAGGATAGTGACGATAGGCGATAGGAGCTTTACGGCTCTCTGGAGGCTTGTCGGCGCTGAGGCGCTTGAGGCAAACTCGGATGATGAGGTTCGAAGAATTCTGGAGAGGGTTTTTAGGTCCGGGGAGTATTCCGCGCTGATAATCCCTGAGAGGTTCTTGGATCATGTTAATGAGGTGAGATCGGAGCTTCACTTGGAGGAGCAGATTGAGCCCGTGGTGGTATTCGTCCCCGAGCCCGGTCTGGGAAAGAGGGCGGAGGATCTCAGGAGGAGGATAAGTCTGGCCATGGGGGTTGAGGTTCATGTCTAGAGGAGGGGTGATGATATGAGCATCGCATCGCTTCTGCTTGAGGAGAAGAAAGCGATGATGTATGTCGAGGAGGCTAGGAAAAGGGCTCAGGAGATTATTCAGAGGGCGAGGGCTGAGGCTGAGAGGATAATGAGGGAGACCGCTGACGAGGAGGCTGCTCGCAGGGAGCTATGGGAATATGCTGAGCGCCTCAAGGAGGAGGCTGATAAGATTATGAGAGAGTATAGGGCGAGGGCTGAGAGGATTAAGGCGATCCCGGATGAGCTGATTGAGAAGGCTGCAAGCTTGATAGTTGAGGAGGTTTTGAGCCATGAGCTCTGATCAGATTGAGGCATTGAAGGAGGAGATTTGGAGGAGGGCTAGGGAGAGGGCTGATCAGATCCTGAGGGAGGCTGAGGCCGAGGCTAGCAGGATCATCGAGGAGGCTAGGAGGAGGGTGGAGGAATTGGCTAGGAGTAGGATCGAGCCTGAGAAGCTCCTGCTTAGAAGGAGGATCATCGGGAAGGCGATCAGCGATGGGAGGAGGATGATTATCATGGCGAAGAACGAGGTTGTTGAGAGAGCTTTCGAGAAGGCTGTTGAAAAGCTTAGGAGGGAGGCTGAGTCCAAGTCCGAGGCATACGTGAATTTTCTCCGTAGGAGCTTGGAGCGCGCCCTTGAATACATCTCGGGCCCGGACATCGATGAGGTGGTAATCTATGCGAATGAGTCGGATCTAAACCTCGTTGCTAGCATGGTTAAGGATGCTCCGGTGCGGGTGAGGCTCGAGAAATCCCCGATAATCGGCGGTGTAAACGTCTTGAGCGCTGATGGGCGAAAGAGCTATTATAGCTCGATAGAGAGCAGGCTTGAGGCTCTTAAGCTGATACTCAGGGAGAAGGTGGCCAATCTGCTGTTTAGGGGGGTTGAGGGGAAGGGGAGGAGGTAACAAATTTGCTGTTCAAGTGGGTTGATTGGCGTGCCAGCAGGTCGGCGTACCGACCCCCCTTACCCAAGGACTCCTTGGGTGAAGAGGTTTGGGATTACATCCCCTCTTTTCGAGGGTTTAATCCCGGGCCGGGTCTCCGGCCCATTACCCCTACCCCTCTCGGGGCTTGGGGTTATCGGCGCCA
>Ga0209183_1000460_pt1 | contig 16819 bp, 15 predicted proteins | sample LHCtaG_2_FD_184120 | JGI IMG/M metagenome (GOLD analysis project Ga0209183, IMG submission 184120) | Hot spring microbial communities from Little Hot Creek, USA to study Microbial Dark Matter (Phase II) - LHC4sed_replicate (SPAdes)... | ecosystem: Environmental > Aquatic > Thermal springs > Hot... | reverse complement strand
TAAAAGCTATAAGGGAATTTATAAGGCTTGGTATTGAGAGTTTAGCTTATTTATCTGAGATTTTTGAGGCTTTGGATAAATTGTTTGAACTTGAAAGGTTGGAGGGGGTACTACCGATAGATCTTAGTGGCGCAACTGAGCAATTATTGAGGGGGAGGGAGAGATGAGTTACATGGACACTAGTGTTATTGTGGCAAGTTTAGATAAGCTTAATTCTAGACAGAGAGTAGCACAGGAAGTTTTGGAGAGAGGGAGATTGTGTCAGAACTTGTTTTAGCTGAACTTGCCAGTATATTATCCAGGAGGGGGGAAATGTTACTTGAGCTCTCTAGGAAATTAAAGGTGAAGGAAGAATTGATCGTTCCAATAGTTATTCTATACATATTGAGGAAATTTAAACTGAGTTATAGGAGAGTTGATGGTTATAGGAGGATTTTCATGATTGACAATCTATACCCACCATTTGCAACCGCTATGGATATATCATCTAAGTTTAAGCTGAAAATCCTTGACCTACTCCACTTAGCTTACATAAAAACCTTAATGGAACAAGGGGAGGAAATAAATGAGCTTATTACAGTAGACTATGACTTTGAAAGGGAGAGAGAAGCCATAAAGAGGGAACTAAACATAGATGTAAAAATATTGGATGGCTCCTTTGAATAGAATAAATTCTGAATTAGAGTAGGCGGGAGAGACTTATTAGCTTTCATCTATATTCAATTCTCTTTTAAAATCATCATAAGTAAATTAGGAATATTGAAATTCAGCTTTCCACACCCCATATAATATAGTTCTGCAAACGTGCTATACCCATATATAAAGTTTTCTTACTTAGTGATGATTTAGGTGCGTCTCCCTTCCTTTTAAGAGGTTTAAGCTTAACATTCAAATGAATTTCTTGTTTCATAGAGAGAGGTTAAGAGTCTGAGGAGGGGTGGCAGAATAGATTGTGGGGTGAGGAATCTCAGGGAATTCTATATTAACTAGAAGGTGAAATCCATACCGGGAAAATTGCCCCAAAATTTCCATATGCCGAATTTAAGGTAGTTAAGCTAAATCTGTAATGTTGAAACTTAGAAGTTGTGGGAATTTTGATTTTGAAGCTTACAAACTAGAAGTTCCCGTCTCCCTTACACCATATATATCGGTTTTTCACATAAACATTATTTGAATATGTTTATTTATTTCCTCATGAGGTGATGGTCATGAGGAAATATATTAACAAAAGATATGTATCCATCTTTCTAGTAGCAATCGTAGCAATAGTTTTGTTTCATAATTATTTTACGTGTCCACGCTACTTGACTCCAATTGGATCAGATACATTTAAAGAATCCCTAGCATTGTATAAGCAGTATAAGTATAATGGTCAGATAGATTATTATGGCGGCCCTCTCGGGGAAGCATATTTTGGATTAATTGCATACATCCCAATATCTCATACTATCACCGCTCCAGAGGATATTAAAGAGCTAAACATTGTAGTTAGGAATGTAGATGAGAGGACATATAACCCATTAATAAGGGGGTTCACCATGACCATTGAAGAAGTCAAATTATATGTTTGCGATGAAACTGAAATTAGACTTGAATTGTATGCCACTACATCCCCCTATTATAAGAAGTCTTCATCTGATTTTCTAGAGATCTCTTATCTCATTCATCGCAATTACAATTACCTTCCAAAAATGATAATTATACGTATTGATTTCACAGTTCACGCAATAATCTACCCATACATTGAAGTTGGATTCGAAGATTTTCATATAATTGCTGGATTCCATCTAAAAGTTTATAATGGAATTGCAACAATCCCCATCACCATAACGCCAAATTAACAATCTATCTTAAATTAACTATTGCTCAAATTAGATTCAATTAAGCTTTAATTGTAACATACTTCCTAAATCCAGGTGTAGGGGCAATATCCAAAATTATATGTTCACCTTCAAGCAAAATAGGATAAACACATTATCAACCTTCCAAATAATCAGTTAAAACATCTGAATTAATATTTATTGACTGTTTCTAAGCCTATTTTGACTACAAAATAATAATTGGAGAATATCCTCTAATTACAAATAGACCCTATAATGGGGGTTATTTTAAAGATTTTGAGAGGAATATATCATGGTAGTTCAAACAATACTTAAATGTATGTTGATTGGATAACCATTTTGATGTCTGTTATGTGTGGGCGTGGTAGGTTTTATGGTGTTTTACTAGCTACGACTACAGCATCTTTCATCTCCCCCTTCACAACGTCATCTATAACTGTTGCATTACCAGTTTTAGCTGAAGAGTTTAATGTTGGTTTAGCTGGAGTTAATTGGGTTGTCAACGTATATCTGATTGCACTGGCTTCCACAATCCTCATGTTTGGCAGTGTTGGTGATTGGATTGGTAGGAGGAGGATATTCATTTCTGGCATCACATTATTTGCAGTGACATCTTCTATTATGGTTATGGTGCATGATTACCTTAGCTTATTGGTGTTTAGGCTTTTACAGGGATTAGCTGCATCTATGATTTCAAGTACTGCTGTAGCTATATTGAGTGAACTCCTCCCCATAGAGAAGAGGGGGATGGGTATAGGTTTGAATACCATGGCAGTCTACCTTGGACTCACCTTAGGACCTCTAATTGGAGGATACTTCACCAATTACTTTGGATGGAGATCGCTATTCATACTTAAAACCAGCATAGCTCTTCTAAGTTTAAGTTTAACCATAACCCTCCCAAGAACAAGCAGGGGTATGGGGATGAAACCTAAGTTTAAAGTGTCAGCATTAATTATATCGTCAATAATCATGACGATCTATGGAACATCAAATATAAATTCTCCATATGGAATTATAATAGCATCTTTAGGATTCATAACATTCACTTCCACACTATTAATGGAAAGTAGAAATCCGAAGTTTATACATCCCATGATACTTAAAAGGAAACCTTTATCAGCAAATGTAGCTGCATTACTCAACTATAGCGCTACATACGCATTAACCATACTACTAAGCTTATACCTCCAAAAATTGCGGGGGTTAGATCCAAGTGAAACAGGCTTAATACTAACCACACAATCAATAGTTCAAGCAACACTCTCACCAGCTGCAGGATTACTAGCAGATAAACACAACCCATCAATAATAGCCTCCATAGGAATGCTCACAATAACCTTAGGTATACTCAGCTTAACACCAATAAACCCCACAACACCCATAAACCACATAATATACACACTAATAATGTTGGGTGTTGGATTTGCATTCTTCTCATCCCCAAACACCACTGCAATCATGAACATGAGCCCAAAAGAAGCATACGGATCCACATCAGCACTACTAGCCACAATGAGATTCCTCGGACAAGCACTCAGCACATCAATAACCACATCAATAATGAACATACAGAAAGATCTAATGTCCACAATAAAAACGTCAATGGCAATATATGTGATCCTAAGCATATTAGGAGCAATACTATCATTAACAGTTGGAACGGGAACCCATAAAATACGCCCACACAATAAACTCATAGAGGATAAAACCAAAAATTCAACTGCACATTATAAACTGAAGCCCAGACTTGAAGATGAATAATTCTACGGGGAAAGATCCATGGATAAAAAATGTTAAATAACACCCACTTAGATGGGGAGGCATTAGCGGAAAGGGATTTATATGGCATTATCGATTTAAAAGCCTCAATTACTTCTAAAGGGATACTTTCTTTACTATCTTCAAGCTTTCCTCATCAGTAAGTCTCTTCCATGCCTGCCAAAATGAGATCATGCTATCCAAATGTTTTATTAGTGAATTCGATTAAGCTTCTAGGTAGCAATAGAGTAAGATTTACTCTTGTTATCATCATATAATATCTTCATTATTTTTGTAGGTAGATGCGTTCTTCACAGCTTTCAGAGTATGGTCTTATGTGATTATAGTTTCTTTCGAATTTTAGGTTTGGGTTTAGTTTCCTCAGAACATATATGCAGACTGGTTCTGATATTATTTTGCAGGATACTTTTGTATCAATTTTGAGTATGAGTGATAGTTTTAGGATTGGGCAGGGGTTCTTGGCGCGGGTTATTAGCTCCATATCATCAAGTTTAACAATCTCAATATCGCTATCCCTTAAGCGGAGGAATTGTATGTAGAAGAGGTTTAGTACATCCTTCATGGATTCAACTCTTCGGGGCTTTAATGTCCAAAGCCATCCAAGGAAGTAAAATGAGCATTTAGCGATGATTAGGATGAGCATTTTAGGTTTAGATATCTTGGGCATCTCCAACATACTAATTATGGAATGAATACAACATAATAATTTAATGTTGATCCCATAGTGAAACGCAACGCTATTCTATTAGGATTTGATGAACCATTTCCACATTGGTGTGAAGTTTATGATGTTATTGTCTAGTTTAAGTTTATCTTCATAATCCCATGTGATTATCAGTAGGTGTTTACACTTCAATAATTCACCCACTTTAACTAGAGATTTAATTTCCCTAACATCAATTTCATCTCTACTGGAAGCATAGGTTACTTGTATTAGCTCCCTTATTTCCAGTCCACTTTTAACTATGAAATCCACCTCCCCCCTCACATCCCTCCAATAATATATTTCGATGAGGGGGTCGTAATTCTTCCTCCTCAACAATTCTAGGAACACTGAATTCTCCATGAGCTTCCCCACATCCTCCGATGTGCGAATTATCCTTGAAATACCAGTATCGCAAACATAGATCTTCCTAGGCCAAGACCTCCTCCTATAAATACTCTCAGAGAATCTTTCAACGAAGAATATGTTTAGAGTTTCTTGAAGTTTATCCACATAATCATATAGTGTGGTATCTGAAACCCTCCTCCCAAAGTAATCTCTAATCCTCCTCAAACTAATCTCCCTGGAAAAGTTTTGGAATGAAAATTCGAATAGGAATCTTCCAAACTCAATACTCTTTATCCCATGCCTCTCAACAAAATCCCTATAGAAGATCTCATTAAAGTATTCTCTTAAAATCCTATCTTTATCAAGGCTTAAAACAACCTCCGGGTACGATCCATAATATAGAAATTCTTTGAGAAGTTTGAGTATAACCCCCCTCCCCTCAAATGTATATACATCCACAACTTCACCCTTAGCCTTCAAGAATTCTCTGAAACTAAATGGGAGGAGGATGTAACTCACAGTTCTCCCCCTCAATTCAGTTGAAATCTCCATGGGCAAAAGCTTTGAAGATGAGCCAGTTACGAAAACCCTGTAACCCCTATCATGTAGAGATCTCACCAAAACACTCCAACCACTCAAAACCTGAACTTCATCAAGTAAAATGGATTTTGGGTTATACTTAAGCTCAGTAAAGATTTTAATTATGTTAAAGAAGTCTTCAATCTCAATGTTTCGAAAAGCTATATCTTCAAAATCAACATACATTGGGTTACTTAACCTACCAATTAATGAATAGAAATACCAAGTCTTCCCAACCCTCCTAGGACCTATCACAGAGATAACCTTACTAACTTCGCCTTTGGCTAAAACGTTAAGCTCCCTCTCAACCCCCCTGAAAACAATTTCCCTAGAAAAGAAGTCCTCAATAAGCTCCCTCTTCATCATAATATCACTACAGTAGCAAAAATTATAAATTTTACTACTTAAACAGTAGAAAGAATACATGTAATGATCTGAAAATATCATGAGAAGCTTCTCCACACTACATGTCGATGACCAATAAATCCAAGCCATTTAAATTTGAATATACTTTATATACATTTCACCCCACAAAAGTAACTGAGGTGCCTATGCACCAATGGTAGTTCATGTGGTTGCAGATTTATCCAAGTGTTCTGGATGCAGATACTGTGAATTATGGTGCTCCTACGCACACCATAAAGTTTTCTCCACATCCCTATCGAGGATCCATATCGTCAAAGATGACCTCATAGGGATGGACTTCCCCATAGTATGTCAACAATGTGAACAAGCAGCTTGCATGTCAGCATGTCCTACGGGAGCACTCTATTTGAATGATAAGGGGATATTGAAGTTGGAAGAGGAGAAGTGTATTAAGTGTGGTGCATGCTTGAAAAAATGCCCATACCATGCAATATTCCAGAATCCCATGGATGGAACACCATTAATATGCGACTTATGTGATGGGAAAGCTCTCTGCGTTACAAAATGCCCCACCAATGCACTCTCCCTTTACCCATTAACGGAAATATCAATTAATGGAGTAGAGAATTTGGGTGAACATTACAAGTTAGCATTCTCAGAGTATAAGAAGCTTCTTGAGAGGTGGGGTATCCATGCCAAATCCAAGTAGAATTTATGGTTATGCTGGAAAACTTCTGAGAATCAACCTATCCACCAAAGAATTCAAAATTTCAGAACTTGAGGGGAAGCTGACAAGGGCGTATTTAGGTGGCCGAGGACTCAACGTTGCAAGACTATACCATGAAGTTCCACCAGGCATAGATCCACTATCACCTGAAAATAAGCTAATTTTCGGAGTAGGACCTATTGTAGGTACTGGATATCCACTTGGCAATAGACTTAACGTGACAGCTAAATCCCCACAAACCGGAATCCTCGGAGATTCAAATGTTGGGGGACACTTCGCCCCTGAATTGAAGTATGCAGGTTTCGATCAAATGATAATTGAAGGACGTAGCAATAAGCCTGTATACATATACATACAAAATGGAATAGTTGAAATCAGAGATGCCAATGGATTATGGGGTATGACAGTTACAAGAGCATACGAAGCCATCAGAAGAGAAGTTGGAGACCCCAGGGTACAAATAGCTGTAATTGGGCCGGCTGCAGAGAACCTAGTGAAATTCTCCGGAATATTCTTCAATAGATCAAGACCTGCCGCTAGAACAGGGTTAGGCACTGTAATGGCATCAAAGAATCTAAAGGCAATCGCCGTGAAGGGGGATGGATATGTGGAAATTGCAAAACCAGAACTATTCGAAAAGATAGTGGAGGAAATTGAAATTGAAGTTTACACACATGAACAGTATTGGCCTAGGAGGATTATGGGCACAACTAGAATACTCATGGCTGCCAACAAGATTGGGATACTACCAGGTAAACACTTCACCGAACCCGAAACGCCACACGCATTTGACGTCAGCGGTGAAAAACTGGCATTAAAATACAATGTGAAGAATAGGGCATGCTTCTCCTGCATAGTGCCATGTAGCCGCATCTTCATCTTAAAGAGGATTGGTGAAGCCTTCATCAGTGAAGGACCTGAATATGAAGCTCTAGCTGGAATGACCGTGCGGATAGGGAACAGAGATCTCGAAAAAGCTTTAAAAGCCATAGAAGCAGCCAACAACCTCGGAATGGACATAATATCATTAAGCGAGGTAATATCGTGGGCCATGGAATTATACTCAAAAGGCCTCCTAAATAGAGAGGAAGTTGGAGGATTAAAGCTTGAATGGGGAAACATGGAAGCAGTCATGGAACTCTTAGAGGATATAGCTTATAGGAGGAGGTTTGGCGATATATTAGCAGATGGCGTGAGTGCAGCAGCGGAAAAGCTTGGCAAAGGATTTGATATTGCATTCCATGTAAAGAGGCTTGAAATGATACAAGCAGACCCAAGAGGGTTAAAGGGTTATGGTCTCGGATTTGCAGTATCAACTAGAGGTGCTGATCACTTGAGATCTGAACCATTCATAGAACTCAGCGACAACCCAGAAGTGGGGTTGAAAATGTTTGGGGAACCTGAAGCCACTCTCAGACTTGGCGTAAAAGGGAAGGGAAAACTCGTAGCATACTACGAAAACATATGCGCCCTCGTCGACTCACTTGGAGTTTGCAAAAACCTAGCTGAAAACATGAATATACTAGATTACTGGAAGATATCTAGACTTATAGAAGCCATTACCGGCATGGATGTAACCCCCATGGAAGTTGAAGCTATCGGGGAGAGGATAATAAATCTGGAGAGAATTTACGATATCAGAGAGGGGGTAAGGAGGGAACAGGACACACTACCAGAAAGATTCTTAAAGGAACCTCTCAAAATAGGTACTTCAGCAGGCCATGTTATCGAGTTAGAATCAATGCTGGAAGAATACTATAACGTTCGTGGATGGGATAAGAAGACTGGTATACCTACCGCTAAGAAGCTGGAAGAACTTGATTTAAAAGATGTCTTAGAAGAATTAAATCGCAAAGAATCACTACACAATTAAGCATGGCAACTCTAAAAATGCCAAAATCATTCTAATACATACTTTCTAATCGTCAAATTAAAAGTGTGGAATATACCATTCCACTCCATTTAACGATCTAAAATGCATTTTAAGTATGGATTCTCCTTCAATTCACGTTTCATAGTCGTTATTTCACCATGCCCTGGAAGTATTATGTAATCTCCATTCAATTCAGTAAGCTTCATAAGCGATTTCCACATTTCACCTTCAGAACTTTCATCGAAATCCACTCTACCTATAGAATCCTTGAATAGCGTATCACCAGTGAATAATAGGTTTTCAATGGCTATACATATGCTCCCCATGGTATGTCCCGGCGTATGTATAATCTTCAAATCCACATTCCATGGAAGTTTAATTGTACATTCACCGAATATCGACTTAATGCTTTCTGGAGGTTGGAAATCCTCGCCATACATATTCTCAGCGAAACCACTATATTTACGCGTTAAGTTAACATCCAATTCATGTATCATGAGGGGGACATTGAAATCCTTGGATAAGTTGTCGGCGTAGAATATATGATCGAAATGCCCATGAGTTGCAATAATGTATAGTATTCTATCCACACCTACACGTTTAATTGCATCATAAATCATATTGAGATATGCTCCTGGGTCTATTATGATGCCAGTTTCACCCTCATACACTAGGTAGGTGTTGGTTTGTAGGGGGCCTCCAACTATCCTAAGATAATTCATTTTGAAATCCAAATTTAATTGGTTAGATCTGTGATTTTAAATGTTACTTGAATTGGAGGACACCTCTTATCGATTTAGCGTTTAACTGGATGCTCATTGGATTCCCAGCTATTCTACTTCCACCTTCAGGATCTTTAAGTCCACTACCAGTTATTAGGCATACCACTTCATCTTTCCTATCAATTATTCCGGATTCTAGGAGTTTTGGAATTGCAGCTATGGAGGCTACAGCTGATGGTTCTGCAAATATTCCCTCAAATTTTGCAAGCATCTTCATTGCTTCAAGAATTTCATCATCTGATACATACTCAGCATAACCATTGGATTCCTTTAGGGCTTTTATGGCTAAGGGGGCATCATAACCCCATACGCCAATCAAACCTTCAGCTATGGATTCACCGCAACTCTCCAATGGAGAGATTACACCACTCTTAAAGCAGTGGACTATGGGGGCTCCTGAAACGGGTCCAGTGGCAATCATACTTGGAAGCTTGTTTATGAAGCCTAGATTATATAGTTCCTTAAACCCCTTCCACATCCCATACAAATGAGTACCATTACCAACATTATCTATAACCCAATCTGGAACCCTCCAACCCAATTGCTCACAAATTTCATATGCTATTGTCTTATCACCCTCCACTCTAAACCTATTATACCCCGGAGTAGCGTTAAGAACATCTAAACCTTTAATTGCCTCCAAATGGGCTTCAAATATCTCTTCATAAATCCCATCAACAAGGAATGTCTTCGCCCCATAAACTAAGCATTGCAATACTTTACCCTTAGAAGCTTTTGAAGACATAAACACATAGCAATTCAATCCAGTCCTAGCAGCATAAGCAGCCAGCGAAGAGGCAGCATTACCAGAAGAAACACAGGATAAGCTCTTCAACCCGAACTTTAAAGCCATATTAACCGCCATTAAGCTTTCACGATCCTTAAATGACCCCGTAGGATTCTGCGCTTCATTCTTCAACAATAAATGCTTCATTTTCAGATGCTCAGCAAGTCTACAACCCATTACAAGTGGAGTTCCACCCTCAAATAGAGTTATAGGATCCACATCACCTCCAAAGCCTAGAAGCTCCCTATACCTCAAAGCATTAAATACCCTTCTAGAAAACAAATCTCTACTTACAACATTCCCAATCGCCGTATAATCATATACAACCTCAGTTATACCCTTAAATACAGTTACCCCCCGAACCTTCTCAATACCACATTTTGGACATGCGAAAAATTCTGGGTTTAACGGGAATAATTCACCACAATTCACACATCTTAAACCCTCAATAAACATGAATTACACCAACAAACCCAAGAATAATTGCTGAAAACTCTATAAGAACATTTCCAATATAAGAATTATAAACCCCCAAAGAAACCCATCCAAAACACATGAGAATAATATTATCTTAAATTTAAATAGTAGGGGGTGAAAGTAAATAGTATGGGGTGATAGTCAATGTACTTCTCACTAGAAGTAAAAAAGAGGAGAGAAGACTTCTACAACATGGAAGAAGAGCTCGAAACTCTTAAGAAGGAAATCCTTGACCCTAAAACGAGGATGATAGTGATAAAGGGGGTTAGAAGAACTGGGAAATCCTCTCTCATGAGAGTAGCATTAAACGAAATGAAAACTCCACATATATTCATAGATTTAAGGTTAAGTGGCCCTCTAACTCCAGAAGCCATATATGAATACTTCTCAATGGAGCTTAGTAAATTCCTTGAAAATGGATTATTGAGGAAAATGCTATCGAAGGTAAAGGGGGTGGAGATTTCAGGTTTAAAATTAGAATTCACAGAGAAGAGAATGGATGTTTTGGGTAGAGTTTTAAGTGAAATTGGAAAGTGGAGTGAAGGGAGACAGATGATAATGGCATTGGATGAAGCTCAAGAATTGAGGGTTTTAAGAGGATTCGACAAAATACTTGCCCACATATATGATTACGTGGGAGGAATAAAGATTATGCTAGCTGGATCTGAAATAGGCTTACTAGATAAACTACTCGGCATCTCAAACCCGAAAGCTCCACTCTTTGGAAGACCATTCTCAGAGATAACTTTAAGGAAGCTGAGTAGAGATAAAGCTATGGAATTCTTAAAAATAGGGTTTGAACAAGTGAATGTCAAAGTTTCTGAAGATGAAATTCAAGAGGCAATTTCAAAATTAAATGGGATAATAGGGTGGCTTACATTCTACGGACATCTAAGAGCTAAGGGAGACCCATATGCATTGGAGAAGGCTGTGGAGAATGGCTCAAAAATGGTGGCTGAAGAATTCAACCAATTCCTAAGTGGTAGACAAATAGCTAGGAGGAGGTATATTGAGGTTATGAAGACATTGATGAAACCATCAACTTGGAGTGAAGTTAAGAGAAGTCTAAGGGGCATTGCAAATATAAGCGATAAACAGGTATCAAACTATTTAAGGGAACTCACCTACTATGGATTTGTTGAGAAGAAGGATGACCTATACCTAATATCAGACCCACTACTCATCGAAGCTATTAGGAGAGGATACATACGATAAACAATCAATAAAAGAGCATGAATACTCATATGGATTCTGTAATAACCTCTATCCTACTTAAATCTGCAATTCCCAAACCAGCCTCTTGAGCCAATTTTATATGTGGAATTTTAAGTGGATCGTATCCTAGAGATTTTGCTGCCACAGCATCTGCTGCAACTAGATCGTTAGAGAATATCATTAAACCAAGCTCCTTCGGTTTAGCATGAAGCTCACCACCAACACCTGCAATTCTACCATCAATCACAGCTAAACTAGGCTTCAAATACAGATTTACATCAACAATACTCTCATTAAGCTTCCTATGAAAACGCCCCTTCTTCGCAACCCTACCCCTCTCACCCAAAGTTGCACCAAGCATATTCTTCAAAGACAATGTAACCTTAGTTATCGAATGCTCCTTTAAAATTGGAACTGAAATAATATATGCATCTTTAAGAGTTAATGGAAACTCAAACTCTTTGAGGAATAGGGCTTTTGGATTCCTTGAAACCTCAAATTCATCATTATTTAAATCCACAAGCTTAACCCCATAAACCTCTTTAAGCTTAATGTAGCCAAGCCTCCTATATGCATGGAAAGTCTCACACCAACCTGAACCCTCAGCCACAACAACCTCATACCCTCCACCCAAATACCATTTAACCAAAGCCTCAACAGTATCGGCTGGTGTGGTTGTGGGTGGAGGTTCATCCAATATGAGGTTAGGCTTCAAAACAACTCTACGAACATATGGTTTAGGGAAATACTTCAAACCCACCTCAACCATTGAATAGGGATCCATCCCCCTAACAACCACAACCCTAGACATACCAACCAAACAATAATATGGGTTATAATGAGGTTTAAACTTAACCTGTGAAATCATATGCATTTTTAAACAAGAGGATAAAATACAACAATTTTATAACCACCTATTCTCTAAAAGATTTATGGGGATGATGAGGGTAGGTGATCGGGTAGTAATGATGCCCGGTCCCTCGTCTCTGAACCCCACATCAAAATCGCTAACCAATAATTGAATTTAATGTGCTTCTTCACTCCACACTTATATTGTAGATTTGTGATAGGAGTTTTACACAAGCTTCAAAATGCTTCTTAGCCATCTCATAAGCTTCAGGCGCATAATCTTTGAAGTAATCTACATCTAACCCCTCCTCATAACCATAACCGGCAAGACCCCTCAACTCAGCCAACTCGGAAATTATATTGGCAAGTTCTGGGATCATCGATTCAAACCATCTTGGAATACCCTCAACCCCCAACAATTGTTTGAAAACCAAGCTCACATCATGCTCCTTTGGATACTCTATTCCAAAGGCAATTAAAACTGCTTTTGAAGCTTGCTCCACAGCCATTTGTGAAGAATAAACCACATCATCCCACCTCCCATCTTCTAAAGCTCTCAATGCACTCTTCAACCACCTCCAACCCCTCCTCAAAGCTAATCTTGCAAGATCCACATTCGTTACACTACCCAAACTCTATAACCTCCCCAACCTTGAACCCCCTCTTCAAAACCCAATAAAACCTCCCATTTGGTAGTGTAATTCTCATGGAACCCAACTCCTCAAGCCTCCTCCTCAACGCTTGGAGAATTCCACTTAGAAATCCATCCCTATCATATAGGATTATCCCATCCATCAATGCATCTAAGTAAACCCTATTAAACCTCTTAGCCTCCTCAACACTCAAAGTATAATTCTGTATTATTGGGTGATATCCAGCTTTCAAAGCCTCCAAATACTCTAAACTCTCAGCCAATTTAGCCTTAACCCTACCAACCTCCCTAACCCTATCCCAGATAGGCTTACCCTCCCAACCCTCAACGATTACTAGGATATCTATATCACTATTGGCATCCCAATCCCCCCTAGCCACAGAGCCAAAAAGCATAATACTCACAAGCCTATCACCAAAGAAGTCGAAGAGCAACTCACAATACCTCCTTATAACTGGAACATAATGGTAGTGTGGTATCCTCTCCAAATTCCCAACCCTAAACTCACAACCATGTAACGCTCTATCCAAATCTTCAAGTATCCTACTCACCTCAACCCCCTTACGAGTCAACACATACAATCCATCAACTAATTCCACAAGCCCCAAACCCATAAGCTTCCTCAACTTCAATGTAAGCATCCTAGGATTACCCACTATCAACTTAAGATCTTTAAATCTAGCAGTCTTCATCCCCCTCAATCCCATCAAAATCCTATAAGAATACTCATCATACATACAAAACAAAGGTATAAAAAATTATATTTAAAGTTTACATTGTTACACTATTGCAAATAAATTCATAAGATAAATTATGAAAATTAAGCTTTAATTAAAATGGAGGAAAATTGGATGAGAATATATATTTAAAGTATTTGCAATGTAAATGCAAATGTTTCTAAGTGTTATTTTCATCATGATTGCATGTGTAAATTAGAATCCATGGTGGTATGGTGAAATAGTAAATATGAAGAGTTGAAGGAAGCCAAAGCATCTAGATAAAATTCTAATATTAACAATGGAAGACATACCATCATTCCTGAGTAGCATAGAGATCTAAACATTCACAACATTAGAGGAATAGAAACGAATATATCTACAGTTTAATTCTTCTTATGAAGCTTTTGGAATGGGCATTTACCATACCTGTGGAATGGACATGCTAAACAGAAGGGGTTCTCCAAGTTGCTTGGATTCCTCCCACCCATTTAACTCATATTTAAACAATAATGTTTGACATTTAAATTTTGAGGACTCCACTTAGGTCTAAGCCCAACATAGGCTAGATGGATGTGGATGGGAGGGTTAATTGCATGTGGAATACGTTTATCTCAATCCAAAGAATTATGGATGCCACAACAACCTCAAATATTGACACTACAGATCCAACTTTAAGGTAGTCTATAAGCCCAATTTTCACCCCCTTCTTACGCATGGTTTCAAGCCACATCAATATTGCCAGTGAACCTAGGGGGAAGAAGTGTGGGCCAAGATTATTCCCAATTATATTTGAGAATATTAAATTAGTGATATACTTGGAATCAATGTTATTTGAGCTGTTCATAACTATATGCTCTATGGATATGAGTCCAAGTATTGTCATAGGCCAATTATTCATGAAACTTGCACCAACTGTAACTATGAAGCTTAAAGCCATGGATGACAATATTGATGGAAGTTTTAAAGCTTCCATAAACATGTATGCAAGGAGGTCTACGGCTCCAACACATCTTAACCCTTGAACAACGAGGAATATGCTTAACATGAAGACAATAATATCCCAATTAATATCCTTCACAATGCTCCTCAACCCCCTCCTCTCCTCAACAAATAAATGCTCCTTCAATGATATCATGTAAACCACAAGTAGGAATATGGCTCCAGAGCATATCACCACAGAAACGGGAATTCTATGTAGAGAAGCGAAAACGTAGCCAGCATCTATAGCAGCCAATGTGGCTATAACTAAAAGTAAAATGTTTCTTGGAATTATGTGCCCACTATCTAAAACCTCCACAAGATTAATGGGATAAGATTTAGGAACTCTCTTCCTGAAGAATAGGTAGACGATTATGAGGCTTGTCACAATAGTTACCACGGCCACTGGACCCATGAATAGTAGGTGATCTATGAAGCTATACTCGAAGAAGTCTGCACTCAAAATGTTTATTGGGTTGCTTGTTATTAGGGGCATGGCTGCTGTGTCAGCTATGAGCCCAGCTGAAAATAGGTATGCAAGTCTCCCCCTCTCATCTATCTTCAATTGACTGATAATCTCAATGACTATTGGCGTTAATATCAGTACTGCACTATCATTAGCGAACAGTATACTGACACATGCTGTGAGTAAAGCCACATAGAAGTACAACTTCAAACCACTACCACCAGCCATCTTAGCCACCTTAACAGCAGCCCACTTAAAGAATCCCATAGCATCCAAAGTTACAGATAAAGTGACTATCCCAATGAATGCTAAAGCCGCATCCCAAATATCATAAAAGGCATCTATGGCATCACTCAAAGTTATAGTTCCAAATATAAGTGAAGCAGTAGCACCAATACCAGCCGCCAGACCAAGACTTATACCCCTAGGCCTCCTTATCATCAAATACAATGTCCCAATGAATATGGCAAGTGAAACGAAGGCTTTAAAGCTCATACCCCCTACCCCCAAAAGAGAGGATAGATGATAAATATAAACTTTAAATTAAGCGTGAATTAAACTAACTATGCAATTACAATCACAACATGTAAACTCAAAATGTGCCTCAACTTTAAATGATATTCTCAAAATATAATTGTCTAATGATTGTTATGCGTAAAGTAGTATCAATACCAAGCCAATCAACCGCAACTTTGGGATTAGTTGATGGAGATCTAAATGTAGGTGAAGGCTCAATAATAAAAGCTGAAAGTGGATTAGAGAGCATAAAGGTTTCAGGTATAGTGAATTGCAAAGGGGATTGCCAATTCAAATGCGGTTTAACAGCCAAATCATTGAATGGACATGATGGAGAAATAACCATTGAGGGAGACCTATCAGTAGACAATGTGAAAATTAGAAGAGGTAGCTTACACGTAACTGGAAGCATATCAGCAAAAACACTGGATGTAGATAAAAGGGTAACCGTTGGGGGAGACTTCAACGTTGAAAAAGCCAATATAGGTGGAAGCCTAGAAGTTAATGGAAATACCAAAACCATAAATGTAAGTGTGGGAGGAACATTCAAAGCACATGGAAACGTAGAAATGGAAACAATTGATGTGGGAGGATCAATAGAAGTTAAGGGGGGATTGAAGGGATTGGAAATAGAAGTTGGAGGATCATTAAGAGGGGAAGGACCTGTAGAAGTTAAAAAGATATCAGCAGGAGGCATGGTAAAAATAGAGGGGAAAGTAAATATTGAAGACATAGAAGTGGGAGGCGTAGTCACAATTAATGGCGGTGAAGTGAAGGGGAAGATTAACGTAGGAGGAACCTTTGAAACAAAAAACTCCCTAAAATTCAATAAAATAGAGGTTGGCGGTAGCGTAAAACTATCCAATAAATGTGAAGGTGGAAGTATAGAAGTTGGAGGATCTCTAAAAGTTGATGGAGATTTAAAATTCACAAAAATAGATGTAGGAGGATCTGTTGAAATAACTGGAAATGCTGAAGGTGAAGAAATCGATGTTGGAGGAAAAGTAATTGTGGGGGGAGCATTAAACCTATCTGGAAAACTTGATGTTGGAGGAAAAGCTGAAATAGGCAGACACGCCAAAGTCAAAACTGTAGATGTTGGAGGATCCATAAAAGCTCTAAGAATTGAAGCCTCCGAATCAATAAGAGTTGGAGGGAG
>Ga0209183_1000458_pt1 | contig 16835 bp, 16 predicted proteins | sample LHCtaG_2_FD_184120 | JGI IMG/M metagenome (GOLD analysis project Ga0209183, IMG submission 184120) | Hot spring microbial communities from Little Hot Creek, USA to study Microbial Dark Matter (Phase II) - LHC4sed_replicate (SPAdes)... | ecosystem: Environmental > Aquatic > Thermal springs > Hot... | reverse complement strand
GGCTGGATCTACACGCCCGTTATTGCTGGCTTCGCCACGCCCTGGTACGTGAACGCTACGAAGGTCGCCTACCTGACAAGGACGAGGCCCATCGACTACTACAAGGCCGTGATCGTAGCGTTCGCGATAACTACCGTTTTGGGACTATTTTTCATGGATTTCTTCTGGAGGATGGCGCCTATACCTTCTTTCGTTTACCCGTACGTGATGGGACTCTGGCCCTTCTACGCGATCAGCGACTGCCTCTTCGCGACCAGGCAGATAATGATTAGAGCTGACCAGATAGCATTAGGCATGGGGGTCGCAATCGCCGCTGGTTTCGGCGGTTTCGCACTCTCAAAGCTCGGAATCCCGATAAACCCGGTAGCGCTAGTAGGCGGAACCTATGCGCTACCACCCTACACCATCATGTTATTTATCACCTCGCTCTTAAGCAGACACGTGTTCGCCAAAGTTTTGGGAAGAGAGAAGTGGGAGCGCGTGAAAGCGGTGGTAATCGCGGGCTTCCTCGCAGGCATGGGCGTTGTAGTAGCTGTAGGCGTAGCGATCACGCTGCTGTCTAAAGCCGCTTGGATATGGCCCTGGTAGAAGCGGGAACTCTCCTTCCTCTTTTCCGAATATAAACGTTTAATGCCTTAAAAACGTTAGCATAATGCTTAAATAGCAAGAAGTCATAACCCCCTGATGGCGGCAACAGAAGCTCGCAAGGAGGTTGTCGAGTACCTGCCGGGTATCACGATTAGGTCGCTGGCTATTAGCATACCGCTAGCGCTAGTGTACGCCTACCTCTCTGTCGTCGTCGGCCTCTACACAGACAAGGGCGGCACTTTCGGAACCTTCATCCTACCGATGATCTACCTTGTAGCAATCTTCGAGCTGCTCGGTAGGGCTAACCCGAAGATGAGGTTGACACCGCAGGAGTGGGTCTTCATCTTCTCGCTCATCACGTTCATGGGGATGCACAGCTACTTGACGATGCACGCAGCAGCGCACCTCAACCCGCCGCAGTACATTTGGAGCTGCATCCCGTGGGGCGACTACCTGGCTTTCACAATCGACGCGTTGAGGGATTACTGGAGCCGAGCTGTGCCAGCGTTCTCGATACCACCTGAGCCTTTAAGGTTCGAAGTGGCAAGGATGATCGTTAACGGTAGAAGCCCTGGTCAGGAGATCCCGTGGGGTGCGGTGCTGCAACCGCTCTTCTACTGGGGGCTCGTCTACCTCTTTTACAGTTTGATTAGCGCTTGGGTTACCTTCGCTTTCGGTAAACCTTGGGCGGAGGAGGAGAGGCTCGTATTCCCCTTAGCAGTGCCCTCGCTGTACCTGTTTAGGGAGGCTGGCGAGATCTCGACAGGCAACAAGTCGAGGCTCTTCGACTTCAGCGTACCGCACACGAAAGTGTTCTGGGCGATGTTCGTCGTCGGAATAATCAGCGGCATCAACCCAATCCTTGCTGAACTGCTACCAGCATTCCCCATAGCAGCGTGGTGGGGCGAGACGAACGTCGCGCTACCGTTCCTCGCCCAGCTCTGGCCCGGCATCTACGCGGCTGCTATCTTCTTCGTACCCCAAGTCGCCGTCGGTCTCGTGATGCCGAACGACGCCCTTATAACCCTAGTACTCTGTTGGATCATATTTGGTGTGCTCTACCAGGGTATAGCGGTGGCGACAGGTATCATCCCCTACAGGCCAGGCATGGAGTTCGTCTGGCCGTGGGAGGACTACCCCGGTCAGTGGATGCCCTTCCCATATAGGCTTATCGCCGCCAACGGCGTCGGCCTCTCCGTAACTATCTGGATGCTGTACAGGTACAGGAGGAGGATCGTTGAAGTCTTCTCGACTTTGTGGAAGAAGGATCTTGTGGAACAGGGTCTTTCGCTAAGGCTCGCCACTGCGTTGATGTTGATCGGCTTCTTCGGTTGGTACGCTTTGATGCTCGCCGACCAAGCCGATCCTATCATCGCGCTGCTTGTGCCCATCTGGGCGATCCTCTTCAACATCCTATACGCGAGGATTTTCGCGGAGGTGTTCTGGCACGTCGGCACAGGCTGGGGTCACGCCTGGGATCCAACCTACCAGCTCGGCATCTACTTGAGAGGGTGGCCCCCGGCGGAGGCTGTCACGTGGGACAACCCGAACACGAACCCAGCTTGGTTCACGATCGCCAGGAACATAGCCAACATGAGCAACTGGAACATAAGCTTTAGCCCATTAAGCGCAGGCCACCAGGTTACGCTGTATAAGCTGGCTCACGACCTGAAGATGCGTATGACCGACCTGCTGGTTGCTATCGTGCTCGGCGCGCTAGTCTTCTCGTTCGTCGCGATGCCCATCGAAGCGTACTTCATCCTCCACACGAAGGGTGGTTTGCAGGCTACAAACGCTGCAGGCGCTAGCTGGTGGCCGTGGATGGCAGCTGGCTGGTACCATAGGGGTAGGTGGATGGGTGAGGGTATGACGCCTGGAGTTGTTGCCAGTTACTTCTACGGGTTCGGCATCCTGCTCGGCATCGTACTGTACATACTGAAGGCGAGGTTCACCTGGTTCTGGTTCATCAATGTGCCTGCGCTGTACGTCGGCATGACGATTGTAACCTACATGTGGTTGACTTCGCTGCTCGCGCTTATCATCAAGTTCGTCGCCATCAGAACAGTAGGCATCAAGAGGTACGAGGAGTACGCGATGCCCGCTTGCGCCGGCTGGATCCTCGGCTTCGGAGCCGCCTGGCTGCCGGCAGCGCTCGTCAACCTATTCGCAGTAGTGCTACCGCGAATGTCAGCTCTCTGGCTTCCGTAAAACAAAAACCTTTTTCTTTTTTAGTTGTTTTAGCTTTTCCAGCTGAACACTCTACTACTTTTTCTATTGCGTATCTGGATCGCTATTCAGGTTATAGATACCCTTGCAAAAGGCTTCATTGCGCAAGGTATCTGAAAAAAGTTTTTGAGTTTATTTTGCTCTATCAAGCGGTTGCCGGTGCTCACTATGAGATTAAGGCACAGCTCCCAGTTTGCGGCTCGTTCAAGCGTTAATGGGGATCAGGGCGGCGGGGGCGCAATATCGGTAGTGATCCTGCAGAGCAGAGCGGCTACTGTTCTGAGCGCCCCTTTGAGCTAACCTTTCCACACAGCAAAGCTTAGTAACTCTTTCGCGGTTGCAAAGGATAGCGACTAACCCGCCGAAACCTACTAAGCATTGTCATGCTCTCAAGTAATGAATCTCTCAATGTTTTTGAACTTCTAATACAACTAACCGTTAGCTAACGTGGTGTCTTTTGGCTTGCGCATCGGCGTTGCTAGAATGGTTCGGAGCGCTAGAAGGGCTTTGGCGTACGCTTTCAGTCTACCGTATCCAGCCAACGGGGGTAGCAGGCCGCTTTTCCTCAGCTCTCGCAACCTCTTCTCCAGCTCCCCGGTTTCTATGCCCATGATCCTAGCCGCCTGTTCGAGGTTTTCGCTTTGCACCACGGCTTCTAGGAGGCGAGCAGTTTGCTCGTCACCCACTGCCGGAAGGGCTGTCAAAAGTTCGAAGAGAGCGTCTTCGACAGCTGACTTGACCACACTATACAGCTCCTCTTCGTCCACCGCTAGTAGGTCGCTTAGCTCCACCAGCTCGATCCCCAACCTGCTCGCCAAAGCTTTCGCTTCGTCGGAGGCAGAGCGGACTACAGCTACCGGCTTTGCGTTAAGGATGAGCGCGTTGACGTATAGCTGCTTAAGCTCCGAAACGCCGATGCCTCCAGCTTTCACCTCTACGGCGAGGAGCTCGCCACTTGGACCTTTAGCCAGGAGGTCTACCTCACCCACCTCTAGGCTGTTCAGCCTTATTCTCACGCACTCGTCGATTACTGTGTACCCCCTCTTCTCCAGAACCCTTTTCGCTATCTCAACGCTCGCCCTTCCCCTCACAGGGTTCCCGCGCGCGGCGGGATAAAAGGCTGCGCGCTAAAGCTTCCAGTACCTTCTCAGGAGACCTTTCAGCTCTGTCACGTACTCTTCCGCTAGCGACAGCACGGGTTTGGGTGAGGTTTGGGCTTTGAACTCGGCTTGTGAGCCGGCGAGCGAAGCGGCGAAGGCTGGCAGCCCTTGCCTTAAACCTACACTGTATCCGCCCTCTAGAATAGCTGCAACCCTGCTTATGCCCAGCTCGCGCGGCAGCCTACCCAGTAGCGCGTAGGTGCGGGAACCCGCTCTGAGGTGAGTGAGGCCATCGCCATCGTACGCGTCGAAGCCCGCTGAGAACACGATGGCTTCCGGCCTAAACTCCTCGAGGAGCAGTATCACAATTTCCTTCAGCGCGAGCTCATAGACGTCGTCGCTGCTCCCCGGCGGCAGGATCAAGTTCACCTTCGTGCCCTCCGCCTCCCCCTCCCCTAGATCGGTGGGAAAGCCGGTCCCGGGGTAGAGCGTCGCGGGGTCCTCGTGGAGGTCGATGTGGAGGACGCGGGGGTCCGAATAAAATATCTCCTGCGTTCCATTGCCGTGGTGCGCGTCGAAGTCTACGACCGCCACCTTCCTGGTACCCAGCTCAAGCAGCCGAGCGACGGTTAACGCTGCGTTGTTGAAGATGCAGAATCCCTGTGTAGGTGCTCCCATTGCTGTGCCTTTCCAACCAGCGTGGTGGCCAGGCGGTCTAGTCAGCGCAAAAGCTGTGAAGCCATTCACTGCGGCTTCAGCGGCTGCCAGCGAGGCGCCGGCAGCAGCGAGCGCGGCCATCATCGAGCCTCGGCACAGGTAGGTGTCGCTGTCGAGCATGGAAACTCCGGTTTCGACGTAACGCTCAATTCTAATCACGTATTCAGGCGAGTGGACCCTGAACAGGTCTTCCCTGGCGGCGCTCGGCGTCTCCACGATCTCGGTCTCGACGACCGTTTTTAAGGCGGCGAGCGCTATCTCAAGCCGCTCCGGCCGCTCCGGGTGGGGGAAGGGCGGGGCGTGCTTGAGGGAAACCCCATTGTACAGCACTTTGAGCACGCTGTACCTTTGCGAAAGGGATTTTTATGCGCTGCAACAAGCTCCACTAGTGATGACCCCAGGCGATGCTGAGCCGTGACGAGTTCAGCCTTGTCTGAGCGGTAATTCGCTTGAATCATTACGCCCCAATCCCGTAACCCTTAAAAGTGCTCGATCGTCGCTCGAGCGTGTACCGCGTACGGGTGCTGCTCGCCTTAACGCTCGCGGTTTGCGCGCTAGCCGCGTGCTCCCCTCCAGAGCCTCTTCTCGTAGTTACGGTGTACGAGGGAGGGCTGGCGCGCGTTGACTGCTATGTCCCGACCGGTGGCAACGTGAGCGTCTCCCTTCCTCTGCTCGGGCTACCGGACCCCTCGCTCGGCGTTCTCGTAGTCGATGAGTGGGGTGAGCCGCTAGCCTACGCGGTCAACGAAACCCTGCGGATGCTGTTTATCGCCAACATCAACTCGAGCTTGGTAAGAGCTTCCTATTACACACAAGACTTAACATCCAAGGCGGGCGCCGCGTGGAGCCTCAACTTCACCTCACCGTACAGAGTTAGGGTCGTGCTTCCTGATAACGCGACCGTAACGGGACTCGAGAAACTACCGCAAAAAGTCTACAGCGTTGGTTCTCACATAGTTTTGGAGTTCAGTCCCGGTTTGGTCAGCGTTAGGTACGTGATCCTTTACTCCCCACCGCCTCAGCCGGCAAACCAGACGACACCCGGTGCTCAACAACCCTCAACACAACCGTCCGAGCAGCAACCCGGATCCCAGCAACCACCATCCCGACAGCAGCCTAGTGATTGGAGCCAGCTGCTTCGACAGCCTTTGGTTTACGCGCTCGCAGCAACCGTTGCCGTTTTAGCGGTGGCAGGGCTGGCGCTCGCCGCTAGGAAGAGGAGGGTTGAACAGGCACTCACCGAGCTGAGCGAGGAGGACTTAGCGATTCTCGACGCGCTGAGGAGAGCAGGAGGAGGTGCCTTCCAAAGCGAGCTGCAGAAAGCGGTGGGCATGCCTTCGACCACCATGTGGAGGAGGGTGAAGCGCCTCGAAAAGCTCGGATACGTGGTCGTCGAGAAGAGGGCGGGTAGGAACTACGTCAGACTCGCCTGACAACTGCCAGCTTAGCCAGCTTGCTTGAGTCTACCTTTACGTTTAATCCTGGACCGCTTGGTACACTCCTCAACCCTTTATCGACGGCAGAACCTCCCTCAGCGTAGTCATCTGCAAGCAGTACATCAGAGTCGAGGTCGAAGTACTTCGCGTTGAGGGCGCTGGCGGCGAAGCAGACAGCCCCTGTGATCCCTAGCCTACCTTCCCCCATGCAGCCCACCATGTTCACCAGCCCGGCTGCTTCGCTCGCGTGAGCCACCCTTAAAGCACCAAGCAAGCCTGCGCTTTTCATGATCTTTATGTTAACTATATCCGCTGCCTCCATCCTAGCCACCTTGAACACGTCCGCCGGTTTCTTGACGCTCTCGTCGACCGCTATGGGCAGCGGGCTCTCTCTCCTCACTCTCATGAGTCCCTGTAAGTCGTCCCAGCGGACTGGTTGCTCCACGTACTCTACGTCGTAAGTCGCGATCCTGTTGATGACCTGCACAGCCTCTTCGGTGCGCCACCCTTGGTTCGCGTCCACACGTATCTTCACGCCTTCACCCACTGCGTCTCTCACCGCCTTTACCCTCTCGACGTCTTTCTCCGGGTCGAGACCTAGCTTCACCTTGAGGATCCTGAACCCCTTCTCGACAAACTCGACGGCGCGCTTAGCCTGCTCCTCCGGCTCCATGATACCGATCGTTACGTCGGTCTCGATGGCTGTGCGGTAGGGACCTCCCAGCAGCTTGGTCACGCTCACACCGGCGCTTTTAGCCCAAGCGTCTAGCACCGCCTCCTCCAATGCCGCTGCGGCGCTCGGAGAGGGGCTCTGGGAGCAGAGCTCGTAGAGGCGCTCAGTGCTTAGTTCCCGCTCGGTGACAAGCTGCTCAGCCAAGCGCCTAGCGTTCGCGACCACCAAGCCTCTTGTCTCACCGAGCACAGTGTAGGAGGGGGAGCCCTCGCCCCACCCCTCCGCCCCTCCATCCACCATAACTTTCACCACGAGGTTCCACGAGGCTGTTGAAGTTCCGGTGGCTATCGTGAAAGCCTCCCGGTAGGGAAGCCTAGCGCAGAACACCTCGACCTCTTCGACGCGGGGCCAGCTCACAGGCCCCTATGGAGCAGCGCCTTATAGCTGCTTCGCACTTCTGCTTCTGAACCATCTAGCCAGGTTTATGAGGGCTAAAGCGGTCGAAGCAGCGTTGAGTATAGAGAACACGGGGTCTCCGATCGCTACAGAGTGGACTGTTAAAAGAGCGCTACCAACCCCGTACAGCGCGCTCAACCTAGGGCTCGGGATGTCCTTCAAGCTTAGAAGCCAAGCCGCTACGATCAACACCATGCCAGTAACTCCTATCAGCATGTTCTCACCCGGGCAGCCGGGCAGCCGCGAGCGAGCTTAATAAGCTCTAGCGCGGTGCGGTTCCGGTGTTTGAACCGTACAGTATCCCAGACGAGTTTATCGAGGAGCTCGGGAGGGATGGCGCGCGAAAGGTAGTGCACGTGGCAGTGGAGAAGCCTTCTCCCCCTGAGCTGGGTCCGCCCGTCGAGGGGGTCGTGAAGTCTGAGGTGCTCAGAGAGGCGTTGAAGAAAAGAGGGATTGAGAGGCTCTACCGGTTCCAGGCGGAGGCGATTCGCCTCATCGAGTCGGGGAAGAACGCGCTGATCGTGGCGGGCACGGGTACGGGCAAGACTGAGGCATTCCTCATTCCGGTTCTGGAGCGGGTCCTCGAGGAGCCCTATAAGCCGGAGGTGAAGGCGATTCTCGTGTACCCGACGAAAGCTCTGGCTAGGGACCAGCTCGCTCGCGTCAACTCCCTTGTCACTTCGGTCTTCGGGGCTCGAGCGCTAGTTTTCGACGGTGACACGAGCGAGAGGGAGAGGGAGGCAATCTACGCGATGCCACCCCAGGTGCTGATCACGAACCCTGACATGCTCCACTACGGGCTCATGGGCTCCCCTCGCTTCCGCGAGCTCTGCTCGACCGCCGAGTACGTAGTCCTCGACGACCTCCACGTGTACAGCGGGGTGCTGGGCGCGCACGTCCACTACGTCCTGCGCCGGTTGCGCAGGGTCCTGAAGAGCGAGCCCGTGCTTGTGGGTACCAGTGCCACGGTCGGAAACCCCAAAGAGTTCGCTAGCGCACTATTCGGTGTCGATGTCGAGGTCGTTGACGCTGGTCCAGGGCGTCGAGGACTTGTATACCATGTGCTCGTGAAGCCGGTCGCGCGGCCCAAGCTCGCAGAAGTTGCGAGCCTCGTGGCTGCTTGCGTTAAAAGGGGTTTGAAAACGATAGCCTTCGCAGACAGCCACAAAGCGGTGGAGCTTCTGCACCGCCTCTGCGCTAGGATGGGAATTGACGTCCTCGTCCACCGGGCGGGCCTTTTGCCGGATGAGAGGAGGAGGGTGGAGAGAGAGCTTGCGAGCGGGAGAGTTCTCGCGGTCGCTGCGACGCCTACCTTAGAGCTGGGCATAGACATTGGTGATCTTGACTGCGTTGTACTGGCAAACTTACCGCCAGCCTACAGCAAGTACGTGCAACGGACGGGCAGGTGCGGAAGGAGGGGCGGCAAAGCGTACGTTCTAACGGTGCTGGGGAACGACCCGATAAGCCAGTACTACGAGAACAACCCGGGCGATTTCTTCGAGAAAGGGGTTGAGCCTGTGGCTGTTGAACCCGAGAACGAGGAGGTAGCTAAGATCCAGTTGCTCGCTGCAGCCCTCGACAAGCCGCTCTCTTTGAGCGAGCTTCAGCCATTCGAAGCTAAGCTTGTGGAAGAGCTGGCTTCTCAGGGCTTTCTACGCTTCATAAAGAGCAGAGGTTACTACAGGGCTACAGTCGAAGCCGCTAGATACCTCAGGTCGAGGCCCGGGTTGCGAGGAGTGGGCGAGGTGGTCCGCATTTACGATAGCGCGGGTAAGCTAATCGGCTTCCGGGAGATGCCCATGGCGCTCAAGGAGCTCTTCCCCGGCGCCGTCTACTTGCACGGCGGCGACACCTACCTCTCGCTAGAGCTCACCGAGAGGAAAGCGACCGTCGCTAAGCTTTCTCGAGATCACCGTTTCGTGACAAGCGCCCTCTACTACTCCGAACCCGTGGCTTTCGCGTCCGAGGATTCGCGGAGGGTTTGGGGTGTTGAAGTCGAGTACGGGCGTATTAGAGTTCGGGAGGTCGTTTACGGTTACGTTGTGCGCGATTTCGAGAGTGGGGCAACCGTGAGGGAGGCTCCGCTCGACAGAGACTACAAGTACGAGTTCTCTACGAGGGGGATCCTGATCCGCTTCCCCGTAAACCCCGAGTGGGGGTTGACGGGCAACGCGGAAGCCTTTCACGCCGCCGAACACGTCGTAATCTCGGCTGCACAGATGGTGGCAGGCGCTGCTCCGACGGACTTGGGAGGTATCAGCTATCCCTCGGGCCACGTCTTCGTCTACGACAGCTACCCCGGCGGCTCCGGGTGCTCGAAGACTCTGTTCCGCAGGCTAGAGGAGGCGTTCGCGAGAGCTCTGAGGATTGTGGCCTCCTGCACGTGCGAGGACGGCTGCCCGAGGTGCGTCTACTCCCCCTTCTGCGGCAACAACAACAAGATTCTATCGAGAAGGAAGTCTCTCCATCTTCTTAGGAGCCTAGCCGAAAGTAAAGCGGAAGGGATGGAGCTCGTAGCCAGCATCAGCGGTAAGCCCCTAGCTTAGTGGCACTCACCTCAACCCGGGGGTTCGAGCAGCTTAAGCAGCTTTTCCCTCCTCTTTTCAGCCTTGTATGCCTTAGCGGTTTCCAGAGCCTCTTCTTTTGACACGCCCAGAGCCAGCCTGAATTTCGCCGCGACTTCCTTCTCCCTGACTAGGAGCCCTTGAAGTACCTGGGTGACGTTGCTCTTTGAACTGGTAGTGCTCGCGGTCTCGAAATCGAATATCACGACGTCAAGTTGCGGGGTCACCAGCACGTGGTCGCCTAGCCTCGACAGCTCCATGTGCACGAGCCCGATACCGTCTAGAGCGAGAGCCTGCTCGATCAGCTTCTTTGCGACAACCCGCAGCTCATGCGGCTCGGCTTTGAGCGCCCATTCCTCCAGCGGCAGCCCTTCTACGTACTTCCACACTAGGAAGTTGCGCGAGGCTGCAAGCAGATGGGGGCCGACTCCCACCTTGTTTGCTAGGCGGAGTCTCTCGGCCTCAGCCAGCAGCGATGACCTGTTGGCATCCATCCTCCTAGCCTTCACCGCGACCTGCGCTCCGTAGGCCTCCCCCCTGACCACAATGCCCGTCGTCCCTTTAGCGAGGACGTGCAACCCCCACAGCTCAACAGGCCCCTCGAACACAATTCTTTTCACGCCCAGCATGGCTAATTCGACGATCCTCCTCCTGGCTTCTCCGTCGTCCGCGTAGGGGTATGTGAGCACCAGCCTCTGGCGCGAGTTTAGGTTCCAGAGCTCCGTAGCCACGGGTACTTCCTCACAAGCCAGCTACTAAGGAACTTCTTGTAGTCTTCGCTCGCCGACGCATCGGCTACGTTATTTCCAATGTACACCTTGAACCCGGATTTAGCGCTAGGTGTTAAGTCCTCGCCTATGTTGTACGTTAAAACTAGCTTTGTGAGCGCCTCGCTTGCGCTCCTAACTTTACGTGGTTTAACCACGACCCATTTGTCCCCCTCGATGTATGGACCCGCAACACAGCCCCCCTTCGCATACTTCGAAAGAAAACGTACGTCGTGATCCGAGTAGACCGGAGGACCGTGATGCTTCTCGAGCGGTGACAACTCGAGCGTTTCAAGCTCGAAGAGGAGCACCAGCTCGTCCTCGCCAGCCCAAGCCGCAGTGTTGAACACGCTGAAGCCGAAGCGCTCGAGACCGTGGGTCAAGGCTCTTAAAGCCCTCTTGGCCTGCCCCCACAGAACGTCTTCGGGTAGAGGGGGCACCTTGAGCTTGAGCGCCGCCACGTTCCTCTGATACAGAAGCTTGTCGGGCGTAGGCAGCTGAGAGGGACTCGGATAAAAGAACTCCAAGCTGGGTTCTCTTAGAAAGGCTCGCGCGGCCGCTATGAACTTGCACATGCTGTCAAGGGAGACCGGGCTGGCCACGTTGCGCTTTGGGTCCACTGGGTCTATCACCACGAGCGGTTCGCGGAACTTCATTAGGGCATCGCGCGGGTTGCTATAGTGGCCTTCGATATCGACGACTGTCCGGAAAGGTTTCCAGCTGGAGGCTGCTCTTAGCGTTGAGGGGAACGAGCCGTAGTGGATAGCTAGGAGCTCGAGGAGGTAACCGGAGAAACCCTCGACCCTCACCTCAGCCCCGTAGACGCCAACCCCCTTGGCGAAACGCTTCAGCAACCTAACCTCACCTTTCAAATCAGGTTTCGCATCTAGCTTGCTCTTGACGTAGGCCGTGTGGAAGGGCGTCCTGTCGACCGGCGACTTTATGTGTGCAGGCGAAGGGACCCTGTAAGCCGGCACCACGTCCACCTCGCAAACATCGAGCTCGAGCGTAAGGTACGGGTGGGAAGCATACCTTTCCCTCGAGCGAGTCCGTAGCGATTCAGCGGCTTTCTTCGCGATATGCAATCCCTTGAGTCTTAGCTCCTCGACCGGTACGCTTGGGTCGAAAAGGAGGAACACGTCGACGTCCACGTCCCCCGAAAGCCAAGTGTCTTTCGCGAAGGAACCCTCTACCTCAACTTCAACTTCGGCTTGCAGCTCCCGAGCCGAGAGCTCTAAGGCCTCTACGACTTTCGTCACTGCCTGCGACACGCGCTCCCTCTCAGCTTGGGTCGGGGTCGTGCGCTCGAGGACTTCGCGCAGCAGCTCCTCCATTCTGCTCATACGCTGCGCGCCTTCACCTCGAACAGAGTCTCGTAGATCGGCCCTCTAGAAGTTAGCGTGCTCTTTTTCAACCTGAACCTATCGACGAGCATCGACCCGAGTTCCAAGCTTTTGTTCTCCTCGATGAGCATAGGTAGGCTGCCGACGCCGCTCTTCACCCTAGCGATCGTGAGGTGGGGAGTGAATTCCTCTTCCGGCTTGGGCAGCTTGAGCTTCGCAAGCACGCTGTTAACCTTCGCGCTGAGCTCAGACAGCTCCCTCGATCCCTCCTCGACGCCGACCCATATGACCCTAGGTCTCCTCGGGTTTGGGAAGGCGCCCAGCCCCACGAAGTGGACGGTGAAGGGCGTAAACTCCACACCTCGCAGGGCTTCCATAACCCTTTCGATAAGATCTCGAGGGATCTCGCCTATGAACCTGAGGGTCAGGTGCAAGTTCTCCAGCTCCACAAGCTTAAGCTTAGCGCCTGCCCCTTTCAGCTGCTCTTGAACCGCAGCTATCTTCGACGCGATAGCCGGGTCCTCCAAGTCCACCGCTACGAAGCAGCGTACTAAGCTCACAAACCGCTAACGAGTGGTCTTTTAAATAGCTTCGCGTGGTTAGCCTTCAGCGGCTGGGGGCATGCTCGAGTCAAGTAGCCACCGGTTGAGTTTCTCGCACGTGAGGATTTTCGACAGCTCGCCGGTGCAAGCTGGGAGAAGTGGGCAGTAGAAGCAGGGGATAGAATCCAGCTCGGAGGGGAGCTTGGGGATCTGCCGGAGCTTGGGCGTAGGTTTGAGCAGGTAGACCTTCCTCCCCTTATGCACGATGACCTCTCGCGATATCAAACCCATCCTTTCAAGACGCTTAATGAGCTTGCTGCCCCTCCTGCTGTCAATGTTCAAAAGGTGCCAAATGTCGCGTTGAAGAACCCCAGCTTCGCCCGATGCGGACACTATGTCTAAGATGCGTTTCTCAAGCTGCTCGCCGCCGCCCTCGCTCAGTCTTAGCTCTTTGGCTTCGCTTTGCATACTCTCACTCCGTTAAATGCAGAATGGGAGGTAAAAAGCCTTTTGTACATAGGCACGCTTGAGGGCCGCTATACTAAACGTGTACGTACACATCGAGCTTCTTCATAAGCTCTCTAACACGCTTTCTAAGAGTGGTTTCTGTCACTCCGGCTGCCGCCGCGAAAGCTGTCCTGCCCTTCCTCTCTCCGTGGATGGAGGAGGATATATAGAGAGCAGCCGCCGCAACGCTCCTTGGCGGTTTGCCTAAAAGGACACGCCCCTCCTCGGCGGCTTTTATTATCTCTGCGGCTGTGCGCTGCACTTTCGCGCTCAACCCCAGCTTGCTGGCGATCATAGGGAGGTATTTGAGAGGGCTGGGAGGTTTGAGCTTCAGCTTGTCTCCCAGATGCTGGAGGAGGAGAGCGTAGCTGTGACGGACCCGGCTTTGGTCGGCGGGTGCTATCTCGCAGAGCTTCGTCATGGGGTTCGGAACCCCGAACTCCCGGCAGGCGAGAACCACGCACGCTACAGCCATGTTGGCCACGCTACCTCCTTTGAGCAGCCCAGCCCTCTGCGCTAGAGCGAAGAGGCGGATCGCTTCATCTCTTACCTGCTGGGGTAACTGAAGGGCTGCCGTGAGTCTGTTGATTTCCTCCCTGCCGGCTCTAATGCTCCTATCCTCCTCCCCCGAAATTGATGCTTGGATCAGCGAAAGCCTAGCGAACTCCGCTCTCCTGGCGGCTCCTAGCATCGTGCTCCTCCCGATAACGGTCGAGAGGGAGACAGGGGACCTCACAGGCTCGGCTCTCGTCCGAGCTAGCCGTTGCTCCCCGTTGTAAGCCCTCCACTCAGGGCCTGTATCTACAGCTCCATCCTCGATGACGTAGCCGCAGTCAGCGCACTTCAGCTCTCCAGCGTGAGCGTCGAAGACGAGATTCGAAGACCCGCAGTTCGGACAGTTGCTCATCGTGCAGCTCCCCTTTTCCGAGAAACTTCTGACGCGTAGAGGAGCCTGTTTACGAGGTAATCCGGCTGCTGCACAGCTGGCGAGGATACCTTGACTACGACATAGGGAGAGGTTACTGGACCTATGATGTCGTACACGTAGCCTATCGCATTCGCTGAGGAATCGTACACCTTAGCCCCGAGCTTGGGGAGCGTCTCGGCTTTCACCACGAGCTTGCCGTCCCGGGTCACCCTAACTACCTTGCCTATAGCAATCATAAGCGGTTCAGCAAACTAGCAACCCCTTTAAGTCAATGGCGCTGAAGACCATCACTTTCGGCCTGCCCCCTTAAAAGCGGACAAGCGCGCGCTGCGCTAAAAGCGGACAATAAGCCTAAAAACAGTCTTTTTGCGGACGAACGTCCATGTCGGCTGATCTCGAGCGGTACAAGCTGCAAAAGTTCCTAGAGGAGTTAAAGAGGAAGAGCGGGAGGGGCACGGAGCTTATCTCACTATATATCCCAGCTGGGAGACCGCTCAGCGAGGTAGCGGAGGTTCTGAGGAGCGAATACTCGTCCGCTTCTAACATCAAAGATCGAACCACGAGACACCATGTCCTCGATGCTCTCACAGCAGTTATGCAGAGGTTGAAGCTCTTCAAAACAACCCCACCCAACGGGCTGGTAATTTTCGCAGGCTACGTGGCGGGAGACGCGCCAGGAGACGAGAAGCTGGAAGTGCATGTGCTCGAGCCGCCGCAAAAACTGAAAGTCTGGCTGTACAGGTGTGACTCGAGGTTCTACACTGAGATCCTGGATGACATGGTCGCCGTCAAGGAGGCTTACGGTCTCTTGGTCCTCGACAGCGGGGAAGCGGCTTTTGGGGTGTTGAGGGGTAAATCGCTCGAAGTGGTCAAGGAAATAGAGTCGGGAGTCCCTCGTAAGCACAGGTCTGGCGGCCAGTCGGCCCGCAGGTTCGAACGCATAATCGAGCAGCTAACCCACGAGTTCTACAAAAGGGTTGGAGAGTACGCGAATAAAATCTTCCTGAGCATTCCGGACCTCAAAGGGTTAATCGTCGGAGGACCAGGACCCGCGAAAGAAGACTTCCTAAAAGGCGATTACCTCCACTACCAGCTCAAGGAGAAGGTGCTAGGCGTGTTCGACGTTGGGTACAGCGGCGAGGCTGGCATATACGAGCTAGTCAACAGGGCGGAAGAGCTGCTCAAGGATGTGCAGTACGTGAAAGAGCGCGAAGCGGTCAACGAGTTCCTCTACAACGTATCGAGGGACACGGGGCTCGCCATCTACGGCGAAGCGGAGGTTCGCAAGGCACTTGAAGCCGGCGTCGTGAGGAGGCTCCTGATATCGGAGGCTCTCAAGGGCGGCAGAGCCCACTACATCTGCAAAGCCTGCGGAGCTGAGGGTTGGACGGCTGTCGAAGAGGAGGGGATCGTCAGGTGCCGCGCCTGTGGCTCTACGAACGTCGATGTTATAGAGCGAGTCTCCGTCATCGAGGAGCTAGGTAAACTGGCTGAAAACAGCGGGGCTGAAGTCATCCTTGTTTCGACGGAGACTGGAGAAGGTAAGGAGCTGCTGAGAGTGTTCGGAGGGGTTGCAGCTATCCTGAGGTACCGCTGGCAGCCCTAGCGCGCGCTATGAGCGGCACGAGCGAGGTTTCACCAAGGGTTCTGCGAAAGCGCGACCTTGAGACCGTTATATCGAGAATTCCACAGCTGCCGAACCCGAAGCTGCAGCTTGAGCAGTACGCCACCCCCCCGCACCTCGCTGCTCGTACGCTCTGGATCGCTGCGATGACATTCCGCGACCTCCCGGCCGAGCTCGTTCTAGACCTAGGCGCGGGCACCGGCAGGCTGGGCCTGGGCGCTGCCCTGCTAGGCTCTTCTTTCGTCCTTCTTGTAGACGTGGACTTCGAGGCTTTGAAGCACGCTCTAGCCTCAGCGAGGGAGCTCGGCGTCGACGCGGTGGTAGACGCGGTATGCAGCGACGTTACGCGCCTGACCCTTTCCAAGAAGGCTAGCTGCACGGTGCAGAACCCACCCTTCGGAGTCCACAGAAAGGGGGCTGACGTCAGCTTCCTTAGCTCCGCTTTGAGGCTGTCGAAGATAGTCTACAGCGTTCACAAGGCTGAGACTGCAGAGTACTTGTTAAGGAAGTGCAAGGAGGAGGGCGCGGAGGCTGAAGCGCTCTTTGAGGAGACGATTCGTTTGCCTCCAACGATGCCGCACCACTTTAAAAGAGAGCACAGGGTCCGAGTGGTGGTTCTACGGGCGGTTAGTAGCGCGCACGTTTAGTAGAAGCGATGGCTGGCAAAGCGCCTTATACTGCAACACATAGTCGTAGCGGCGGCGAGTCGAGTGCGAGTTACGCTTGCGGAAAGTTTTTCCAGAGCCTTAAGCTACGCTAGTGTGGTTGAAGAGAAGTTTGTGGTTCCAGGAGACGAGATCGGTGTTGTCGAGGAGTACGTGCCATCTGCAGGAGCGTACATACACGACGGCTTCGTGAGAGCTAAGACCGTAGGGTTCGTGAAAGCTGATGCATCCAAGCACGAGGCTGCAGTAGTTCAGGCTAGAGACGTGCCACTCCCAAGGCTCGGAGACGTGGTCTACGCGGTTGTAACGGGGGTTAGAGACGCTGTTGTCTACCTCGACATATTTTACAACGAGACTCGAAAGGTGAGCTACGCGGTACCCTTTAGAGGCGTCTTGCACATCAGCGAAGCTAGCAACGAGAGATTGAGAAGTACGTACGAAGTTTTCGGCTACGGCGACGTAGTGAGAGCAAACGTGATCACGCGTAAGCCACCATACATGCTCTCCACGAAGGGGCCTGAGTTTGGGCTCGTGTTGGTTCGCTGCCCCCGCTGCATGACACCTTTAAGGAGAAGAGGGCTTTGGCTCTATTGTCCTGTCTGCAGGAAAACGCACAAGAGGAAGAAGGTCGCTAGCCGACACTACCTCCTGAAATAGCGAACAAGGGTAATCGCTAAATTCCTCCTCGAGGCAGGTGAG
>Ga0209183_1000457_pt1 | contig 16843 bp, 15 predicted proteins | sample LHCtaG_2_FD_184120 | JGI IMG/M metagenome (GOLD analysis project Ga0209183, IMG submission 184120) | Hot spring microbial communities from Little Hot Creek, USA to study Microbial Dark Matter (Phase II) - LHC4sed_replicate (SPAdes)... | ecosystem: Environmental > Aquatic > Thermal springs > Hot... | reverse complement strand
CTTCATAGCGTTATTCACACCTGGCGGGGGACTTTGGGGTTTATCGTCTGAGGCATGGACTAATGCATGGGTTGGGAGGGTATCGTTCATATTCTTCCTACCGTTGATAGTATCGCTGGTTGGAGCGTTAGCTTCTAGGAGTAGCATAGGTTTGAGTAAAGCCGAGTTAACTATAGTTATGGTTATGATATGGGCTTCATGGATGCTTCCCACATACTATGGTGTTCTACCAGCGATAACTATGCTCGGTACAGCTAGACAGATACCCGCGTTCCACCGCTGGAATCTGGAGTATGCAAGGGATGTTAACTGGATGTGGGGTCCAGACCCCCTCAACGATAAGCTATGGTCATCTTGGATGTATGGTGGACCAGTACCATGGGCTGAATGGATGCCAGCCCTACTACTCCATACAGCAAGACTCATACCATACTATCTTATGTTCGTATTCCTAGCAACACTCTTCCGTAGACAATGGCTCGATATAGAAGCTCTACCGTTCCCACAGGCTACGGCTACGGTTAGACTCATCGATATGGCGTATGAGAGGGTTGATAGCGGTAACAGACTTCTAAGAAATGTATGGCTATGGCTCGGCGTACTCATAGGTTTCATAGCTATATTCCCGTATTGGGGTTGGACTATACCTGGACTAGGATTAACCAAGCCTAGATGGTACTGTAATCTAGGTATAGATCTAACACCGCTCGTACTCATACCGAACGCTCTACTAAACTTCAACTTCGAAGCATTCTTCATAGGATTCGCCCTCCTAGTACCTGTTAAAACCCTATTCAGCTTCATAGTATCTGCGATAATAGTCTACTGGATCTGGTGGCCTATGATGCACTACCTAGGTCTCTGGGAATCGCATGCGGCAGGAGCCTTCGGAGGACCTGAAGGACTATTCGATACACTATGGTATTCTTGGACAGGACCTATGATGAAGCATTGGGTGCATACATGGGGTTCACCATCATGGCTAGGCTTCGGAACAGGCTTCGGCTTAATATTCTACCCAATCCTAATAGTCTTCAGACACGAGTTAGCCAATACATTTAAAGCTTTGATTCGTAGAGCTCCACCAGAAGTGGAGGCTAGGGAGCCTGCCAGATACACAACCCTATTCATAGCCTACATAGTATGCCTACTGTTATACGTAGCTACATGGTGGTATTCGAGCGGAGGTAATCTACCAGTACTATTCGGTATGATATGGTGTGTACTCCTAGGGCTATTCCTCATGGGTAAAGCTAAGATTGCAGGTGAATATGGTATAGTTATGAATCATATAGAGGATGGACCGTGGGCTCATATATGGGATGTATCTATGAGGGAGTGGTGGATCGCAGACCCCCTCTCACCATTCTTCATAGGAGATCTTAAATCCAGATTCCTAGTGTTGAGGAGCGATTATCCATGGTTCTATACGTTCATAGGGTTCACGCCTCAAGCTACAACCCTGGAAGCGTATAGGATGGGTATGCTTGAAGGTATACATTCACGTTACATACTCCTAGCGGTGATCATAGCTACGATGGTAGGTGTACCTACATCGCTATTCGCGTTACTGCCTATGTGGTGTAGCTTCGGGGCTCTACGTCTATCAGCATTCAACTATACGGGTGTACCTAATAACTACCAGCAGAGAGGACCTACGTATGCTTGCATAACGGCTACCGGGGATTACTGGAGGGGCGGGTTCATAGTAGCTCCGGTAGCTACGCAGTGGATACAGTTCGCGGTAGGCTTCGCTATAGTATCGGTGATATACGCTTTGCATACGAGATATCCATGGTTCCCGATAAACCCTGGAGGAGTGGCTATGGGTTTCGGATGGCTCCCATCAGCTGTACTCGTCCCATCTATAGTAGCGTATGTAGCTAAGATGATAGTATTGAGGATAGGCGGTACGAAGCTTTATGAAGAGAGGGTTATGCCCTTCGCTATAGGTTTAGCATCACCTACAGGGATAGCTGTACTACTAGGGGTGGCTTCAAATCTAGCGGCGACTCTAGCTGCTTAAACCTGAAATGAATGTAATTTTACCGATGAGATTCACTATATTTTTTCCTCCATCTTCCAGATAATTATATACTTGCTAGAGATAGCTAGGTATATGGTCGTAGATAGAATTGGATAATATTTAATATTATTATCTCTCTCATACAGTATCCACTATGAGTGGATTATGCCTTTCACTACGTATCATATGGGGGTTGCACTGCTAGTTGGTTATCCTCTGCGTAGATGGATCGATTGGCCTACCTTCATAGTATCGAGCATCATCATCGATCTAGAGCCGTTTATAGTGCTTATGGCAGGGCTCCGTTACCCTACTCATGGGCTTATGCATACGTTCATATTATCCATACCTTTTGGTTCGGCGGTCGGCTTCATACTATACGTTTTTAGGGAGCGTTACAGCCGTTTAATGGTGAATCTAGCTTTAACTGATAGAGCTTACGGTATAGGTGCGTATATATCGGCTGGTATACTGGGTTTTTCACTCCATACACTTATGGATTCACCTCTATACGGTGAGATGAAGCCCTTCTACCCCTTAGAGTCTAATCCTATGCTAGGTATAGGCGTTGTATGGCTCCCCTACATCTACACCGCTCTATACTCTATAGGGGTGGCAGTCTACCTCATCCACCTATATAGGATTAGCCTCCCAGGTATGGGTGTGGATGCTGCGAGGCTCTACGTAGGATTCATATCGATAGGGCTCGGCGTTATCACGATCACCGTGATTAGATTATACGCATTCCTACTCATCATAACGGGTCTTCTCACGCTATTCCACGGTTTAAACCGGTTAACCCCTAATCTAAGCAGGAGGTTAATCCTATCCCTTATATCACTCCTAGCTTCAATCCTACTACTATACCCGGCGGTACCATCTACACTCAGCGAGCCAACCCTATCCCTCTTCATAGCTGGGTATTGGAATGCGGTAAGCTTCTCATACATGCTATCTATAGCTGGTTTAATCCTACTATGGCCTACGATAAGATTCGTTAAGAGTAAGTCAGGTGATCGTATATTCTCTTCGTCGCTAGATCTACTGTTAGCCGGGTGGATATCTGCACCGCTTCTTATAGGCTTACTCATAGCTGCGTTAGCATACATAGCGATAGCAGTTAGAGCATCGGATATAGTCAAACGTTTATTTAAAGGAGAGGGTGGATCATGAGGGTCTACGTATATCGGAGGATAGGGTCATAGATCCCGTTAGGCTTATGCATAATCCTATTCATAGTATTCTCTCCAATACCGTGGATGCTATATCCGGATTCCTGAGGACTTATGGAAGAGTTGGATGCACCCCATTCATACGGCTATCCCCCCTACGACTCGTATCAAATCGAAGATTTTAGGCTTGAAATCTATACGTTTCACATTACTTCATCGTAGCATCCCCCTACACCGTACGTTTTAGCGATAGGTTATTCCGGGTTGGATGAACTAGTGGTGGAGCCTCCTAAACGTTATGATCAGGTCTAGGCTTAATCTATACCCACTTACGATAGGAATACATAGTATTCGCATCGATCTCGATATATATCCTAAAGGCTTGGGACGGGGAGGCATCCCTCGATATAGCTTGGCCATGCTCAGGATTTAAAAGCTTCGTAGCATGCTCGATCGTAACGATACTATCCTTGAACGATAGCAAGGCTTCACAAAAGTTGAGGATCATATACTTTCCGGTAGGATGACCATATATCTAGGGATGGCCTTGGAGTATGGTGTCGCACATATAGAGATCTGTAGCTTCCACGGCTACTATGGATCGCTATACCCTATAATATAGGTGATATTGATCGTAGAGCTTGTATGGAGGATATCCTCGAAGCGGATCTAGATGTAGCCTCCTTGTTCAACTATACAGGGATTACTGTATATTCTATCTAGGATTTCTTCGATAGCTCCCTAGGTCTTCTTCGACCCCTTCTCTTGGAAGCTACGATTACCATCACGATCGCTATCATACATGATACGATGATTATCGATGGTAGATTCTGTTCAACCCATCCCTCCCCGGATCCTATTATCGTTAGCTTGTAGATGGTAGTCTTCCTAGCAGCTTCATAATCGGCTATTATGGTTATATTGTATACTCCAGGCTTCGCTTCTCTACCGATATATATGGTTAGATTCGATGATAGAGGTGGGATACCGGATTCTACGCTTAGCGTATACGATGTGTTTAGGGGTAGATCTACTACGGATAGCTTTACGCTTCTCGGCATCCCACCAGCTAGATCGACATATATCTTCGTAGATATACTCCCACCTATTATAGCAGATCCGTTACATGGATCCGATGATATACGGATATCGAATAGCTCTATCATAGATTTGTAATCCATGTATAGCGTATACAATACGTCTGCTACATAGTTTACAGCTAGGTTTAGCGATTCTCCAACCCTAGCTACGAATATAGGATTACTCCAGTTATAGTTTCTATCCATCCATAGGCATGTCAATCCTCTACCGAGTCTATCGAAGGTCGTATCGTAGGCGAGCTCCACCGCCGCATCGTACGCGGATATAATCCTAAGCTCACCGTCGAACGATAGGAATAACTCGAATTCTGAACGATAGCTTGAAGTCTTAGAGTCCACATAAGCTTCGTAGTCGCTATGATGTTTCTCCCCACCCCAGCAAGTCTTTTCACCCATAACATGACCGAAGACAGCCATATCCGCTATATAGTGCGTCATAGCACCTACATACTTAGCCGCAGCCGTAAGGTTACCTAGCAGTAGATTGCTTAAAGCTTGACGGTATGTATCGTTAGCCCTCCTAGCGGCTGAATCATCAGTTAACCTACCGTCGGCATCGAAGTATACATGGTGTAGATGCGTATCTCCTATACCATCAGGTGCTCTACCGTTATCTGGAAGCTCCGTCCCATACAGATACCAATTCATATATTCCAGTATCCAGCTCTTAGCTTCGCTTGGAAGCCAATCCAACGCATGTTCAGCTATCCAATCGTGAGTACCGTAGCGGATACTATACGGATCCGAGCTATAACCACCATTACTCCAAGCATAGGATCGGTAAGCCGATAGGATTAACGTAAGGCATACTATAAGCATAGCATATGCGGCTATACGCTTACTACGCATACCGTTAATCTAGATCGTAGGATTCTATAGATTAACCTAATCCGCATGTTAATAGGCTTTATCGAAAAACAGCCGTGTTAATTCTTAGCTTGTTAAGGTTTGTTTGATGGATGTTGATAGTTTATGAGGTTTATGATGATGTGGTGAAGGTAAACTGTGAAAGCAACTGGGAAGCTTATATTCTCTTAGCAGCTAAATTTAAAAAGTTGGAAATAGATAGGAAATGTTGAAATATATTGGAGGTGGTGTTATAGGGCTTCCACCGTTACGGTTAGGCTATCTCCCTTCTTGATATCCTCCTTAGCCTTAACCTTCTTCGAGAAGTCGGCGATCTTCATTACCATCCATATATTTGTCTTCTCACCCTTCTTCTTAGTGATATCGGCGACTGTCTCGAGGCTTTCGAGCTTACTCACCGTAATCTTCAACTTCGTCTTATCCCTCTCTATATCAGATTCGAGGGTGAACTCCTTCCTCCTCTCCGAGTATGAGAATAACTCGGAGAGGCTTGTCTCAGCACCGGCGGCGACATCCTTATCCGCTTTCAACTCGATCTTTCCGACTATAGGCATAACACCACCCCGAGTTTGCGAGAATTACAAAGTACAAAAATCTATTATTTAGGTTTTCACTACAGAGCCTAAAAATGCTTATCAAGAGCTTACTAAGAATTCAGTAGCCTTAGTATCGGTTTGCTGGAGAGATCTATGGATTGAAGGGTTATATGTATGGGAAGATGGTTTAAGCTCTAACCTAGCAGGGGGAATAGGAGCCGATATTCGAAAAGCTTTCAGCTACTTGCGATGATACGGTTAAGGATGCTTGGGTGTACTAGAATTAGGGTGTGGCATCGAGGGGATGTCATATAAGTCGAGTCTAAGTGGGGGTTGAGGTGGATGGTTATGGTTGGTGATGTTAGTTACATGGTAACGTTGATCGAAGCGTTAAGTAGGAGGTTGTGATAGTGGAGTATAGGGTATGATACTGGTTACCGGTGGTGCAGGATTCATCGGAAGCCATCTAGTGGATAAGCTCATCGATGAAGGCTATAGCATACGTATAGTCGATAATCTTAGTAGCGGTAGGATCGAGAATATAGGTCGTCATCTAGGTAGATCGGGTATAGAGTTCATGAATATCGATCTGAAGGATAGGAGTAGGGTTTCGGAGGCTGTTAAGGGTATAGAGACTGTATTCCATTATGCCGCTAATCCTGAGGTTAGGGTTAGCACCGTTAGCCCAGATATACATTTCGATGAGAATATACTCGCTACGTTCAACCTCTTGGAGGCTATGAGGAGATACGATGTAGGTGAGCTGGTATTCGCATCCTCTAGTAGCGTATACGGTGAGCCTGAACGTATACCGGTAGGTGAGGATGCGGCTGTGAAGCCTATATCCATCTATGGAGCTAGTAAAGCTTCATGCGAGAATCTTATGCATGCTTATAGCAGACTCTACGGATTCAAGATCGTATCCCTAAGGTATGCGAACGTGGTAGGATCGAGGCTTAGGCATGGCGTAATCTACGATTTCATAGCTAAACTACTAGGTAACCCGGAGGTGTTGGAGATCCTAGGTGATGGAAGCCAGGTGAGAAGCTACATATACATAGATGATGCTTTAGAAGCTACGATTATAGCTTGGCGTAGCTTAAGCAGCGGATTCGAAATCTACAACGTAGGGAACGATGATTGGATAACAGTGAGGGAGGTAGCGGATACGATCGTAGATGTTATGGGGTTGAGGAGCGTTAGATACGTGTATAAGCCTATACTGCACGGTGTAGGATGGATCGGAGATGTTAAACGTATAGCTCTGAAGATCGATAAGATTAGAGGGTTAGGGTGGAAGCCTAGATTGAATAGTAGGGGAGCCGTAGCCGAGACAGCTAAGAGAATCCTAGAGGAGATAAGTGTAGTCCGCTAGATCGATAACCTCGCTACCTCCATGGAAACTCTACGTAATCCTTAACCCTAAAAGTTCCGGTTAACCGTATATCCTCAGATGATGAGCCGATCATAACCATGAAGTCGCCCGGCTCCACGATACGCTTCATCTCATGGTTTAAGAAGGATAGATCTTCGAGTGTTAGATTGAATACGACTGTCTCCTCCCCCTGAGGCTTAATCGTTATACGCTTAAAGCCTTTAAGCTCCTTAACCGGTCTAGTTACGCTTGCGGTTAGATCCCTGATATAAAGCTGAACGACTTCATCACCCTCCCTACCACCGATATTCCTAACCCTAAACCTGATCGTTACAATATCCTCAGCCCCAACTTCGCATGGATATATCTCTAGATCGCTATACTCGAACCTTGTATAGCTTAACCCATGGCCGAAGGGGAAGAGAGGCGTGTAGGGTGCATCGATATACTTGGATGTCCATTTAACGGTAGGCGACGGTGGTCTACCAGTACTCTTATGATTATAGTATATCGGTACCTGACCGACGGTATACGGGAATGTAACAGGGAGCCTGCCCCCAGGATTATAATCCCCGAATATCACATCCGCTATAGCGTTTCCAGCTTGTATACCTGGAAACCAAGCTTCTATGATAGCTGGTATATGGTCAGCAGCCCATGAGATCGAGAGGGGTCTACCATTCATTAGAACCATTACTATAGGTGTACCCGTAGCATACACAGCCTTCAACAGCTCTTCTTGAACACCTGGTAAGTCTAGGTATGCTCTACTAGCGGCTTCACCACTCATATCCCTACTCTCACCTAGAACCATCACCGCGACGCTACTCTCCTTCGCAGCTCTTACAGCTTCTTCAAACCCCTCCCTCGATTCTCCATCGATATCGCATCCCCTAGCGTATAAAACCCTCGTCTTCGGAGAGACCCTACTCCTAATACCCTCTAGAACTGTGACGACATCCCTCGGATCCCCAAGGCAGCTCCAAGGCCCTAGCGGAGCTTCCCGATCATCTGCTAACGGTCCTATAACAGCTAGTGAATCTATATCCTTGCTCAGCGGTAGGAGATCTCCATCATTCTTAAGCAATACGATCGATTTCCTAGCAGCCTCCAGAGCAGCTTCGATATGCTCCCTACACTTCACTATCCTCTTAGCAGCTTCAGGATCAGCGTATGGTCTTTCGAATAAGCCGAGTATGAATTTAACCCTAAGTATACGTCTAACAGCCTCGTCTACCTCCTCTTCAGAGATCCTACCATCCTTAACAAGCTTTAGTAGAGCTCTCTGGTAGACGTTACCCTGCATATCCATATCTACACCTGCCTTAAACGCTTTCTCAGCAGCTTCGTAGATATCACCGGCTACGCCGTGGTTGATAAGCTCGCCTATAGCATTCCAATCGCTTACGACGAATCCATCGAATCCCCATTCCCCGCGTAGAATCATCCTAAGCGTGTATGGATTCGCCGACGCCGGTATACCGTTGAGATCGTTGAACGCGCTCATTATAGTCTTCGCACCAGCCTTCACAGCCGATTTGAACGGTGGTAAGTAGACCTCCCTTAATGTACGCTCCGATATATCCACCGTATTATAGTCTCTCCCACCCTCCGCTCCACCGTAGGCTACATAATGCTTCGGACATGCAGCTATCGATCTTGGATCAGATAGGCTTCCACCCTGATAACCTTCGACGTATGCTCTAGCCATAACAGATCCTAGATACGGATCCTCCCCAGCTCCTTCAGCGATCCTACCCCATCTCGGATCGCGAGCTATATCAACCATAGGAGCGAACGTCCACCTTATCCCCTCGGCTGAAGCCTCGGCAGCCGCTATCGAGGAAACCCTTCTAACGAGATCTGGATCCCATGTGCTCGCTAATCCAAGCGGTATAGGGAAGATAGTCTTATACCCATGTAGAACATCTAAACCGAAGAGTATCGGTATACCCAGCCTAGATTCCTCGACGGCTATCCTCTGAATCCTATTAACCTCCTCAACCCCGGTTACATTCAGAAGGGATCCAATCCTACCCTCCCTAATCATCTGCTCATAATCGCCTACAGCACCGCTAACCCAGCTATACTGACACATCTGCCCGATCTTCTCCTCAAGCGTCATCCTACCGAGGAGATCCTCAACCCTCCTATCGATCGGCTGACTCGGATCTAGATAGATAGGTCTACTCAAGAATCCCACCTTCGAAATAGTGGGAACCTAGGTAGATATAGCTTTCGCATACACTACCTCAGCCTAGAGAGATCCCTAGAATCCCTCTAAACAGTCATATCCCACCGTAGGAGCGGGATATCCGTCTTAACGCTGGAAGATTCCATGCTATCTATAGGTAGTAGCATTTAAGTATTACCTCATCGGTATTACTTTCGGTGGTATACCTGGTTTACGTAACTGTATCTGCTAAGATAGATAGAGAATTGTATGAGAAGTTGAAGAGATATGGGATTCCGGTAAGCAGGGTTGTTAGGAAGGCTCTCGAAGAGGAGGTTAGGAGAGCTGAGGAAGAGGAGGCTAAGAGGTTTCTCGAAAGGATAGGAGAAATCTTGGAGAAGATACCGTCTGAGGAGATCGTGAAGTCGATTAGGGAGAGTCGCGAAGAGGGATGACGCTACTATTCGACTCCTCCGCGCTCCTCAACGTTATAAGACTCTATAAACGTGATGCCTTCGATATACTCAGAGGGAATCTAACACTATCGCTTGCAAGATACGAGATCGGGAATACGTTATGGAAGGAGGCTATCCTACTAAAGAGGATAGATATCAGAGAATCTTTAGAAGCATTATCCCTACTGTATAGGATCCTGAAGATAATGGCTGTGATAGACCCCTTAGATAGCGGAGCTATACTCAAGCTAGCATACGAGCTTCAAGTAGCATACTATGATGCATCATACATAGTTGCATCTGCTGAAAATAACGCAAAATTAGTGACAGACGATATGAAACTAGCTAAGAAATTGCAGGAGAATATCGATACCGCCGTTAGAATATTGGGTAGGAAGCTGGAAGTATTATCGAGCTATGAAATCCGCAGCTTCCAAGATAGATTCTAAGCTGTACAACACTCTATTAGATACATGCACCCCCTCCTAGTCGGCGACATAATCTAATCCTTAGCCGTTGAGCTCCCTATAGAGGAGATCGTTACTTGAACGAGGGAATGGTTAAAACGGCATTAGCATGGATTGCCGGGATCGTAGGTTGAAGATCTTCATACTTCGATGAATAGTTTCTCAGGTCTATGGAATTCCTCGGTTGCCTTTAAAAGCCACACACCTCTACTCCTAGCTTCTTCTACAAGCTCCGCTGTAGGTAGGGATGCATATATTACGAGTATGATCCTCCTCCTAAGCCTCTCTGGGTATTCCCTCCTAAGCTTTTCAAACTTACCAATAAGCTCCTCCAGCGTACCGACCCCAGTTCTAACCGTAGCTTCACCTACTACGCATACATCTTCTGAAGCACCGTATATATTCAGCTCTAGATCCGGAAGTATGAGGGAGGTTAGCTCTACGCTTATACCAAGCTCTCTAAGCCTATGCTTGAGGAAAGATTTAGCTTCATCTTCAACGTCTATCGTAAGCTTCTCGAGAGTCCTCTCAACCCTACTAAGTCTATTATCCATCCTATCGATCAAGACAAGCATCCTGTTGAAATCCTCCCTAAGCTTAACCTGCTCCTCTCTTAACGCTTTAATCTCCTCCCATATCCTAGCTATCTCACCCCATATCTTTGTCTGCTCCTCCCTCAAGTTCTTCTGTTCTTCCTTTATAGCAGCTATCTCCATCCATATCTTTGTCTGCTCCATTCTAAGCTTAACCTGCTCCTCTCTTAGAGAAGCTATTTCGCTCCATACCTTTGTCTGCTCTTCCCTCAGACTTTTCTGCTCCTCCTTGATAGCTACAATCTCCATCCATATCTTAGTCTGCTCTTCCCTCAGACTAGCCTGCTCCATTCTAAGGTTCTTCTGCTCTTCAGCTATTATGTCAAGTCTCTTCAGAATCTCAGATAATCCTAGATAGCCTGCTACGGCATACCTAAACTCCAAATCCTTCTCAAGCAGTTCTAGAAACTCACGTTTAAGAGAACCCATATACGATGATAGAAGAATCGATAAAGCATTATTTAAACATTGTATATTTGAAGGTTTCCGCTTCGACCTAAAGATATCGGGAGATACCTGGCGAAGTATCTGCATACGATCTGAAGTATCTATCGTGAGTAGTGGAGCGATTCCCCCGACGATTGTATGTAGGGGTTTTGAGTTAAGTAGAGGTGGGTGGCGAATCTTTACTTCTACGCAATCCCTCTCGATTAGTTCATCGAAAATCTTCGGTGAACCCTCATCCCCACATCGCAGATATATTCACGTACTACAGGGTGCCTATCAGCTTTACAGCTACTTTTCCATAGTCGAAGACCTACCATCCCTCGAATAAGCTCCTGTATCTAGGCTAGGTCTTACCTGTATTCCTAGCCTCGACGTAATGTGTTTTATAGCCTATGCTATTCGATGAATGCCTAGCTACATCTATAGATCGATACTATTCCCATGGAAGCCTCCAATGAATTAGATTAGGTATCCCACTGTATCGTTCGCTATCAGCTATGGTGAGATATGCTTCCAACGGTTTATCACCGCGTAGGAGCTTCACGGCTATTTGATTCCAGCCCTTCCTAAGTGTAGCGTACGTATAGTTTGATCCATCCCCGCTATAGTTTGGTCTTAACGGTACAGGTTTAACAGTTTCATGGATGAACTCTCCGTTCAGCCATAACTTCATACGGCTATTATTCGGTACACCTATCCTAACCTTGCGATCTGATGGTGAGTATACGAAGTGTCTTAGGTAGATTATCCCAGGTCTACCTTCGAAGAATCGTTCTACTTCGAGGGAATTCTCAGGCCAATATTCTATCTTCCACCTCTCACCTAGATACTGAAGGTTTATATCATCTTCAGGTGGTAGGTATGCGTCTATGGATAGAGGTTCATGGAAAACTTCTGAGACTAGCCATACGAAACCTCCTACGAACGTTACCGGTACGGTTAAAACACTAGGTCTATTCTCGACTACTATATCGATTAGACATCTATTCGAATACTCTATATCGACTGAGGAAGCTTTAACCGAGAAGATGTATTCCCAGATCCCCCTACCTGGTAGACTTACATGCAGAGGAGTTGGAGGATCAAGTATCCACCCGCTAGGGGTGTGTATTCTTAGCCTAGCCGATATCGGAGCTACTCGCATATTCTCTATGGATACTTTGAACCTATTAGGTTTACCGGGTAGTATAGCAGGTCCATCGATATAGGTTACGTAGATCTTTATACTCGTAGAATCGAATTCCACCCTATCGTAGGGTATCTCCCATAAACTCTTTATACGCTCCACCCTAGACTCAAGTATCTCGCTAGCACCTCTGAAATCATCTGTATCCGATATCCGTATCGATGATTCGAAGTATGATAGAACCTTCCTACCTATACTGCATACTTCATCTGTAAGCTCCTCTAGATTGGATGGTATACGTATATTCCTTATACCTTCGCTAACAGCTACTGTATCCCCTAACGGTTTAATCCATTTCTCAGGTAGACCTATCCGACCATACATTATACCCCATATAGCACCGACGGTAGCACCTGTGCAATCGGTATCCCATCCGCAGTTTACAGCTTTACATATAGCATCACCGAAATCATCGCCGTATAGTAGGCCGATGGTTTGGAATCCGAGGTTTATAGGGGAATACTGCGCTACAGGATTGTATGCTACGTTTTTAACGATTCTACGTGCTTCCCTCCAATCCAATCCATCCATGTAGGCTTGTAGAGCGGTTCTGATAGCTCTAGCGGTCATGGAATCGCCGGGTATAGCTTTCAATCCTATCTCTACGAGTCTAACCCTATCGTTTAATACGAAAGCGGATGATTCGATTACGGCGTTGAATACCTCTCCGTATACGGATTCACCACCTGCATGATCGCATATAGCATCTTGGTAAGCGTATCTAGCGGCTATATCCGGTGACCCCGGAGCTATACAAGCCCATATCTCAGATCTTATAGGGCTACCCATACAATCCTTAAACCAGTTATTATACCAGCCTGATATAGGAGGTATCAAACCCTTCATAAGGTTAGTCTTGCATAGCCCATACTCATCAGGGTTGTAGAGTATACAGTCGAGCCAGTATTCAGCTAGATCGCGGGACGATAGGGTTATACCCCTATCCCTTAAAGCTTGAAGCCATACTAGCTGTATCTCGAGATCATCGTTAGGTATACCACCCTCGACTATACGTGGATACCACCATACATCGAACATCTCATCCCGTCCATAGAGACCCTCTAGCGGACTGCCAAGAGTACCGCCGGCATTCTTACCAAGCCAGCATCCATAGACCTTATCCCAGTAGGTATCCCAGCTAATCCTCAAAACCATAGGGGATCTACGGTAAGCATCTACGAATATAGCCTTATCAAGATTACCTTATAGGGATAATAGACTAAGATCTGGATAGTAGATCCTCCACCCCGAGGACTTCAAGGTAGCCCCCAACCCTACTCCTAACGATGTTATCCTCGGTTACCAATGGCACCCCTCTACTCTTAGCTAAGAATACATAGGATGCATCGTAGAAAGTTAGATCGAGATTCCTAGCTAACTCTGCGATATCATCTTCACGGCAATCTAAGCTGACAACCTCCATCAACCCTAGGACTCTCTTCACTATACCCACTAGACGCTTATACTCATCATCCCCTAAATCCCTTATAAGCATCCTCCTCTTCCACAATATATTTCCAAGCTCATACCTAGCGAGATCTAGCGTATAACCTCCCACTAGAATCCTAATCCTACCCCTAACTATAGCATCGAATATAGATGAAGAATCGAAAGTAAACCTCATCTACCCTCCCTATCCTCCCTGATCGATCCTACGATGTAGTCCGAGGATATCTTATCGAGGATATCCTTAACACTCCTCAACTCCCTCTCCAAATCCTCCACCTCCCTCCTCCTCAACTCCTCCACTATAGCCCTCCTCAGAAGCTCTGAAGGCTTAATACCGAGCTTCTCAAGCTTCTCCTTAACCTCACGTGGAATCTTCACAGAAACCGTTACATACCTACCCATACAACCACCGATATGACTACCTATAGGTAGTCATATAAAGTTTACTCTTAATATTTACCATAGAGGTCAACTACATGATAGAAGCCTGTGAGCCTGCAGGTGAATCGCTATAGCTAATCCCTAGGTCGCCATCCATCCCCACCTACCCTTGGCCCCCCACTAGGCTCGCCATCGCTTTCCAACCCTGCATCTAAGCTTTTCGAGCCTAGGATCATCTATACGGAGGAAGCCCCCATCTGAAGCTTTAGCCCTATAGGCTAATACATAGCTAGAGAGAGGTGTTTTACATTTAGAAAAGATGAAAAACCTATTTGAAATCGCTATCTACAGTATCTTCGACCTTAGGATGAGGGAGTATCAATAACCGTATACATACTTTAACTCTCAGCTTCACTCTTACAACTAAGGAAATCACCTATCTTCCTACCTAGAACCCATCTTCCAAGCTTAATCCTCGCATCCCCTACATATCTAGCCCTCCCCTCAGATAACATCCTCAAAACCTCTTCAGATACCAGAATCCTCCTCATAACCCTAGGAATTCTAGGATGGAAAGCTACCGGTATAAAGTTTGCCTACCATATAGGTCAGGGATATATGTTAGCCCCCATCCCAACGGCTCTCCCACTGATTTAGTAGGTTGGGGGAGGATGCTAAGCTATACTTCTACCAGAGTTCAGGTCTTCTACTGTATCTAACCCTCCCGTGTGGATCCCCGTCGAATCTCCAATACCCCTTGTATGCGTTGAGTATCACTATACCTAGTTCGCCTATAACGAAATCGCTTAGCAGGATTTCTCTCTCCATAGATGATATAACCACATCGACTATAACCTCCTCGGAGAGGGTATCCTCCTCGACTACTTGTAGGACGGCTGCCTTCCTCACTACGTAGAATCGTATCGGACCGCCTGCAGTATCGTATGTGGATTCTACGGCTTCACTCAGAGGAGGCCATAACCCTAAATCTTCAGCTAACCCGATGGGTACTATAATCTCCGGTGAGGAGCCTATATACCCTGTATTCAGAAGAGAGTTTGCCTCGATAACCCTACCAGCCTTTAAACCCTTCAAACTCCTAATCCTTACCCTCACCCTTACAGGCATCCCTCGACTCCTCTACGATCCTCCTAAGGACTTCGAGGCTATACACCCTACCGATACGCTTATACGCTATCAACCTAACACTACCGATCCTAGACAAGCTATCCTCGTAGTAAGAGGTTGCGAGGAGGGATATAAGAGTTCTGAATAGTCGTATGTAGATCTTGATGTCCACCAGGCTTCGCCCGATACGTAGGGGCAAGGTAAGCCTGAATGCGTATAGGCGGATAAGCTGCCTAGAATACGGGTTAGAGGAGGATAAGGGTGAAGGATTTATGCTTAGTCAGATCGAATGAATTTCTCGATAAACTTGTGAGGAGAGATCGATTAAACCTAAGGATGTACGTATGGATGAATCCGGTGTAAATACTCTGTATATACCGTATTTACGTTTTCCTCTTCGGGATTCATAGTTATCGGCTTCTCAGATACTCGTGTATACCTCTATCCCTAGCTCCTCGGCTATCCTCCTCGCCTCCTCATCAGCGTATGGTGTAACCATCATCAATCTATCAGGCTTCCTACCCTCTACGATACTGTAGAATTCAGATTTCCTCTTAAACTCGTAGACATCACCCCTCCTAATATGGGATTTAACCTCGATCAGTATAACCTTATCATCGTGTACGGCTACATCGATATCTACCTGGCTTGGATAACCGTAGACGATCCCCCTATCATCGCTTCTAACCCACTTCTCGATCTTAAAACCGAGATCCTTCTCAACCAAGCCTCTAATCCCCTCCCTGAAAGCCTCCTCGCTAATCATACCCCATCTAGCACCTAGAGCATCGATATGCCTCCTCATAGAATCGAATCCATCCCTCATATCCTCCCTCAAAGCTTTAATCTCCACCCATATCCTAGCAAACTCCTCATCATGCCTCCTGAACCCCTCCATCATATCCTGTCTAAGCTTCGCTATCTCTTGTGCGTGCATCGCTAGTATCTCATCGTGGCGTTTGAACCCGGCTACCATATCCTCCCTGAGCTTCGCTATCTCTTGTGCGTGCATCGCTAGTATCTCATCATGCCTCCTGAACCCCTCCATCATATCCTGTCTAAGCTTAGCAAGCTCCTCGTCATGTCTCCTGAATCCAGCAATCATATCCTCCCTAAGCTTAGCTATCTCTTCATCATGTCTCTTGAACCCGGCTACCATATCCTCTCTAAGCTTAGCAAGCTCCTCATCATGCCTCCTAAATCCTTCAATCATATCCTGTCTAAGCCTAGTCTGCTCTTCTCTTAACGCTTTAATCTCCTCCCATATCCTCGCTATCTCGCTCCATATCTTAATCTGCTCCTCCCTAAGCCTAGTCTGTTCTTCGACTAAGCTATCAAGCCTCCTTAGAATCTCGGATAAACCTAGATAGCCTGCTACAGCGTACCGGAACTCTATATCTTCTTCTAAGGTTTTCAGGAATCTAAGCTTCTCCTCGCTAGAGAGCATAGCTACCGCCTCGCGTACATCTTCAACCTATCTAGTAGACC
>Ga0209183_1000441_pt1 | contig 17107 bp, 19 predicted proteins | sample LHCtaG_2_FD_184120 | JGI IMG/M metagenome (GOLD analysis project Ga0209183, IMG submission 184120) | Hot spring microbial communities from Little Hot Creek, USA to study Microbial Dark Matter (Phase II) - LHC4sed_replicate (SPAdes)... | ecosystem: Environmental > Aquatic > Thermal springs > Hot... | reverse complement strand
CTTGGTACACCGGTGGGGTCGGTGGTAAGCCCTGTAGTGAAAGTCACGGCTAACAAGGAGACGTTTGGTAGGCTCTCGAGAATCATCGACGTATACTTACCAGTTGAGGAACTTTTCTCGAGCGGCGCGAACCTTAAAGAACTGGCAATGAAAGAGCTCTACCCAGTGATCCTAGAAGTTCTCTCCGGTGACAGGCTGACAAAAAGCGAGTTGAACGGGCAGATGGATTTCGACATTAGGGGGTACTGGCTTCGCGCCTAACCAGCTACGGGTGGGCCAAGCCCCGCAAGTTAATTATAGGTGGTAGCTTGCGCTTATGCTCCGTGACTCGAACGCGTCTAAGAAGGTTCTCTACCAGCGGTAGAGGCGCGCTCACAGCTCTCGCCGCTTCCTCCGCACTGTAACCTAAGTCGAAAACTGCGTAAAGCACTTGATCTGCAACTTCGTAGGAGAAACCGAGTTCCCCTTCTGCTGTTTGTCCTGGCCAAAGGCGCGGGCTACTCGGTTTGAAGGCTATTGCATCCGGTACGCCGAGGTGTCGCGCTAGGTACCTGACCTGTGTCTTGTACAAGTCTCCTATGGGAAAGAGGTCCGCGGCCCCGTCGCCGTACTTGGTGAAGTAGCCCAGCATAATCTCGCTTCTATCGCCTGATCCCAGCACCAGTCCGCCGAGTCTGTTCGCTGCGTAGTACAGCATTACCATCCTTAATCTCGCCTTGACGTTACCCAGCGCTACGCGGTCGTTCGGGTCGAAAAATGGTAGGGAACTCGATGCCGCAGAGAGAAGGTCATCGATAGGTGAGATGATGAATTTAATTCCGAGGTGCTTAGCGAGCGCTTCAGCATCTTTGATGTCTTCGTCCGGAGTGCTCGTCGAGTCCGGCATTATCAGAGCTACCACACGCTCAGAGCCTACAGCTTTAGCGGCCAAGGCAGCGACAGTCGAGGAATCCACGCCCCCGCTTAACCCGAGGATGTAATAGCCAGCTCGCGTCTTCTCAAGGTAGCTTCTCATGTACTCCGCAATTGTTCTTTCTATAGCGGTGTAATCCACCGAAATCAGCTTTTCGAGCAAAGGCGAACGCACGAGGCGCCGGATATCCTCTTACTTTAAAGATTTGCCGCGCGTCAGGATAGCTCGAACCGCTTTTTCGCTTTCCTGTACATAAGTGTGGGCGTTCCCAGCACCCTAACTTTCGCAGCCATACGCGCGTCGGCGGTAGCTACGTAGCTCCTTGTCGCCGACGAGAGTTCGAGTATTATGGTGTCTGCATCCCCCTTTCCACCCCTTACCAGCTTCACGCGTTTTTCACTGATGTAACGCGTCAGTAGGTTGAGGGCCGCACGTGCAAGCTCACCCCTCCGACCCCGCCCTTTTGCAAGCGCCTCGAGCTCATAAGCAACGTTCTCTGGGATGACTATCTCGACTCTGTTGCAAATAGCCTCTTCAATAGCTTCAATTACGTCCTTACCGTCAGCCACACAGCATAGGATAGCGCTTGTATCTACAACTACGCGCGCGCTCTCTAAGCCCATCCCGCTTGAATCTTTGCGTGCCATACCCGTGATCTAAGCACCTGGCCCTTTTTTAGCCTAGGAGCGGTGATTTAATGCTTTTCTACAAGTCGCGCTGCCGATTTGGTCATGCTGTACATTGCAGCAGCCATAACTTCTTCATCCAAAATAAAGAAAGTTTAAGAGGCCGTGTTCTCAAGCTTCTAGATGTCGGGTAACCGGCGCGTTCGCGTTGTGATAATGGGTGCTGGAGGAAGAGATTTCCACAACTTTAATGTTTATTTCAGAGGAAAACCCGAATATGAAGTGGTAGCTTTTACTGCTGCTCAGATTCCCAACATCGAGGGTAGAATTTACCCTCCGGAACTCGCAGGTCCGCTTTATCCCAAAGGCATCCCTGTGTTCAGCGAAACTGAACTGGAAAAAGTAATCAGGGAAAATGGGGTCGATGAGGTAGTTCTTTCCTACAGCGATTTAACGTGTGTGGATTTCCTTATGAAAGTGAGCAGGGTGCTGGCAACCGGTGCAAGCTTCCGTGTGCTGGGACCCGGGGATACTATGCTAAAGGCGTCCAAGCCCGTAATCGCAGTCACGGCGACTAGGACGGGTGCGGGGAAGAGCACGGTTTCACGCTATGTTGTCAGAATCCTCAAGAGCAAAGGGTTGATGCCAGTAGTTGTTCGTCATCCTATGGCTTACGGTGACCTCCTGGCGATGAAAGTGCAAAAAGTCAGTAGTCTAGAAGAGCTTGACAAGGTCACGTTCACGATCGAAGAAAGGGAGGAGTTCGAGTGGCACGTACTTGAGGGAACGACCGTTTACGCTGGTGTAGACTACGAGAGTGTTCTCAAAGAGGTTGAGAAAGGGCCCTACGATGTGGTGGTTTGGGATGGCGGAAACAATGACTGGCCGTTCTTGAGGCCGGATTTATACATCACGGTGGTCGACCCTACGAGATCAGAAAGCGAATTCTCCTTCCCTGGCTTGGTTAACCTGCTTATGGCTGACGTAATCGTGGTGAATAAGGTGAACGCGGCAAGCAAGGAGGCTGTGGAATCCACTATAGAGCGGGTCAAAAAGCTGAACAGGCGCGCAGTGGTCGTAACAGCGGCATCTGAGGTGTATCTTGACAAGCCTGATGCGGTTAAGGGGAGGGAAGTTATCGTTGTTGAGGACGGCCCCTCCGTAACCCATGGCCATATGCCCTACGGAGCTGGTTACGTGGCCGCCGTGAAGTATGGTGGGAAGGTAGTGGACCCCCGACCCTACGCTGTCGGAAGTCTTCGGAAAGTCTACGAGGAGTATAGTCACATAGGACCCGTCCTACCCGCTATGGGGTACAGCCGAGCGCAGCTGGAGGAGCTAGAGGAGACGATAAACCGTGCGCCGGCCGAGTGTGTAGTTTTAGGAACACCCACCGACCTCACGAGGTACTTAAATATCAGAAAGCCTGTGGCAAAAGCCCGTTTCGAGCTGCAAGAGAGCAGCGGCGCTCTTGGTGAAATCGTAGCGAAATTCGTAGAGGGCTTAAAAACGAGCGCTTTTCGTAAGCAACCACGTAGCGAGCTCTAGCTCCGCGATGTTTATCTCCGCCTTGCTGGCAAGCGGGAGTGTGGAAGGCTACGTAGACCTGTTGTTGGAACCGAGGCTCCCTACGTTCATAGGCTTACCGAGAGATGCGAAGGCGGCTAGGGCTGTTCTGGTGGGCGTGCCACACGACTCGAGCTCTACGTGCAAACCTGGATGCCGCTTTGCCCCGAGGAAGGTTAGGGAAGTTTCCCAAAATCTCGAAACGTACGACCCTCAAGTAGGAGTCGACGCTTCCGAACTCCCAGCTGCGGACGTTGGGGATGTTCGGGATGCACTTTCACCAGCTAAGGTAGTGAAGGACATCGCGAAGGTTGTGCGGGAGCTGTCTACCGCGGGTAAAACCCCTTTCGTCATCGGCGGAGATCACATGGTGACGTTGGGAGCTCTGAAGGGTTTAACGGAGAGGGTTTCTCTGATAATGTTTGACGCTCATCTCGACTACAGAGACGAGTTCCCACAGGGGGAAAAGCTTAGCCATGCTACGGTGTTGAGGAGGGCGAGGGAAGGACCCGTGAAGGAGGCTATTGTTGTGGGAGCCAGGGCAGTCTCGAAGGAGGAGATCGCCGCTCTAGAGCGAGATGGGCAAATTCGTGTGGTGTACCCGTGGAGTATGAACAGGGTGAAGGACGAGCTCAGCAGCTTGAGCGGGAGGGTCTACGTTACAATCGACATGGACGTGCTCGATCCGTCAGTAGCGCCGGGTGTTGGATGCCCAGAGCCGGGAGGTTTAACCTTCAGCGAGCTAATGGAGCTTTTAACCGAGGTTGTGGACAGCAGCGTGGTTGGTTTTGATGTGGTCGAAACAAATCCTCTGGTTGACGTCAACGACATTACGAGTTGTGCAGCGGCAAAGCTACTTATGAAAGCTCTCGTCTTGCTTCTTGCCAGCTAAGACGCTCTCACGCGCTTGACAGTGGGTGCGCGCAGCTTAATCACGATGCGCCAACCGCAGTAGGGGCATTTAACCCCTGGGAGTATCTCCATTTCTTCCTTTGAGAACTCCTTACCGCACTTGGCGCACTTGTACATTTTCTCTTCTGTACTCACGTAGTTAGTGCTGCCAATGTGAGTTATTTAAGCGTATGCTTACGAGTCACGCGAGCGGAAGCAGTTCGACAAGTGTTAGGGAGCGGGATTGGGGGCATGGGATTCGGAATAATACTCTAGCCACCTTCACGTTTTCTCCGTTTAATATCGGGGCTCGCGTACAGTAGTCGCGGTAAGAGCATGCAGCGCTGCATTCTACTTTGCTGTAAGTTAGCGAAACCCCTTCGATAGCCACTTTGCTTTCCACGGCAGCCAATACAGGCTCGTTCTCTACCTCGACTACCACCATCTCGTCGCCTATAACGGGGCAAAAGTGCGATACCCGTCGGACATTCACGACGCGGTACCTTCCCCCAGCTCTCAACGAGCCGGAACACGCACTGAAAAGTTTGCATCTAAAGCATCGAGGGTTTAGCAGAGCTCTAAATACCGTATTTTTCTTTGCTTGAGCGCTTGGAACCATAGTGACCTTGCGCATAATACATGCACTTCCATTCCTCACGAGATAAAAATCTTGCCGAAAGTTAACCGCAGAAGGTTTTTAAGTGGTTACCGCTACCTTCCTTGGACGGAGCATGCACTCTACTTCTGGACTAGGTTCAGGTCAAAAAGCTCTGAAGGGCACGACTACCGTAGGCATAGCCTTCAGGGACTTCGTCGTACTCGCTGCGGATAGGCGGGCCACCAGCGGGTACTTCATAGCCCATAAGAGAGCGGAGAAGATACACCGTTTGGACGATCACGTGGCCGCAACTATAGCCGGCTATGTAGGAGATGCGCAGTGGCTAGTTGAGCAGCTCAGGGCGGAGGCTAAACTCTACAGACATAGCGTTGGGGAACCTATGAGCGTCTCCTCCCTGGCCACCCTTGCTTCCACGCTACTTTTCCGCAGTAGACCATACGTTGTCGTTCAAATGCTGATAGGAGGGGTTGACAGCAGTGGAGCAAACCTCTACAGCGTAGACTGGCTCGGCACTGTGACCAAGGAGAAATACACAGCCACAGGCTCGGGAACGCCCTTCGCTATAAGCCTCATCGAGAGCGAGTACAGAGAAGATATGAGCGCGGATGAAGCGCTCAAACTGGCAGCGCGCGCCGTTAAAGCAGCAATGCTCAGGGATCCCGGTAGCGGCGAAGGCGTCGACGTGGCGTTAATCGACGGGAAGAATGGTGTCAAAATCATGAGAGGTGAGGAAGTTTTTCAATGAGGTGCGTGCAGGCTTATGGAGATACTAGGTGGAACAGTTTTAGATATAAGGCGAAAGATTCTAGAGCAAATACCATCGGAAGCAGAAATAACTAAAATAGAATTCGAAGGACCAAAGATAGCTATTTATACGAAGAAGCCTTCAATATTCATAAAAGATGAAGAAAAGTTAATAAAAGATGTCGTAAAGACCATAAAAAAGAGGATCGTCGTCAGAGCCGATCCTGAGGCCAGACTCCAACCCGACAAGGCCGAACAGCTAATAAAAACCGTCGTACCCCCTGAAGCTGGGATACAGAGAGTCTTCTTCAACGAGATTTTAGGAGAGGTTGAGATCGAGGCGGAGAAGCCCGGCTATGTCATCGGAAAGAGTGGTGAGACGAGAAGAGTTATTTTCGAGCTTACCGGCTGGTACCCTAGGATAATACGGGCGCCGGCCATACACTCCAGCACGATAGTTGAGGTGCGAGAGCTTTTCCGCTCGAGGAAAGAGGAACGATCTAAGCTGTTAAGGACTGTAGGTCAGAGGATATTCCGAGCAAAGCTCTTCGAGAACGATTACGTGAGGATAATCGGGTTGGGGTCTTTCCAGGAGGTTGGCCGCAGCGCCATTCTCGTGCAAACACCTGAGAGCCAAGTCTTACTCGATGCCGGCATTAAACCGACGTCCAACGGAGATGAGTATCCATTCTTTGAAGCACCCGAATTCGATATAGAAAAACTCGACGCCATAGTGATAACGCACTCGCACCTCGATCACTGCGGCGCTTTACCATACTTGTTCAAGTACGGCTATAGAGGGCCTGTTTATATGACCGAACCAACCCTTTACTTAACGAAACTGGTACAGGAAGACTATCTCAGAGTAGCGCGGAAAGAGGGCAGACCGCTACCATACAGCGAGAAAGACGTTGCCACAGCAATTCTGCACACATTCACGCTGGCGTACGGTGAGGTTACGGACATAGCACCTGACATTAAATTGACGCTATACAAGTCGGGGCATATACTCGGAGGAGCTCTTGCGCATCTGCATATCGGTGAAGGTCTGGTTAACATTGTCTACACTGGAGACTTCAAATTCGAACGCACTATAATGCTTGATCCGGCAGATTACCGCTTCCCAAGGCTTGAGGTGCTGATAATGGAAACTACGTACAGCGGTAAGGACGACGTACTTCCGAGTAGGGACGAAGCCGTGAAACAACTAGTCGATGTAGTCGCCGAGACGGTGAATAGAAACGGTGTAGTGTTAGTACCGGTGCTAGCGGTCGGTAGGGCACAAGAGGTCCTCCTCGCGCTCAGGGTGGCCATGGAGAACGGCCAGCTGCCCCAAATTCCGATATTTATCGAAGGAATGATTGACGATGTGAACGCTATCCACACAGTCTTCCCGGAATACCTGAACAGCTCAGTCAGTGAGATGATTTTCCGAAAGGTGAATCCATTCACGGCTCCCAACGTGCACGTGCTCAGGGGAGAAGAGCGCGAGGAAGTCATCGAAGCCAGACCCTGCGTGATACTTGCAACCTCAGGCATGCTCACAGGAGGACCTGTGATGGAATATCTGAAGTTGCTAGCGGAAGACGAGAGGAGCTCGCTCGTATTCGTCAGCTACCAGGTGGAGGGGACTCTAGGCAGGAAGATCCTTCAGGGTCTTAGGGATCTATCCTTCGTGGACTCAAAAGGTCGCATGGAGTTTAGGAAGCTGAAGATGTCCGTGTACAGGGTAGAGGGCTTCTCGGGACATAGCGATAGGAGACAGCTTCTCTCCTACCTGAAGCGCATCAGCCCGACCCCAAGAAAGATAATACTGAACCACGGCGAGAAGAGCAAGGTGAAAGCTTTCGGGAATTTCTTATCCAGAGCATTCCCGAACGTCGAGGTCTACGCTCCTGAGAACCTCGAATCGATACGAGCTGTTTAAGCCCGAAATACCTCTTACCCGATTGCAGAAGGGAAAGATTAAAATACCTCTTAATGGAGAGGTTAACCTGATGAGCTCGATAATTGACGAGAAGGATCTGGAGATAATAAAATTACTAGAGAATAACGCACGCATGCCACTCACTAGAATATCGGAGAAAATCGGCATGAGCGACGTAGCGATAAGAAAAAGGTTGAAGAAGCTGGAGGAAGAAGGGATCATAAAAGCGTACAGGTTGAGACTAGACCATACAAAGCTTGGCTATAGGGCACGCGCCATTATAGGCTTTAACGTAGACGCTTCAAAACTACTTGAAGTCGTTAGAGCGCTTTCTGAGAACCCCGACGTGAAATTTGTTGCCATAACCTCCGGTGATCATATGGTGATTGCTGACTACTGGGCAAAGGATAACGCCGATCTCGAGAAGTTCGTCAACGAGTTGAAGACAAAGTACAACGCGAGAGACATTATGCCCTCGCTAGTGCTAGAGATGGTTAAAGAATAAGATTTTTATATTTTTATTTTTATAATAAAGGTGGATTACGGTCCTCATGGACGGCCTTAAGTACTAACATTGTATGAGTTTGCACAACGTCAGAATGCTCCGGCATATACTTTATTAGGAAGTTCGTTAGCTCCTCCCACTCACGAGCCCAAACTTTGAGGAGAAGATCGTACTCGCCCGTTATTATATGAGCTTCCTCGACCCAAGGCAACCCTTTTCTCGAAGCGCATTCTGAAACTATCCTTTCAGCCAACGCCTCTTGGTTAGATTTATCCCCTCTAAGCCCTCCCCTTCTAACTTTCACGAGCACGAATGCAAGGTACCTGTATCCGAGCTTACCGAGGTCGAGATCGACACGATAGCCTCTTATTACACCCTCCCTTTCCAGCTTTTCCAGCCTCTCGCTAAGAGTCGTTCTAGCGGTGTTTAACCTCCTAGCAACTTCCGAGAGCGGGGCTCGAGCGTTAGACATCAACGACCGGATGAGCGCACGATCCAGATTATCCAGCATATGCGGAAAAGTGCTGAAGGGATCATATTTTTTTCTCTTTCTCAGAGCTCGTACGTCTGGTGGGGCCGCCGGGACTTGAACCCGGGTCCCTCCGCAGCCTAAGCGGCTTACGCGGGCCCGAGCCGCGCATCCTACCAAGCTGGACTACGGCCCCGTAACTGGCTTTAGAATGCCGACTTATGAACTTTCTTTTGTGCGCTAGCGTGCGCCAGTGCTAGAGATACTTAAGAAGTCCCGTTCGCACTGTTATCGAGTCATGGAAAAAGACGTAGACGAGATCGAAGCCAGGATCGCTAGAATAAAAAGCGAGAGAAGGATTAAAGATAGCAGGATTTTTGAGGTAGTGGAGGAGGTATTTGACTATCAAACTCTAATGGCGTTGTACAAGCTTCTCAACGCTGGCGTTGTGAAGCTCGTTCACGGTGTTGTCGCCGCTGGCAAGGAAGCTAGAATATACTGGGCTGAGGCACCGGACGGAAGCGACATCGCGCTGAAGATCTACTTGGTTCAGACCGCCGAGTTCAGGAGAGGAAGGCTGGTGTACATCGAAGGGGATCCCAGGTTCAAAAGGGTGCGTGGTGACATAAGGAAGCTTGTGGAGTTATGGTGCTCAAAGGAGTTCAGGAACCTTCTCCGTGCGCACGAGGCGGGTGTCAGGGTTCCGCGACCTATCGCTAGAAGAGGCAATGTTCTCGCGATGGAGTTCGTAAGTGACCCGGCACAGAGGGGTAGACCTGCGCCTTTGCTCAGGGAGGTAAGTCTCGATAACCCCGAGGCCGCCTTCGAAACATTAAAGAGGTACATCGCGTTGCTCTACACGAAAGCTAGGCTCGTCCACGCTGACCTTTCTGAGTACAATATCATGGTGAGAGGCGAGGAGCTCGTGCTTATAGATTTCGGGTCGGCAGTAGACGCCAATCATCCTATGGCGGTCAACTTTCTGTACAGGGACGTGAGGAACGTGTTCGCTTTCTTCTCGAGGATAGGACTCGATGTGGGGGATCCCCATGCATTCGTCTCTTCCTTGCTGCAAAGCTGACCTCCTCTCCTCCCTAAAGGGTTAAGCTTTCAGTTGTAAAGGAGCTCTACCCGCTTGATTCGCCCCATACCTTCCTCAGTTCCTCAAGGAACCCTCTTTCCTCAAGTATTTGCAACTCTCCACCGCTATACCTGTAAATTATGTCACCCTTTTCGTCTCGCTGAAACTCCCAGGGTGCAACGAGCACAACATCGCCAACTTTCATCCACATACGCTTCTTCAACCTTCCGGGGATTCTGCACAACCTAACCTTACCGTCGGCGCATAAAACTCGCGCTCTATCGTAGCCTAGGAACTGCTGTATGACTCCAAGCATTGTCTCTTTGTTATCCGGTAGGGGAATTTCCTTCCTCTCTTCTTCTCTTACTTTTTTTGGCACGCGCACGGCTCACGCCGCTTGAATATTTGCTTTGTGGTGATAGCTCCCAACGCGGGATGGGGAGCACATAGTACCTGCCTTCGACGACTGCCAGAAGGGCGTGGTCCCCTTCCCGTAGATGCGAAGGTATGCGCTCGGCGTTAAGAGATAAGCTTCTCTTTTCCCCGCTGATAGTTACAACTTCTAGGTCGCCGCGTCTCAGTGAAGCTACAACTACCGGTTCAGCTTCCTCTCTTCTGAGCACAACTCTGCTCCCCTCTATAAGCTCCTTACCCCTCTCTAGCTTCACTTCTTCCAACCTACTGAGATCGAAAGCCCACACTCCTTCTCCACTCAAACGTGTTACATAGTAGAACCTTTTCCTAAACTCGATAACGTCCCCCACCCTAAATTCGGGGAGTAGCAAACGGAGCGTAACCTTGGCGGCTCGTCTTCCACTGGTGTCAACTCCAGAACTTTTCCTCGTTTCGAGAACTGTGACAGGCAGCTCCCTTTTTAGAGCATCTGCAGCAAGTCTCGCGCTAGGGAACGAGGAGAACACGAAGTCCAAGGTATGCGGTTTCTCTATAACCTCTAGCAAGTCTAGGCTACCGCGCCACCTGATGCTAAGAGCCTGTTCGACCACCCTTTTCGCAGCAGCGGCTTCAGCTGCTGTCAAGTCTCTGTTTTTCGCTCTCACTTGGATGCGGGCAACCTCCCGTTTCGATTTAGAAAGTTTGCAGTCATTGCAAAAGCTCCAATGCACGTGCAGCTTTACGGAGTATTCTTCCCTGTATGTTTGCGCGCTCTCTATTGCAGAACCTGTCACTTGCACACGCGCTCTCTCTCCATCGATCTCCACTATGGTGATATCTTCAATGCGGTTGCGCGTCTCGATCGCCTGTGCGACAACTTCCTCTACAGCCTCACGTAAGGGTTCTCTGCTTTTTGGCTTCAACCACCGCCCGCCCAGCTTGTAAGCACCACACACACGACATAGAGTTACGTCTAAGCTTTCCGGAAGCTTTACAAGTGGGTGAAGCTTCCTGTAGCAATCCTCGCATAGACCACCATACAGTACTTTAGTCTCCCTGCCGCAGAGAGGGCACACTCTAGACAGTATAGTTTTGTGGCCGTGAGACATGCAACATCAGGAACTGATGCGGCTTTATATACTCTTCCAGTTACGCGCAGCGTGGTGTGTTTACTTTAGCGCGCGCACCCACATCTCGCCCCTCATCGCTTGAAGGGCTCCAGGCGCCCCCTTTGCGGGGGTTGGATCCGCGCCTTGCGGCGCCTCATCGCCTCTTCAGCCCCGCGGGCTGGGCCCCCCAAGGGGCTCGGGCTGAGCGCCCTCGCCCGCTGGGGGAACGGGTTAATTAACGCTAGTACTCCAGTGCTTTCGGGTGCTTTGAAAGCCACTTTCTCAGCGAAGCCAGCGCGCGCTCTGCAAGCGTTGCTTTGTTGCCGCGCTTCCTCAGCTTTTCGAAGTACGCGACCGCCAAGTTGAACGTTGCCGCTTTATCGCGGTCCCATGCTACGCCGCATCGGTGGCATTCGTATACCCTTGCGCACCTCGTTCGTCTAACCTCTGTCCCCCACGAACCGCAGTGGGGGCACTGCTTCCCTGAAGCTCGCAGTTCGATGAGCGCCGTTCCCTCGTAGCGCGCGAGGTTCTCGAGCGTTCGCCTCGCCCGGAGCAGCGTGCCCTGCAAAACCGTACCTCGTAGGGATTCGCTGTTGATGGGATCGATGATGATCACTACAGCGGCGCCCCGGCGGCGATCCTCCCCGACGAGCTTCCTCACGAGCGCGGTGAAGCGTTGAACGAAAGTGTTGTTTAACCGCCTCTCCTTCCTGCGCGCAAGCGCGGTGAGCTCGCGGGCGCGCTCAGGAGTAAGCGCCTTCACCAGTTCCTCGGGCAGGAGCTGGCTGAGCTGAGTGCGCTTCTCCCCGCTCGGCGCGCTTGCGAAGCTCTGAAGCGCGGCTGTCAGCTGGCGCCTGTAGCTGTGGTTCCCTGGTCTCAGCCTCTCGAAGTGCGTCAACTTGCAACCGCCGTCGAAGTCGAAGGCGGCGACAGCGAATCCGTGTCTTGAGTTCTCGTCCACCGCTATTATCCTCAGAGGCGCGCTTAGGTGGGGGAGCGGCGGCGCGCGCTTCGCGATGATACGTAGCTTTCCGCTGTGTGTCACTTGCAGCACAAAGTCCGGTCTAGTCTCTAGCTCGTTTTCCTCGATCAGAGCCCGAACCAGCGAGGACCTCAGAGGGATCTTAATATTGTAACTTGGGATCCGCAGTTCGCCGCGTTTGAAGTCGATAACACATGACGCGTTCTTATTTCCTCGCGTGTGCATAAACACCGCTAAGCCGAGCCGCCTCGAAATCGCTGCCACCGTGCAACCAGTTAAGGATAAGCCTCAGAAATGGGAGGTTGTCTTCAAGCTACCTTTCGAGTACAACGCTGCAATCGCGTACATCGCGTGCGGCATCAGCAGGCTGAAACGCAGCATCGAGAACCGGATCACAGCGATCGCGGGAGACTTCAATACGCGCTTCGAAAAGATCGAAGCCGCGATCGAAGACTTGGACAAGCAGCTCACACGGCTCGAAGAAAAACACAAGCGAATCCTGAAAGAAGAAGAGGATTACGAAGAAGAAGACGATTGGTAAAACTATTCTTTTTTTTCTCTTTCTTTCCTTCTAGCGCGCGTTACTTTAGGAGGAGCTGCACGTGCAGCACACCGCCAAGATTCACGGCTGCTAAGCGCACAGCCGTTATGCGTCTGGCGAGCTCCTCTACAACGGCATTGCCGAAAGCGTTAACCACTGTGGCTTCGTCTACATACTCCCACAAGGAGGACACAGGGATCAAGTTTCCGCCGTAAAACTCTCGGCTTATGCGTATACTTAGACCGTTGAAGAAGATTTCCTTGTCAAGTAGCTCGGCATCGCAGAGAGCAACTACCGTGTCCTTTCCATGCTTGTGAACTTTTACGTAGCAGTGTGCACAAGCATTACCCTGTTCCTTCTGCATATCGCGCTACACCTCTTCGTCGTCCAGGTGTAGACATGTCGCTTACCTTCATGAAAATTGTGAAACAAGGGGTAAAAAAGCCTACGGAGCGTGCCTCCTTCCAGCGATTGAATACATGATAGTCTTGTAGGTTACGCTCAACAAATGTGCGCGTTAAGGCATGTCGATGCGCACCATCAGAAGCAAAAATCAAGGAGCAATGCCTTGCTATCAGGCGAGACGTTTTCCAACCTTCACCGAGATTCCTTTTCCAGGTACTATTTCGAACTCGTACATTGCCGGCTCGGCTGGACTCCACCTCATTTTTCTGATCCAAATTGTCCGCGTGTACCTTCCTCCAACGCTTCTAAGGCCGAGGACCAGAACACCCGTGGCAAGGAACTCCTCGACACCGAAACGGCTAAGCTGCGATGTGCCAGTTGGAATCTCTGAAGTAACTAAAGTTGTAGTCCTAATCTTCCGCTCGATGTTGATCAGCAAACTTCTCACATACTCCCTCATTTTAACGAGGCTCTCCTCCCCTACCACTAGCGGGGCTATAGGGTCGATTACAAGGCGCGAAGCACCTATCCTCTCGACCTCCTCTCTCAAGCTCTCAACTATCGAGTCGACGATCGTTTCCACCGGCTTGCTTCTAACTCTCTCGACGAAATCTGGGAGTAAAGTAACTATGCTGAGCATCCCATTCTTTATAAGCGGTTGCAGATCCCAGCCAAACGCTTTAGCCCCTTCGACGAAGCTTTCGTAATCCTCATCTACTAGAAGGTAAGCGCCGGTCTCCCCTTTTACGGCTCCGTGGAGGAGGTAATTGAGAGCGAATATTGTTTTGCCGGTTCCAGTTTCGCCGGCTACAAGGTAGGTTCTCCCCTTTATGAACCCACCTCCTATAAGAGTGTCCAGACCTTCGATCCCAGTTTCGACCAACTCCATAGCGTGCTCAGGATATGAGACTGTGAAAAAGTTTTCCCGCGGCGCGTGACTGCAGCAAAACTAAACTTGTTCCTCGATTTCCTCCTCAGGAGTCTTCAGGCTTACCGCGTTCGCAACGTAGCGCTCCTGTAATTTAAGGACGTTGACTGCAAGCTCCCTAATGAAATCGTCTGAGGGGGCAGCTTTTTCAGCTTTAAACTTAATGCATAAAGCATGCTTCATGGCTTCCTTTTCGAGCCGCGTCCTTACATTACCTTCTGCTATTCCTTGGGCTATCTTAAACGCTATGTAAAACTTTTTGAAGCTGGCGATCTTGTGGTTCAATCCTGGGAAGAGCTTGCTGAGTCGATCCAAAAGCAGGACCAGCTCGTCTTCAGGTTTGAAGCCGAGTAGCACAGCTGTGGCCTCCAATCGAGCGATTCGGAATACAACGTTCTCGTCAACAAAGCCTAGCTCTTCCATGATAGCGCTTGCGTCTTCTCCGGCCTTAATCCTCTCTGCGGCTTGCTCGGCTTTTAGCTCTACTCCGAGAATTCTCTCGTAGAAATCTTTGTACTCGTTCACGTCTAACCCGAGACCGTACTTAGCTACCACATATACCGTGCACATTTCCTTATCGAAAAGATTGATTTTGGCCCATCCTCTAATTGGTTCAATTTTAAATGATCTGTAGAGTCTCTCCAGCTCCTTAACGGCTTCTTCTCGGTTTTTTACATCACCTTTCAGAGCCTTAGAAACCAAGTCTATGCATGCTTCTATTCTCCTAGCGTGTACCCGTCTCACTCGCTGTACCCCCTGTTTCCACAATGATCCTGCAAGGTAGCGGGAGCTTCGAGGCAGCTCTGCGCAACGCCTCCTTAGCATGCTCGAGGTTGCTGCTTTTCACTTTAACCGTCATCAAAACTTGGCCTGTTTCTACTCTAGCGGCCCTGCCAATCGGAGTCCCAAAGGAAAGACGCATGCCATCTTGCAGACGATCGGCACCTGCCATCGCCATCATCTTGTTCTCTCTTAGGATGTGGTGGGGGAAGACGCTTATTCGCAAGAAGTAGTTCTGCTCGCCTAGCTTCGATGAGAGATATTTATTTGCCATTTGCCTTGCGGCTTCGAGAGCGTTCTGGCGAACTTGACCGGATCGCATGACCACTAGCTTCAACGTGCAATCGAACTGGCCTTTAGGATTGCCTAGGTCAAATTTCGGTATGGTAACCGGGGGTATGCTCTTTATGTATTCTAGCCTAGTGTAGGGTGGCGTGTCAAACCTCCTATAGCAGCGCGCAGGGCGCAGGGGCATCGCTAACCACATTGCTTGGAGACTAAGCTATTATAAATGCTTCGCACGCGCCTAGCGCGCGGAGCGCAACAGCTTTGGTAATGCGCTTTCAGCCTCCAGCCCGGTAGCTGATTCTTTCATAGGCTCTCCGGATAACGCCTAGCAGCATCCGAACATCGACGTCTGATAGTGGCGAACCACCTATCACGCGCCTTAACATAAGGCATGCTCGCTCTGCACGTTCCTCGCTCTCTCCTAGGGTGAGGATGAGGTTCTTGAAGTAGCTCAGCAGCAGCTCTACTTCTTCTCTAGTCGGAAGCCGCGCTGATGGTTTAGAGCGTGAGCACGCTTTGTATACCTCGTAGAAAAGTATCGCCGCCGCGTGTGATACGTTCAAGATAGGGTACTCCGGGTTCGCTGGTATGGTCACAATAATATCGCAGAGCGTTAGCTCCTCATTTGTAAGACCGATATCCTCCCTTCCTAGGACTAGCAAAACTTCTCCGTCCTGCTGAGCGATCCTCTCCGAGAGATCATCAGGGGTGATCCATCGCCGTACATGGCTAAGTGCTTTCGTAGTGACACCCGTCGTTCCAACGACGAGGTCGAAGCTGCTTCTTAACTCGCTCAGGCTGTCGACGTAGTTGGCGTTAGCTACAACATCCTGCGCGTGTGCAGCGAACTTGTAAGCTTCGCTGGCCACGCTGCACCTTGGCTTTACCAGTATAAGTTTCGATAAACCGAAATTCTTCATGCACCTAGCGACGTAGCCAACGTTTATCTCGTAGAGCGGCTCTACAAACGCGACGGAAATCTTGCTTAGTCGTGTATGCACGAAAAATCCAAGCTAAGCGGCTCTCTATAGGGTTAGCGGTAAGAGCACGCGCACGAGACATGTAGGTTGGAAATCGTGAAAAGGGCTCAGCCGAGACTGGTCAGGTCACCGCTCGCCCCGTCTCTTCCTCATCATTCGAGCGGGATCGGGAGGTACACCATTTAAGCCTTTCACTTTTTGCTAGGTAACGGGGTGGGTAGCGCCCGTCTCAGGTTGCCGAGGTAGAGCCCTCTTCAACGCTAGGGTGCGACTATCCATCGAGCTTAAAAGATCGGGCAGTTGCGGACATTTGGGTGGTGTGTATTGAACGTAGAGCAATACGTAAGGTCACCCATTCTTGTCGTACTGGGGCATGTAGATGTGGGTAAAACAACGCTGCTGGATAAGATAAGGGGTACAGCTGTCGCCAAAAGGGAACCAGGCACGATGACTCAGCACATCGGTGCGTCATTCCTGCCGTGGAGAGCTTTGGAGGAAATGTGTGCGCCTCTCTCGAAATCTATCGGGGCCGCGGTGAAGATCCCAGGTTTCTTGGTGATAGACACTCCCGGCCACGAGGCGTTCTCAAACCTTAGGAGCCGTGGAGGTAGCATAGCCGACTTAGCGATACTGGTTGTAGATATAAACAGAGGATTCGAGAGGCAAACCTACGAAGCGATTGAGTTGCTCAAAACCAGGAAAACCCCCTTTGTAGTTGCAGCCAACAAGATAGACAGGATACCAGGGTGGGAACCAAAGCCCGGCGCCCCTTTCGTGCGCTCGCTCGCAGAGCAAAGCTGGGATGTTCAAGTAAAGCTAGAGGAGCTCTTAACCTCGATCATCGTGGAGTTGGGCAAAGAAGGGTTCACAGCTGACAGGTACGACAGGATCAGGGACTTCACTAAGACCATTGCTATAGTACCCATAAGCGCGGTTACTGGCGAGGGACTTCCAGACCTAATGCTCGTTCTAGCCGGGTTGTCTCAAAGGTATTTGGCTAAAAGGCTTGTAGCCACTGTAGGACCCGCCAAAGGAGTTGTGTTAGAAGTTAGGGAGACGCCAGGGCTTGGTTCTACAATAGTCGCCATAATATACGATGGAGTTTTGAAGAAAAGCGACACGATAGTGGTAGGTGGGCTCGATAAACCTGTTGTAACGAAAGTGAAAGCGTTGTTGATGCCTAAACCCCTAGATGAAATGCGATCGCCTGAGGACCGCTTTCTCGCGGTAGACGAAGTCAGAGCTGCGGCTGGAGTGCTGATCGCCGCTCAGGGTCTCGAAGAGGTCGTGGCGGGGGCACCATTAGCGGCTGTTTCGAGTCTCGAGAAGATCGAAGAGGTTATAAGAGAGGTTCAAG
>Ga0209183_1000440_pt1 | contig 17121 bp, 16 predicted proteins | sample LHCtaG_2_FD_184120 | JGI IMG/M metagenome (GOLD analysis project Ga0209183, IMG submission 184120) | Hot spring microbial communities from Little Hot Creek, USA to study Microbial Dark Matter (Phase II) - LHC4sed_replicate (SPAdes)... | ecosystem: Environmental > Aquatic > Thermal springs > Hot... | reverse complement strand
CACGACTACTGTGGGAGGAATTCCAGAAGTCGTTCAAGACGGCAAAAACGGCCTTCTAGTTAACCCATCGGATTTTAAAACTTTAGCTTATAAAATCTTGTATTTACTTGAAAATCCGGGTTTTGCAATTGAAATAGGGCTTTTGGCAAGACAAACTATGGAGAAAAAGTTTAACTGGAAAGATATCGTGAAACAAGTGTTTGAAGTTTATTATGACGTATTAGCTAAAAATCCTCTTCCTAAGTCTTCTATAACAAAGGACAACTTTTTGGAGGACTTTGATTAGTTCAGGCTGCGAAAAAACAACTTTTGTTAATGAAGCATGTTTGTATATTTTATGTTGTATTTTCACGGGTAGATCAATAGTCGGAAGGATGAATTTGCGATAATATTTCGCATCAAGTCCTATTACTCTGATACTTTGTCTATCGATCAAGGTTTTTTGAGCTATGTAATTTAGATGGCTGATTTCCCTCCAATTAATTCCAATGATTTCAGTTGCAATTATATCTAAGGCTAATGCACATTCGCTAGCTAAAATTAAGTTCATTTGAACACATGAGCCTCTGGTTGGTCCACTACCTTCCATAGCTGTTAAAGAGTCCATGACTGTTATTGGTTTAGTCAGTTTATATAAGATGAATAGAACTTCATTGATATGGGGATGTAAAAAGATCCTTTTACTGTCTGGGATTAGCCCAAAAAGGTTTTTTATGGCTCCGCTGTAGGTTGTGAACTCATGCATTTTCATAACTGGCACGTTGACAATTGAGTTAACTTCAAACAAGGTTTTGGGCAGAAAAAGCTTTTTCACTCTAAACCCTTCGATGTTCACTTGGACAAGCCTATCCCTTGAAAGGTTTAGCGTCCTACCTCCTGCCTTTTCAGCCGCCTCTTTTATTCCGGTTTTTTCAAAGGCTAAATCGCATGAATAGTTGTAGCCGTCAGATTCTCCGACTATGACTTCCTCAGCTGAATTTCTAAACAATTGCACGAGGTGGTATATGACTTTGGGGCTTGTTACAGCACCTGGAACGTATTTTAGCATGCACATGTTTGGTTTCACAAAAACTTTGCCCTTAGCTTTGAAACCTATTTTTTTAAGGACCTCCTCTAGTTTTTCTGCCAGATCTGTGCCTTCAACTTTAGATATTACAACTTTTTTGGTTAATGTGCCCATTTATGTGCACTTCTCAACAAGCATGCATCCGGGGTCAGAAGCCAGCATATCGTGAGTGTATGCGTAAGCCCTTGCCCTACATCCCCCACAGACATACTTGAATTGACATACCCCGCATGATCCTTTAAGGTTCTCCCTGTTTCTCAAAGCCTCAAATATTTCAGAGTTCAGCCACAAATCTGCAAACGTGTCCGTTTTTAAGTCACCGACTTTTATTGGGAGGAAGACACATGGGTGGACTTCACCTTCTGGAGAAATTGAGCAGTAAAGCCGTCCAGCTCCACATCCACCAATAAAATCAGCCAACGCCACGGTCTTCTTGCTTACTTTGCTTGTCTGCATATGCGCCATGGGAAGGAAAAATTCGCTGGAAGTGTCTTTTTGATATGACAAGGCAACTCTTGCTAGCTGAGGTGTTGTGGTTAGGATGGTAACTTTTGAACCTGACAACAACTTATCCATCAGGAAGAGCATAACTTCTTCTCTTTCATCAGGTGAAAGGTCTTGTGAAATAATTTCACTTCCTCTCCCTACGGGGACAAAATTGAACAATGCAAATCTTGCGGCTCCAACTTTTTCAGCTAACTCCAGAACCTTCGGCAAATCTTTAAAGTTTCTCTTAGTAGCAGTCACAGCCACCGAAGTGCATAAACCCTCCTCAACACAATTTTTTAGTCCAGTTATGGCCAAGTCGAAGGCTCCGGGAACCCCCCTAAAATCATCGTGAAATTTTGCGTTGCTTCCATCAATGCTAACCTCAACGTAATGGACACCTATTTCCTTCAACTTCTTTACGTTTTGCTTATTTAACAAAGTTCCATTAGTGGCCAATGAGACATAGAGACCTGAATCCACAGCATGCTCAGCAACTTCGAAGAAATCTTTGCGCATCAACGGTTCCCCTCCGGAAAAAGCTAAAGAAACCACGCCGAAATCTGCAAGCTGGTCCACAACCTTCAAGGCTTCTTTTGTCCCCAACTCCCTCCTTGTCAACACACCAGCGTTGGAATAACAGTGCCTACAGTTAAGATTACATCGATACGTAAAATCCCAAACAACGAGAAACGGCGCGTAAACAGTTAAAGGTTTTCTAATTCCTAAATGAATGAACGCATTGACTACACTTTTTATCCCCCTCCTTGCATAAGGATCTGCCAAAACTTTTTCCACTTTTTCCCTTTCGATACTCAAGCTTTTTCTAAGAAACTCTGTCCAGAAAATTATCATATTTGAGGAAAAGCCGCATTTTCCACATTCCATAACGCTTCTTCCAACATACTTGTCGAGAGCTGAATCCAACACTTGCCTACCGCAAATATCACATTTTTTAAGAGACAACATGAGCATTTTCCTTATCAATGGAAAAGTTATAATCCCATTCCAGAAACAGCTATGCTCTAGCAGGCTCAATTTTAACCCTTTTCTGTCATTGACTAAATGGTTTGATGAGCGTTGTTAAAATGTTTTTGCATAAACATTTTTGAGAGAAAATGTTCAGCCCTTTTTAGATCATCATAACTATTGATGTTTATAACTGCCTCAATATCCTCTAGGATTATGTGTTCTTGGTCCATCTCATTTTCAAGAATTTTTGATCCATCTAAAACGTTAATACCGGATACTACGTAATCTAAGCCTTTATATTTACATAATGATGGTGATGATAGTCCCAGTTCCCTAAATTTTTCGAGCGGGATTATGACGGCTAAAGCTGGCTTTCTGCAACGCTCATAAATTGACAGAATCTTATCCAAAAATTTTCCTGTTAAGGCGGGAAGGTCTGATGAAATGGTTAAGACTGGACGGTATAACTTGCACATCACAATGGCTTGCTTTAAATCCTCATGATAACCTCTTCCATCAGTTCGAATAATCTTCCAACCTTCCCGGAGACATTTTTCCTCTGTTTTAGGCGTATATGGACTCGTTGCAATATAGAAATCGGAAATTTTACTCGAAGACTTGACGGCTTCAACGACCCACGTTAGTAAAGGTTTTCCTAAGAAAGGGGCTAACGGCTTTTCTATGTTAGGATCAAAACGTTTACCTTTCCCGCCAGCCATTATTAAAGCTGAAAACTTCATGCAACCCCACCAGCAACCATAAGTAAACATATAGCTCTAACTATCTCATTGGTTGCGCCTATAACGTCACCAGATACGCCACCAAAAACCTTGTTTGAGACCTTTTCTAACAAAAAACTTGCAAGAAAACTGACTAACAAAAACATTACGCTTGAAAAACCGAAAAGTGGGAAAATTATAAGAAGGGCAACGACATAAGCCGCGATAATTGGTTTAACTCCCCTATTATACTTCATAAACAACGCGCCTAAACCACTACGAGCCGGTTTTCCGATACATGCCAAAACAACCATTGAAAGCTTAGCTGAAACCTCTGCACAAATAAGAGCCTTAAACATCAAAACGGCATTTATTAAAAATATTCCAATAAAAGCCAGAAACTCTATAAAGAGGGCTAAAAAAGCTCCTTTATATGTTACGATCCATGCGTGAGCTACGCGTCTTCTTTCTTCTAGATTTTTTAAGCCAAGCGCATTTCCTAAGTCAACGAGTCCATCAAAGTGTTGCAGCCCTGTTAAGACGAGTATGAAGGAAATGGTTGCGCATGCGGAGAAAATGCGTATAAACGTGTTTTCCAAAGTTCCCATGAGAAATCGTATTATGGGAGTGAGGAGCTGGAGTATGGATGTGCATAGTTGAAAATATATTGCTGCGAGTAGACCAATAAATCCTCCAATGAGGGGGAAGAGGAACATGTATCTTGCAGATGTTTCAACAAAGCTTTCGTCTTTTGCTAATGGAATTATCGTGAGGAACGCCACCAAATCTTTAAAAACCTTTAGCATCCTCATAACACATCATTAAGCTTACCGAAATAAAAATATGTATCTTACTCTAGAAAGGCTTGCAATTAAGGATGGTCGATATGGCTGGCTTGAAAACTGTTAGGGGAATCTTAAAACTTTTAAGGCTTCCTTATTGGCTTATGACTGGAGGATTGTCGCTGCTAACTTTTTTGGCTTTAAAGCCTACAACAAACTTCGAAACGTTGCTTTTAGTTTTCTTTTCAATGGCTTTTATAAGTTCAGCCGGTTTTTCAATAAACGACTTCTTTGATAAGGATGGAGACGCTTTAGTTAAACCTAACAGGCCTATCCCTGCTGGAGAAATATCTCCTAAAACAGCCGTGTACGTTTCTGTCATACTCTTTCTTTTAGGGTTTATTCAAGCGTTTCTCATCAACCGTTTATGTTTCTTGATAATTTTTATAGACTCAATCTTGTTGGTCGTTTACTCTGCGTTTATAAAACGTAGATCGGGTTTTGTAGCAAACGTTTTGGTTGGAGGCTTGGTTGGAACAGCTTTTTTGTACGGTGAGGCTGCGGCCGCCGGGATGATAACTAAGGCTTCCCTATCTCTGTACCCGGTCTCTCTAGGAAGCATAGGTGGAAACATTTTAAGAGACATATTAAGCCTAGAAGGTGATTGTAGAGTAGGATACCCCACCCTCCCTCGGAAACTTGGCGTTGAGAAGTCGGCTAAAATAGCAGCTATACTCTTTGTCGCTTGTGCAGTTCTTGCACCACTACCTTACTTTTTAAATGTCTTCAGCGAAAAGTACCTGATCTTCATGCTTGTCTGGTGTTTAACAATTATTTACGGATCTATCCGCCTTTTGAAGACTCACCTCTCAAGAGAGGATGTGCGTAAAAGCGAGCGGATGCTGACTATGTCCATGATCCTTTTACCACTAGCTCTTATAGTTGAGGTAATTCTATGAAAACTGAAAGCATATGCCCGAAATGTCTCAAAAAGGTTAAAGTAGAAATCACTCAGGAGAAAGACAAAATTCTAATGCATAAAAAATGCAGAGAACACGGCTCATTCACCACTCTTCACTGGCAAAGTGCCAAAATTTTTAGTCACGTCGAAAAGTTCGATTTTTTTGAGCATTATTTGAGAAATGATGACCCGAAAAATGATTACAACTGCCCTTTCTCCTGTGGGCTCTGTAAAAACCACATTTCAAGAACAGTGATTGGTGTTATTGACTTAACAAAGAGGTGCGACTTGAATTGCCCTATATGCTTTGCAAGCTTCCCAGAATGTATGGTTGAATATGAACCGAGCAGAGATGAGATTTTCAAGATGTTAGATTTTTTGAGCAACCTTAACCCTAAACCCCCTGCTGTGCTCTTCTCTGGAGGGGAGCCCCTCTTAAGAGAGGATTTGGCTGACATTATACGTTACGCTCATAAACTGGGTTTTTTGACAATTCTTGCCACAAACGGAATTAGAATGGCTAAAGAGCCAAGTTTGGCGGCTAAGCTGAAGAAAAGCGGGTTAAATATTGTTTACTTGCAGTTTGACAGCCTTAAAGATGAAGTTTACGAGAAATTAAGGGGCAAAGGCCTTCTAAAGGAGAAGTTGACGATTGTCGATTTGTGCCGCAAACACGATATTGAGGTTATTCTTGTCCCAACGTTGATCAACGGTATCAACAACGGTGAAGTTGGGGACATCATAAAATTTGCCGCTGAAAACTCCTACATAATAAGAGGGGTTGTCTTCCAACCTATTGCCTTCACAGGAAAGGCATCGAACGGACAACTAATCGACGAGTGGGTTGACTACAGTTTCGCCGAAGAAGTTGAAAGACAAACTTCCGGAGAAATAAAGGCTGAAGATCTTTTCCCAGTTTCAATAATGGTTCCCCCCATAATCGTTATGGGAAGGTTTATGAAAAAACCGTGGCCTCCTTTTTCATGCAGTCCCCATTGTGGAATTGTAAATTGGATATATGTTTCAAAGGACGGCCGTCTAATACCCCTAAACAATTTTCTGAACTTTGAAAAGTTCTTCAACACGTTGATAAAATTGTCCAAGTCAATAGACTCGAAGGGGAAAACCCAAATATTGGCAACCCTGTTCACTGCGGCGTTAAAGTCCCTCAACTGGGTCGTTGTCCAAAAGGAGGTCGGCATATTCAACTTTTTCAAAACAGTTTTAAGAGTCCACATGTCTCCGACATACAAGTCGCTTGGCAAAATCAGGCGGAGAATTTTCCTTTTGGGATGCATGGCTTTCATGGACAGATACAATTTCGACGTAAACCGCGTTAAAAGGTGCGTAATCCATTACATAACGCCGGACTTAAAAATAATCCCCTTCTGCGCATACAATAATATCTATAGAACTCAAGTTGAAGCGAAATACTCCACAAAAGCCCTGGAAAGGGAAATTAAGCCTCTACAACAGTCAAGCTGAGCACTAGACTCTGAGAGTATTCAAAATTACCAGTTTTCTCATTGTAGATCCAAAGCTCGAAAATTATTTTGAACTTTCCAGTTTTGCTGAACGTTATTGACAACAATTCTTCCCATTTTTCTCCCTCATTCAACCTTGCAAGGTATGTTTGGTTGCTCTCCATTTGAATGGGGATTGACTGAATTGGCTTATCTGTGATTTTCACCAAAACCTTACAAGTTATGCTTTTGCCCATATGGTTTTCAATAGTAATCCACAATTTGCACGTGTTGTTTTCTCCGATAACGAGGATTTCCGGGTAGTTTACGGCTGTTTTATGTTCGTCAAGTATGTAGAAGGAGATATATTCGTTTGGCCTCATAAAAGCGATATAACTGTAAACTAGGAGGGCGAAGGCTATGGCCAGAGCTATCGTTATCGAGAACGCGTAACCGTCCTTTCCATAAAACCTCTTAACTCTTTCAAAAAAAGTTCTAAAGGCTTTTCCGTTCAATCTTTTATTCCTCTAAGTAGAACTCTGAAAATTTCCAGCCCAGCTTTTATCTTTTTAAGTTTGGATTTGCCATAAACCCGCGGCTTGTAGGTGGTTGAAACCTCTATTATTTTGAAGCCCCTTTTTGCGAATTTAACCAGCATCTCCGTCGCGAAAGCCATATCCCTCTCGGTCAGCTTGACCTCTTCAAGGGCTGAGCGCTTGATGGCTCTGAAACCAGATTGGCTATCCATAAGCCTCTGCCTATACAGTAGATTGAAGGCGAATGTTATAATTTTATTTCCGATGTAATTTGTTATGTCCATGGAGTTTTTGTATAACCCGTTCATCCTTGCACCGAGGCACATTTCCGCGTCTTCCTTAACCAAAGAATCTACAAGAAGGTTTATGTCTTTAAGTTCATAGGTTCCATCTCCGTCAACCATTACAACCACGTCACCTTTCGTGTGTTTTATGCCCGTGTTAAGGGCGGTACCATAACCTCTCTTCGGCTCGATAACCAATTTGCAACACTTCGATTTCTTCACAATTTCTTGAGTTCCATCGGTAGAGTTTCCGTCAACAACTATTATTTCAAAAGGATATTTTACTTCCCTCTTTATCGTCTCTATAGTATGTTTAATAGTGCCTGCTTCGTTTAATGTTGGAATTACAACGGACACCATGTTTATTTTCTTCATAGGCTGATGCTCACGGAAGCGATTAAAGTTTCCCCGCAACCGCTAAATAAATTCTTCGTAGATTTCAATGAGCCTTTTCACATTCGTTTCCCAACTATATTTCTGAGCGACTATTCTCCTAATTTCTCCACCCAGAGCTGATAGATTTCTGCGAGAAAAAGCTACTATTGCACTTGCAAGGGCTGTAGCGTCGTTTGGCGGCACAATCTCTCCACAACCTCCCTCAATTATTTCGGGCACTCCTCCAACGTTGGTTGCTATTACCGGGAGACCGCAAGCCATGGCTTCAAGCAGAACTAGAGGCATTCCCTCTCCAGATTTTGAAGGTAAGACAAACACGTCTGAGGCGTTGTAGTAGACTGGAAGTTGGATGTCTGGGACTAAGCCTAATAACCTAAAGTTTCCTTCAAGATTGAACTCCTTTACCTTTAAACTAATTTTCTCAAAATCAGGGCCTACTCCCGCGACCAAAAAAAGCAGTTTCGGATTTTCCTTCACTGCGAGTTTGGCGCTTTCCAAAAGGAGGTCTATTCCATTCTTATACACAAGCCTTCTAACCGTTAAAACCAAAAAGGAGTCTTCGGAAAAGCCTAACAACCTTTTTGCATCCTCTTTAATTATGAATCGGTTAAAACGGTCTACGTCAACCCCATTGTAGAGGATTACGGCCTTCTGAGGATCTGCGCCCAGGCTTAAAACGTAGTTTAGCGTAGCTTTGCTAACGGTGATTATTTTATCTGAACTTTTTAAGACTCTTCTGCCAATTAACAAGTCATTTAGTCTTTCTGCAAAATCCAACATGCCCCCGTATCTTATGAACGTGTTGTGTTGAGTCACCACCACCGGTTTTGAGTGTCTCTTTGCCACTTTCACGGCTAGATAGGACGATAGGTAAGGGTGTCCGTGCACATGTACTATGTCACTGTCCTTGATGTGTTTCATAAAAATCCCGTAGCCGCTGGGCTTAGGAATGACATAAGGAATTCCCTGTCCAAATCCTACTTTTAGGGTCGGATAGCAATGAACCTCTATGCCATCATAAATGTAGCTTCTGCGTTTAACCATGTCGCTGGTTAAAACCGTTACCTTAAGGCCGTTTTGAAGCAGACGTTTGCTCTGCTCATACGCTACCCTCTCTATTCCACCCACATGGGGCGGAAAGAGATGTGTTACAATGCATACTCTTGCAGACTTCATTGGAAGCACTTGAGGGAAATTTTAGGGCTTGAGGTATAAAATCTTACCAGAACTAAATTTTAGCGTGTGGAAAAGGCTGTTATATCTAGGAACCAATAGTTGTCAGCACGCTTCTTTTTGAAGTTCGCTATTTTTATGGGTATTTTGAAAAGCGGTCCGTTGTAAGCGAAAGTGTGGTACTCACCCAATTCCCCACATGGATTGACGTTTACCCGCTGACTTATCTCCGTAACGAAGTTCCTGTCTATATTTCGTCCAATCCAGCTTTCGTCAAACAAGTCCGCTCTTGCCTTGATAACGAGAGCTTCAGAACCTTCATCAATAAACTCTCTGAGAACCTTCAAGGGGTCCATGTGCCAAAGCGGCTTCGCCGGCTCCATGCCAAACTCTTTGCAAACACTGTCAACCCGACCTCCATGGAATGGTATTTCGTGAACATCGCCCAAAACCAGCCTCTTAACCCCGGCTTCTTTTAACTCACTGAGGGCTTCCCTAAAGCCTTCGCCGTAGGTCTCCTATGTTACCTCTTTTTGGATTAACGGAATTCCTATGGCTTTAGATTGGGCTTCGATGAGATCTACGTGGATATTGGGACATGTAACGACTATTCGAAGTAAATGTTAGAAGGTTGGAAACCTCCATTCCGTTTTGAAGAGCCTTGAACAAAGCCAAACAGCTTTCTTTTCCTGCTCTAAGAGACCACAGTGCTCATCTTGTTAAAACCTCCTCTAAAAATTGTAGCCAGCGTAGGCTAAGGCTAGGATAGATAGTAACGAAGTCATGCGGGTCAACTCGTTTGCTGCTCCCATAACGTCGCCCGTGATCCCGTTAAAGTGGCTGTTTGAAATCCACAGTATGGTTAGGGCTGTAGCTAGGCCTATGCCTAGAACGGTTAAACCAGCTGTCTTGATGGAGAGCAAAGTTATAGCAAGAGAGATTGTCAACGCGACTGCCAGCCGAAGTTTTCTATGTTTTCCATGCATGGCTTTAACAAAGTAAGTGTTCAATCCTTCATGGGCTGATCTCCCAAACCATGCTAGAACGACCATGGAAAGTTTGGCGACAGCCTCTGAAACGGTGAGGCTTTGGAGTACAATTTGCGCCTTAAGCTGGGAAATACAGAGAACCGTTGTTAAAACCGTCATCAAACTCAGCATGAAACCCCCTGTCCCAGTCTGTTTGTCATGCATAGCCTCGATTTTCCTCTCCGGCGGGCCATGACACATTAATCCGTCTCCGAAGTCCAAAAGTCCATCTATGTGATGAAGCCCCGTCAGCAAAAGGATGACGCCGCAGGATAAAACGCCCACTACAAGTTTTGGGAACACTTGCGTGAGGGAAAGGGCAAAGAGTCCTGCTATAAACCCGATTAACGCTCCAATTGCTGGGAAAAGGTACATTAGATCTGCAGCGTCCGAAAAGCAGTCTTCAGTCATGCCCACTGGGAAAATTGTTAGGAAAGCTATTAGATTCTTGACTTTTACGGCAACTCTGGCCATCAGAAGCCACTTTACACAAGCTGGCTATATGCTATTTCCACTTCCATAAAAATTTTGTCTGCAGACACCGCTCCTTGAGATCTTAAAATGGCAGCTATACAAGCGCCTCCAGCGCCCACACCTTCCTTTACAGCCCCAGCCTCGTAAGCTCTTAAACCTTCAAACTTTGAGTGACCAAAGTTTAAGTTTACGGCTAGGATAGGCACGTCGGCGATTTGTCGAACCAAACCCGATAGGTCTGATTCACCGTCTGACACTATCCATTTCGTTGTCCCTATGGCTATGTTTCCTAAAACTTGGGGTTTCAAAGCCTTAATTATGGCGAGGATGGCGCCCATTTGGGTGCCTCCAGCCATTAAAACTGGAACCTTGTCGGCGGCGCCGATGACCAGTCCGGCGAAAGCCGGCATTACAGGATCCCCAACGCATGAGACAGCTTTCAAGGGGTTGCTGGCTAAACTTCCAAAAGTTATTCCAGAAGCCTCCAAACCAGCCCTAACAGTTTCCATCTTAAGTTTATGTGGGTTTTTCGGCATGCTGCTGCTAACTTTTCCCTCAGCCCTCACGCCCATAGCCAGCAAAACAGCTAAAGCTGTCGTAGTTCCACCGGGCACACTTTCGCCTACTACAAGGTAATCGACAGCTTTAGCCAAATTCTCCCCAAGGACAATAGCTTTCTCCAAAACTTCTTCAACGCAGTCTACAGCGTCCCCGCCTCTTATATCCCTGCCTGGGCTACCGCCAACATCCACAAAGGGCGCTTGAGGCTTGACCTCCAACCCACCACTCACTATAAGGGCAGGCATATCAGCGAGTTTAAGCGCCGCTCTAGTGATAAGAGCCGGAGTCGGTATACCTTCCGGCGTGACTGGAACACTTGGCATGCACCTACACTTCCCAAAAATAATAAACTCGGCATCCGCCGGAGGCGTGTAAAAGGTTAATTCAGGATTTTTTCCAGCAGCAGATATCCCTGGAATTTTAGCAGTCTCCGTTACGCCTATCACACATACGAAAAGGGGCTTCTTGCCCAACAACTTTTCGATATAGGCTTTTCCTTTCTCTTTACTGTAGGCTAGAATTACGTCGTTCAAGAAACCACCTCGACTTCAGTTTTCTATCTTCTTTAGTATGGAGGGGATTTCATAGCAATTCTTCACGACTATGACGCCTTTACTTTTCAATTTTTCATAAAGTCTTTCAGCAACACCTCCTGTGAAGTCCCTTTGGCGAATAGGTGTTTCATCGACAACAACGACTTCTTTGCCCTTTTCAACGGCGTAGAGGGCTGCTTCAAGATTTTTTAGGTTACCATTTCCAAAACAAACGTTACTCAATATCACCACATCCGCTTGTTCAATCATGCTTAGGTTTCTTCTATGATTTTCCTCTGTTATAGGTGAGAATGGAGCTTCGCTTACTACCGGGATCTTAAGCAGCATACACTCCTCGTAGTCGCTGTCCAAAAGGTTCAGAACACCCGCAGTTACGTGGTAGCCGTGTATATGGAGAAGCTTTACCAGCAGGGCGCCTGACCCACCACCACATATCACATGAATCCTGAAGTTTTGAGGTGGTGCTACCGTTTCTGCTTGTAGTGGCGATACGGGGACTATATAGAGTGAATTGGTTATTGGATGGCGTCTAACAATCACTTCCACGTTGAAGACTTCTCGTATATTCTCCTCCGTCAGAACCTCCTCAACTTTCCCTATGGCGAAAATTTTCCCTTTATGTAGTAGAATGAGAGAATTACAGTATCTTGCAGCTAAGTTGAAATCATGGAAAACTGCTAGGGCAGCGAGGTTTTTCTCTAAACATATTTTTCTCAACAAATCCATAATTCCAATCTGGTTATTTATATCTAGGTGAGAGGTGGGCTCATCAAGCAGTAGCACTTGGGGTTTTTGGGCTAGGGCTCTGGCAATCATGACGAGCTGTCTTTCTCCACCGCTCAGTTCGTTTATAGGTTTTTCAGCCAAATGCCATGTGTTGGTAAGCATCATTGCCTCTTTAGCAATTTCTAGATCTGCTCTATCTTCCCTTTCGAATCTCCCCATGTGGGGGTGGCGGCCCATCAAAACCAGATCTAGCGCTGTAAAATCAAAATCTAGACTGGCAATCTGAGGGACAACTGCCAGCTTTTTAGCAACTTCAGAGCTTTTCATGCTGAAAATGTCTGCCTCATTTAGAAAAACAGCCCCAACTTTTGGCTTTAATGTCCTGCTTATAGCCCTTAGAAGGGTTGTTTTCCCAGAGCCATTGGGACCAAGCAGTCCCACAAGTTCTCCGGAGTCAACTGAAAAGCTTACATTCTCCAATACCTTGGTTGAACCGTAACAACAGTCAACGCCACAGATTTTTAGAAGAACCACGCTTCCCACCTAAATCCTAATTTTTCCGGACCTCTTAAGCAGATATATGAAGAAAGGACAGCCGAGCATTGTGGTGATTATCCCGGTTGGGAGAGCTGCTGGCCTGATTACGGTTCTGGCTATGGTATCGCAGAGCACTAATATGGAGGCTCCAGCTAGAGCGGAGGAGGGTAAAAGTATTCTATGATCTGGACCTACCAAAATTCGCATTATATGGGGAACTATCAACCCCACGAAACCTATTATTCCACTAATTGAAACAGCGACGGCGGTAACTACGGAGGCTATAATTAAAACCATTTTCTTGATTTTCTCCACTTCAACTCCAAGCTGTTTAGCCTGCTCTTCTCCCAAGAGTATTATGTTGAAATCTCTTGCAAAAGCATAGAGAATTATGAAGCCTACAGCGACTGTTGGAGCCGCTACATACAAGTATTCCCATCTGCTCAGCGAAAAGCCTCCAAGAAGCCACATGTAAACCACGTGGAGGTCCTCCCCCGCAAGGGCCATCATCACCGAAATTAGTGCTGAGAAAAAGCTGCTTACAGCTATACCTGCAAGCAGAAGCCTCAAAACAGGCAACTCGGTACCGGTTCTAGCGATACCATACACTAAGAAAACCGTAGAGATTGCCCCCATGGAAGCCATTATTGGAATTGCGTAAATAGCCCCAAATACGCTAAATCCAAGCCTCAAAACCATAGCCAAAGCCGCTCCAAAACCAGCTCCCGAAGCTACTCCCAGCACGTAAGGGTCTGCCATAGGATTTCTGAAAAGACATTGGAAGGCGGTACCGGCCACCGACAATGCGACACCAACAACCACCGCGGAAAGAACTCTTGGAAGCCTCAACTGTATAATGACCGCCTCCTCTATGCTCTCCCACTGGACCGGTATAAGGTTATCAACAAGTGGGATTTGATGCAGAATTATTTTCAAAGCTCTATCCAATGGTATTTGCATCGGTCCAATAGTTGTTGCAGCGCCCATGGAGAAAAGTAGGATCACGGACAGAGCGACTAGAATAAGCGACCACTTAGCAAACTTTTTCAAATAGGCTATTTCCACTTGCGACTTTTCCATTTTAATTAACCATCAACGTTTCCTTGCCATTACGTAAACGGCAACGCATGTAAATAGCAGAATTACCACCACTAATAAAACGATCCACAATGGCACTGGAGAATTCCCAAACACTTGGTTGAGATTCACCCATCAAAGCGAAATAGGTTAAATGATCAACTAGGGCTTTAACATAACCCTTGTCTCGGTTCACCACACTCTCAAGCGGATTCCACACTGCATCCTCTTCATTCCAGTGGTAGATTTTAAGAGATTCCTCTTTGACCATTAAGGCGTCTATTTCGCTTCGGCTATAGTAAATTTTTAGGGTAAACATGAGTCCTTGAGGCATACCGCAATCGATTTTCAAATAATTCCCAATAAGCTTTAGATTTTTAGGAGTTCCTGGTCCTTTTACTAGTGTTGAAAAAATGAGGCTCCCGTTATTTGCGGCTTTTAAAATTTCAATCTCTGCCCTAACCGGGAATTGCAATGTGAGTTTTTGGGTTGAAAACTGCAGTTGTGCCATGTTCAAATCAAGAGTTAACGTGGTGAGCACGTTGAATAGTTCAGGACGCAAAATGCTGGCTACAATTTCAAGACCATCAACAATTCTTGGTCCGGGTCTACCAACCAGCGACTCGTCAAGCGCGTAAACTCTACCATTTTTTATTGCCGGGACCCCCCAAACAGTCCCCCTACTTTTTATGGTTTCCAAGTTTTCGTGATAACCAGGCATCCCTCTAATTGTTAATATGACGTCGGGCTTTGCCACAACAACTTCTTCTTCAGTTGGATTAACCCAGCTTGTCGAGACGTTCTCGAATATGTTTTTTCCTCCAGCAATTTCGATAAGGTTATGTGGCCATGATCCAGATCCAACGGAATAGATTAGTGGGTACCATATTTCAAAGTAAACTTTCGGTTTGTAGACGGCATTACATGTTAAGTTTTTAACACGGTCTACCCTTTCCTTCAAAACTTCGACTATGGCCTTTGCTTCAAGGTATTTACCGGTAGCATTGCCTACAAGCCGAATGTCCCTAAACACATCGCTGATCGTTGTTGGATACGTTACTATGAGCGGAACCCCAAGTCTTTCGAGGTTTTCCACGTTGGGGTCTCCCGGGCCATGGAAAGAGTACATGACCACTAGATCGGGCTGTAAAGTCGATACTTCTTCGGGATCTGGACTATAAATGTTGCTTATTCTCCGCTTACTCATAACCTCCGTAGGATAGTCGGAATAGATATCAACACCGACTACTTTGTCGCCCAAACCCAGCGCGTAGACAATTTCTGTGGCGCTTGGTGCTATACAGACTATTCTCGTAGGAGCCTTCGATATGGTGACAATTCTTCCCAAGTCGTCAACTACTGTGATGGGGAAACTTGCGTTAACAGATGTTTTTCCAAAAACAAATAATTCAGCAAAGAGAATAGCAACTATTAAAATTCCCAGTTTTCTCATGAAATTCATGTTTCTAAACTTTTTTGACCATTTCATGTTTTCAGCCGTCTTTTGCAAACCAAATAGGTCAAGCTCATCGTAATCAGCGCTATAACCGTTACGGTGACAACTACGATCCACAATTCTACAGGACTTCGCCATACTGGAGGTAGGCTCTCACCTATTAACGCGAAACTTGACGGGCTTGTGACAAAAGCTTCAACATAGTTTGCTTGACTATCCAAATAACTAGGTAGCGGAAGCCACGTGGAGTTTTCTTGATTCCAATAGTAAATCTTTAAGGTACCTTCGTCCAGACCTAAGCTTTCTATCTCGCGATCACTGTAGTGAACCCTTAAAACGAACACTAAGCCTTCAGGTGTGCTGCATTCAATTTTGAGAAAGCCTCCAACAAGCTTTAACTCCCTCGGGAGAGAAGGCCCCTCGGTCGTGGCTGTCGCTATTAATGTTCCGTTGCGACTCGCTTTGAGAACAATGATATCCGCCTTAACAGCACCCGTTAAGTTTAGAGTTTGTGTGGAAACCCTTAATATTGTAGTGTTCAGGGCTAACACGCTCAACTCGCCGAATAATTCTGGATGAAGGAATTTGGCCACCGTTTCTAAGCCTAAAACTATTCTAGGCCCGGGTCTCGTGATCAAGTTCTCATCTAGCACATATACCTTGCCATTTTGTACAGCTTTAATTTGATCCCAACTTGGTCGCTTTCTAATCTCTTCTAAAGTGACAAAATGTATGTGTTGCGCACCGTAGAGGCTTATTATAACTTCCGGGTCTCTTTCTATTACTTCTTCATCTGTTGTCTTAACATAATCTGTAGGGGCGTCGCCAAAAACATTAACACCTCCGGCAACCCTTATTATCTCATCACCCCAAGTGTTAGGGCCAAAGGTCCATGGAGGGGGATACCAAAATTCTATGTAAACTTTCGGCTTGTCGATGACATTGCTTGTCTTACTCCTAATTTGGTTTATTGTCGTGTTAAGCTTTGCGACCAACTCATTTGCTTCCTCGATTTTTCCCGTAGCTTTTCCTATAAGTATTATATCATTTAGTATGTCGTTCAAACTCTTCGGTCTTGTGGCAATAACGTTAACACCTAAACTAGCAATAGCTTCCACATAAGGGTCTCCTGGACCCACATAAGAATGCATAATTACAAGGTCCGGGTGTAAGACCGCCACCTCCTCTGGATCGGGTTTATAAGCACTAGTTATCAGCTGTTTAGAAATGACCTCTGGTGGATAGTCAGAATAAGCGTCAACTCCGACTATTTTGTCGCCTAAACCTAACGCGTAAGCAATCTCCGTCGTTGACGGACTTATGCACACTATCCTTTGAGGGGGACTTGTAACGGTTATAGTTCTACCTATGTCGTCGGTTAATGTTATAGGAAAAGATGCGTTTGCCGAATTTGTAAAACCTAACCGCAACATCTCAAGCGTGGCTGTAAGGGCTATGAGTGTAAAGACTATAGCCTTTCTCATCTCTATCACGTTTTGGATGGATTATCCGACCAATTATATAAGATTTACTCCGGATCCATAATCATCAATAGATAGTCAAAAGTGTTTTCATACAAGTTTTATTGTTAATACGTATGTTTGGCTCTTTGCATAGATACATCTTGAGGATTCGCTACCTTTATTTATAAAAAAGACTTTGAATATGGTGAAGATGTGTAAAAGGAGAGTAATATATGTCGAAGAAACCTCCGACTAAGGATGACGCTTTGGAAGCTTTAGACTTTATTATTAACGTTTTGAGGGAGCATGAGAAGGATTTAGACCGTTTGATAAACGAGTTGGGGAGAATCACCGAAAGGCTTGGCGAAGCTGGTGAATTAAGCGGGAAAATAGAAAGCGTTGAAGAT
>Ga0209183_1000439_pt1 | contig 17154 bp, 16 predicted proteins | sample LHCtaG_2_FD_184120 | JGI IMG/M metagenome (GOLD analysis project Ga0209183, IMG submission 184120) | Hot spring microbial communities from Little Hot Creek, USA to study Microbial Dark Matter (Phase II) - LHC4sed_replicate (SPAdes)... | ecosystem: Environmental > Aquatic > Thermal springs > Hot... | reverse complement strand
CAATCCGATTGGTTTGCTTCCAAACCCTCAAACACTCGTTCGCTTCATCCAAATCGTTTGCCATTGGTTTCTCGCAATAAGCATCTTTGCCCGCTTTCATTGCATCAATCAGGTGTCGTGCGTGTTGGAAATCAGCACTGGCGATTATGACTGCGTCCACCTCTTTGCTCGCAAGCAAATCCTCGTGTGCGACGAACTTGAAGGGTTCGCGACCATACCATTCTTTGACGAGATTCGCTGCCCGCTCCAAGTTCCGTCTCCAAACATCGCAAACGGCGACAATTTCTGCGTTCAAGTCTTTCCCAAACTGGTGGACTTCCCTCATCAAATCCGTTCCCCGCGCACCAGCGCCAATGATACCAATTTGAATTCGGTCGTTCGCCCCTTTTGCTCGTTCTGTCAAGATAAGTGGACCGAGCCCCAAAGCAAAGGCTGCCTTGCCGCAAGTGCTCAACCACTCACGCCTTTTCATAGCCCTCTCCCTCCTTCACAGATAAGTTTGCTGAAAGCGGCAATTTACTGCCATTTCGCCAAAGGCTTTGGCAAGTTGAAAATTTGCACCGCTTTGTCGCCTGAACGGAGCGAAATCTCCGAACTTAACAAGTCGGCTTCCAAGATCCATCGGTTGCTGCCGGGAACAAGGTTAGCGGAAACAGTGCGCCCTTTGCCCAAGATCGTGATTTGAGCCCCTGAAGTTCGGAGGAAAAGCAAGTTCACACCCTTACCCCACTCACCGTCGGTAGCGGTCAAGTGAACCCTCTTTTTGCCCTCGCAAAGTTGAACGGTGGCGAGAGGAATTTGAGACGGCAACTTGCTCAGTAGGGCTGGGAAAACTTGTCCCACAATCTGCTGCACCCCTTCAGGGTTTGAGACTTCCGTTCTGGTCAGAGCCAAATGGACAATCTCACCGAGTTGCGCCGAAACAACTCTCATCGCCACCAATGCTTGCCATTTCTTGCCGACCTTCAAAGTTGTTGTCAGGACATCAACGGCGAAATCTGCCTCCAACGCTTTCGCCAATTCCGCCATTTGAGAGGTCGTTAAAGGCAGAGACCAACCGCGAAATAGCAACTCGCGCTGAACTTGTTCGTTGGAAACCCATCGTTCTCCGGTCGGTGCGGGGAATGGAATTTGCTTCCCGTTGGAAGTGAAAACACCTACGAAAGCGCCTTTGGAAAGCGAGAGAGATGGCGCAGCCAAAATGATAGTCGCAAGGGCAAAAACTAAACCCACTTCAACTCACTCCTTTGTCCGCAATTGCAACTTGTCTGGCAAAGATTGTGCCGCACTTCATGCTCCTAATCAAAAGGTAGCAAATGGGCTCGGAAAGTGCTATGGTGCGAAGGAGATTGCTTGAAAGCATGGGAGGTGACGGAGATGATCGTTTTTGTCGTCCTGTTGGTTCTGGTGCTCGCTTTGGTAGTTTGGGCAGTTGTCATTTACAACCGCTTAGTCAGGTTGGCAATGCTCGCAGACAACGCATGGAGCGATGTTGATGTCCAGTTGAAGCGCCGACATGACCTCATTCCGAATTTGGTTGAGGTCGTCAAGAGTTATGCTGCCCATGAACGCAACACTTTGGAAGCCGTCATCCAAGCCCGCAACGCAGCACTATCCGCACCCAATCCCGAGCAACGGATTGAAGCCGAGAACATGCTGACAATGGCTCTGCGGCAAATTTTCGCCCTCGCAGAAGCCTATCCCGACTTGAAAGCAAACCAAAACTTCCTCGCCCTGCAACAGGAACTTTCTGCCATTGAGCAAGACATAGCCAACGCCAGAAGATACTACAATGCTGTCGTCCGCGACTACAACACTCGCCTTGCCAGTATCCCTGATGGCATCATTGCCGCTCTGGCAGGCTTTCGTCCCCGCACCTTTTTCATCGCAGAGGAAGAAGCCCGTGAAGTCCCGAAGGTTCAGTTTTGACTGAATCGTTGACTTGCATGGAGAAATCCGTTACAATTATGCTGACTTGAAGCGACAGAGCATGGCGCGAAGAAGGAGGGATTGAGGATGGCTGGGCATGAGGGCTACAATCGGCAGAGGTTGTTTGTAGCGAGTTGTATCGCTTTGGTTACGACCGCAATGGCTTTTTCTATCAGGGCGGACATCCTCAAGGAACTGGGAGTCCAATTCAACATCAGCCACGAGCAGCAAGGTCTTGTCAACCTCATGGGCATTTGGGGCTTTCCGATCGCAATCCTCATCATGGGACCTTTGTGCAACATTGTTGGGATGGGTAGGCTGCTGACCCTTGCCAGCATCGGTCACATCACTGGCACTCTCTTGACAATCCTTTCCCCTCAACTTGGTGGCTTCCCTTTGCTGCTTGCATCCACGCTGATCATCGGTTTGTCAAACGGCACAGTTGAGGCGGTCATTAACCCCCTCGTTGCGACCATGTATCCTGAAGAGAAAACCCACAAACTCAATGTCCTGCACGCATGGTGGCCTGGTGGGTTGGTAATCGGAGGGCTGTTGACAGCGATATTGGCGTGGATGGGCTTCGGTTGGCAAGTGAGGATGGCAACCATTATGGTGGCGGCGGTCATTTACCTTGTGCTCATTTTGGGGCAAAAGTTCCCGCCCACAGAAAGGGCAGAAGCGGGTGTGCCGTTCAGTGAAATGTTCAAGGAAATCCTGCGACCTGGATACTTGCTGCTGATGCTCATCATGTGCATGACCGCAATAACTGAACTTGGTCCCGACCAGTGGGTTGGTTCGGTTCTGACAGACATCGTTGGCATTCGCGGCATCTTGTTCCTCGTTTACACTGCCGGATTGATGTTCGTTTTGAGGCAATTCTTCGCAGGTGCTGCAGTGAAGGCGTTCACGCCGCCGGGATTGTTGGCAATTTGCTCGGTCTTCGCTGTGATTGGCTTGCTTTGGCTCAGCGTTTCCTTCGGCTCGCCCGGAATGGCTTTCGTCGCAGCCACTCTCTTCGGCATCGGCAAAACTTATTACTGGCCGACAATGCTCGGCATCACTTCAGAACGCTTCCCCAAAGGCGGTGAATTCTTGCTCGCAGTGACGGGAGCAACTGGCATGATTGCGGCAGGAATTGCAGGACCTGTCATGGGCGCTATTTACGACCATTACACGATTGCCCACTTACCTTCCGATATCGCTGCGAAAGTTGTCATCAATGGTCGCTACAGCCCAGAAGCTGCTCAGAAGTTGATGGAGCAAAGCCCAGAACTCAAAGCAGCGATAGAGGAAGCCCTGAGGCATGGGGCATCAATGACCTTCCGGTATGTGGCGATACTGCCCGTCATCTTGATTTTCGTGTTCACGGCGATGTATCTCTACTTCAGGGCAAAAGGCGGCTATCGCCCTGTCAGGCTTGACGAAGAGAAAGGCGGAGGGCTTTGAAGAAAAGCGTTGTAGGTGCGGGGGTGCGAGGTGCAAAATCTTCCCAAACCTCGCACCCCAAAATTTTTCTGCCAATGCCACAGGTTTCAGATAGCGAACTCATCTTGACCCTCTTCAAGCAGTGAGGAGATAATTCATGAAAGTCAAGGGGTGAAGGTGCAATCCCCTCTTTGCACGGTGAAAGTTCGCTACCATCTAAGTTTCAAGCCTGATTTGCGGCTATTTGGTCAAAAGTGCCCCCGCCCCGACTCGAACGGGGATCTCCGGCTTAGGAGGCCAGCGCTCTGTCCTCTTGAGCTACGGGGGCACTTCAGGAGTTTTCGCAAACTGGTTAGCACATTCTTTTGGCGCGCCCGGCAGGATTTGAACCTGCGACCCCTGGCTCCGGAGGCCAGTGCTCTATCCTGGCTGAGCTACGGGCGCATCTGACGCTGTTCTGGACTTTATGGCGCGCCCGCTGGGATTTGAACCCAGGACCTCTGGCTCCGCAGGCCAGCGCTCTATCCGGACTGAGCTACGGGCGCACCCTAAATGGCGGAGGGACCGGGATTCGAACCCGGGGGCGGGGCTTTAACCCCGCCACGGCTTAGCAGGCCGTCGCCTTGGGCCACTCGGCCATCCCTCCGCTTGGAACTTGCTTTCCAATGTGCCGCTGTTATTTTAACGCTTCCTGCCAGAAACCGTAACCCCTACATGAGCAGCCCCTTCAACCTGCCGACAACTGCGGACGGGTGGACATCTGTTGCCACCAAGCAATTGGCTTCACCTTCAGCCTTCAAGGTTCGCCCTTTCTCGTCCACAACAATTTTCATCGGCGTCAAAGTGACTAATTCGGGTTCAACTACAACCAGCGCCGCCAGTGGGTCATGAAGGATGGGCAGCGGAACAGAACCGTCAGGGCGGCGGTGAGCATCCTGCCACACTTTTGTCAAGGCGCACAAACGGCGTGTCAGCAACTTATCGCTCCTCCCTAATTCATCCAAGTCGGCTTCACTGAACCTGCATCGCAAGGTCACATCCAACCCCACCATCGTCAACGGTTTCCCAGATTCAAACAGGATGCGGGTTGCCTTTGGGTCAACTGCTGCATTGTATTCGGGGTTAGGGTGATCGGGGAGCACAGTTCCGACCATTGACACGATGCGAGTGATTTTCCGAGCCGCTTCGGGATATTCGGTCAATAACTTCGCCGCATTGGTGAGCGGACCAACTGTCAATAGCACCAATTCACCGCCATCAAAGGTTTTTGCCTTTTCTGCCAAAAATGCTACGCCGTCAGTTCGTCCAATTTTCAACCTCCGTTCGTCTTCTTCCGGGATGGCTTTCATCTGGTTTGGGCGAAAGAGTTGAATTGTCCTGCCAATTGGGTGACTTTCTCCTGCAGCGACATCAACCCTTTTCCCGGCTGCCTCTATCAACCAACGGGCAATTACAGAACGGGCGACAGTGTCGCCGAAAACGGTAGAAACGCCCAGCAGATTGATTTTTGGATGGGTCAAGCAAACTGCCAAAGCCCATGCGTCATCAATGTCGTCGCCGATGTCTGTGTCCAACAACACATGAACCTGCTCACCCATCTTGTTTCCTCCTTCCGCAGCCCTTCACTCACCGTCAAAGTTTACGACTACCTTAAACCACTCGCAAGCGAGTTAGCGTCAGTGAAATCACTGACGGAGCATTTTCCAGTCTGATGCTCGCTCTCCTTGACGCATCGGGATTTTCGGTTATAATTTGCCACTCGGCAAAGCAGTCAAAACAGCGCTTTAAGAGCCGTTCAAAACCGGGTTGTCCGCAGTCAATAGCGGTAAAGCGAATGAGCAGAACGATGCTTTGGTGAAATTGGGCAAAAATGTCGCCAAAGTCTTCTGTTTTCTTGGGACATTGTGCGCAACCTTTCAGGTTGAAGGTTGTCATATGGCAACGGTGTAGCCTTTGCTGACCGTTGAAAGGAGGCGAATTCGTTGTGAGTGGCAACAGTAGTGGCAGCGGTGACAGAAGTGGCGACAGTCAAAGCCTTTGGCGTCGCCTCTTCCGTTACCTGCGCCCGTATTGGCACTGGGCGATCTTGAGTTTGGTGCTGACGCTCCTTGTGACGGGACTGAGTTTGCTTCCTCCGAAATTGATGCAGTTGCTTCTGGACAAAGCCATCCCCCAGAAAAACTTGAAACTGCTTTGGAAACTCAGCGCTTTACTGCTTGGAGTTTACCTTGTCAACACAGCCATCTCTTTTGCGAGGACTTACCTAATGTCGTGGCTCGGACAAAGAGTCCTTTATGACATGCGTTCCGAACTTTACGAGCACCTGCAAAGACTTTCGCTGAGTTTCTACGACACCCACAGGACAGGGCAACTTATGTCCCGAATCACTGGCGATGTTGGGATGCTTGAAGGTTTTCTCATCCACAGCATCCCTCAGTTTTTCGTAGACTTGCTCACCCTTTTCGGCATCGGCTTGGTCTTGTTCCAAACGAACATGAAACTCGCCTTGATCGCATTAGCACCTACACCTTTGCTTTTCGTCATGACGGTCAAATACAAGGACTTCATCTTGCCCGTTTACCGTCGTCTCCGCTACGCTTGGGGTGACTTGACATCCTTCCTGTCAGACACCCTCGGCGGCATCAGGGTCGTGAAAGTCTTCAATCAAGAGGAACACGAGGTTTACAGGTTCCGAACCAAAAACGAACGCATACTGAGAGGCAGCCTTCAAGGCGTCTTGATTTGGTCAACTTTCTTCCCGACCATGGGACTTATCAGCACCATAAGCCTCGTCGCCGTTTGGTTTGTGGGCGGCAAGCAGGTTATGGAAGGGACACTGAGTTTGGGCGTGTTGACGATGTTCACCCTCTACCTCCAGCGCTTCTATATGCCGGTCCAAAACCTCGCCCAACTCAACGATGTCATCCAGCGAACGAAAGCGTCAGCGGAACGGGTCTTTGAAATCTTGGACACCCAGCCCGACATCAAAAATGATCCCGAGGCTATTGTCCCGAAAGAGATCAAAGGGCACATTGTGTTTGAGAATGTCAAATTCGCATACCCCGGCAACGGCGAGTTGGTTCTCAAAGGCATTAACCTTGAAATTCGTCCCGGCGAGATGGTCGGAATTGTCGGTCGGAGCGGTGCCGGCAAAAGCACATTGGTGGCTTTGATCCCTCGGTTCTACGACCCGACTGAAGGGAGCATCAAATTGGACGGAATTGATTTGCGGAAAATTGACTTGGCTGCGCTACGATCAAACATCGGCATGGTTCTCCAAGAGCCTTACCTGTTCCATGGGACGATCAAAGAGAACATCGCCTACGGTAAACCCGATGCCGACATGCTGGACATAATCCGAGCAGCGAAAGCAGCAAATGCTCACCAGTTCATCATGGAGTTCCCGGACGCCTATGATTCGTATGTCGGAGAACGGGGGATGAAACTTTCCGGTGGGCAGCGCCAAAGGATTTCTATTGCACGGGCATTATTGCGTGACCCCAAAATCCTCATTCTGGACGAAGCGACATCGGCTGTTGACAGTGAGAGCGAATATGCCATCCAGCAAGCATTGGAACGGTTATTGCAAGGGCGAACGACAATCGCCATCGCCCACAGACTTTCCACCCTCCGCAAAGCCGACAAACTCATCGTTTTGGAAAACGGCGAAATCGTGGAGGAAGGAACTCACGAGGAGTTGATGGCAAAAGAGGACGGAATTTACAGGCGCTTGGTGGAAATCCAGATGAGCATGAGCGAAACCTTGTCGGTAGCGGATTTCAACGGCGGAAACGGGCACAAGCACAAACCGTCTGTCGAAAGCAAGACAAGGTAGTTTGACAACAGGTCTCAGGAGGGCAGGAGAAAACCATGACATACGCTTGGGAGTTGGAGCCGGACATAGAAGTGCGGGTCATTAAGGGTAGCGAGGCGAAGTTTTTGAAGATGCAGGACGGTCAAATTGTCCTTGTGTGGAACGAGGAAGCCATCGCTGTGGGCAAAATACTTAGAACGCTGCCAATAAGCGACCCGTGGCGATACCTCATCGTTTACGACACCGAGGGCAACGAAGTGGGCATAATCGTTGACATCAAGGAGTTGGATCCAGCCTCTCAAGAAATCGTTCGGGAGGAATTAGAGAGGCGCTATCACATCCCCAAAATTCTGCGCATTCTGAAGGTGGAAAGGTTGCCTCAGACGGGATATACTCAATGGCAAGTCGAGACTGACGAGGGTTTCAAAGAGTTTGTTGTTCCCGGGAGCGAGCATATCTACACCTCTCGCTACCCTCGCATATTCCTCGTGGACGAGGAAGGAAATCGCTACGAAATTCCGAACTTTGAGCAGTTAGACGCTAAAAGCAGGCGAATTGCAATCCAATACTTGTAGCAAGGGTGAAAGACCGTAAACAAACATGGGAGGGAGGCTTAAGTGATTCCTGCCCCCCTCCCACACCCGAATGGGCTCACGGTAGGGTTTCATTAATCGCATTGAAAGTGTTAGCGACTTTGCGACCGAGGACTGTCAGTGCGGCGATGACCACTAAAGCGATCAGCGCCACTAACAGCCCATACTCCACGAGAGTCTGCCCCTCTTCCTCCTTGAGTAACCGGCGAAGCAACATCTCAAGTCACCTCCTTGAATTTCTTCGGCTAAATTCCCTGCAGGCTTTAACTGACCTGCAGTGCCTTCTTTCATCAAGGTCACGGTAAGGCTTCGTTAATTGCGTTGAAAGTGTTGGCAACTTTCCTTCCAAGAATCGTCAGGGCAGCAATAACTACCAAAGCGATCAATGCTACCAACAGCCCATACTCCACGAGGGTTTGCCCTTCCTCTCCTTTAAGCAACCTTTGAAGCAACATTTTGAGTCACCTCCCACAAGCCTATCTCCCCCCGCCACAAGGACGAGGTGGTGACAATATTATGCCGTAAGCATGCTTAAATGTAAAGTGACCGTTGTCACATTGAAAAAGGCACAAGTTTCGGGGCGGTAAGGCTTTATTCGCTTTCCTTCAGGGCAGCAATCACTCTATAGCCGCCGTGAATGTCCACGCACTCGGCGTTGCCGAAAACTTCCTCGGTGATGCGTTGCAGGGTCTTAGCGCCGTGTTGTGTTCGAGCCACGAACCAAAAACTCCCTCCAACCTTCAGCCACTTGAAGGCATCGCGAATGAGTTGGACCAAAACTTTTTTGCCGGCATGAATTGGTGGGTTGGTGACGATAGCGTTGAAGCGAAGTTCGGTTGGAAGGGCAGAGAAACCGTCACTTTTGAGAACGACGACATTTTTGACCTTGTTCAGTTTCGCGTTCCGCTTCGCCAAAGCCACAGCCCTTTCGTTAATGTCTACCATCCAAACCCTTAACTTGGGATGAGTTGCGGCGATGGCAATGCCAATAGCACCGTAACCGCAGCCCCAATCAAGGACTTCCCCTTCTTCGGGCAGTTGAACCTTTTCAATCAAACGCTTAGTGCCCATGTCCACATAGTCCTTAGCGAAGACACTTCGGTCGGTCTCAAAGATAAACTCGCGCCCTCTGAGAAAGGCTCTGATTCGCTTGACCTTGCTTTTTGTCTTTGGTTTCTCGGCGAAGTAGTGCTCCCACTCTTTTTCCCAACTCTCCCGCGGCATGCTCGGTCACCACAATTTTTTGGATTTTAAGGCTACCGTTATTGACCCTTTTGTATCATGCCACTCGTGCCGAAGTATTGATGAGGTGCGGGAAAAGTGGCAAATTGACAGTGAGCCTTTAGCAGGGAGGCGTTCCAAGTTGGCTGCTCAGGAAAGGGATCGCGAAAAGGAGCGGGAAAAATTTCGGCTTTACCGAAAAACGAAGGACGAGCGGTTGAGAGAGGAATTGATCAACGAATACCGCCCGTTGGCGGAGTATATTGCCCGCCAGTTTGCCGATTCAGGAGAACCCTTGGAGGACCTGACGCAATACGCTCTCATCGGGCTGATAAAGGCGATAGAGGGCTACGACCCAGACCGAGGCGTTGAATTCACAACTTACGCTTGGTATCAAATTCGCGGCGAGATAAGCCACTACCTTCGCGACCAAGGCAAACTTATTTCTGAACCTGCTTGGCTTCAGGAGGCTCGCATAAAAATTGAGCGTGCTCGCAACAAACTGCGGCAAACCCTTAAACGAGAGCCAATTTTTGAAGAACTCGTTCATGAGACGGGTTTGAGACCTGAAGTAGTCCGCCGCGTCCTTGAAACCGAACAACTCTTCAAAGTCGCTCCCCTTGACGAAACACCCGAGGAGGAAGAAGAGGTTGTTACTGACTTGGAACGGCTTGTGGTTGACGAGCAAGTTGATTTTGAACAACGATTTCTCGTCCGACGGGCTGTTGAACAACTGCCAGAACTTCACCGAAAGGTCATAGAGTGGCTGTTTTGGGAGGATTTGACGATGACAGAGATTGCTCGCTTGCTGGGTGTTTCGGTGACCTATGTCAGTTACCTTTACAGGCAAGCGATAGGGAACTTGAGAAGGATTTTGGGTGTGCCTTCCTCTGAACCGCCGAGCAGGAAAAAGCGCCGTCAAAAGAAATCAGAGGAGCACAGTTAAGGGCTTTCTTTCCACTGGAACAAAGCAGCGATTGCTCCCTTCGTCGCCTGAAAAGTCAGCATCTCTTTTGCAACGGGAGAACCACCGATTAAAGCAGCGAAACTTGGCTTCGCACCGTAAATCCAAACGAGCATTTGGATGAACCAATGCGTCAGTATGATGCCCACAACAAGCCCTAAAGGAAAAGCAATCAAGTGGTCAACTTCCTCCAGCGACAACTGAAGGGCTTGGTCAACAAAGTATGCAGCAGCAATGGTAATTGCCCCTAACACAATGAAGGCAATGACAAACAGAACGGCTTTGTTTGCGTCAACGGAAGCGAACCACTGCACAGATGAGGCTAACCTATCGGCGAAGAACAAACTTAACTTGCCACCGATGTAAAACCCGGCCATTGCCACAGCGGTTCGGACCGTTCCTTGCCAACTTGAAACCGATGCGATCAGCAAGATAAGAACGATGCAAAGCCCGTCAAGCCAAGTCATCTTTCTCCCCTCCCTCAACCTGAAGTTACTTTCGCTCGCTCGAGAACTTCCCGAACCAACCTGTTCGCCAGTTGCGGGTTCGCTTTACCTTTCGTTGCCTTCATGACCTGCCCGACGAAAAATCCCAAAACCTTCTCGTTACCGGAGAGAAACTCTTGCACCGCTTTCGGGTTGGCTGCGATTACTTCTTCCACGATCTGCCTTAACGCTTCTTCGTCGGTGATTTGCACCAACCCTCGTTCCTCCACGATTTGACGAGCGGACTTACCGGTCGCGAACATCTCTTTGAGGACTTCCTTAGCGATGCGGACGCTGATTGTGCCGTTCTTCATCAGTGCAATCATTTCGCCCAAATGTTCTGGGCGGACAGGACACTCCTCCCAACTCTTCCCCGCATCGTTGAGCAACCCTTGCAAGTCGCTCAGCATCCAATTCGCAACGGCTTTGGGGTCGCCGCAAATTTTCACTGCAGTTTCAAAGTAGTCCGCCGTTACTGGAGTTGCTGTCAATAACCTCGCTTCGTGTTCGCTCAGTTCGTATTCTCGCACGAACCGATTGAACCTTTGCCTTGGCAATTCTGGCATCTCCGATTTCAGTCGGTTGAGCCATTCCTCACTGACGACGATGGGAACTAAATCAGGCTCGGGGAAATAGCGATAATCGTGAGCGGTTTCTTTCGTCCTCATCGGTTCGGTGATTTTCAATGCCTCGTTCCATAGCATTGTTTGCTGTTGGACTTTTCCGCCGCTCTTGAGGATTTCCGCTTGCCTTTTGATCTCCGCTTCAACTGCACCCAGCACTGCTCGGAAACTGTTCAGGTTTTTGATTTCAACCCTCGTGCCCAATTGTTCGCTCCCTTTCGGTCTCAAGGAGACGGACGCTTCAAACCTCAACTGTCCCCTTTCCATTCGGCACTCGGAAACACCCAAGTAAAGCAGCAACTGCCGCAGCGAGACCATGAAGGCTTCAAGTTCCTCAAGGGAATTCATGTCTGGGTAGGTGACGATCTCGCACAGGGGGACTCCGCTTCGGTTAAAGTCAATAAGGCTCGCAGTTGGGTCTCCCGCTTCTTCACCGTGGATGGACTTAGCCGTGTCCTCTTCAAGGTGGACATCAGCGATGCGCACTTTTTTCGCCCGCCCATTCACCTCAATCTCCAACCAACCGTCATATCCGATGGGCAAATACTTTTGGCTGATTTGATACCCCTTCGGCAAGTCCGGGTAGTAGTAGTTTTTGCGGTCAAACTGGGTGACCCTGTTTATCTTGCAATTGAGAGCCAGTGCGACTTTCAAAACTGCCTCAACGGCTTTCTCGTTCACGACAGGCAACACACCCGGAAAACCCAAACACACAGGGCAAGTCACCGTGTTTGGCGGCGCCCCGTAAGTGATCGGGCAAGAGCAAAACAGTTTGGAACGCAGAGTGGACAATTCCACATGGATTTCACAACCAATGTCAACGATGAAGTCCGACACCCTTCTTCACCTCTCCACAGGAAAGGATAAGTGCGTTTCAAGTGATGTCGCCCTTGTTTGTGAACTGCCATTGCTTTTCGCGATGCCAATTATAACTTTGTCACATCGCTGCTTTTCTTACTCTGCCCCTGACGCAGTCGCACCACGAAGATTGTGTCAACTTCCGAGCAACCTTTGCGACAAAAAATTTGCTGAGGTGAGAGCGATGGATTGGCAGGCAGAGTTGACAAAAATTTGCTCTGACCGGAAAAGCGGGGCAGCGGTTTTGACCCGAAGGACAGCAAGATTGCTGGCTCAAATGGTTCGTCAAGGGGTAAAGCCGACCGAGTTGGTTGAAGCGGCTCAAAAGATCGCAAATGCTCACCCTGCGATGGCACCACTTTGGCATCTGGCTCAATTGGTTTGCCAGTTTGCCCCACAACCTCAAAAACTGTTCTCATCGCTTAAACAATTTCTCGCCGATCTGGAAACCCACACTGAAGCGGCAATCTCTCACGCTGCCGAGTGGCTTTCGGAAGGCAGAATTCTCACCCATTCCTTCAGTTCCCTCGTTCTTCGCGCTTTTGTCCGAGCCAACCAAAAAGGCAAAAGGTTGGAAATCGTTTGCACCGCATCCCTACCCGGTGGCGAGGGCATCGCTTTAGCGAAGTCATTGGCTAAATCCAAGGTGCCAGTTATTCTCGTCGCCGATCTTCAAGCCTTTTCGTGGCTGGCGCAGTGCAAAGTTTTTCTCGTCGGTGCCGACGCTTGGTGCGAAGACGGGCTGGTGCATAAGGTAGGAACGAAACTTCTGGCTGTCGTCGCAAGGCAAATGGGCGTGCCAGTTTGGAGCGTCGGGACTTCGGAAAAGCGATTGCCTTTGGGTTGGAATGAGCGAATGAAAGGATATGCGCCACCTATTTCCCGTTTGCCAATTCCTCAAGACCAAACCCTTTACGACTTGACTGAATGGTCGTTCGTAACTGGCATCATTGACGAAAGCGGGGTCCATTGTTTGGCGGAATAGACGCGTTCGGGATTCTGTCCCTTGAAACTTCACCAATTGCGAAGGTGGCGTTATACCCTGAAACGATGTCAACCGCAAAGGTCTAAATCGCTGAACCACGCCGGGGATACAACTTCAAGTCGGGAAGGGGGAAGCGAAAATGGCACAGAAGTTTGACGCTGTTGTGATTGGGGCAGGGCACAATGGATTGGTGGCAGCAGCGTATCTGGCAAGGGCTGGATTGAAAGTTTGTGTTTTGGAGCGACGACCAGTCATCGGCGGTTGTTGCGTGACCGAGAACCTCTGGGGCGGATATAAGGTTTCAGTAGCGGCTTATGTTTGCGGTCTGCTCCACCCCAAGATTGTCAAGGATTTGCAGTTGCATCGTCACGGCTTTGAGATTTTGAGGCGCGACCCGTCTTCGTTCACACCTCTACCCGACGGTGGTTATCTGCTTCTCGGCAGTGACGAAAAATTCAACGCCGAGCAAATTGCTAAGTTCTCCCGAAAAGACGCTGAAGCCTTTGCCCGTTACGAAGCGGCGATGGACAGGTTGTCGGCTTTCTTTGAACCGCTTCTCGTTCAAATTCCCCCTCGCTTCCCCGAATTCTCACCCTCGGATTTACCTGCTTACTGTCGCTTGCTGACAAGTTTCCTGCGATTGCCAACCTCGGAACGGCTTCTGTTCTCACAATTGCTGACTGCAAGCGCATGGGATGTGCTCAGCGATTGGTTTGAAAGTGAGCCTTTGAAAATCACTTTAGCGACGGACGGGGTCATTGGGACCGCATTGCCGCCAACTGCGCCGACAACAGCGCTCGTGCTCTTTCACCATGTCATGGGAAGCATCACTGGCAAAAGAGGCGTTTGGGGATATGTTCGCGGCGGGATGGGAGCGTTGAGCGAAGCAATCGCCGATGTCGCTCGTCAGCACGGAGCAAAGATTTTGACTGATGCTGAGGTGAAGCAAATTTTCGTTCGCAACGATTCTGCTTCGGGAGTCGTTTTAACTGATGGCACGGAGATTGAAAGCCGCATCGTCCTTTCTAATGCCGACCCTAAGCGAACTTTCCTGCAATTGCTACCTGCCAATGTTTTGCCCGAGGAATTTGCCCGCAAAGTCCGACAAATCAAGATGAGTGCCGCCTCTTTCAAGGTCAACCTCGTCATTGATGGTCTGCCTGAGTTTCGTTGCGTGAGGTCAAGAGATGAGCGAGCCCACCTGCGTGGGACTATTCACCTTTGCCCATCTTTGGAGTTTATGGAGCGCGCTTATGCCGATTATGCTCGTAATGAACCTTCTGAGCGACCGATGGTTGAGATGTGCATCCCGACAGTTTTGGATGAAACATTATCGTCCGACGGAAAACACATTGTCTCGCTTTTCGTCCAATACGCGCCATATGAGCCTGCCGGTGGTTGGGGAAGATGGAAAGACGAATTTGTCAAGCGCATTTTAGCGGTCATAGACGAATTTGCACCGGGCTTTTCCTCCCGCGTGGTGCATTTGCAAGCGCTTTCGCCACAGGATTTTGAGGTTGAATTTGCGCTCACCGGGGGCAATATCTTTCACGGTGACATGACCACTGACCAAATTTTCTCCTTCCGACCTGTGGCAGGTTGGGCTCAATACCGAACACCTTTGCGCGGTCTATATCTTTGCGGTGCAGGAACTCATCCGGGCGGTGGGGTTATCGGTGCTGCAGGTCACAACGCAGCGATGGTTGTGTTGAGGGATTTTAAGCGCCTTCGTTCATAACCCCGCCCACTTCACCCAGACAAGGGCAGCAAGGAAAGTCAAGACAGCGATACAAACAATTGAAGCGTGCCATGACCATCGTTGCGGGACGAACCGGAAGAGACCGATTGCGAACAGATAAGCCATCGCTGAGTGGGCTGGATAGAAGTATCGGGCTTGAGCCTGAAAGAAGTGGCGGTTAAATTGAACGAACTCAAGGAAGACAAGCAACAGGACGAGAAAGGGCAAAGCATAAGCGAAAGCGAGGCTGAACTTTCGTTCCTTCAGCGCTTTTACGCACAAACGGCACGAAACCACGCAACCGACACCGATGGCGGCAGCGGCAACGATGCCGATGAATGTCGCTGCGAGAACCCAACCCCAGTCTGGCTCAGTTCCTTCAAACAACCGAGCCAAACCTTTCACAGCCTCATTTGGTTCGCCGTAAATCCCGAGCCAAGTGAACAGTGTGATTTGAGCGACCCACATGATGTAGGTTGTCAGCGAAAGCGTCCCATAACTGGCATAGCGACCGCCGGGTTCAAGAAAATCGCTGGGCTTGGGCGAGTCTTTGAAACCTTCCAAAAAGGCTCTCACTGCCAACGGATCGCCGTAAAGGACGATGTTTCGCCAAAGCCACCAACCTGCCGTGACGGCAAAAATGAAAAGGACGACCAGCGGGGCAAGCAGAAAAATTGGCTTGAAGGTGAAAATTTGGGCTCGCGCTAATTGCTTTGCAGCCTTCCGCTTTTTTAAAGGGGCTTGGGATTTTGAAGTTTGACCATTCGCTTGAAGCGAAAGGACGAGCACAGCGAGGAAAGATAACGGCAGGAAGATGATGTTACTGCTTTTCGCCAAAAGAGCCATCCCGCTCAAAAGCCCAGCGATGCCAGCATCCAGCAATTGTCGTCTGTTTTGGTTCGCTGAAGTGCAAATGTGGCAGAGCCAAAATAAAGTCAACGCAGATGTGGCACCAGCAGTTGCATCGTTGCCAGCGGAAGCGCAAACGAGGAGATGAACGGGAAGCAGTGCCGCGAAAGCGCCTGACGAAAGCGCAACGGGCAGAATCGGAAACTCGTCAACCTTTAACCTGAGAGCCAACATGAAGGCAATAACAACGACGAGCGCACCCCACAAAGTTGAGACGAACCTCGCAGCCAATAGAGCCGTCAAGTCCAGTTCGTTTGGTTTCAGAAACGGAGCGGTGAACGGGAGAGCAGTCAAGTAGTAAAGCGGCGGTTGGTGAGCCTCATAAGTGCCCTTCTCCTTGCCGTAGAAGACAGGCAAACTGCCTGTTTGGTGCAGGTGCTGGATGTAAGCGAAATGAGCGCCTTCATCGGGAGCACGCCAGGGAGGGAATCGGAGCAAATACGCAATAGCAACGATGAAATGACAAAACAGCAAGACTGTCAAGGCGACGATGATTTTCCGGCGCATGGCTTTGCTCTCATCGCTTCAAAGTCAACGCTGCTAAGGTCAAAGCGAAAATCGCAACCATCAAAAGCAAACTCACCAACAGACCTCGCCAAACCCAAGCGAAGTGCTTAGTGACTGGGCGATAGTGAACGACGGGTCTCAAGAGGTTGAACTTAGTGAAAGCCCATCTTCCGCTCGCCAACATCCAATTTGCCCCTTGCCAATTGAGCGCTCGCTCAAGCCTTGGTCTCAGCCAGTAACTCCACACAAGCGCCGATGACATGTTTTTGCTTCCGAAAGTCGCTGCAAAGAACCCGTAGACCCAAAGCACAATTGCCAGCGACCAATGTTCGGCGTTGTCTGCGGGCATGGTTGCCACCGTTGTTGAAAGTCCGAGCAAGCCGAAAAGCACTAAGCACTCCAGCAAAACGAACCCGCCTTCCATCAAGCCGAGATAAACGATGTAGCGTCGAATGACAGGCGCGTTGCATCTTTTACCCGCAAAAATGCTGACGAAGGCTTGGGGCGAATTGTGGACTATCTGAAGGAGACTGAGGAACTTGAGGAGGGTGAGACCGACACCGAGAACTATCGCCGCCAGTGCCAATCGCCACGAAACGAAGACCCATCCGCGAGCGGCAACTATTGCGGCGGATAAGCCGATGAGCCCCGCAATGAGCCACAAAGTTCCGTGAACCCATTGGTCATAAAAGCGTCGCTCCATCGTCTCCCAGCATTGATGCAAAATTCGCTCCTTGACCCAATTGCGTTCGGTCATTGCCGTCTCCTCCTTGCCACCTCAAGGACTTCTTTTGTCCCTTCCTGCCATAGTTGCCCCAACAGCCCACGCCTGACCCCCTCCGAAACCCACCGTCCAAAATCACTCTCGCGCGGGACAAACTTCCAGTCAATGACGATATGCGTGACACCAAGCCGCTGCCATTCGCCAACCAAGTCATCAACACCTCGTAGTTCTTCGTAGCGGATCAGGCGGTTGTGCCCCCCGTCCGCCCAGAAGTATCGCCGGTCAAAATAATAGCCCAAAGGAAAGCCGTATGTCGCAATGACGGCACGCCTCGGCAATGCTCGGTTAACGAACTCAGCGACCCGATAAGTTGGCTCAA
>Ga0209183_1000435_pt1 | contig 17210 bp, 16 predicted proteins | sample LHCtaG_2_FD_184120 | JGI IMG/M metagenome (GOLD analysis project Ga0209183, IMG submission 184120) | Hot spring microbial communities from Little Hot Creek, USA to study Microbial Dark Matter (Phase II) - LHC4sed_replicate (SPAdes)... | ecosystem: Environmental > Aquatic > Thermal springs > Hot... | reverse complement strand
ATATAACCTAGTTACGGAGTGTTATGTTTGATAGTCTTATCAAAGGAAGTATGAGAAATAATAGTAATATTGATGTGTTATTAGTCACAAAGCCTGCTAGGAACTCACTTTATAGAGGAAGACTGTTTAGAGATATAGTTAGCGGAATAGGACTCGACAACCTATTTGAAATACACATGGTTTACAGAGAAAAAGCACGTGGAGCTCTACAAGAGATATATAGACACGTATCAGGAAGTAATATAGAAAAGCTATTCTATCAGAATAACTGATTTATATATATCACAAAATGAAAAAAGAGTTTTATTAAGACTACTTGCATAGCGATTTAAGGAAGAGCCTGTGTGATGTTTTGTGATAATTAAATGCCCTTATTGTAGTTTTGAAGGAGATACCTTAGAATTCATTTACCTCTACGAAGTCACATTATATCTTATGAATTCGCGCGTTGAGAGAGAAGAGCGAGAAAGACCAATACTAATCGTATGTCCTAGGTGTAAACAGGGTTTTTTCTTGGAAAATCCGTATAAAAGGCTCTATGAATATCTAGATTGTAATGACTCGTAGTGTATGTGATCAGGGGCTGTGTGTGCACAGTGAGGTGTATACGCCCGTGTCTACTACACCGCTAGGTACCCATAAAGAGGAATTTGTGACATTTCTCTTTATGCCGTTTAATGCTCAAGTAAGAGATCCTATCTACGGCTATATAGACTACGTTAAGGAGCTTGAAGGCGCTATAATGGATTCTTGGGTATTGCAGAGACTGAGATATATATATCAGTTACAGGCAGCACACTTTGTGTATCCTGGTGCATCACACACACGATTTTCGCACTCACTTGGAGTATTGCACTCTTCATATAAATACGTCTCGTTTGTGATCAGATCAGCTGCCATCACAGAGGCTCTTAGCGAAGAAGTCAGGAAAATCACTATTAGTAAACAGAGAGAGTTAATATTTGCGACAAGACTACTTGGACTACTTCACGATATAGGACATGGACCATTTAGCCATGTTTTTGATAAGTACGTATTGAGTAATGCGGATTTTTTAGGCTATGTGGTGGGAAATCACGAGATACTTGGCTACATTATATATAGAGATTACGTGAGAGATCTCATTGAGAAAGCGCTATTAGAGAATATGAGTTCTCTCAGATTAGATCCGGAGTTTACTTTAGAATTACTAGATAAAGGCATGATGCCGCCTCAAGGCATGATCAAGTATACTGATCTTGTGCAGCGCGGAGCAATTAGTAGTAACGAGTTTTATACTTCAAAGAGACGCGGTAGCTTAGAGTTAATAGTGAGATTAATAGTGAGAGACTATATTTACACGAGCGATATAATGGACTATTTGAAGAGAGACAGTTACTTTACAGGTGTACCTATAGGAGAAATAAATGATGAGTGGATAATGAGAAACTCGTATATAGTCGAGAAGAACTCAATGCCAATAATAGCAGTTGCAACTAAAACTCTCGATGAAATAGCCAGATTGCTAGATGCTAGGAAAATAATGTACAAATACGTCTACTTACACCCAGTAAACGTAGCTTTTGTAGAGACTATAGGAATACTACTTCCATGTATAAAGTCCAGAATCTCGAGTATATTAGAAAAAATGCTTGAAAATCGCGAAAAACTCACAAACTACATAACACTAACAGATAGTTCACTATATAGTGAGTTACAGAAGCTATTAGTAGAGGAGCCTTCAAGCTACGAGTGCGAAGATAAAACTCTCGCAAGAACAGCGCTTGAAAGCCTTTTCTATCGCAGGAAGCCTCTTTGGAAACTAGTAAAGAGATTTACGTACGATTTAAATGAAGCAAGAGTACTATTTAGTAGTATCGGGGCTCGCGTGCAGGAAATTATAAAATCCGAGATTAAAAGAGAAGTTGCAAGCGCCCTTTCCAGTAAAGGTCTATGTGAACGAGATGTCGAAGTCTATATTGACAAGATCGACGTGTATCCAACTGCTGGTAGTGAAATACTAGATTCACTAGAAGTTATTGAAGTTAAAGATGGGAAAATAGTATATAAGCAATCACGGACATTTGAAGAGTTCGCTAGGGAGTATGGTCTTATTCCAGAAGCGTTGATATCTATATACATTACTAGAGAGAAGTATAAGAAACTAGATGAATCTAGTCTGAATAGAGCAATCGAGATCTCGGAGAGTATTATTGAAAGCTCTATTAAGAGAAAAAGACAAGAGGCTCCTGAAACAAGCTAAGCTCTGAATTTCAGGTAACTTAAACATATAAATAAATTATTATAAATTATTAAATTGCACTATTTAGTGGATGAGGATGAATGATTTATGTATTTTAAAATGGTATGGAATTTTTTAAAAGATTTCATAACTTTAATACATAGCATTGAGTTCCCTAAAGAGTTCATATCAGTAATAGTGCTACTGGTATTTATTGCTCTCTCCTATGTTTTAGTACGGAAATTCTCCAAGAGAAGCATTAAAATACAGAGCATTCTCTCAGATTTCTCTATTAAGATTAAAGTAGTTAATAATAAAATTGGGCTTCCCGAGTACACTACTATAGCTAAAGGTACTGTGACATACACAAAAACGATAAGCCCTTTTGGAGTTGCCTATAGTAACGTAAAGTGGCAAGGTAAAGAGAGCGCGAGTGTTGTAGATATCTCACTAAGAGATCTCTGTGTACAACCACCTATTATTATTAAACTTAATTCTACTATAGGCGTATTAATGCCCGCCATCAGGATCTTAGAAGGAATGTATAAAGATATTGTTATTTCGTGTCTAAATACAGAGGATCTATACGTAGACAAGTGGCTCGAGGTAATATATGATGAGGGTTTTGCAAGAAGCTTCTTGAGTATTGGGGATGGACGTATTAAAGCTAGATTAGAGTGGGTTCAATATATAATTAAATCAACAACCAGAAGAGTTAGAGTTAAAGCCCAAGTAGAAGTGTGTTATGGCAAAGAGCCCTGTGTACCATTAATAGAAGCTAGTAAACCTGGTATAACAGAGAAAATTATAAATTATCCTGTTGTGAAAAGAGTTTTTATAGGGCATAAAAGTGGCGATGGTTTTGAAGGATTAGAGGATCTTGTTAAGAAGTTTCCTAGCATTTTTGGCGTAGAGAATGTTAATATTAAGCTGAGAGTTCGGAGATCGCTTAGAATTGTAGCTGAGGCATCAGCTCCTCTCACCATGTTTTAGCTCATGGATAATGCTTTAAAATATTGTTTTCAACTAGTACATAGACTTCTATTAGATTTTTGAGGGGCGTAGTATTTAGTTTTGGCATAAAGACCTCGTCAACTTGAAAAATACCGGCCCTCTCAGACATGTAAACATTTACGCGTACAGGCTTCTTATCAGAAGGTATAATTTCTACTCTCTTAATACTTAGAGCTGAGATACTATGTATTGTGACTCCTCCTAGCTTATAAGGTACTCGTGCACGTCCTTCAGCCATGTCTAATCCATCAGCAACTTTTACACATCCAGCTTCAATTGTGAGGCACTCCACGTCGTAACTCGTACAGTGTATTGAGTGCATAATTTCTTGTCTAATTCTAACACGTATAGCAGGCTCTTCAATAAGCTTCTCTAGTACTCTGTCAATAATGGGTTTTGCTAGTAGCGATCCAATAGCCTCATGCATGTGCCTGTGAACGCTATTGCCAATATCGTGTAGTAGACCTCCTAGAAGTGGGACGAGCCATGTGTGTGCCTCGTTTTCTACAACACCATCCCTAAGTAATGTGGACTCAATACCTCTGCTTCTCAGTAGCTGGTAAAGATAGAGCGCTGTACCAGCTACTATGTGAGCATGTACTGGTCCATGATCATTATACTTGAGCCTATTTACAGCCATAATATTAGACATTAACCAGAGTGTTTGAACCTCGAAATCACCTGTTACAAGCCTGTAAGCTCTAACTAGAAGTTCATTACTAGGTAAAATCACTTCTAGTAGCTTAGCATTAACAATAACCACGTATTACACCTCACACTAATACTTTTAACTCTAACACCGATATATTATAATCACGCTACTATCGAGCTTCGTGGTGTGTATCTTGAGTATAAATTTACTAATAGCATTTATACTCGGTATTTTACCAGTTAGTGAAATTAGAGGTGGTGTTCTCTACATACTTGCCGCTTCAAATGGCATGTGTAGTATGCTTCAAGGCTTAGTAGTTAGCCTCGCTGGTAATCTCTTAGTGCCTTTTATCGCGTACAAGCTATTAGATCTCCTAAATACAGCTCTTAAGTCTAGATACGCGCCAAACATCATTAAGAAGATATGTTTCCTTATACTAGAACATGGTAAGCGTAAAGCGAGAAATGTTAGTGGTAAAGGCTATGTTGCATTAGCAGTTTTTGTAGCTATACCATTTCCAGCTACAGGTGCGTGGACAGGCACACTAGTTGCATATATTCTCGGACTAGACAGGAAAAAAGCTATTCTCGCAGTAGAATTAGGAGTCCTAGTAGCTACGATCATAGTCACGCTCACAGTTTTTCTGAGTATAGAAGTTTTAGAACATATATTCCTACTCTAATTCAACTACGAGCTGAATTACAGAGACCATGTCCTATATAATTTCACTATGATGATCTCGGGGATTAACACTCTAAGAGATATCTTGATATCTTCATATAAGAACACTTAACACATAAGAAGGCTATCTTTGAATCGAAGATTCTGTATTGTTACACTTTGTGAGAACAGTTTTAAAAGTGTTGAATTAGTTACTGGAATTGTGAAGGAGAGCTGAGTGAAATATTTATTTCTATGTTCTCTTTGTGTATGATTCTTAGGTGTGTAAGGTAGTGCAATGTGGAGTCTATAGGTAAGTATAGGGAGAGAGTGTTAAATGGCCCAATAGGTAGAACGCTTTTATGGCTTGGAACACCATTAATGATAGTTCAACTTATACATTTATCTTATAATATTACTGACGCTTTTTGGCTTAGTAAATATAGTAGTGTAGCTTATGCTACACCTAGACAAGTGTGGCCTTTTTTCATGTTTATAAATGCTATAGCGCAGGGAATAGCCGCTGCGAATATGGCTATTATAAGCCAGTATGTAGGTGCACGAGACTATGAGAGTACTAGGAGAGCTGTTTCTTACTTCGTGTCAACTATGCTATTCATCAATAGCCTAGCAGTACTTATCTTTTACGTTACTAGACCACTAGTATTTACATACATTATTGCAACGCCTCCTGAACTATACGAGTACGTGATGAGCTACTCTAGTATTATAACACTAGATTTATTACTGGCAGCCTTCACAGCTAGTTACGGCACTATTTTTCAAGCTATTGGTGACACGAGAACTCCTTCAAAGATAGGCGTGATCTCTAGTGTAATGAACGTTGTTTTAGACCCTATATTCATCTTCGGTGTTGAGATCAGTGGATTAATAATAATACCTGCTACAGGTGTTACTGGTGCAGCACTTGCAACAGTGCTATCTAGGCTTGTAGGCTTCCTAATACTTTTGACAATACTTCGTAAAAAATATGGTTATATAACACCACACTTCACACTGCACATAAACAGAGAGTGGTTTAAAACAACAATTAAAGCTGGTATACCCGTTATGCTCATGATGATGAGTAATAGTCTCGCGTTTATGTTTCAGAATAGACTTATAAACGCGTTTGGCGTCTACGTAGCCGCGGCTGCAGCAATAGGCTTTTTGCTCATGGACCTTGCCGATACTGCTTTGTGGGGATTTACATTTGCAGTATCAACTATGATTGGGCAGGCTATTGGAGCAGGGCTTGAAGAAAGAGCTCGAAGTGTAGCTCTGAGATCTATGCTTTATATTGGAATATCAACGATGCTCGGATCACTACTAGTGCTTATTACTAGGGAGTGGTTCATAAGCGCATTTACTAGTGTACCAGAGATCGCGCGGGAAGCTGATCTCTTTGTTGTGACCTTTGCGCCAACTCTAGCGTTCTTTGCCGTGTTCTTTATTGGTATATCTATTGGTAGAGGCTCTGGTCACACAACGTATCCAACACTCGTAGGTATTTTGAGACTGTGGGTTCTTAGAATAGGGCTAGGTTATTTCTTAGCTTTTATATTCGACATGAAGACTCTCGGATTGTGGATTGCCATGGCTTTGAGTAATTTAATCGCAGGATTAGCAGTAATACCCTGGGCTCTGAGAGGTGCGTGGACCAAGCCAATAGTGAAGGTACGTGTTCAAGTAGTAGAGCGTACTACACTACATAGCTAAATAGGTATTTTAAATCCTAGTCTTACCTTGCCAATTGAAGTTATAAGCTCACCACTCTGAATATTAGTAATCATGGAGAGATCTATTCCTTTAATAGCACTTGTAAAGCTCTTGACATCACCGGGGTTTAGAGTCTCATTTATTACTACATCTACACGTCGCAGGTCTCCATTAATTAGAAAGTACAATACGACTCCATGAATAATTATTACTTCACTGCTATTATTCTTCACCGCGATCTCTAGTTGACATGACTCAGTAAAACAATCAATAGTTGGTGAGCCAATAACTATAACTTTGCCCTCTTCAGCCCAGGTATTAGTTCTCCAGAACGAAGACTCCTTTTCCCCAGATCGTCGTGTTACAGAATAATACGTTACTACACATATAGCTAGCACACTCAAAATTGTTAATACAATAATCCAATATCTCCTCTTCTTAAATTTACCTCTAAACTTTGCTCTGACTTCGCGCTTTTTACTTGAGGTTTTAGTAGTCAAAATAATACCCTGAAAAATTTATGTCCTCTTAAAATCTAGCGAAATAGCGCTTAAATCTCTCTATAATTTGGAGCCTCTTTGTCTAAGCACCTAACGCGAAGAAGCTCTTATATACCCTTCTTATATACCCTATAGCGTATAGTGCTTCAAGGTGTCTGTATGTATAGAGGGGCAGATATAGTCTCTGCGCTACAGTTTACTAGGAGTGATATAGAGAGGCTTATTAAACACACTGAGGAAGTTAGATATATTTATGAGAGAGGTAATAGGTTAGACACAGCCAAAGGCAAGGTGATGTTTACAGCGTTCTTTGAACCGAGTACTAGAACTAGGTTGAGTTTCCAGTTTGCCATGATTAAACTTGGAGGTGCAGTTGTAGATCTTGGACCTGAGGAAGTGACTAGTATGGCTAAAGGTGAAAGTCCTGAGGACACTCTTAGAACAGTTGATAGTTATGAACCAGATATTATTGTTGTAAGGCACAGAGAGTCGGGCTTCGCGGCTAAAGCTGCACAAATATGTAGAGCGCCAGTAATAAATGCGGGTGATGGTTACAATGAACACCCAACACAAGCACTACTAGACGTGTACACTATGTGGAGAATTTTTGGTCATATAGATGGATTAGTAGTTGGCTTAATGGGTGATTTAAAGTACAGTAGAACTATTTCAAGTCTCTCTTATACTCTCTCAAATTTCCAAGGCATAACAATATATTTTATATCGCCACGTGAACTGAGGCCTAGAGAAGAAGTTTTAAAAGTGCTAGACCAGAGGAGAGTTCACTATGAGTTCTACGAGAAGCCAGAGGATGTCCTAGAGAAACTCGATGTTATCTACGTAACTAGACTTCAAAAGGAGAGAATGAGTCCAGAGGAATATGAGAGACTTAAAGGTAGCTATGTGATAACATATGAATACCTTAAGAAATTCAAGAAAATACCCATGATACTACACCCATTACCAAGAGTATGGGAGTTAACGCCAGACGTGGATATACTACCACAAGCACTCTACTTTGAGCAAGCCAGGAATGGTCTCTACATTAGAATGGCACTTATAAAGATAATTCTAGGTATATGAGCTCAGTACTCCGCAGTATGTCTTCACAAATCAGGCCCAAAGGTCTTCATCACAGCAATAGTTTAAACATCGCGATATAGATATTTAGAAATTCCTTTAAATAAGCGTACATTATGTTAATTTACTGTGATATATAAAATGTTATCACCGAAGAACCCTTTTCAAGAATACTCCTACCCTCTTACCTGTTAACTCACCATTCCTAACCACGATATGACCTCTCAGTATGACGTATTTTACTCTTCCTCTCAGTTTGAGTCCTATATACGGCGATAACTTGTACTTATACTCTAACCAATCACTTGTTATCTCAGTATAGCTATTTGGATCTATTATTACTAAGTCTCCACTTGAACCAGGTATTAGTGCTCCTTTGTAAGGCCATAAGTTAAATAATTTAGCCGGGTTTTCAGCTAGTAGTCTTGGTATGTGTGTTAATGGTATTACTCCGCGAAGAGCGAGGTCTAGCATTAATGGTAATAGTGTCTGTACACCTGGAAAACCAGCTGCAGCATCCCAGATAACTCTGTTTTTTTCTTCTGGTGTATGAGGCGCGTGATCTGATCCTATGGTCTCAAAGAAACCTGACACCACAGCTCTTAATAATGCTTCTCTATGTACCCCTCCACGAATAGGCGGATTAACCTTAATTAGTGCTCCATGGCGCTTGTAGTCATTAATGTCTAGTAGAAGGTAGTGTGGACAAGTCTCAGCTGTAATATCAGCACCCCACTCTCTAGCTAACTTAATAGCTTCTATAGCATCTAGTGATGAGACGTGAACTATGTGTGCATGTCCACTAGTGTGTTTTGCTATAGAGGCTATTTTTACAATAGCATGTACTTCCACGAGTGGTGGTCTTGCTTCTATGTGTAACTCTGGATCAGTTCTACCAGTTTTTCTAGTTTTTCCTGTAAAGTACTCTACTAATCTATGGTCTTCAGCGTGAAACATAACTCTAGTATTCGTCTTAGCAGACTTTTCCATAATCTCGTAGAGAGTACTTTCACTTGGAGGCTGAATATTACCAGTAGTTGGACCCATAAATACCTTAAAACTTATAGCCCCAGTCTCGATCATATCTTCAAACTCAGATATATTAGCATCATGAAGTACTCCTAAGAGAGCAAAGTCCACGTAAGCCTTGCTCTCGAGCAATTTAGCCTTAGCTAAGAGTTTTTTAGAGTCTTCTACTGGTGGTAGGGTATTAGGGTGTTCTATGACTGTCGTGACACCGCCCTTAATAGCTGCCCTAGTACCATGTTCAAAGTCGTCTTTGTACTCTAACCCGGGTTCTCGCATATGCACGTGTTCATCTACAACACCAGGCAACACATAGTAGTTAGATGCGTCAATAACTTCCTCAACACCGCTAGGACTAATACCCTTCCCGACCTCCACGATAATGCCGTTAAGTACCTTAATATCCCATTTATGAATACCAGTTGGAAGAATTATATATCCATTTTTAACAAGTAGACTACTCAATAGGTAATTCCCCCTCATAAGTGAGATTTTGCCCTTATCTAATTCAGAACAGTACCTAGCACGATAAGACTTAATAAGCTTAGCATACAACTGTAATCACCGAGCTAAATACTAGTGGTGATTTAAAGTATTCAAGGTGTCTTTCTTTGGAGGACCCCGTGAAGATCTTGGAGAAGTGGGTCTCAGTAGAATCCTATATTATCGTGGGTAAAAATATTAGCAGGGTTGATGCTCTAGACAAGATCTTTGGTAGAGCGATGTTTACTGAAGACTACTTCGTGGACTACGTCGTCGGCAATGCGCTTTTTGTTAAGCAAGTTCTTAGTACTTATCCACATGCTAGGATCAAAAGTATAGATTGTAGGAGAGCTCTTAAAGTGCCTGGAGTGGTCAGAGTTATCACTGCGCGTGATATTCCCGGTGAAAATCAAGTTGGCTATGCGATACCAGATCAGCCCCTTCTAGCTGAGGGGAAAGTGAGGTATCCAGGTGAAGTAGTAGCCCTTGTGGCTGCCGTAGATTTTGAAAGGGCTTTTAAAGCCTCTGAAGAGGTCTCTATTCATTACGAGCCCTTACCATATGTATTAGACCCTCTTGAGGCTATGAGGAGGACTGATATACTAGTACACGAGGAGAGAGGCTCAAATATAGCTTTTACTACACATGTGAGAAAAGGTAATGTAGAAGAGGGTTTTAGTAAAGCACAAGTAGTTGTAGAGAATGAGTATAGGCTTCACCATCAGGAACACATGTACTTAGAAACAGAGGCTGCCCTCGCAATACCTGAATCTGAGGGTAGAATTACTGTTATAGGTACAATACAGTATCCTCACCTAGGACAGAGAATTGTAGCGAGAGTTCTTGGAGTACCAGCGAATAGAGTTAAAGTAGTCGCTCCATATATTGGTGGTGGCTTTGGGGGCAAAGATGATGAAGGCCCACTTGTCTGCGCTAAAGCTGCCCTCGTAGCTTATTTAACTGGTAAGCCTGCATTTTTAATCTATAGTCGTGAAGACTCAATAAGAGTTCATCCTAAACGCGAAGCTGCAATAATTAGATATAAGAGCGGTGCCGACGCTAACGGTAAACTCACAGCTATAGACGTCACAATAGTACATGACACTGGCGCTTACGCTAATAGAGCGCCATTTATCTTGTGGAGAGCTACTATGCATGCCTCAGGTCCTTACGAAGTACCACACGCTAAAGTTGATGGTTATGCAGTGTATACTAATAAGGTGTACCAAGGCTCATTTAGGGGGTTTGGAAATCTCTCAATACAATTTGCCGTTGAGAGACAAATGGATCTCTTAGCTGAGAAGCTCGGATTAGATCCAGTCGAGTTTAGGCTTAAAAACATTCTGAGAGAGGGCTCTTACACTCTCACAAACCAGTTACTAGATCACTCTGTGGGCGTGGCTGAGGCGTTGAAAAGAGTGGCTGAGATTGCTGAGTGGTGGAAAAAGCGTGAAGAGTACAAGAAGTTTAATGAGAGCAGTCAGAGATTTAAGAGGGGTATTGGAGTTGCAGTTGGTTGGCACGGCATTAGTACTTCGAGAGCTGTGCCAGACTGGTCTAACGCGTATATAAAAATAGAGTTAGATGGCTCAGTAACGGTCTACACCGGAATAGTTGAAATGGGTCAGGGCTCGCCTGTAAGTTCACATGCACAGATCGTCTCCGAGATTCTCGGGGTACCATTAGAACTCGTAAGAATAGTGCAAGGCTCAACAGAAGCTCCAGATGCCGGTGCAACACACGCATCTAGAGGAACGGGTATTGGCGGTGTAGGCGTGCTCGTAGCTGCAACTAAGATCAGGGAAAGACTTACACAATTAGCTTCAAGATTACTCGGTGTGAATTCCGGCGAACTAGAGTTTAGAGATGGAAGAGTGTATTGGAGGAGAGAACCTGAGGTGGGATTGTCCTGGAGAGAACTAGTGAGAGAAGCCTATGCTAGAGGTATTGAGCTTAGCGCTACAGGCTACTTCTTCCTACCCAAGGGTAAATTCGATGACACCGTGGGTCAGGGATTTGCATATCCGGCTTACAGCTACATTGTCCTCATCACCGAAGTCGAAGTTGACACGTGGACAGGTGATATTAGAGTTTTACGAGTGTACCCTGGTCTAGCCGCCGGGAAGATCATTAATCCTAAACAAGTTGAGGGGCAAATAGAGGGTGCTGTTGTCCAGGCTATTGGTTATACTTTAATGGAGAAATTATACTTTGATGATAGAGGGAACGTGGTCAATACAAATTTTACAGACTATGTTATACCCACAGCTAAAGATGTGCCAGAGGTCTATAAGCCAGTATTTGTGGAGGACAAGTATAGGTATGGTGCTTTTGGGGCTAAGGGTGTTGGTGAAATGGCTATGATACCGGGACCAGCATCGATAGCCAATGCTGTAGCTTTTGCACTTGGAGTAAATATCACTTCTACACCACTAACACCATGGAGTGTCCTCGAACTCGTAGGTGTTTTAAAGAGCGGGTGTTCTACATGATGTTCACGATCCCCGAAGACATAGAGTTCATAGTCCCCAGAGACTTGAAAGAGACACTTGAACTTATGAGTAAACTCAGCGACGTTAAAGTACTCGCAGGTGGAACGGATCTTGTTATCGATTTAAAAACAGGTAGGTTTAAGCCTAAACACGTGATCTACATTGGCGGTCTGAGAGAACTTAAATATATATGTGACATCAATGGTGCTTTACACATTGGAGCACTTACAACTATTCAAGAAATTTTAGACTCAAAAATAATAGCTGAAAAAACACCATTACTGAGAGCTACCGCCGAGAAATTCGCATACTGGCAAGTCAGAAATATCGCAACTATAGGTGGTAATCTCTGTAATGCATCGCCAGCAGCAGACACAGCACCACCACTACTAGTATACGACGCTGTTATTAAGGCTGAAAGTGTGAGAGGTTCAAGGCTTATTCCAATAAGAGAATTCTTTAAGGGGCCTCGGCAAACCGCTCTCAAGCGAGATGAGCTAGTCACAGAAATAATCGTGCCCTATAAGAGCCTAGAGAACTCAGGCTACTCATATCTTAAAGCCGGTAGGAGAAGAGGTTATGACATATCACTAGTCGCTGTTGCGTGTGCTGTGAGAGTTGAGAGAGGAATTATCTCAGACGTAAGAATAGCTCTTAACTCCGTAGCTCCAATACCTGTGAGAGCTGTGAGTGTGGAAAAAGTTCTCATTGATAAGAAACCTTCTATTGAAATTATTGAGGAGTCTTCGAGACTAGTTGTGCACGATATATCTCCAATTAGCGATGTGAGAGCTCCTTCAGATTATAGACAATACATGGCTAAGCTACTAACTCGTGAAGCCCTACTTGTGGCACTTAAAAAGATAGGGGTGATGTAAAGTGAAGGTGAAATTCACTCTTAACGGTAGGCTCGTAGAGTTAGATGTTGATCCACGAGAAACCCTAATAAATACTCTTAGACTGAGACTTCGAGTTAAGAGCGTTAAGAGGGGGTGTGAGCGAGGTGAGTGTGGAGCTTGCACTGTATTAGTCAATGGCAATCCTGTCACTTCGTGTATACTGCTCACCATCCAGGTTAACGGCGCAGAGATCACTACAGTTGAGGGGCTTGTGAAAGATGTTCTCTTCGAGAGACTAGCGAAGAACTTTATTGATAGTGGTGCAGTACAGTGCGGTTTTTGCACACCCGGAGTGATCTTAACAGCATACGCTGGAATTAAGCAGGGTAAAATTAGAGGTAGCGAAGACGTCAAGGAATATGTCAGTAACCTCTGTAGGTGTACTGGCTATGTGAAGATCATTGAGGCCATAGCTAAGACTGTCAGAGAGGTGTTGAGTAGTGAGCACTGAATTTAAATTCATTGGTAAGAAAACCCCACGTAAAGACGCAGAAGCAAAGGTTACTGGTGCGCTCAAATACACGTATGATCTCGAAATACCTGGTATGTTAATTGGGAGAATTGTAAGAAGCCCTTATGCGTTCGCAGATATACGTAGAATTGACGTCTCTGAAGCTATGAGAATGGGAGCTGTGGTCATAACGCCGAGTGATATTCCACAGAAACCCTATAATCCAAGACTTGTAAGTATAAGCGAAGTAACATTCAAAGACACATATATACTCACATATAAGCCTAGGTATCTAGGCGAGCCGATAGCCGCTGTAGCTGCTTCAAGTGAGGAGCTTGCACAAAAAGCCTCTGAGTCTATAAAAATAGAATTTGAGAGAGTATATAAACCCATTTTAGACCCTCTAGAAGCTATGAAGCCTGAGTCTCCTAGAATACATGAAAAGATCATGAAGGGCGATAAGTGGATTGAAGTAAACAACAATATTGCCGCACGCCTAGACTATGATGAGGGTGATGTTGATAGAGGATTTGAAGAAGCCGATGTAGTTATTGAGAGGACTTTTAAGACTGGTAAAAGATATCACATGCAATTAGAACCAAAAGCTGTTCTCGTAATTCCAGAGCCTAGTGGTAAGCTCACAATATACACTACTACGCAGACAATACACAATACACGTATACTCATAAGTCAACTCTTCGACATACCAGAGAGTAGAATTAATGTTGTTAGAGTCCCCATTGGTGGATCTTTTGGATCAAGTATACAGACAAACTACTTAGTACCAATAGCAGTAGCGCTCGCTCTTAAAGCGAAGAAGCCTGTAAAAATAGCCTATACGAGAGAAGAAGACATGCTCGACCACTCAAACTTCGTTTTTCACTTCAAAATAAAGATCGGTGCTAGAAGGAATGGAGTATTCACGGCAGCAGAGTTCACTAATATACTTGATGTGGGTGCACATCAAGTACAGCCATATCCACTACTAGGTACAAGTCTAGGCTGGTTTGTCTCGATGTACAAGTGGAAGAATATTAGGTATCGTGGAATAGCAGTCTACACAAACAAGGTCCCAGGCTGTGCTCTGAGAGGTTATGGAGCACCCGAAGTCCAATGGGCTGTGGAGACGCTCGTAGACGAGATCGCGGAGAAACTCGGCATAGATCCTGTTGATTTGAGACTTAATAACTATGTGGGTAGAGGAGAGATTTTCTGGGGTCAAGGACCCACCGTGAGGTCTGTAATTAGATCTGATGGTGTTCCAGAATTATTGTTAAAGGGTAGAGAAATTATTCGCTGGAATGAGCGTGGAAATCCGAGAGAGAAAAAAGGTAGGTTTAGGCGTGGTATAGGTGTTGGAAGGGGCTTTCACACATCTGGTGCGGGTGGCCCAATAAGTGGTGAAGTTATTGACTACACAGGCTGTATACTTAAACTAAATGAGGATGGAACTCTTGATTACATAACAGCACTACAGGATCACGGTGGAGGTACACTAGACGCACACGTGAAGATTATTGCTGAGGAGCTCGGAATTCCACCAGAATTAGTAAACATAGCAACAGCAAGTACTGAGACAACCCCATATGACGTCTGTACACACGCTTCGCGTGGAACGTATGTTGGTGGTGAGTGTGCTAGGCGAGCAGCACAAATAGTAAAGCAGAGAATACTAGAAGTAGCACTTAGAATTATAGATAGAGCTGTAAATCCAGAAGCACTTAGAATAAGCTATGATGAGGGGCTTAAACAAGCCATTGTGTACGTTGAGGGTACAGATATAAAATTAACTCTCGCTGAAATCGCAAGGATTTCCTGGCAGAGAAACTGGGGTACTATAGGCGCATTTGTATCATATAGAGCCACATCTGCACCACCAAGCTTCACAGTCTACTACGTAGAAGTTGAAGTTGACACGTGGACTGGTATAGTGAGACCAGTGCGCGTGGTAGCGGGTGCCGATGTGGGGACACCAATAAACCCTGACATGGTGGAGGGCCAGCTTCACGGTGGATTCGCCATGGCATGGGGTATGGCATTTACTGAGAACACAGTCTATGATCCGGTAACAGGAGAGATCATGGGTAGAGGGCTAATAACAGATTACAAGATACCTACTGCTGCTGATGTTCCAATACCCGAAGAGTTTACTATTATTATTGCCAAGACGTATGAGCCTACAGGTCCCTTTGGAGCTAAAGGTCTCGGTGAGGCTGCTATGAACCCCGCTGTAGCGGCAATACTAAACGCTGTTTACAATGCTATTGGTATTCGCTTCTACGAGCTTCCTGTAACTCCAGATAAGGTTATTGAAGCACTCGAAGAGAGGGGTGAACTTGAATGGTAGTTGAAATACCAATAGTAAACATAATAGCGAGGAATACTCACATTATACCCTTCGAATTCGAGTACTATGAGCCTAGAAGCCTAGAAGAAGCCCTAGAACTACTCGCTAGGTTTAAGGGACAGGCAAAAATACTTGCTGGTGGAACAGACTTACTAGTTAAAATGAAGACTAGAATCATAGAGCCAAGAGTAGTAGTGAATATTAAGAAAATTCAGGGACTACGCTATATTACAGAAGAACACGAATACATTAAAATAGGGGCTTTAACAACACTTCGCGACATTGAGAAATCTGAGATCATTGAGAAAAATCTCCCAGCACTACGTGACGCTGTTAAAGTTATGGGAAGCATACAAATAAGAAACATGGCTACACTAGTTGGAAATCTCTGTAACGCATCGCCAGCAGCAGACACAGCACCACCACTACTAGTATACAATGCAAGAGTAGTCGCTATGAGTACTCATGGTAGGAGAGTTATCTCACTAGAAGAGTTCTTTAAAGGACCTGGTGTAACTGCCCTCGAGCCTGGTGAAGTAGTAGTAGAGGTCATTGTTGAGAAAAGCAATAAGGGCTCTTCAGCTTTTGAGAAAGTCTCAAGAGTAGCCGTGGATCTCGCGATAGCGAGCGCTGCTGTGTACGCTGAGATCAGTAATGACGGCGTAATAGAAAATGCAAGAGTGGCCCTGGGTTCTGTAGCGCCAAAACCAATTAGAGCTAAAATTTTGGAGGAGAAAATTAGGGGTTTGCGCTTAGGATCAAAGGAACTTAAGAGGGCTATTTACGAAGTAGACGATGAGATCTCTCCAATAACAGATGTGAGATCAACTGCCGAGTACCGGAGGCATATAGTTAAAGTCTTAGTGTGGAATGCTATTGAGCGTGTTTATAGAAGAATTAGGGAAGGGTGGGTATAGATATGGTTAAGGTAGTATTTAGAGTTAATGGAGAGCCGATAGAACTTGACGTTTCACCACGAGAGCTATTAATAAATACTCTTAGGAGTAAGCTTGGGCTAACAGGTGTAAAATATGGTTGTGGTATTGGTGAATGTGGAGCATGTACAGTACTAGTTAATGGTGAGCCGGTTTTAGCTTGCTTAACTCTCACAGTTGATGTTAATGGTAAAGACGTAGTGACTGTTGAAGGCTTATCGAAAAATGGGCTTACAGATGTTCAGAGGGCGTTCATAGAAGAGGGTGCTATACAGTGCGGTTACTGTATACCAGGTTTTATAATAATGGCTGAGTACATGCTCAGAGAGATATCTAACCCAACACTAAGTGTTGTAAGAGAATACTTAAAAGGTAATCTCTGCAGATGTACTGGTTACATAAACATATTCAGGGCTGTTCTCAAAGCCGCCAAGTACAGGTTAAGTAAATGAAAATTTTTGTGAAATACTCTGGGATCCTCTCAGAAATTCTCGGAGTGTATTCTGAAGTACTAGAAGTACCCGAGAACACGACAATTAAAGAACTACTTAACATACTAGTAAAGCAACATGAAACATTACGTAGAATTATGGAGGCTATTCCTGTTATACAATTATACGTCAATAATAAGGAAGTGCCCTTCTATTCCGAAGATATTCTACTTAGAAGCTACGATGAAGTCATACTATCCTTACCACTATTTGAGGGAGGTTAAAAGTTACACTTTTAGT
>Ga0209183_1000432_pt1 | contig 17356 bp, 16 predicted proteins | sample LHCtaG_2_FD_184120 | JGI IMG/M metagenome (GOLD analysis project Ga0209183, IMG submission 184120) | Hot spring microbial communities from Little Hot Creek, USA to study Microbial Dark Matter (Phase II) - LHC4sed_replicate (SPAdes)... | ecosystem: Environmental > Aquatic > Thermal springs > Hot... | reverse complement strand
GGGGACTCTCCCCCTGACAGTCACTCTCCTGAGAAGCTCGAGCGCTCTCTCAAACCCCATGCCCACGACCTCGAGGAAGACCGGGTTCTCTTTAGGGTTGAGCTTGGCCTCGTAAATCGGACTGACGGAGGCCAGCCTCTCGAAGACCCTGTAGCGGAGCCTCCAGTCCTCGAAGTGCTTCTTCAGAGCGCTCAGGACGGCCTCGTTGTCAGGCCTCTCTGTCGTGACCACGATCACGGGCACCTTGAGGCCCTCGTTCACAGCAACGGGGTCTATGATGTTAAAGCCTCCAAAGGTTACTCCTCCAAGCAGTATCACGTTGAGAGAGTCTATCTTGCTCGCCATGTCTAGCAACTTCTCTGCGGCGTCGAGCCCGTCAACCTCTATCAATCTTAAGAAAACGTCCTCTACCCTGAAGCCGTGTGTCAAGACGCCGCATAAAACGGTCTTGCCCCTCCTTTGGAGCTTTCGAGGGTTGAAGGAGCCATCCTCGACCCCAAGCATTCTCACGTAGTCCATCGCGCTACACGCTTTCGGTGACTATGGACGAAAGCCTCGGGTCGCTCTTCAGGCCCTCTGCGAGCGCCCTATCGCTTATCGCCAGCCTGACTATCTTCGTCCTACCATACCTGCCCTTGCTGGTCACCTTAGCGTTGACTATCCCGAGCATGTCGAGCTCGTTTATTATGTCGCTGACCCTCCTCTGCGTAAGTTCGTCAATCATGAGCCTCTTGCACAAGCCCTTGTAGGCCTCGTATATTTCGCCCGTTGTCGCTTCGCCCTTCCTCCTCTTCACGAGGTAGACGGCTATGGCAACGAGCTTCGTGTGGAGGGGCATTGACTTGACCACCTCGACGGCCTTGTCCTTCTCTATTTCCCTGTAGGCCTTTCTGACGTGTTCTTCGAGCACCTTGGTAGAGCCCTCCCTCTCAGCTATTTCACCAGCCACTCTTAGCAGGTCTAGGGCCCTCCTAGCGTCTCCGTGCTCGCGGGCGGCCAATGAGGCGCAGAGGGGTATCACGGCTTCGTCGAGCACTCCGTCGCAAAAGGCCTGTTTGGCCCTCTCGGCCAATATGTCAGCGAGCTCCTCGGTCGTGTAGGGCCTGAATACGAGCTCCTCCTCGCCTAAGGTGCTCTTCACCCTAGGATCTAAGTACTCGACGAAGTTGAGGTCGTTGGTTATGCCTATTATCGAGACCCTAGCGTTACATAGGTCCGGGTTTATCCTCGTGAGTTTATACAAGGCGTCGTCTCCACTGACCTTGACCAAAAAGTCCACTTCGTCTAGAACTACGAAGAACAAGTTCCTCTCCTGATCGAGGGCCCTAAGGAACCTCCTAAATAGCTCGGCCGTTGACAGTCCAGTGAAAGGGACCTTCTCGTTTAGGTAGTTGCACAAGTTGAAGAGGATGCGATAGCTTGTGTTCTCATTCCTGCAGTTTATGTAAGCGACCTTTAGATTTACGTCACAGAAGTGCTTCCTTGCGAAGAGCTCTATTCTCCTGAGCACGTACTTCGTAACAGCTGTCTTCCCGGTCCCGGGGAGGCCGTATATGAAGACGTTCGAGGGCCTAGCCCCCTTGACTGCTGGGGCCAATATCTTAGCAAGCCTATCGATCTCCTCCTCTCTATGGGGGAGGTTCTCAGGCACGTAGTCGGGCCTCAGCTTCTCTCTGTCCTTGAAGATCCTCGCCGATAACACCCTCTGAATTATCTCGTCAATGGACAAGATCGACACCACAACTGAGCAGAAGCAAGCACTAGGATAGTTTTGTACAATGTTAGCGCCTTAATATCCCTTAGCTCAAAGACCCATCCTCAAGGAGTAACACTTCAAAAGCGTGCGACGGGCATGACCACGTGGGCTTTGTGTGAACGGCAATTCTCACTCGCTCTTTAGGCGCTCCTTAAGCCGACACATGCCGCACAACTCCCCCTTCGACAACATGCCGCACCTCGCGCAAGACCGCCGATCGGTAGCCCTGGACGCGAGGAGAGGGCTTAGCAGAGGAGAGACCCTCTTTACGTGAGTCTTGAGGAAGGTGTGCTTGAAGGATGGGTACATGGACTCAATGGCGTCTATGAGCTTCTTCCTCTCGTTTAGCTTTGACTTGCGACCGAAGGGGCATTGAGCAGGCGAGTAGGGGAGGGCCTTTATGTCGACGTAGGCCTTGAGCTCAAAGTCCGTTAGCTCGATGAGCGGCTTTATCCTTGACAACGCCTTCGGGTGCACGGACCTCGTGACTGGCCGGAGCTTTACGGCCTCAAGTAGGTCCCCTGCGACGTAGAGGTCCCACAGCACCGCGAGCACGTCGTCTAGGTTGTGGCCGGTGGCGATCTTCGTCGCCCCTCGCAGGCACCCGTAGTAGTTTAGGATGTAGCGCCTCGCCAGACCGCAAGGCGAGCACGTCTTCTTATGCTGCAAGGCCAGCTCGCTTATCGAACAGCCGAGGAAATCCCTCAGCTCTACTACTTCTAACTCGACTCCTTCTTGGCTGGCCAGCTCCTCAGCTTTGAGCCTGCACTGCTCTGAGAGGCCCTCAATCCCCAAGTCTATGTGCAGGCAAGTCAACTTGACGTCTGGTGCTAGGCCCTTGATTATGTGGAGAAGGGCAGAGCTGTCCTTGCCCCCTGAGAGGGCCACTAGAAGCTTGTCGCCTTGTTCTATCATGTCGTATTCTCTAAGCGTCCTCTCGACCTTCCGTTCAACGAATTTCACGAAGCACTCGTCGCACAAGCTCATCCTCGCGTAGCTTAACCTAAGAGAGGCCTTCCTCACGTGGCAACGGCTGCACAAGCCCAGCCCTCTCACTTGAGCGAGGCCGTTCATCGTCTCTCACCATCGATAAGAGGATACAACTATTGAAGCGGAGAAGGAGTGGTGGACCGGGCGGGACTTGAACCCGCGACCTCCCGCATGCCAAGCGGGCGATCCACCAGGCTGATCTACCGGCCCCAGCCATTATTATTGTAGAGCTGGGTATTAATGTTTTCATTGATGGGCTCTCTTTAGGTCAGGCGGCGGGCCCTATTGAGGGGCTTGTTCTGCCAAGAGTACCTTTTCAATCGACTAGACCTTCCGAAGCCGCACGCAGCGCAGTAGTGCTTCTTCTTGTTGTAGGCCCTCCTGCCGCACCTCCTGCACTTGATGTGCGTGGCCCCCTTGTTCATCTTGCCGAATGACGTCGTCCCCTTGACCAAGGCCTAGCCCCCTAGCCCTTAGGTACAGGGCTTATCAAGACTATGCTGTCGCCCCTAATTAGTATCAAGCCATGCTTCTTGGGCTCGCCGTTCTGCCTCAGCTCTTCGGCGTCCTCGAGAACTATGTTCAGGTGTTGGTCGTAACTCTTCAGCTTACCCCTAAACTCCTTGCCGCCCTTAAGCCTGACGAATATTTGACTCCCTATGGATGAAGCCAGTATTGTCAACGTTGTCTCTGACATGAAAGACCCAGCCTTCCAGCTCTCCTTCGTTTAGCTTATAAGGATATATGTATTTAAAGCTTAACTTAAGATGGTGGCCGTGCCAAGAGCGCATAGACATGTCTTGAGCAAGAGCGAGGCCAGAGAGGTCGCGCTAGCCATAGAAAGAGCCCTGAGGTCGAAGAGGTCCTTCGACTCCAAGGCCAGGTGGGAGGTCGTCAAGTTAAGCAAAAGTGAGGTCGTGTACCTCTTAGACGGGAAGCCGATCGCCGTGGAGATTCCTGGTGGTAGGCTAATCCCGTCCATAAAGGCCTTAATGGACGGAGTCGCGGAGCTGCCGAGAGTTGTCGTGGACCTTGGTGCGGTCAGGCACGTAATCAACGGGGCTGACGTGATGGCCCCTGGTATAGTTAGAGTTGAAGGGGACTTCGCGAAGGGGGATCTAGTGGTGGTCGTCGACGAGAAGCATGGAAGGCCTCTCTGCGTCGGCGCTGCGCTAGTCGATAGGTCAGAGTTAGCGTCCATGTCAAGGGGCAAGGTAGTCGAGAACCTTCACTACGTTGGCGACAAGTTGTGGAATGAGTTGAAGGAAATGGGCTTGACGTGATGCCGCTCGGGCTAAATGTCGTGTTGAGTGATGGCTTCGTTTGAGGTTGAGGTCTCAGCGAACCCTTATGGAGTCTAAGAAGCTGGGCGAGTCTACTGGAACCCTGTAGAATTTCTCTACGCTTGAAGCCATGCTCGTGACCTTCTCGTTTTCGCCATGGCACAATATTATCCGATGGGGCTTTGGCGTAACCCTCTCCACGAACCTCAACAGTTGCTTCCTATCGCTGTGGCCGCTGAACCCCTCGCAAGTGTGGACTTCCATTTCGACCTTAACCGTCAGGGGCTTGCCGTCGACGTAGCCGACTAGCACCTCTTTGGCCCCTTCTTGGATCGTCCTCCCAAGGGTCCCCTCAACCTGGTAAGAGACGAATACCAGGGAGTTCATCTTGTCCTCGGCCATGAGCTTGAAGTACTCGAGGGCGGGGCCCGCGTTCAGCATTCCTGAGGTGGCCAGTATTATGCAGGGCTCGCCCTCAACCACGTCGAGGCGCTCGTGGCCCTTGGTCATGATGACGAAGTTCTCCGCCAAGAAGGGATTCACGTCCTCGTAGAGTATCTTGTCCCTAACTTCTTTCGCTAAGCTTTCGGGATACGCAGTGTGTATCGCCGTAGACTCCTGTATCATGCCCTCAACGTATATGGGCACTGAGGGTATGAGCTTCCTCTCGACGGCATTGGCCAAGACCAGCATTATCTCCTGGGCCCTGCCGACGGCCAGCACCGGGATCAGCACCTTGCCCCCACGGCTCAGCGTCCTGTTTATTATCTCAATGAGCTTTGCCTCGGTCTCCTCTCTGGACGGCATCACATCATTCGGCCCTCCGTAAGTCGACTCCATTACGAGGGTCTCAAGCCTAGGGAAGACGTACGTGGCTGGCTCAAGGAGCCTCGTCCTGCCATACTTGAAGTCGCCCGTATAGACTATGTTGTGGAGGCCCTCGCCTATGTGGAGATGGGCGATCGACGAGCCGAGTATGTGGCCCGCGTTGTGCAACGTCAGCTTGACCCCTGGGGCTATGTCCGTGACCTCTCCGTGGTTTAAAGCTATGGTGTGGAGGAGGGCCATCTTCACCTCTCTGATGCCGTATATCGGGGTCCTGCCCTCTTTCTCTGCCACATCTAGGTAGTCCTTTAATATGAGGGCCATGAGCATCTTAGTCGGTTCGCTACAATAGACGGGCCCTCGATAGCCGTACTTGAAGAGTAGAGGCAGTGCCCCGCAGTGATCCAGATGCGCGTGTGTTATCACGACAGCGCTCAGAGAGTCCACGTCGAAGTCGTCGATCCAAAACGCTGGGAACTCGCTAATGTACTCCCTCGCACCGGGCTTGGCTCCGCAGTCTAGCAGAATTTTGTCTTCTCCCACTTCGACGAGTATGGATGAGCGGCCGACCTCCCTAAATCCCCCTAGGGCGATTATCCTTATGCTGTCTACTTTGTAGAGAGGGGCTCTGTGGATCCTCCTCCCAGCTTCCTTTAGCATCTTGAGCCTGTAGCTACTGTTCTTGTGGAGGAGGGCCGAGACCGATTCCATGAACCTAGACTTGAGCGGCGGAGTCCTGACCGGCACAGGCCTCCAGAAGGTGTGTGCAAGGAGCTGCCTGAGAAGTGAGCTGTTCTTGCCTATCACCAAGCCTGGCTTCTTTGCTTCTATTATCATCTCGCCCATGACGTCGTCGAAGTAGATGTTCGTCACGCCAGCCTCTGGCGGCACGAGCTCGTAGGCCACCTTCTTGGCCTCTTCCTTGTCCTTCCTGACGGCCGGGTCGGGCCTCAGCACTATCCTCTTCTTTAAGCTCTTGGCCACGATTTTAACGAGGTCACCGTTGGACAGCAAGACCGCGGGGTTCTTGACGTAGACCGCTATCTCAGGCCCCTCAAAATCTATCCTAGTTATGCCCGCCTCTGGTGGTATGCTCTTTAATATCCCCTCTCTCAGCAACGCCAAGTGATTGAGTTGCGCCAATTTCCTTACCTTCCGTTTAAATGGATTTATACTAAGCCTCTTTCGAGCTTTTCTTGAGGTATCTCCTCAGCCCCCTCAGTCGATATTACGACTACGTCGAAGCCCTCTCCAGAGCCGGGGTCCCACTTCATAGCCGCCTTGATCGCTTCTACGGCTATCGGGATCGCTTCCCTCACCTTCAGGTCGTCCCTGTATCGAGTCTCAAGAACGGCCAGCGCCAGAGGGGAGCCCGAGCCCGTTGCGATGTACTTCTCATCGGTCATCGTTCCGAAGAGGTCCACGTTGAACATCTTCGAGCCTTCTTCGTCTATCCCCGCCACTATCACCTGCACTATGTATGGGTAGTACCTCGACGAGAAGAGCAAGTTCGATATCAAGCTCGCGACTGCCTTGACGGATGGGGGTTGTTTCGTCGCGATCTTAAGGTATTTGACGTGGGCTTTAATGGCATCGATTAGCATTTGCGCGTCGGCAACGACGCCCGCTATGGTCGCGTATATCCTGTCCTCTATTTGGAGGATCTTCCTGCCCCTCTTGTTGGCGATGAAGAAGCCCGCCGTCACGCGCCTGTCGGTCGCTAGCACCACTCCGTCAGCGCACTTAATCCCCACAGTCGTGGTCCCCTTAAACACGGGGATTTTAGGTTCTCCTATCATTGACATTTGCTAGCACACCACAAAGCATGTGGATTATTTAAAGGCTTTGGCCGATAGAAATCTACCTGGTCGACGAGGAGAGGGCATGCGCATTTAAAAGTTTTGCGGAAAGCGGCCGTCTTGCCGCTTTGCCGAGCATAACTACGTTGATTATTGGCTGGCGACGCTGCCAAGGGGCTCACAACTGAAAGCCTTGCCCTTCAGGGCGGGGATGGTAGGGTGAGGGTCATTAGGGTTCGTTTCCTCGACAGTCCTCAGTGATGAGCGGCTGAGCGTCGGGAGCTACAGGCGATGGCGATCGGAGCGCGCACGACCCCGAGCCCCGCTATGGGCAGGAGTTATGGGCCGCAGGCCCGGCCCCGGGACCGAATCCCTACTACGGGGAGGTGTAGTCCCAAACCTCCCCGCCCCATCGGGGGCCCTCGCACTTCAGGGCGAGGAGGAGGTCAGATCCAAGGACTCGCGCCTCACAGCTTAATAGCGAGGGGCTACAGCCTGTCAAGAGAGGCAATAACTTAAATTACTCAAAACCTAAACAATCACCTTAGAGGAGCGTATAGGCCTTGTTAGACCCTCACGACATCGAACTTCCGAGGAAGATATTGATAGGCAAGGGCGTCATTAAGAATGTTGGCGACGTGGCCAAGTCCCTCGGCCTCTCGGGCAGGGCTTACGTCCTCCTCGGCAAGACGGGGCGCAACCTCGCCGCAAAGGACGTGCTGGACTCCCTCACGGCGTGCGGATTTGACGTCGTTGACAACGTCAGGGACGAGGGAGAGGGAGAAGATCTGTTGAAGCATGTATTTGACTCGAAGCCAGACTTCGTGGTGTCGATGGGCGGCGGCACGACAATAGACCTGGGCAAGTACGCGGCCTTCAAGCTAGAAGTCCCATTCATCAGCGTTCCCACTGCCGCTTCTCACGACGGCATAGCCTCGCCAATGGTGTCCCTCAAAATCCTCAAGACTCCCTACTCAATAAAAGCTAAGTCGCCCATAGCGATAATAGCTGACGTGAACGTTATCATGAACGCCCCGCACAGGCTCTTGGCCAGCGGTTGCGGGGACGTACTGGCCAAGCTCACGGCCGTTAGGGACTGGAGACTCGCTCACATGTTGAAGAACGAGTACTACGGTGAGTACGCCGCATCTCTGGCAGAGATGTCCGCGAGGTTGGTGATGAAGAACGCGAGGTTCGTAGGAGCGCATAAGGAAGAGGGGGTCAGGGTTGTCATCGAGGCCCTAGTGTCTTGCGGAGTGGCTATGTGCATAGCGGGATCGTCGAGGCCCTGCTCCGGCTCAGAGCACATGTTCTCGCACGCCTTAGACATGATAGCCTCCAAACCCGCTCTCCACGGCGAGCAGTGCGGAGTAGGGACCATAATGATGGCCTACCTTCACAGCATTAACTGGAGGCGGATTAAGGAGGCGCTCAAGGTCATAGGCGCTCCGACTAGTGCCAAAGAGCTCGGCGTGGAGGACGAGTACATCGTAAGGGCGCTGGTGGAGGCGCACAAGATCAGGCCCAGGTACACGATATTAGGAGACACTGGCTTGACGTGGGAAGCCGCTGAGAGGCTAGCGAAGGTGACTGGAGTAATAGAGTAAGCGTTTTCGCGATTTTTGGGACGGGCAACGTGGTGGGCGTGGAGCCCATAGTGACGTTAGTCGGCGAGCTCCAAGCAAAGCCGGGCTTCAAATTCATCTTTAGAGGGGCGTCTGAGGCCTGCGCCAACTGTAAACTGAGTGAGGTTTGCGTGATGAAGCTCGAGCCGGGCACTATCTACAAGGTGGTCGAGGTCTTGAAGAAGAAGCACAAGTGCCCCCTCAGGGAGGGGTGGGTCGTGGTGGCCAAGGTCTTCGAGGCCGAAGTGGAGGCCTTGCTCGACGCCAAGATGGCCGTCGAGGACGCCATAATAACATTCAAGAGGAGGAAGTGCGAAAAAGCCGGTTGCGCCATGTGGGGCACATGCCAAAGCCCCTACGTGAAGGAGGGGGAGAAGTACAGGGTCCTTAAGGTCGAGAGGGACGGCGTCTTCTGCGATGGGAGGAAGATGTTGAAGGTCCTGCTCAGCAGACTGACCTCCTCCCCGCCCTGAAGGGCTAGGCTTTCAGTTGGCTTTCGGTTGTAATGCTCGTGGGCAAGGACCCGACCACCGGTGTCAGACGTCGAAGTATAGGAAGAACTCGTAGGGGTGTGGCCTTATCGCTACCTGGACGTACCCATCCATTATCGTCTCTACGTACTTCTCGAGGACCTCGCTAGTGAATATGGGCTTCAAGTAATCCATGTCCGATTGAAGCTCCTCGACGGCTTCTTTGAGGCTGGCTGGCAACTCCTTGATGCCCAAAGCCCTCCTCCTCTGAGGCGTTAACAAGTAGATGTTCTCGTCCACGGGGTCTCCGGGGTCTATCTTCTTCCTTATGCCATCCAATCCCGCGGCCAGTATGGCCGCGAAGCACAGGTAGGGGTTAGCCGATGGGTCCGGGGGCCTGTACTCGACCCTCTTGCTCTTAGCCGCCCTCGGGCTCCCCTTGTGGTACGCCGGAACCCTTATGCAGGCGGACCTGTTGGCCTTGCTCCAGGCCACGTACACGGGGGCCTCGTAGCCGGGCACGAGCCTTTTGTACGAGTTGGTCGTCGGGTTGGTTATTGCCGCTAGGGACCTGGCGTGCTCCATAAGCCCGCCTATGAAGTACCTACCGACCTGGCTCAGCTCGACGTAGTCGTCGTTGGGGTCGTAGAACGCGTTCTCATCGTTCCTCCAGAGGCTCACGTGCACGTGCATCCCCGAGGCGTTGTCGCTGAATATGGGCTTCGGCATGAACGTAGCCACTAGGTTCATAGACCTCGCGATGTTCTTCACCACGAACTTGTACGTCATCACGCTATCGGCCATGCTGGTGAGGGCGTCTCTGTACATGATTACCTCGCACTGCCCAGCCGTCGCGACCTCGTGGTGGTGGGCTTCGCACAAGATCCCGAAGCACTCTTCCAATACTCTCACGCACTCGTTCCTCAGCTCCAGCAGAGTGTCCTGAGGCGGGGGCGCGAGGTAGCCGTCCTTAAATCTTATCGAGTACCCGGCTTGGACCTCAGAGTTCCAAGAGGCCTCCCTAGACGATATGCTGTATGCTTGACCCTTGTACGAGTCGAGGACGTCCCAAGTGACCTTTTCGAAGACGAAGAACTCTACCTCGGGGCCCCAGTAGGAGACCGTGAAGCCGTTGGCCTTCAAGTGCTCTTCGGCCCTCTGCGCGATGTACCTAGGGTCCCTCTCGAGCCTCCCGCGGCCGAAGCCCCAGTAGACGTCGCATATGAGGCGAGCCGTCCTCGAGCTCCCGCTCGGCCAAGGCATGACCGCGTACGTGTTGGGGTCCGGCCTCAGCACCAAGTCCGAGTCCTGGACTTCCGCGAAGCCCTTTATCGACGACCCGTCTAGCCTTGCCAAGCCCTCGTTGATTATCTCCTCATCGATGACCCTCCTAGGCACTAGGGTCTGGTGGAACTTGCCGCTGAGCCCAGTAAATTGCAAGGCCACGAACTTTACGCCGTCCTCGTCTAGCTGTTTCAAGACGTCTGATGTGCTCCTCGTGATAAGCTCGTAACCCCCATCGGGCCTCCTCTTGTATGGCAATCCTCGCGCCCCCGAACAGCCCATCGTGAGGGGGTAAGAGCCATTTAAGCTTTGCCCTCTTGAACACTCTAAGAAGGGGATACAATGGCTCTCGACACAAAAGTTCAATTTTTACAGGAGCATTCTAAACAAAGTTTAACAAATAAAGACACTTTTCAAATATTTGTTCAACGACCAATACATCGAGCGAGTGCTTTAAGCAGGCGCTGGACAAACCTAAAGTGCTGGTTCGAGACCTTTAAGATGAAAATCCGGTGGAAGGATGGACTGCATAGTAGTCGTCGATTACGGGGGCCAGTACGCACACCTGATAGCGAGAAGGGTGAGGGAGTGCAGGGTCTACTCCGAGGTGGTGCATGGAGACGAGGCATACGAGGAAATAATGTCATTGCCACCAAGCATCAAAGTCAAGGGGCTGATACTGTCCGGCGGCCCTCTGAGCGTCCTTTCGGAGGACTCCCCTAAACTCGACCTCAGACTCGTAGAACTAGGCGTCCCGATTCTGGGGATATGCTTCGGCCACCAGCTCTTGGCCCACGCATTCGGCGGCAAGGTCGAGGCACTAGGGAGTGGGGAGTACGGCACCACTTACGTCTACGTGGAGGACTTCGACGACATATTTGAGGGCCTCGACAGAGTCGAGAAGGTGTGGATGAGCCACTCTGACACCGTCACCGGCCTCTCCAGCGACTTCCGCGTGCTGGCCCGTACGGATCTATGCCCGGCAGCCGCCTTCAAGCACAGGGAGAGGCCGATCTACGGGGTCCAGTGGCACCCAGAGGTCGTGCACACTGATAAGGGTATGAAGGTCCTCGAGAACTTCGTGTTCAAGGTGTGCAAGTGCGTGCCCGAGTGGGTGATGGAGGACTTCATAGAGAAGGCGGTGGAGGAGGTGAGGAGAGAGGTGGGCGACGGAAAGGCCATCATAGCGCTCAGCGGGGGCATAGACTCGAGCACTACGGCCGTTCTGGCGGCTAGGGCGATAGGGGACAGGCTCTACGCGGTGTTCGTGGACCACGGCTTCATGAGGGAGGGGGAGCCGGAGCAGATAAGGGAGTACTTCAGCAAGGTCATAAAGAACTTCATAATTGTGGACGCCAAGAAGAGGTTCCTCGACAGGCTGAAGGGGGTCACGGACCCCGAGCAGAAGAGGAAGGTCATAGGAGAAGAGTTCGTGAGGGTCTTCGAAGAGGTCGCGAGGAAGGTGGGCGCGGAGTACCTCCTCCAAGGCACGATATACCCGGATAGGATAGAGTCTGGATTCAGGAGGTTCTCTGACAAGATAAAGACGCACCACAACGTTGCCGGGCTGCCGTCGAAGATGGAGTTCAAGAAGGTCGTGGAGCCTCTCAGGGACCTCTACAAGGACGAGGTGAGGGAAATAGCCAAGAGGCTGGGGTTGCCCGACGAGATCGTGTACCGCCAGCCATTCCCAGGCCCGGGGCTAGCCGTCAGGGTGATGGGGGAGGTGACGGAGGAGAAGCTGAAGATCGTTAGGCGAGCGGACAAGATCGTCAGGGAGGAGATAGAGAGGGCCGGGCTGGCGAGGGGCCTCTGGCAGTACTTCGCGGTCTTGACGGACACGAAGAGCACGGGGGTAAAGGGCGACGCCAGGGCCTACGGCTTCACGGTCGCCGTCAGGATAGTGGAGAGCAGAGAGGCCATGACGGCGAACTTCGCAAAGATCCCCTACGACGTCCTCGAGAGGATATCGACTAGGATAACGAACGAGATACCGGAGGTCACGAGGGTCGTCTACGACATAACCAACAAGCCCCCAGCTACGATAGAGTGGGAGTAGAGGGCGTGAAGCAGTTTCCGAGGTAAAGGTTTTTATAGGTCGGTGTAGGTCTTTTTTATTTTGGTGAAGACGGCTGGAGCGATACTATAGTACTAAGGAGGTTTGCGAGATACTGGGGATAGCTAACCGGACTATTCGTAGATGGATCAAGGAAGGGAGAGTTAGAGCAGTTAATGTTAATGGCAGATGGAGGATACCGGAGAGCGAGATAAAGAGGATTCTCGGGCAACCCATTGAAGAGATAACCGCTCCTAGAGTAGCACGGGTCGTTATCTACGCCCGCGTGAGCGGTGCTAACCAGAGAAAAGAGTTGGAGAACCAGATAGAAGCTTAAAGAAGTATGCTGAGCAAAACGATTGGAAGCTAGTAGGGGCGGTCGAGGACGTTGCCAGCGGCCTCAGGGAGGATAGAAGAGGAGTACAGAAGCTTATTGAAATGGCTAAGAATCACGAATACGACATACTGCTAATAGCCTACAGGGATAGGTTGACGAGGTTTGGGTTCAAGTATCTTGAAGAGCTGTTCAAGGCGTTCGGAGTGAAGATAGAGGTTACATTTCAGGAGCAACCCAAGGACTATTATCAAGAGCTGGCTGAAGACCTAATAGAGATCGTTACCTCGTTTGCTTCGAGAATCTATGGTAAGCGTAGCCACAAGTACAGGAAGGTGGTGGAGGCAGTTGAGCAAACGGTTAAAGACCCTTAAGAGAACAATTGTTCTTCAATCACAACCTTTAGCGAGAAGCAGAATTGATGCGCTAATGTATATTTATAAAGTGTATGGAGAGGTGCTTGTTGAAGCTATTGAATACATGTGGAGAAACAACATTACCTCGTGGACCAAAGCTAAGAAGTCCCTCTACAAGTTGTTTAGAGAGAGGTATCCTGATATCCCATCGCACTATATACATGAAGCCATTCGCGATGCGTCTCAGAGGCTTAAGAGCTTCTTTAAGCTCAAGAGAAAGGGGCTAGCCTACACAGACAAGCCCACCGTTAAAAACTGGAGCGTTGGGTGTGACAACCAGTTGTGGAAGCTGACACTGAGCGGAGCAAGGATAGCTACTCAGAAGGGCTGGGTGAGCATACCGCTTCAGTTTCACAAGCACTTCTGGAGATACTATAACAATGGCTGGATCATTGGAAGCTGTTGTAGATGGAGGATAACTGGGGATAAGCTACACTTATACGTGGTCTTTGAGAAGACCGTCGAGGCGAAGGAAGGGGGTATGAGCAAGGTCTATGGCATAGACATTAACGAGAATAACATTACGATATACGAGTACCCTGCGAGTAGAGCTATCACTATAGTTACCGATTTCTCGAAGATCGTGCTTGGATGCGCATATAGAAGAGCTAAGATTCAGAAGAGGTGGAGCAAAGTACACGGAGTTAACGGTAACAGGAGGCTTAAGTATGCGTTAAAGAAGCTCCGCGAGAGAAACATAAAGAGAGACGTAAAGCTCAAGCTAGTCAGAAAAGTCCTCGGCATAGTAGGGGATGGTATTGTAGTTCTTGAAAAGCTATCTAAGAGATTCCAAGATAGGATTATCGAGAAGACTAAGACGCTGAACGGTGTCGACGTCCACAGGTTAAAACAATCTAGTATACGGGGAGTGCACAAGGTGTTGGCCGAGAAACTAGCTGAGCACGGCGTTCCCTACGTCCTAGTTAACCCATCTCACACGTCCTCAACTTGCCCCGTGTGTGGCTCTAAACTCGCTCCAATGACGGGCAATGCCCAGAGGAGCGGGTGGAAGCCCAGATTAATGAGGTGCCCGAGGTGCGGGTTTATACACGACCGAGACGTCATAGGTGCCATGAACCTAGTCCGGAGATACCTCCTAGATGTGGGGGGTCGTGCCGTTGACCTCCCGAAGGGTGCCCATGACCCCCGTGCGGAGTGGTCTGTGACCACGTTGAAATGCGGGGCAGAGGCACAACCCATCCTAGCGAGACCTACAATGACCTAGGATAGGAAACGGCTTGAAGCACTTGCGCGCATCCACGGTGGGAACGGATAACAGGATATATATGTTGGCGGCCTAATCCCTATTGAGAGGAAAATCACGAGTGCGGTGGTCTTCGGAAAGTGACGTCCTCGAAGTTGCGAGAGAAGTGCGGCGTTGTGGGGATAAGCTCGATATCTATGGAGGGGGTGGTGGAGCACCTGTACAAGGCCTTGTACTCCCTCCAGCACAGAGGCCAAGAGGCCGCTGGCGTGGCGATGCTGGAAGGCAGGGACGTAAGGGTCTACAAGGGGCTCGGGCTAGTGGTCAGCGTGCTGACGAGCGATGTCTTGTCGAGCTTCAAGGGCCGCATGGGCATAGGGCATGTGAGGTACTCGACGACTCCCGGCGTCACGATAGAGGAGGCCCAGCCCTTCGTTGTCAAGAACCCCAAGTTCTCCTTCGCCCTAGCCTTCAACGGCACCATAACCAACTTCTTGGAGCTCAGGGAGGAGCTGGCCAAGAAGGGCGTGGTCTTCACGACGAGGACGGACACGGAGGTCCTAGCTAAGTTGCTCGCCAAGAGTTTGGTGGAGTGCGGCGCTGACTACGTGGAGGCCCTCAGGCTAACCGCCTCCGAGATAGACGGAGCCTGCTCCCTCGTCCTCGTTAACGACGAGGGGGAGCTGTACGCCTATCGAGACCCTCTGGGCTTCAAGCCCTTGTGCGTGGGAAGGGTCAACGACCTAGTGGTCATAGCCTCGGAGACGTGCGCTCTCGACGTGCTGGCGGGCCTAGACGACTGCGAGTACGGACCTGTAGACCCCGGCGAGCTTGTGAGGGTTTGCGAGGGTAGCGTGGAGAGGGTCAAAGTGGCCTCCTCACCTCGCAGGGCCAGGTGCATGTTCGAGTACGTCTACTTCGCAAGGCCGGACTCGGTATTCGACGGCATCTCGGTCTACAAGGCCAGGGAGGGGCTGGGGAGGGAGCTTGCGAAGAGGTTCCCAGCGGAGGCGGACGTGGTGGTGCCGGTGCCAGACTCTGGCAGAACGGCGGCCCTCGGCTACTCCCTGGAGTCGGGGATGCCCTTCGCTGAGGGGCTCATGAAGAACAGGTACGTGGGGAGGACGTTCATAATGCCGGGGCAGGCCCTCAGGGACGAGATGGTGGCCCTGAAGCTCAACGTGGTGAGGGACGTGGTGGAGGGCAGGAGGGTGGTGCTGGTGGACGACTCAATAGTGAGGGGGACCACCATGAAGAGGATAGTGAGGCTCCTGAGGAGGGGAGGGGCGAGGGAGGTCCACGTGAGGGTCAGCTGCCCCCCGATAATAAGCGCCTGCTACATGGGCATAGACTTTCCAACGAGGAGGGAGCTTATAGCTAGGATCATGAAATTGGACGAGCTGACCAAATACGTGGAGGCGGATAGCCTCCAATACAACGACATAGACGGCTTGGCGGCTGGGATAGGATTGCCCAAGAACGAGCTTTGCTTGGCCTGCCTAACGGGCGAATACCCGCTGACCAAGAGCTACGAGTTCGAGCTCTTAGAGAAAGAGTTGAGAAAGGAATAAGCTCCTCGAGGTCTACTCACGAACCTCTGAGCTCGGTCTAAAAGGGCGGAAGACGAGTGGCGAGGCCATGCTAGAGGTCAGGGGCATAAAAGTGGTGTCCTTCGACGTCACTGGGACCCTAGTCAGCGAGAAGTTCTTGGACTACTTCTGGCTCGACCTCATACCGCGATTCTTCGCCGAGAGGCACGCTGTGGACCTCGAGGAGGCCAAGAAAATTGTCTCCTCGAAGTACGACGAGATAGGCAAGGACGACATAAGGTGGTACATTCCGGGCTATTGGTTCGAGCTCTTCGACTTAAAGGCGAGCCTCCGCGAGGCGCTCGAGGCGATTCGAGGGAGAGTGGAGGTCTACGACGACGCCAAGGAGGCTTTAGAGGGGCTTAGCGCCAAGTACGACTTGGTAATCTCGAGCAACCTGAGCAGGGAGTTCATAGACGTGGCCCTAGACGTGCTAGGCTTTCGAGGCTTCAAGGCCGTGTTCTCTTGCGTGTGTGACCTCGGCCTCACGACCAAGACGCCTAGCTTCTACTCCTTCGTCGCGAGCAAGTTGAAGGTCCCCCCAAGCGCCGTGCTCCACGTGGGGGACGACCCGGAGAGGGACTACGAGAACCCGGTCAAGGCTGGCCTGAGGGCCCTGCTCGTCGTCAGGAGGGGGGCGGTCCCTCAGCCCCACGTGAAGAGCCTCAGGGGGCTCTTGGAGCTCCTAGGTCTGGTCCCTTGAGACTATCTTGAAGGCCGGAGGAGATATCCTCTCGCTCTTGCACTTGGGGCACTTGCTGGGCTTCTTCGGCTTGTCCAGGTCCTCGAAGGTGAAGCCGCAAGATCGACAGCGCGGGGGCACCATAACCAAGACCTCGCTTCCCTTGCCCCTCAAGGTCTTGACTACGTGCTTCAAGTGCTCGTACACGTCCTTGGGCGTGAGGTCCTTCGAGTTCAGCGCGACGATTAAGTCCTCAGCCGTGAGGGGCTTAGGACTCTCCCTCAAGATCCTAATCATCTTCTCTCTCGTGGTCTCATCGACGCTCGTGGGCTTCAACTTCCAATGCCCCTTGCACTAGTTTGCCGATGTCAGAGGTAATTAGAGTTGCGACGGGTTCTGAGCTATGTGGTCTTAAATAAACTCACACAGCTCTTGGGATTCAAGAGCTTTGGGCTCCTCTCGAGTTCATTGGAGCCCTCATCGGCCTCCTCCCCTGTCAGGGCGAACCCGCTCCAAGCCCTCACCAGCTCCTCGAAGAGCCTTGGAGGAAATGGCTTAGATGAGTGAAGAACATCGAACTGGTGCGGGGGGTGGGATTTGAACCCACGCAGGCCTGCGCCACAGGGTCCTAAGCCCTGCGCCTTTGACCTGACTCGGCCACCCCCGCTCGTCGGTGTTGCTGTGTAGAGCGGTTGGTATTTATTTTTGCCCTCAAGGTGTTGAAGGGGCTAGTAGTTGTGAGGGCCGTCGTCTCGAAGGGGGTCTGGAAGAGGTACAAGAACGGGGTCGTGGCGCTCAAGGAGGTGTCGTTCAGCGTCGAGAAGGGCAAGCTCGTGGCGCTCTTGGGCAGGAACGGCGCTGGCAAGACCACTTGGGTGAGGATAGCCTCTACGCAGCTCCTGCCGACCCAAGGGACCGTCGAGGTGCTGGGACTCGACGTCGTCGCGGACCCCTGGGGCGTGAGGGAGCTCATAGCCATGGTGCCTCAAGAGGGCTTCCCTCTCGACATCCTCACGCCCTTCGAGTTCCTGTACTCCTACCTG
>Ga0209183_1000431_pt1 | contig 17357 bp, 16 predicted proteins | sample LHCtaG_2_FD_184120 | JGI IMG/M metagenome (GOLD analysis project Ga0209183, IMG submission 184120) | Hot spring microbial communities from Little Hot Creek, USA to study Microbial Dark Matter (Phase II) - LHC4sed_replicate (SPAdes)... | ecosystem: Environmental > Aquatic > Thermal springs > Hot... | reverse complement strand
TCGACTCCACGTGTGGCGGTCTTTTCCCTACATACTTCAAGAGGTGCGGATTTGATTTCATGGTAATATGTGGCGCCTCAGAAGAGCCCGTTTATATACACGTGTACGACGATGGAGTGGAGATACTTTCAGCTCGAGGCCTGTGGGGGCTCAAGGTCACGGAGACGATCCAAGAGCTACGGAAGAGGCACGGATACAAGTGCTCCGCTATAGCCATAGGGCCCGCTGGAGAGAACCTCGTCAGGTTAGCCTCGGTCATGGCCGACAGTGGGCATGCCTTTGGTAGGGGAGGACTAGGCGCGGTTTTCGGGTCTAAGAAGCTAAAGGCCGTGGTTGCGAGCGGGTCGAAGCCTGTGGAAGAAGCCGATAGCAAGAGGCTCGACGAACTCTTGGACAACATGCGCACTAGGATCACGTGGAGCCCCTACTTGAGCAGGACTTTGAAGGACTTCGGGACTGACGCCTTGTTGACTGTTATAAACGATTGGGGCCTCTTACCGACCATGAACTTCAAGACGGGCTTTTTCGAGAAGGCTGATAGGCTTTCAGCTGAGGGGCTCGCTAAATTGGTGATAGGGAGGAGAGGCTGTTACAACTGCCCCATAGCTTGCAAGAGGGTCACTAAGACGGACAAGGTCATCTGCGAGGGGCCCGAGTATGAGAGCATAGCCAACTTAGGCCCCATGCTCAGGGTTGACGACCTGAAAGACGTCGCCGAGATGAATCATTTGTGTAATGAGCTCGGGTTAGACACTATATCCACGGGCGTAACGCTGGCATGCTTCTTGGAATTAGTTGAAAGAGGCAAGATAGAGCTTGACTTAAAGTGGGGCGAGGCCGATAAATTGAAGAAGCTAATATTGGAGATGGCCTACAGGAGGGGCTACGGGCAAGAGCTAGCTGAAGGCTCTTTGAGGCTTGCCAAGAAGTACGGAGGAGAGGAGCTATCAATGAGCGTGAAGGGGTTAGAAATACCCGCCTATGACCCTAGAGGGGCTTTCGGGATGGCCCTTTCCTATGCGACCTCTTATCGCGGTGGCTGTCATTTGAGGAGCTGGACCATAGCCTTTGAGGTCATAGGCGTGCCCAACTTGGTGAACAGATTCTCGTCCTTCGAGAAGCCCTCTTTAGTCAAGTACACGCAGGACCTAGCGGCCGTCTACGACAGCTTGGTCATGTGCAAGCACTTTGCGGTAGAGTTCGACGAAGAGCCCTTGAGCGCTATGTTGAGTGCTGTTACTGGCGTGGAGTTCTCCAAAGAGGGTCTCTTGATGGTAGGCGAGAGGGTTTGGGCTCTGACGAGGCTTTTTAACCTAAGAGAGGGGTTCAGCGCAAAAGACGATGCTTTGCCTGAGAGGTTGTTGACCCCACTGGCCTCAGGCCCCACTGCTGGCAAGGCCCCACCGCTTGACCAGATGATCAAAGAGTACTACGCTGTGAGGGGTTGGAGCCCCGAGGGAGTGCCGACGGAGAAGTGCCTCGCTAGGCTGGGCTTGAAGGAGGTCATACGGCCTTGGAGAGAGGCATAGACCGTGAGGTCTACGAGGTGCTGAAGGAGTACGCCTCTAGGATAGCAAAGAGGGGTTATGTGACGGCGCACGGCGGGAACCTGAGCATTAGGTCAGGGAACTACATGTGGATAACTAGACATGCCTGCTCGCTCGAGAACCTCAGGCCAGAAGACGTAGTCAAAGTCCCGGTAGACAGGCCTTCGAGCTACGACATCATAGCCTCTACGGAAACACCTGTACATCGAGAGATCTATCGAAGGACGAATAACTTGGTCGTTATGCATGCTCACCCACCGTTTTCAGTAGCCCTCTCATTCTTCATTGACGAGCTCGTGCCAGTAGATTCCGAGGGCTATCACGTCTTGAGACGTGTGCCAATAGTTGAAGGCAGGCCCGGTTCTCCCACTTTGGCCAATGAGGTAGCTAGCAAGCTGATGAGCCATTGGGCCGTAATAGTTAGAGGCCACGGAGTATTTGCCTCGTCAAAGTTCGTCGATCACACGTACCAGATCTTGTGCATGGTCGAGCACTCAGCTAAGTTGTTGTATTTAAAGAACCTCTACGAGGGGGCCCTCAGCGTAAAAGCAAAAGCCCCGAGGGAATTCTGACAGAAAGTGCTGTACTAGTAAAGTTTTAGTAAGGCAACGAGAGTGTGCTAGCGGAAAGCCCCGGTAGCTCAGTTAGGCAGAGCGGCGGGCTGTTATCAGGGTCGGCGGAAACCCGTAGGTCGGAGGTTCGAGTCCTCCCCGGGGCGCCAATTCTCTTCACATAAGAAAAGCTCCAAACATCGACCACCCCGTCCTTGTCCTCATAAGGCAAAACTGATCGCTCTCAAGAGGTCCCTTGGTCGCTTTATTTTGAAGTAAAGCTTAAGAGCTCTTCAGGTTTTTGAGTAGACTCGAAGACCCCGGGTAGCTCAGCGGTAGAGCGCTCGGCTGTAGCCCTGCGCGCGGGTCGAGGGGCGGCTCCGCCGCGATGAAAACCCGTCGGCCGAGACCGAGTGGTCGCAGGTTCAAATCCTGCCCCGGGGACCACCACTCTTTAACGCAATGGAACACCATCACAGGAGAATAGGGCAAGGGCCTAGAGGACACTGAGAAGCCGAGGGACTTTAGCCCGCAGTACAGCCTGTCTTGCCACCTCCTATTCTTGCTCCCGAGGACGGAGAGCGCCCCCAACCTTTAGAAGAGAGACTAATTTGCTCAGAAAGGCGCTTGAGAATAGAGCTGGGTTCTTGTTGGGGTTCGGGCCTCCGTTGTGAATTATATGATCAAAGGAGTCATTTATGTGGTGCACTGCGATAGTCGCGTCGCAGAGGCACATCTTGACTATAGAGCTTAAAAAGATTCTCAGAATGGCGAATATGGATTCCTGTAGAGGGCTATCGCGAGTATCTCGGGTGAAGAGTCTATCGCCAGGTAAAGCGAAGGGAAGGTCATCGAGAGGACGGAGTAGCAAGCCCCCGAGCCCGGTGCCTATCTCAAGCACCTCAGAACCCGGCTTAACGGCCTCGGCCCACGCTATGTAAGAACCGTAAATTATAAGCCTTGTCACGTCCCTGTCCTCCATGATGTGGCCCAAGCCGCTGGTGATTTCATCTATTAAGCGCCACAGGCCCTCTTGGCTCAGCGAGAGCACCTTCTCTTAAGAGTAGAGACGGTCGCCCTGCTGTAGAGTAAGGGTTATTAGGGTTTGCTTTCTTGATAGTCCTCAGTGATGAGCTGTTAAGAGTTGGGAGCTGCCGGCGATGATCATTAGAGCGTGCATGGTCCCGAGCCCCTCGCCCCACCGGGAGCCCCCGCCTAAAGGGCGGGGAGGGGGCCAGCTCTATGCTATCTGACCTGAGGCCAAGCATTGGTTGAGAGGATGAGGCCGCTTACGACTACCACTATAGGGAGCTTCCCCCTCTCGCCGAGCCTCGAGAACTTCAAGCGTAGCCTCGAAGTCCAAGTCAAGGCCGGGATCGACTATCCCGCGCTTCCCCAACTCGAGGACTTTTGTGCCATCTTCTTGAACGACATAGCCGAGCGAGGGAGAGGTATCGAGAGGAGGGGAGGGAGTTACTTGTTAACTGGCCCTGTTGAGCCGCCTCGAGAGCCAGCCATAGTGCGAGAACTGACGTTAGCATTGGCGGTTCTCAAAGGTCTGGGCTTCGAGAGGGGCATAAAGGTCCAGGTGACGGGCCCCTTCACACTATCTTCAATCGTCAAGTTCTTGGACAAATCAGCTATGTCCTATCCAGATATAGTTGAGGGCTTTGCTGATGCCTTGGCCTACATACTCTCGTCAACCGCCAGCTTTGAGGAGGTTGAAGTAGCCTTCGTCGACGAGCCAGCGCTCTACTACGCCTTGTGGTACGGATACGATGAAAAATTCGCGATAGAAGTGCTGAATAGAACTTTCAAGGGCTTGGGAGGGGGCATTGAGAGGGGGTTACACGTATGTGGCGACGTTAGGGGGCTCTCTAGGGTGACTTTAAAGCTAGACGTTGATATTTTGCACCACGAGTTTGCGGGATTCCCAAAAAACTTCGAAGCCTATAGCTCGGCCGAGTTAGCGAAGACCGATAAGTTGCTCGGAATAGGGGCTGTGACGACAAAGCCCTTAGACTCATATATCAAGGCTGAGAGCGCCCAAGAGGTGGAAGAGCTACTAACTAAGGCAATGAAGCTCTACGGCCCTCGAATAGTGGTCGCACCAGATTGTGGGTTTAGAGGGCTCGCAGAGATGATGAAAGGCGACGAAGCTATGAACGTGGTATTCCAGAAGCTCAAGTCAATGGTCGAGGCAGTTCAAAAGGTCAAGAGAGACAACATATAGATGAAATCGCCCAACATCAAACCACTAGTCAAGCTTCCTCGCTTCTCCCACCAGTCGTTCCAGAGGTCGTAGCGTAATCCGCAATATCATATGCACGTTGTCATTAGCGAGCTCCTTTTAAGGAGCTCTAAGAGCTCCTGCAAGTTCACGAGACACTCTTTGCGAGCGCTCATATCCCTTATTCTGTAAACGCCCTCTGCCACTTCTCGTGGACCTAAGATTACTACGTATGGAATTCCCTTCGCGTCGGCATACTTTAATTGTCTGTCTAGTTTTCGGCCCATGATGTCTACCTCTACCCGAATGCCCTCGCTCCTCAACTTCTCGGCAACCGTTATCGCCTCTTTTTTGAGGGAGGGGCTCGTGTAAGCAACGAATACTTGGGTCAGGGTCCTCGCGCTGGGCAACATGTTCGCCTCACTCAATACTTCAACCAGCCTGTCTATGCCTAACGATATGCCTGTCGCAGGAGTCGGAGGACCGCCGAGCAACTCAATGAGGTTGTCGTATCTACCCCCTCCCGCTACGCTACCAACGCTTACGTCAGTCTCGGCTGAGACTTCGAATATCGGCCCGGTGTAGTAATCTAAGCCTCTCGCTAAGCTCAGATCCACGATCACGTACTCGGAGCAGTTGTAGAGCCCCAAGTTGCTTATTATCTCGGCCAGCTCATTAAAGCCCTCTTTGCCCCTGCTTGTCAGCATGTGATTGACCTCCCTTTCCACGGCGTCTAAGTTACCGCGCTTTGATATCTGCATCATTATCGTTGATATCTGGTCGTCAGTCAAGCCGAGCCTCTCTAGCTCCCGTTTAACACCTTCCTGTCCGATTTTGTCCAGCTTGTCTATAGCCCTGAACACGCTGAGCCACGATTCTCTCTCAACGCCAGCAGAGTCCACTATAGATTCGAGTATCTTTCTGTTGCTCAGCCTCACGCTAAAGTTCTTCATTCCTAGCCTCTTCAAGCACGATATCGCAACAGCTATAACCTCGGCATCAGAGTCCATCTTCGCGCTACCGATAATATCCGCGTCGGCCTGCCAAAACTCTCTGAACCTCCCGCTTTGGGGTTCCTCGTACCTCCAAACCCTTGATATGCAATACCTCTTGAACGGCTTTGGGAGGTCTGGATGACTAGCAACAAGCCTTGCCAGAGGTACTGTGAGGTCGAACCTCAGACCAAGGTCTCGACCGGCCTTATCCTTAAAGGCGTATATCTGCTCTTTAACTTCGGGCCCGCACTTGGCCGTCAAGACGTCCAAGAACTCGAAGGCCGGGGTCTCGATCTCGTCGTAGCCGTAGAGCTCAAAAACCGACCTTATGGTCTCCACGACGAAGCGCCTCTTGATCATGTCCCAAGGTAGGAAGTCCCTCGTGCCTCGAGGCCTCCTCAAGCTCGACTTCTCCAAGAGGCTACGCTCCCCCTACAGTTCCGAAAGCGTTATCGTGTAGTAACACACTTCTCCTTGAGAGTCTATGACCGCTATTATAAGCTCTTTTCTCAGGTTTCGCGCCTCTCGCGCCTTTTCTATTATCGTCCTAAGATCGATAGGCGTCCCCTCTGCAACGCCGAACACTAAGTACTTGGCCCCTTCCTTACCTACCTCTGCCCCTCTCTTGTAAAGCCTGAGCTCTACGTAGTTTTTAGAAAAGCCTGGCTTGACGGTGTAGCCCCTCCTCTTGAGGTCTGAATATATTAGGTACCTTAGCCAGAACTTTGGGTCTTTGTCCATCATCATGCTCGAGAAGTCAGAAAAGCTCAGCTGTCTGCCCTCGCTCTCGATTACCAAGAAGCCGCGCTCAAGCAAGTACGCTGCCTCAACCGGGTCGAGTAGCAATTCCCCTCTATCGCCTACTTCGCCGTAGTATCCGAGCTGTCTCAGAGTTACAGCATCATTGCCCCTAACCACGACAAAGCGATCTGTAATCTCGCCCTTAACTTGAAGTTTAGGGGTCGACAAAGAGGGTCGACAACTAAAGGTTTGGGCCACGTTATTTAAACCTAGCCTCAAGCTAAATTAATTTGAGGATCATGTGGAGGAAGATGTCCAGAGAGCTAGTGGAGGAAATCATGAAAGAAGGGAGGAGGCCATCCATAGTTATCCTCTGCGTAGGCAATGAGGAGAGGGGAGACGATGCCTTCGGCCCTTACGTCGCCAAGAGGCTCAAGAGAACGCGTGAAAGAGGTGTGGTCGAGGTGATAGACTGCGGAACTGTTCCGGAGAACTTCACAGACGTGATTAGGAAGATAGGGCCGACTCACGTGATAATAGTGGACGCCGTTGACTTTAAAGGCTCTCCTGGCGACATAATCCTATCCTTTGAACCGGCGTTCGAAGGGGTTAGCGTTTCAACTCACAAGCCCTCTCTCACTCTGCTTACGAAGTATATTCAGAGCGATATAGGGTCGAAGATCATATTGTTGGGCGTACAACCAAAAAGCATCGAATGGGGTTCGAGTATGTCGAATGAAGTGTTGACGGCCAGCGAGGTCGTCGTGAAGGCCCTCAAGTCAGCTATTAAGAGAATAAAAGAGGCCCTCAAGAAGAAGGGATAGGCTTGAGTTCTTTGATTAGGCTCAATTGCTTCAAGACATATTCTCTTACTTCTTTAGGCGACTTCTCTTCGTACACAACCTTACCCTTTAATACCATCGGCTTGAGCATCTCTTCGACCTCGGAGCCACATCGAGGGCAGCTGTCCATTTTTACCTTGGATAGCACCATATAGTCTTCGAAGCAATTCCAACACCTATACAGGTTTTTCTTTCCAGGCAGTTTGCCCTTCTTCGACCTTGGCTCGCCCTCTACTTCCACTATGTCCATCGACAAGTCTATGGATGGCGGGAAAGCTATCGACGTGCCGACTCCAAAGCCGTCGACCACGTCCCTTAGTTGCATTATCACGTCCTCATCAACCCCACCACTGACGATTATCTTGACGTAATTAAAGCCCTTGGCGTCAAGTGCCCACCGAGCCTCCTCCACTATCCTCCTCATATTCCCCTTTCTCGAGCTCGGTGTGTCGAACCTCACCCCATAGAGCCTCGGCCCAAGGACTTCAGCGGCCATTAGTGCTTCTACCCTCTCATCAAACCAGGTGTCACACAAGGCTATTCGGGGCACGTCTTCCGGCATGTGCTTGTCAAACGCCTTCCAAGCTTTCACCTGCTCGCCGAATAAGATTATGAGAGCGTGGGGCATCGTGCCCACGGGCTTGAGGCCTAGTTTCTCTGCTCCGTATACATCTGATACGCCGTCACACCCACCTATGAAGGCGGCCCTGTCAGCGATTAACGCCAGTAGAGGATGTACGGCTCTGGCGCCGAAGAATAACAAGGCCTTATCGCCCGCTATCTTCTTGCACCTAGCCGCCTTGGTTGCTATGCTCGTTGAGTGTCTTAAAGTGCCAAGTATTACGGTCTCAAACTCGCAAAATTCTTCATATGGGCCCTCAATGTTCATGACCGGGTGCATGGGCCTGAATATCGTCCCCTCTGGCAATGCGTAGACGTCAACTTCCTTGCCCTCCAAGATCTTAACAACCTCACCCACTCCAACTAAGACAGCCCATTCGTAGCCCTTTGGCATCGAGTAAGCATGTACCTCAGCCACGACCCTAAGTCTAGACAGCCCTTCTTTCTTCAAGATCTCCTTGGCCCTCTCGAAATATATGTCGGTTATTTTACCTTGAAGTATCTCATCGGCAGTGACAGCATAGAGGTCTGCCACGTAGGTCCCCCCATTTATCGACGTGGCCCTGTACTAATGAGATTGCATGTCGCATTAAGTTAAAATCTTTTCTAGCAATAGCTTGAGGTGGTTCGAGGCCCTTCGTGGTGAGGACGTTGAGGTTGAGGGACTTAGTGCTTAGTGAGGACGACGTAGCAGTCGTCGAGGATGAGGTCTCGCCAATCTTCGAGGCACCTCTCATTCTTAAGAGGTACGACGGAGGTCCCATAGTCCTGTTCAAGAGAATCAAGGGCCACGACATGTGGGCAGTTGGAAACGTCGTGGGCTCTAGGAAGAGATTGCTGAAGTGGCTTAGGGCCAGGGACTACAACGAGGCCTACCAGAGGCTTATTGACGCGTTAGAGAGACCCCTAAAGACGTCCCAAGCGAGCGGCTTTTATGACTATTACCGCAAACTAGGTGGCGGCCTTGCTAAGCTCCCAGTCTTTAAATATTACAAGGGGGACGCTGGGAGGTACATAACCAGCTCCGTAGTCGTGGCCGAGTTCAGCGACATATGTAACGTCTCAATACACAGACTCTTAGTTTTAGGCAACGAGAAAGCGGCCATAAGGATAGTCCCTAGACACCTTTACGCCCTGTACACGATGGCTAAGGAAAAAGGGGTTGACCTACCGGTTGCAGTGATCATAGGTTGTCATCCATTAATAACCATAGCCGCAGCGTCTTCGCCACCCTTTGGCGTCAACGAACTGTGGGTGGCCAACAAGTTACTCGAGGGCGAAATGAGGGTTGTCGCGACGCCAAAGTATAACATCTTAGTTCCGACAGACGCCGAAATAATCATCGAAGGCGTCATTAAGGCCGGCGAACTGATCGACGAGGGACCTTTCGCTGATGTGACTGGGACCTACGACGCCGTCAGAAAACAACCGGTATTGAGTGTAGAGGCCGTTTACGTCAAGGACGACGCGCTATATCAAGCTATCTTACCCGCGAGCACTGAGCACAGGCTCTTAATGGGCTTTCCCAAAGAGGCCGAGCTTTGGATGTCTCTCCGAAGGGTGTTGCCCGGCCTGCGTGGCGTGCGCCTGACCGAGGGGGGTTGCGGCTGGCTTCACGCGGTCGTAGCAATAGACAAGATAACTGAGGGAGACGGCAAGACCGCAATAATGGCGGCCTTTGGGGTTCATCCTAGCCTCAAGCACGTAGTGGTGGTCGACGGCGACGTCAACTTAGACGACCCTAAAGACGTCGAGTGGGCTATAGCAACGAGGTTTCAAGCAGACAGAGGGCTTGTCGTAGTGAGGGGGGCTAGGGGGTCTAGCCTCGACCCCTCCGCTGACCCAGAGACGCTCCTGACCTGTAAGGTAGGCGTGGACGCTACGAGGCCCCTGAGGGGCGACGTCAAGAGGTTCGAGAGGGCGAAAATACCAGGGGAGGATTAGTGAGGCTAAGCAAAACAGAGAAGATGATGTTGGAAGGGCGTTACGGAGAGGCCTGCAAGAGATCTCTGGAGTTGATAATAGCGATAGCTGAATCTTACGGTTGTGAGGGGCTCATTAAGGTAAAGAGCGCTCACGTGTCGGGGGTCTCTTACAAGAACATAGGCGACGCAGGGCTCGAGTACATCAGAGACCTTGTAGAAGGAGGCGCTAAGGTGAGAGTGAGGACCACCATGAACCCCTGTGGATTTGACCTAGATAAGCCGTGGCTCTTTGGCGTCGACGAGACATTCTTTAAAAGGCAACTCGAGATCATAAAGTCACTTGAGGCCATAGGGGTCGAGCCCTCACTGACGTGCACACCCTATTACTCAGACAACAAGCCCCGCAGGAGAGATCACGTTGCTTGGGCTGAGTCGTCAGCAACAATTTACGCCAACAGCGTGATTGGTGCCTATACTAACAGAGAAAGCGGTCCCTCGGCACTAGCCGCGGCCATTACTGGGAGGGCTGCTCTAACCAAGGATCACACGGATGAAAGGAGGCCGAGCGTCGTGGTCGAGGTTTTGGCTAAAGTCTCCGACTACTCCGACTGGAGCCTCTTGGGCCTCGTCACAGGGAGGCTAGTGCCAGACGAACCGCCTCTCATAAAGGTGAAGAGAGGAATACGTGCCACAGACGACGAGCTTAAGTGCTTCTCGGCTGGCCTTGGAGCTTCAAGCGCTACATCGATCTTCTGGACGGCCGAGCAGGATAATCAAGTACTGCACATTCCTAAGCGCATCGCCGTAACGAGCAAAGACCTAAAGAGGGCTCGCGAAGAGTGGGCTCTGACTAGGAAGCCTACAGTGATATTCATAGGCTGTCCTCACTGTAGCCTAAGAGAGATCAAGGAGATAGCAGAGAAGATTAAAGGGGGGAGAGTCAAGAAGGACGTCATGTTCATAATATCGACTTCGAGGAGTGTCTACGAGAGGGCCTCAAAGTTAGGCCTCCTCGACGTTATTGAGAGTGCAGGAGCGCACTTAGTCAAAGACACGTGCCTGGTCGTCTCACCTATGAAGCTATCGAGAAACGAAGTTGTCTTAACTGATTCAGCTAAGACGGCCTATTATGCTGAGACCATGACTAATGCCACAATAGCCCTCGGGAGTAGGAGAGTATGCATAGAAGAGGCCTTGGAGATGTAGTGTTTAAAGGCAAAGGCATAGTGAAGGGGTCCTTTCGCGGAGAGGCATTAGTGACCCGTAAGCCCATATCGTTTCTCGGCGGGGTCGACCCATCAACCGGAGAGGTCGTCGAGAGGGACCACGAGCTGAAGGGTAGAATTTTGGCCGGGAAAGCGTTGATATTGCCTCATGGCAAGGGCAGTACCGTGGGATCTTACGTGCTGTACTCTTTGGCGAAGAGGGGACTGGCTCCCAAGGCAATAGTGACTGTGAAGACGGACTTGATGATTCTGGCCGGTTGCGTGATTAGCGGAATACCCCTTTTGAGCGAGGTGCCCAAGGAGGTCTTAAACGTAGTGGAGAGCGGCGACGTAGTGGAGATCGATGCATATCGAGGGGTCTTAAGGCTCATCTTGGAGCAAGAGTGACTTAATTATCTTCTCGCTGACCTCCGCAACGGACTTTCTCACGCTAGGGTGGGAGTACACTCTAATTATATCAACGTAACCTCTTAGGCTCTCCACTAGCCTCGAAAACTCTACCAACTTCCTCTTCACAAGGACTCCCTCCCTCTCTTCACAAACTGGGATGTCCGTAGGGTCTGGCTGCGTGGGAGTGTAGGGAAGCGATGGTATCATAGGGGTGTCTACAACGACCATCCATTGATCTACATTAGCCTTCTCTGCTATCATCTCCTCTATTTCCTTTTTGAGTTCTTCATCTACCCTGAAAGAGGACTCGGTCGTGTGCAGGACTATTTCACAGGCGGACTTGAAGAGGTGCCTCCTCTCGAGCATTGAATAGAGGTCGCAGGCGATCCTCATCTCCTTAGAGAGGCCATCCTTCTTCTTAGACAAACTCCTCATGTGCGACTCCACGTAGCCATCGTCCATGGTGAGGTACTCTTCTACGCCACTGAAGTCGAAAAGGCCTTCGTGCAAGTAAGCCGTCTCCACAACTTCTCGGAGCATAACCCAAGCGGCTCTAACGGTCCTGTGGAAGTAGACGGCCTTGAACATCTCATACCTCGATATCAACAAGGACTCGAGAGCGTAGAGGCTGGCTGGGAGCTCTAAGGCGAGGGATCCCTCAACGAGCCTGAGAGACATCAATAAACGGAGGGCATCCACCTTGCCGTACTCCACGCCGGTGTAGTACGAGTCCCTCAACAAGAAGTCTAGCTTGTCAACGTCAAACGGTCCTGAGATCAAGATGCTTAGAGGGGATTTCAGTCTGCCAATGGATAAGAGAGACACCGTATCGGGGCTATAGCCGAAGTCTCCTATCTTGTCTCTAATCTCGGTATCCTTGACTATTCTCGCAGTCAGGTCTTCGTGCGTGAGGGCCTTGTGCCTTAGGACTGCTTCTTCAAATAGATGAGAAAAGGGCCCGTGACCCACGTCGTGCAAGAGGGCCGCGAGTCTAAGTTCTTGGGCTTCGTCTGCCGAGAATCCCAAGTCAAGCAATTTATTTCCCGCTATCGAGGCTAGATGTAGTACTCCCAAGGAGTGGCCAAACCTGCTGTGGTCTGCTCCTGGGTAAGTTAGATAAGCATTCCCGAGCTGCTTTATCCTATGGAGCCTCTGAAGCGGGTACGTGTCTAGAACGTCTCTTTCGAGCTCGTTTATTAGCACATAGCCGTGAACGGGGTCTCTTATCTCTCCCCAAATCCTAGCGCTCTTCTTCATTAAATATTGACCTCACGTCTCCTGAGCTCCCTTGCGACGTAGTCCCTTATATCTGAGGCGACTCTCTCTATGGGCCTCGAAGAGTTGACCACGAACCAACCATTTTTAGAGGCCATGTCTAAGAGGTGCTTTCTGACCGCCTCTAAGAAGTTATGTCTCTCGAACTTCTCCTTTAGGGCTCGCTTTCTTGAGAGCGACACCTTGGGATCCACGTCCAATATTATGGGAACGTCGGGCTTCAGGGAGTACTTGTTTATCTCGATTAACCAATCTAATTCCAAACCTTGAGCTTGCTGATAAGCTAGGGACGATATAATCGATCTATCTGATACGACTATGATGCCCTCGCTTAGGAGTTTTCTGATTTGCATGGAGTGTTCGACTCGATCTGCTGCGAATAGGAGAGCGTCCACGGCTGGATGGACTGTTTCGTCAAGCAAGTAGTCTCGGATAAGCATGCCTATCCTGCCGTTCGTGGGCTCTTTAGTCACAAAAACCCTCAAGCCCCTCGACGCTAGCCACTCTGCAAGCAACCTCGTGTGGGTGGTGGAACCCGCTCCGTCCACTCCGTCGAGCGATATGTATAGACCCTTCACACGTGGTCACTTCAAGATAAAAGGAAGAGTAGAAGGGCTTAAGTTTAAAACCCTGCTGCTATTGGGTCCTCAGGTTTCATAATCTCTCTCAACAACACAGTAGCGTAGCTGGACTTGGGCAAGGAGAACTTCATCTTCAAGGCATCACCTTCGACTGCACAAGATAGACCTAGAGGCTTAAAAGATAATTGCCTGAGCAGGCCCATCCTTCCCTGCAGACCTAAGTTCTCGAGGCTCTTGAACGGGGGCTCTAACTCTTCTTTCTTGAACAGTGAGAGTATCAACTCGCTCATGTACCCCTCAGCTTTTACCTTGATGCGAGCTGGGACGAAGGCCAGTATTGTTTGGTCCTTTCCCAACTCTAGTGAGCTCTTGGCTATGAAGGTCGGCCTCAGGGGGTTCCCGTAGGCATCGCAGTTAGCTATTATGTCGCCCTCGACGACTTTCCTCAAGGAGCCTAGCTTTCGTAACCTCTCGCTCAGCGCTTTGTTGAATATGTATGAGAGGTAGGCGTCCACGTGCAACGTTAACACGTACTTGGGGAGCCTCTTCAAGGAGCCCAAATAGTCGTTGGGTTTCTTTGCGAGCCACCTTATCATTAGGCGCTCGAATATCAAGCTCCTCGGGAACTTCTTTAGTGCGCGTTTGAAGTCCATGGTCTCGGCCAGAAAAGCTCTCGCCTCTCTGTGGTCCTTGGGCTCGTTTGGATAGGGGGTTGCCAACATCTCCATGACCGCTTTTTCATAGTCTCCTTGAATCAACAGCTTTCCAATTATGTGCGTGTTGGGTCTATTGATACCGAACCTTTGGTAGCCGTAGAAGTTCGGAACCCCGCCCAGCTCATTAAGTTGTGATAGGGTCTCCTTCAGGAGGTCCTCAGCCTCTCTTGTCGAAACATCGAGGTCCCTAATCACTATCGTAAAGCTGTTACCGAGTAACATGCCCGGCTTTAAGTGCTTCTTCGCTCTATAAACCCCGATGACTCTTAGCTTTTTGCTTGATATCGAGGAGACGTCGAGGTCTTCTGGGATCTTCACGGTAAACCTCTGCCTGGATATGGCCCTTGTATCCTTTAACCCTGCAAAGCCGACGTGTCTCAGTGAAATCCTCAACCTCTTGGAGAGCATCACAGCCGCGGTCAGCGTGTCTATGCCCCTCTTCTCCACGACCAGAAGGGCAAGGGGTCCTGATGTCCCTCCCTGAAGCGGGATTTCCTCGACCACAAAGTCCTCTAAGTTCTTCCTGATGACCCCACCTATACCATTAGTGGTCGTTCCGTAGACCTCCATGCCTAGAGATTCGTCTATCTCAGATTTCGATTCTAGGACCATGTCTATCACAGCAACTTCAAGTGGCCCGTTACCCTGTCTATGAGGGAGGAGGGGGCTGGCCCTATCCCCAAGGCTGTTATCGTGCCTGGCTCGAGCTCCGTTAAGCCTGCGTCAGAGACCAAGTAACACGGCAATTTTAACTCTCTGGCTTTCCTTTCGAGGGCTAAGAGCTCCTCTAAGCTCTGGACCCCTACAACGACTTTCTTTTGGCATTGCCGAAACCACTCTTCGACCCAATCTGGCCTAGACCTCCTGGCCTCTTCGAGGCTTGAGACTGACGCGTGGGCCACTTGGGCACAAGTCTTGCCTTTGCTCATCTTCAAGTCCTTTCTCACAACTATCACTTGCTTTACCTCGGTTGAGGTCATAACCTAAAATAGCTATTAAAGCATCCCTCACATGAAGTTAGTGGTGCAACAGTTGAGGTCTCCCGAAGTTGTGGTGATAGGCGGGGGGCCTTCAGGTCTAAGCGCTTCTTGGAGCGCCGCTTCTCGAGGGGTTGAGGTGGCAGTCCTCGAGGAGCACGAGGAGATAGGAAGGCCAAGGCACTGCGCAGGCCTAGTCAGCGGTGAGGGATTGAGGCTCATAGGCATGCCTTGCAAGGGCGAGTACGTGGAGAACGAGATCAGAGAAGCCGTGGTCACAGCTGACGGCTTTTACGTGGAATTGAGGAAGCTGGGAGAGCCTATATACGTCTTGAATCGAGAGGTTTTTGACAAAGCAATGGCCGATCGCGCGGCTAGTCGCGGGGCTGAAATATTGTTGAGAAACAGGGCGAAGAAGATTGAGAAAAGCGGAGACAGGTACGTGGTCAAGACGAACGGCAGTTCGTATGCATGCAAAGTCGTCATCGATGGCGAGGGTGCCGCTTCTAGACTTGTCAGAGATATGGGCCTGGAAGGGCCTAAGCTTAAAATTCCTGCCCTTCAGGTCGAGGTCAAAGGTCACGTAGATTTAGACAAGGTCTTAGTCATCTTGGGCAATGAGTGGGCTCCTGGCTTCTTCTCATGGGTAATACCGATAGGTGATGGCAGGCTACGCATAGGCCTAGCGTCGATCATCGGCCACTGCGATATCTTGTTAAAGAGGTTAACTAGAAGGCATCCTCTTGTGTCTAAGCTCTTGAAAGGAGCTAAAGTAATGGATAGGTATGGAGGGATGATAGTCATAGGTCCTCCGAAAGAGACCAGCAAGGGGGACTTCATGGTCGTTGGCGACGCGGCTGGCCAGACTAAGCCTCTAACCGGCGGTGGAGTCGTCTACGGGGCTCTGTGCGGTTCTCTAGCAGGAATCGTTGCCTCGGGCGTTATTAGCGGGGAGGTTGATGCCTCCTTGTACGAGAGGTTATGGAGGAGGTTTTTGGGCCTAGAAGAGCGGCTGGAAAGGCTGTTGAGGAGGATCTTCACCGCCAACGACGTAGAGAAGTTGTTGAGCTTGGCCTCGAGGAGTGGGTTGTTATCGCTCATAGAAAAGAACGTCCACTACGAGTATCACGCAACCTCGGTAATGAAAAGACCCTATTTGCCTCTTCTAGGCTCTTCGCTCTTAGCCCTCCTCTTATCTGCAAAAGCATTTAAATACCTCCTACAAGCTCCGCTCCTTACGCGGAGGAGGTTAAAATTTGTCTGAGGTTCAGTTGCCTTTGTGTTCCTCGTGCAAAAGGCCCATAACCCCCGGGACTAAGAGCACTAAGCTCTACTGCCCAAACTGCGGGGAAACGCTTTTTTGGAGATGTTGGTATTGCAGGAAACACGCCAAGCCTTACAAGTGCCCTAAGTGTGGATTTCAAGGGCCTTAAAGCAAGGTGATGAAAGTGGCTAAGGTAATGGTTATCCTGAGGATCCTTCCAGCAGATGTGGAAGTGGACGTAGAAAGCCTGAGGGAGAGAATTCAAACGGCAATATCAAAACTAGGAGGGGGCTTTGCTTTCCAGTCTTACAAAGTTGAGCCCATAGCCTTCGGCCTCAAGGCCCTAAGACTTGCTATCGTGATGCCAGAGGAGACTGAGGGAGGTACGTATTTGCTAGAGGAGACCGTACGAAGCGTTGAGGGTGTAGGAGAAGTAGAGGTGGAAGTGGTCTCGAGGATTAGCTGATTCTGAGATAAGCTTAATTAAGAAGAAGGCTTAGCGTTAACTTGCTGAATCGAGTTTTGCCTAGGTAGCATCATTTGGAGGTTAGAGCGCTGTACTAAAGGTACTTGAGGTGTAAGGTTTGCCCGATGAAAATGAAAAGTCAGCTAGGGATATGGTAAACGAGGTTGTTTTGAGAGTTGCAGATGCCAAAGCGAGAGACGTGGGGAGAGGAAAGGTCAGAATAGACAGCGAGGTTATGAGGAAGTTGAACTTAAACGTAGGTGATGTCGTTGAGATCGAGGGCAAGAAGAGGACTGCGGCTATAGTCTGGCCAGCCTATATAGAAGATCAAGGAGCAGGCATAATAAGAATGGACGGGCTCATAAGGAGAAACGCTGGCGTGGGCATAGGAGATAAGGTCGTTGTCAGAAAAGCAAAAGTGTCTCCAGCTCAAATGGTCAGGCTCGCCCCCGAGTCATTTACGATATCAATAGATCACAGTTTCATGAACTTTGTCAAGAGGAGGCTCATTGACTACCCCTTGGTCGAGGGCGATCATGTCCTCATTCCTGTCTTAGGCCAAGCGATACCGTTCGTCGTCGTGGCCACTAAACCTTCGGGAGTAGTCGTCGTGACGGAGTCCACGAACCTGATAATCCATGAGAAGCCAGCCGAGGAAGCTCGAGTCACGAGAGTGACTTATGAGGACATTGGGGGTCTCCACGAAGCAATTCAGAAGATCAGAGAAATGGTTGAGCTGCCGCTCAAGCATCCCGAACTCTTTAAGAGATTGGGCATCGAGCCCCCGAAGGGGGTGCTCCTCTACGGCCCCCCTGGCTGCGGCAAGACCCTCCTGGCCAAGGCAGTCGCTAACGAAACAGACGCTCACTTTTACGCTATCAATGGCCCCGAGATAATGAGCAAGTTCTACGGAGAGAGCGAGCAGAGGCTCAGGGAGATATTCGAGGAGGCCAAGAAGAACGCCCCCTCGATAATATTCATAGACGAGATAGACGCGATAGCGCCGAAGA
>Ga0209183_1000429_pt1 | contig 17394 bp, 11 predicted proteins | sample LHCtaG_2_FD_184120 | JGI IMG/M metagenome (GOLD analysis project Ga0209183, IMG submission 184120) | Hot spring microbial communities from Little Hot Creek, USA to study Microbial Dark Matter (Phase II) - LHC4sed_replicate (SPAdes)... | ecosystem: Environmental > Aquatic > Thermal springs > Hot... | reverse complement strand
TCCCAATTGAAGAGAAACCCCTATTAGCCAATCTTATCACTTCTATAATCAATAATGCACCCTCCCATTAATGTACATGACAACAAGAAAGAGGGTATTTACAGTGGATTTTTCCGGCAGCTTTTTAGATTCCCGAGTAGATTTTCTAGACGATGCTTAACATCTCTTACTCTTGAATAGCAAGGGAAGCTTGAATGAATACAAACTCATCTCGTAGACCAACCACTTGATCACAATGTTATCATCTAATAGATGGATGATGAGCTAATTGAATTGTTATCGAACATCCGATATCCTAGTTCACGGCATGGAGGAGATAGCTAGCACTATAACCCATAGTATCGCTCAAGTTTGCATTATCCATATAGATTCGTAAACTACTTTTCCATAAGAGCGGGGGTTGGTAAGCTAAGTATTTGCAAGTCTACCTTAATATCGGATTTAGTATTTTTTTGAGTAGGTTTCGTTCACTTTTCTAAGGTGGAGTCCGGTTTGTCCTGGTCTACGAAATGTGTTTGATAGTAGGTTATGGTGGGCTATAGAAAGTTTTATATGTGATTCTATGTGTATCTGGTGTGTTGGATGTGGATGGGATGGAGTGGTATTGGTGGTTAGCTGTAGCTGTATTCGTGGTTCTAGGTATTTGGACATTGATACCGGCTCCGGCGAGTAAACTATGCCTACTAGGCTATTACGCTCACTGCAGCTTCACACCTGTAAGCACGTTGATATGCTGGGCTATAGCCGGAGTAATGTATTGGCTAGGCAAACGTAGAAGCAAGTAGGAGACCAAATCTATTATGATTACAGATTCTAGCTTCTTCTATTGGATATAATCATTGTATGCAGTAAATTAATGAGGGGACTTTAGAGTCTAAAATCAGTATGCATAATTATAAAAAGAATAGTGAAAACTCTTATAAGAATATTAATAAACAACATTACAAATGCTATAAAAAATATGCTTAGAACATATCAAGAATTAAAAAGCGAAGAAACTAGATATAATATAGAAGCACTTAAGTGAGTATGACTAAGTTAGGTCAAATCTCAACATTAATATAAATATTAAACTTTCTAAACTACATTATTAAATATATTTTTATGTTTAATAGCAAAAATATAATTCATTAATTATTGATTCATATTTATATTAGATTGCATCTAATTAACCACACCATCTATCGTTAAGAAATTGAGATCAAAGTAAAATTGCGAAAATATAATTTAGGAATATATAAACGCTTAAAGAATATTTGTTTCTTATAGCCTTACCTGTTTTTATCCAAATGGGGAAGGTGAAGGGAGAAATCTTGGTAGAGATAAAAAGTATCCTGTGATTAAGTAAAGAGCTAATAATGATAAAGAATATACTCCTAAAATTTTATCTGCATCAAATGCTTTAATATAAAGATACACAAATACTGTCACTAATAATATGATGGATGAGGAATATTCGTTCCACGAAAGTATGCCTTACCTAATAATCCCAAAAATGAAAACTTCAAGAAAATTTAAGTGTGGATTCCACACAGTCTTGGTTTGAGCTGTAATGGGAGCTGCAACCTCACCTGTCTGTGTATAACCGTAAAGTAGCCATAGAAACATGGCGCAAAAAGGAATAAGATGAAATTCTAGTAAGTATCGAAAAAGTTAATGCGATACTTGACATGAAATATCTTTCTTTTAGAAAGAAGTACCATCCGAGTGAAGTGTTTGTTAACCATAATCATTCACTGTACCCTACTGATGCAAAAGATATAGTGTGGGGAAGAATGCAGAAATGAGTGTTGAATATGTAGCATACTCATTATCAGTGTAAGTTGCTGCAATCTTATAGTATATTGGTATCCAAGCGATGCCACATATCAGTCCAGCTAAGGCTGTTGCAACCCCACTATGATTAGTGAGAATAGAGATGATCTTGATAATGGCTGGGAAAGCTGGCAGAAACGCCCAATGCCGCAGATCGACATATCCCAACGATGCAATCCGATCATAAAAAGCGGAATCCCACCTATGGAATATTAGCCACCATTCATCGAATTCGAGCCTATTGTATGACTTCACATAATCTAAATTGAAAGCAATAACTTTACTAAAAACTAATAATAGAATAATCTTACCATACGGGTTTACTACGATTTTACTCAAAGTCTTTAAATACCGAAGTCCTATCAAACTAACTTTTAGTTGATTTCGTATATTTAAACCTGTCGTAGGATGATTATTTTCATTTAGAGTTGTAGGAGAACAACCGTTATCTAACTAGTCGTACTAGAATGTATCTCCAAGAATTTCGAAATAAAGATTGTAACTATTTTGCTTACATATTACAATTCCCATCTCCCGTAATGTGATTCGCAAACTTAACTCTACTAATGCTATATTTACATGAAAAATTGATATAACTTCAGCTAACTTCCCTCTATTTTTGGTTTTAAGCAAGCGGGTTAGAAAGACAAACCAGACAAGAGCCATATTTAGGGTCTGGACTAATCGTCGCCACCGAATCTGAAATCTGAACTTAAGTAGAATAATATGGTAGATTTAGTATTTATGGTATTAAGTGTTCACCTTCTTCAGTGCTTTCTTTCCGGGTTTTGCCGCGGTGATGTTGCATCTCTGCCTATTTTGGAGGTTAAAGCGTATGCAAAATAAGTCGTTATCATTTATAATCCTTAGAGTAGTAGAGTTGATGGGGGTGGAGTCTATCTATGGATTTGGAGTGCTCTGAATCTTCGAAGCATTCATCCTATTTCACTTATAGGGCGGGTAGGGCTAGGGAGATATCGTTTCCGATCGGCGGTATCGGAACTGGCTGTATAGGATTGGCTGGGAACGGTAGGCTAATCGATTGGGAGATTTTCAATAGACCGAATAAGGGAGGTATCAATGGAGCTTCGCATTTCGCTGTTAAGGCTGAGGTGGATGGGAGGGTTTTGGATGCTAGGGTTTTAGTCGGCGATCTACCGCCTCCGTATATAGGTGAGTTCTGTAAGCCGCCGTATCAATCATTCGGCTTCGGTCCACCGATAGGCTATATGGCTGGGCTACCACACTTCAGGGATTTCGAGTTTGAGGGGACATACCCGGTTGCTAGGATAAGGTTTAGAGATGAGAGGTTTCCTGGGAATGTATCCTTAACAGCCTTCAACCCATTCATCCCACTCAACGATCTGGATTCGAGTATACCGGCAGCCTTCTTCGAAGTAGAGATAGAGAATAGTAGCGGGGAGGAGATCGCGTATACGGTATGCCTTACCGTTCAGAACCCATTCCCAGCAGGTACGACGGTTAATATGTATGGTGAAAGGAGTGGTGTACACTTCATAAAACTATCGTCGACGAGATTCGATGAGGATGATCCGGAGTTTGGGGATATTACGATAGCAACAGATGCATCGACTGTCAGCTACCAGGAGTATGGGTTTAGGGGGTCTTGGTTTGATTGGCTTCACATCTACTGGATGGATTTCACATCGCCGGGGAAGTTTAGGAATAGGAGTTATCGACAGCCTCAGGAGGGTGTAAGGGATTATGCTATACTAGCGGTGCATATGAGCGTTAAGCCATGTGAGTCGGGTAAGGCTAGGTTTATGTTAGCGTGGAGTTTCCCAAACTGCTATAACTACTGGAAACCTGAGGGGGATGGGAAACCGACTATATGGAAGAACTACTACTCTAGAATATTTAGGGATTCCGTCGAGACAGCTATCTACTGCCTGAATAATTGGGATAGGCTTTACGAGAAAACCATTAAGTTTAGGGATGCACTCTTCTCCTCGACTCTCCCGGTATTCATCATAGATGCTGTTTCAGCGAACATCTCGATTCTAAAGTCGCCTACGGTTCTACGTTTAGAGGATGGCTCCCTATATGGTTTCGAGGGCTGTCATCCAAACTCAGGCTGCTGCGAGGGGAGCTGTATGCATGTATGGGCTTATGCCTACGCACCACTCTTCCTCTTCCCGAAGCTGGATAGATCGATGTGGGATCTACACTATAAGTACGATCAGAGGGGGGATGGAGGGATAAGCTTTAGGCTCCAACTACCGCTTGGTAGGGGGAGATGGGATTTCCCTCATGCAGCTGCGGATGGGCAATTCTGCAGCGTTATCAGGGCTTACGCCTACTGGAAGCTTACCGGGGATGATGAGTGGCTTAGGAGGAGTTGGCGGTCGATAAAGAAGTCGATCGAGTATGCTTGGGCTGAGACGAACGAGGATAGATGGGATCTCGATAGGGATGGCGTCCTAGAGGGTAGGCAGCATAATACACTGGATATCGAACTCTTCGGGCCGAACCCCTGGCTAACCGGCTTATACCTCGCAGCTTTGAAAGCCGGGGTTGAGATGGCTGAATATCTAGGTGAAGCTGAAAAGGCGGAGGAGTATAGGAGGTTATTCGAGAGGGGTAGGCGTTGGGTTGAAGAGAATCTTTTCAACGGCGAATACTTCCACCAGCTAATAAATTTGAGGGATAGATCGATCCTCGAAGAGTATCTCTCAACCGATCCAGGGGTTATAAGCTTCTACTGGGATGATGAGCATGGAGAGATAAAGTATCAGATCGGTGAGGGATGCCATATAGATCAAGTTTTAGCTCAATGGCATGCGAATATCTGCGGATTAGGTGAAATATTCGATAGAGGGAAGGTTAAGAGCACGTTAAGATCGATATACAAGTATAACTTTAAGAGGAGTATGAGGGGTTTCTTCAACCCCTGTAGGGTATTCAGCTTAAACGATGAATCTGGGACGGTGATATGCAGCTGGCCTCATGGAAAGGCTAAGCCCGTTATCCCTATTCCATACGCTGAGGAGACTTGGTGTGGAACGGAGTATGCTGTTGCATCCCACATGATTCAGGAGGGGCTCGTCGATGAGGGGCTCGAGATAGCTAAGGCTGTTAGAGATCGGTATGATGGGGAGAGGAGGAATCCGTGGAATGAGATCGAATGCGGAAGCAATTATGCACGCTCGATGGCTTCATACATACTCTTACTAGCTCTCAGCGGATTTAAATTCGATATGGTTAGAGGGGAGATAGGATTCAATCCTACGATGATGGCTAATGGTAGATTTAAATGCTTCTGGTCGGTTGGAACAGGCTGGGGGGTATTCGAGGTGAGAGACGATAGAATTCTACTAACGGTAGATTACGGTTTCCTCAGGATTAATGCCCTCAGCCTACCATTCCTGAGGGATAGGAAGGTAAAGTCTGTGGAGATATTGGGGAGGGGGATTGGGTATAGAAGGTTTGAGGATAAGCTAATTTTCACAGAGTCCATCCTCCTCGAGGAGGGGATGAACTTAACGATAACGATCGAACCTTAAACATCTTTCAGAGGATCTAGTATGGTAGACTGAACATTTGGTTGTAGGCTGATCGCAACCTATATTACCGAGGGGTGAAGAGTTAAATCATGTACCGTGAAGGTTGAGTTGCTATGATGAAGAGGAGGCTTGGGAGAACGGAGCTTATGGTCTCGATAATAGGTTTCGGTGCGATAAAGCTGCCGCTTATAGATCGGGAATTATCGGCTAAGATACTGAATAGGGCTATCGATCTAGGGATAAATTTCATCGATACCGCGAGATCTTATGGTGATAGCGAGGAGAAGATAGGTTTAGCTCTGAGCAAACGTAGGGATGAATTCTATATATCGACTAAGAGCGGAGCCTTAACGTACGATGAGATGAAGAGGGATATAGAGATCAGCCTAGAGAATCTTAGGACAGACTACATAGACCTATACCTATGCCATAACCCGAATCGACCTGAGAAGTATGAGAGGATCATGAGTGAGGATGGAGCTTTGAAAGCTCTTAAGGAGGCTAGGAGGGAGGGTGTTATCGGGTATATAGGCTTCAGCTGCCATAGATACCATGAAACTATGGAGAGGGGTATAAGATCAGGGGAGTTCGACGTGATAATGGTTTCATACAATATACTGAACGATGAGCTTGTCGATGAGAGAATCCTACCTCTAGCGAGGGAGATGGACGTCGGCGTTATAGCTATGAAGCCTTTCGCAGGAGGCTTCCTAGCTTCACCTCCTCCAGAGCTTCTCAAGAAATCTAGGATCCCGATAAACGCTGAGACAGCGCTTAAGTTTGTCCTATCGAACGAAGCCGTCGCAACGGCGATCCCAGGGATGATGAGGATCGAAGAAGTCGAGGAGAACGTGCGTATAGGAGAAAATTTCACGTCGATGAGTAGCGAGGAGAGGATGGCTCTCATAGAAGCCGTCGAATCTATAGGTAGGGAGTTCTGCCGTGGATGCGGATACTGTCAGCCATGCCCTCAAGGTATACTCATACCGATAATACTACGCCAACTAGCATACTACAAAAACTACGGTTTGACAAGCTGGGCTAAATCGAGGTATAGAATGGTCGAAGTTAAAGCAAGCTCATGCATAGAATGCGGGCAATGCGTAAGGAAATGCCCATACGAACTAGATATCCCAGAAATGCTTAGAGAAGCACATACACTACTAACAAGCTAACAACTATCTAACCGGAATTCGAATCTAAATCCATCCAGATTGGCAACTATATGAAGCTATGGAGGCTTCTAGAGCTCTCTAACTCTACTTAATGCCGAAACCCGGCTACGAGAAACTAGTTATGCATCAATTAATTCCTTTCACCCTCAAGGTAGATTCTTTAGACGACTATATTCATTTACCGTCTATCAGCTGGAAGCCCGGTGGGTATACATCCCGCTTAAGCTTTGAATATTTCATCGATCATCCCTTCGGTATCTATACCAATCGAATCCATCTGTAATCTCGATGAAACGGAGTCTGAGGGGATCCACCCTCCTCGCTGGGGGTGAACGAGCTACCGGAGACTTCTGCTACAGCTTATCTAGAACTTCTATGGATAATATCGCGGGAAGCTCCATAAACCTGCGCTTACCTCATGGAGAAGATATGGAAAAATACTATGGAAAAACCCGGGGGGGGAGGGGTCTAATCGTCTAATCCCGATCTCTAACTGGTAGCGGGTTCAACGTGTATCCCTTGACCTTCTAACTAGTATCCTCGATGCGATTATACCTTCCAGCGATGGCGTGGATATCTCTATTCGAAGACCTTCGTCTCCATAGCTCCACACGGGCTTCTCCCTGGATCCGATTAATTCTACATCTATTATCTCTTCATCCTCATCGATCAATCTAAGGTTTCTAGCTAGCGATCTAAGGTTTATAGTCTTCGATCCAGTGGATGTTACCGGTGTTACCGCGTATATCATCCTACCCGTCGGGTATGCATCCCTCATAGTGTATCGTACATCCCCCTCCATGAATCCGATGCTTCTCTCGGTGAAGAAGCCTCCTCTAGCTAGGCGTGATGGGCCTTCACCGTAGACCCTCCACGTTCCTACACCGTATACGGCTTCCCCATAAATCCTAAGCCATCCACCTATATCCGATAGTATCCTCCTCTGCTCCTCAGGTATCACCCCGTCGCAGCGTGGACCTATATTCAGTAGGAATACACCGTTCTTACTTACTACATCGATCATATGCCATACGATACTCTCAGCGGATTTATACTCCGCATCCTTTATGTAACCCCAGGATCTATAGTCTACCGATGTATCTGCTAGCCATGGGCTTGATCTAAGCTCGGTTATCGATCCTCTCTCAGCTAGATCAGGTATAGCCGCTCCCTCTGGGAATGCTCCATGCTTATACACGATCACAGGCTCTATACCCCAGCTCCCAGATCTATTATAGTAGTATGCTGCGAAAGCTTTCAGGTAGGGTTCGAAAGCTGGGTTAGCTATCCACCAATCGAAGTATACCAGGCTAGGCTTATACTTCTCGACTACCTCTACTATCCTTAGCAGCCAATCCCGTAGGAAATCGTCGTCTGGGGGTATGTTATCCGGTCCGGGTGGTGCCCGAGGATCCGTTGAGGCGGGTTTAGCAGGACCGTATAGATCCATGTATCTAGGATCGCCTACATCTGAATCTATACGCGTACCGGGTTCGAAGAACCACCAATGCTCAGCTCTATGGTATGATACACCGAATACTAGCCCCCTCCTCTCCACAGCATCCTTCAGCTCTCTAACTATATCCCTTCTAGGCCCGATCCTAGATGAACACCATCTAGTATACCTTGAATCCCATAGAGCATAGCCGTCGTGATGCTCGGCTACTAGGACTACGAATCTAGCTCCTGAATCCTCGAATAGCTTAGCCCATCCATCAGGATCCCATTCATCCGCTGTGAACATAGGTATGAAATCCTTATAGCCGAAATCTCTATGCGCACCGAAATTACTTATATGAAAATCGTACTCAGGCCTACTAGGCATATACATGTGCCTAGGATACCATTCGCTACCGTAAGCAGGTACGGAGTATACACCCCAATGTATGAATATACCGAGCTTAGAATCTGTAAACCATCCTGGAACCCTATAGTTCTTCAGCGAGCTCCATGACGGTTCGAACGGACCGCTCGTAGGAGCTGGTATAATCTTGAGTATATCGTATGGATCGATCATAGCCTTAGTTACGAGTATAGTATTCGTAGGCTATATAAGATTCGCTATGAATCTATGGATCCCTCAAGCTTAACTTCAACCTCCCTCCCATCATATCTAACTATCCTATAAGGCTTGGATTCCTCAACCCCCACCCCATATCCATCCCTAACTACTACTATATGGAACGATCTCTCTTTCAGCATACCTGGATAGCCTCCCTCCCTCGAGCCTATAACTAGCTTAGCCTCATCCTCCATCCATCTTATAGGTATCAGACTATACTCACCCTTCTCGTAGCTATATGTCTCACCATCATCCTCGTATAGTGTGAAGTATGCATCGACTCCACGGTATACTCTAACCTCTATGGGATCCCAAGGCTTCTCCTTAGCGTACCGTAGCGGTGGAGCCATAGGTATTATCGATCCAGCTTTAACATGTAGCGGTATCGTATCCAAGGGGGTTGGTGTTTCGATCGATAAACCTCCGCTTATACGTTTTCCAGTCCAGAAATCGTACCATCCACCCATAGTTCTAGGTAGGTATACCCTCCTACTAGGTATCCGTGGAAGGGTTACCGGGCTTACCATGATAGCTGATCCGAACATATACTGATCATCTATATCGGCTACCTTTGGATCCATCCTGAAATCCATTATCAATGGACGCATCAACGTATAGCCTTCGCTAGTAACCCTCCATGCATGAGAGTATATGTATGGTAGGAGCCTATACCTTAAAACCATATACTTTACGAGAATCTTCTCGTATTCAGATCCGAATCTCCAAGGCTCCTTAGCGTATGTAGTTCCATGAACCCTGAAGATCGGGCAGAAGACACCCCACTGGAACCATCTAACGAATACCTCTCTGTAGGATTCCGTCTCCGGGTTCCCGCTGAAGAATCCACCTATATCCGTCGTCCAGTATGGTATACCTGAGATCGAGAAATTCAACCCTGCGGCTATCTGCTCTCTGAGTATACCCCAATCGTGGCATATATCACCAGACCATGTTATAGCCGAATACCTCTGCTGACCTATGAACGATGATCTCGTGAGTATGACTACGCGTCTATTCGAGATCGAACGTTGACCTTCATAGACTGCTCTAGTAGTCATCAGGGAGTATGCGTTCAGATACTTCGAGCCTAGACCTACAGCTGTAATCGTAGAGTGGAATGGTGTATAGAATGAGGACCATCCTACACCTGTCTCAGGCTCTGTTGCATCCAGCCACCATCCATCGAATCCTAGCTCGAAGAAAGCCTTCCTTATATACTCCCAGTATAGCTTTCTAGCTTCATCGTTAAACGGATCGTAACACTAGTGCCTGGGCATATGAATCCTCTAGCCTCCATATCCCTGTATACATCTGTATCCTCATCGAATGTAGGCCATACGGAGATCAATACGTGTACGCCGAGTTCGTGTAGATCTCTAACCATACCCTCCGGATCAGGGAAGGATTCCTCGTCGAATTTGAAAGCGTTCCAACCGTATCTACCCCAATACTTCCAATCCAATACTATGATATCTAGCGGTATACCCTTCTCCCTGAAGGTTTTAGCGACCTCCACCATCTCATCCTGGGTTTTATACCTCTCCTTAGATTGCCAGTATCCGTATGCCCAGATCGGTAGTAGCGGAGCACCACCCGTTAATCTACGGTACGATGCTATAACCATATCTAGATCTGGACCGTATATGAGGTAGTAGTCTATAGCATCGGAGGCTTCAGACCATAATCTAACCCTATTATCGCCGTCATCCCTAAAGCTTTCGAACCTAGTCATAGAGTAGTTATCCCATAGTATACCGTAGCCTCTACTCGATACTAGGAATGGTATAGCTACATCCCAGTTTCTCTGTATGAGGGTAACCGTACGTCCATTATAGTTGAAGAAACCTGGATGCTGACCTAGACCGTAGAAACACTCATCCTCTGAGACTTGGAAAACCTGCTCTACGCTGTAAGCTCCCCCACCGTTCAGTTTAACCGGGTGGATCGATCTGGAAGCCTCCCTAACGATTAAGCATCCGGATGAGTCGTAGAATCCTATGAGGCCTGTATTCAGATCCACCGATGCCTGTATCCTACCGGTATCTATCGATACCTTGGATGGCTCCTCTACGATGCTCCAATCGACCTCCTCTAGATCTGTTCTAACTATGGATAGGCTGCTATCCCTAGGTAGCTTGGACCCCACGGTGTAGGTTACGCGTAGAACGTTATCGCCGCAGATCTGTATCCTCATCCTACCGTATGGATGCATATGGAATGTGATATCTCTAGATCCTCTACTATAGGATTTCACGGTTGGGGATGGGTATCCGTTGAGCATCCCGATAGGAATACCCATGTATAAACCGTATATAGGATTTACACTACTAGGCATCCTATAGTTCTAGGAGTATTATACCGATGGAGGCTAATGTCACAGCTACCCATATCCTCACGTTCAATCGTTCCCTAAGGGATGAGCTTGCTAGTATAGCTGAGATTATAGGCTGTATACCTGTTATAACAGTAGCTTTACCAGCTCCGATCAGCCTTATACTCTCAAGGTATACGGTTGTTCCGAGAGCTAAGCCTGTTAAACCTGAGAGCGAACCCCATAATAGTAGACGGGTATCCTTAAGCTTAGCTAGGCTACGCCTACATAAAGGGAGCATAGCTACAGCTAGTATCAGGAATCTATAGGCGTTACCGATCAGAGGATCTACGCTCCTAACACCTATGGATACGAGGATTATAGCTACAGACCATAGGAGAGCCGAGGTTAGGGATAGAGCTATCCCGGATAGGTATCGATTCGAGCCTATCGTAGATTCTTCCTTCGATAAAGCTACTATAATCGTCGCCGAGACTACGGATAAACCTCCAGCTATATCGGTAAGCGTTATAGGTTCACCGACTATGTACGCTGAAGCTAATAGCACCATCAACGGGTACACCGAGGATACAGCTACTCCTCGCGAGACGCCTATAGCATATATACTCTTGAAGAATACCGTATCCCCTAAGCCTATACCTATCATCGTAGCCGCTAGAAGGAGGATGAACCCGTATACGTCTATATCGAATATCAATCCTCTATGCGTGAACAATAGTATTAGGATTAGAGCTATCGAGCCGGATATAGCTCTTACGAAGTTCAACTCTACCGGTGTAGAGTAGCCTAAAGCTTTCCTAGAGAGTACAGGTGTCACAGCCCATAGTATAGCCGTGGATAACGCTAAGAGTTCACCTAGCATAACGCAGCCATCTACCGTGAGCTAGATCCCATACTTAACGTTTACCTACTAGAAATCTATAAGTTGAAGACCATGTATAGGTTTGCTTTAGGCTATGAAGATTATGGTATGCGGTAAAGGTGGAACTGGTAAGACTGTTGTATCCATCCTGATAGCTAGGGTGTTATCCGAAAAGTATAGAGTTTACATAGTGGATTCCGATGAATCCAACATACTCCTACCCAGACTCTTAGGAGTCGATCCTCCGAAGACACTGATAGAGTATATAGGTGGTAAGAGGGATGAAGCTGAGTTAGAGGGTATGGAGGTCGATATAGCTTCCATGCTATCTAGAGCAGGGTTAGGTGTAAGGCTTAGAACACTACCAGGAGAGTATATATCGTACTCTAGAGATGGCGTAGGGTTGACGATTATAGGTAAGGTTAGAGAATACGGTGAGGGGTGTGCATGCCCGTTCAACATACTCACAAGGATACTCCTCAAAAACCTCGTATTAGATAGCGATGAGAGGGTTATAGTCGATACGGATGCAGGAGTTGAGCATATAGGTAGGAGGATAGAGGAGGCTGTAGACGGAATCATAGCTTTGATAGATCCTACCGCTGAATCCATAGAGACTGCGGCTCTACTCAGGGATATAAGCCTCGATCTATCCAAGAAGTTCTGGGTTATAGCTAACAAGGTTGATGGAAGGATGAAGGAGATATTAGCTGATAGAGCTGGAAGGCTAGGCGTCAGGGTAGATGGATTCATAAGATTCGACGAAGAGATAGTGGAATCATGTCTACTAGGAGAGGAGCTTAGAGCAGGTAGAGCTTTAGAGGATGTGAGGAGGATAGCTTACTCCCTTAATCTTATCGAATAAGCCCATACAGAACTGGTTATACTATACACGTAACGTTTATCGGCGCTGGGTAGATATAGCCATATATCGAGGCGGATTCATGCTTTCGACGAAGATTCCTATACTATCGGTCATCATCCTACAAATCCTAGCCTACACATCTATGATACTAAGCTACCAGGATTCAATCGATGAAGAAGTCGAACCTATAACCCTACCATACACATGGGCTTCAGGTATGATATGCTACTACTTCGACTTAGACCCTACATCGGATGGATACCAGCAATCGATCACAGTCGAGGCGGGAGATCTCGTAGTAGCGGAGATAAGATTCCAGCGTTGGAGTATATACGGAGGGGATAGAGTTAACCAGGTATTCCTACTATACTCCTGGTCGCGTAACTGGAATCCACCCACACACTATCTACCCCTATGGTTCGGTGTATCAGGAGATTACCCAGGCGTAGCTAGGATATGGAGATTCGTATTCAAAGCACCTAGCGAGCCAGGAGTATATTATATATGGATTAGAGGGGATTATGCAAGCAGTATGGAGGAAGCTATAGCGAATATATGGTATATGTATCGCGGTCCACCACCGTACAGCGATGATGGGGGAGGTATAATCGGGAAAATAGTGGTGGAAGCTAGAGGTGTGACATATATGGATATAACGTTACGTATAGTATCCATCTTCCTCATACTAGGATTAATAGTTATACTTGCTTCGAAGCTTCTCGTTAAAACTAGGAGAAGATAAAATCTACATGGTGTATAACCGTATATTCTTCGATGCTAGATTCCCGGGAGCCTATCATATAAAACTGCTGAAGGTCATACTTTATATCTGACGCTCAACGTAAAGAGCTCTAGGATGTTTACTGAGCTTAAATCCAAGATTATAGAGCTACTTAAGGAGGATATAGAGTTTCGATACGCGGTCGCAGGCCTCCTAGGATTAGAGGAGATACTTAGACGTCTGGAGAGGCATGATGAGAAGTTTAACGAGGTACTAGGGGTTCTGAGGGAGCATACAGCTATTCTTAAGGAGCATACAGCCCGGCTTGAAGAACATGATAGGAAATTCGATGAGATACTCGCCGTCATGAGGGAGCATACAGCTAGGCTAGAAGAGCATGATAAAAAGTTTAACGAGATAATCGCTGAGATAAGGAGTATTAGAAAAGAGCTTATCGAAGTTAGATCCTATATCGAAAGGACTTCCTTAACACTCGAGGAGGAGGCTTGGGAGGTTATAGCTGGTAGATTTAGGAGGATAGGCGTGGATGTTAAGCTATCCCGTCTAGTACTCCCAGATATGGAGGTAAATATCTACGGTGCGATCGGGGATCTATGCATAGTAGGTGAGGTATCGACGAGGGTGGGCGTTAGGATGGTTGAATCTATAGATGAGAAGCTTACTAAGCTTAAGGATAGGTATCCAGAGCTATTGAAGGGAAGGATTATAAAGGTTATCTATACGATGTGGGCTACAGAGGATGCAGTGGAAGAAGCTAGAAGGAGGGGGATATGGCTATTGAAAGCGTTAGAGGATCTAACACCCCCACCCTACGAATCGATCGTATGAAAGTTAGCCTAACTTTCAACCTTATAAAGTCTAGATGTATGAGAGGATATGGATACGATGAAACTTCTAGTAAACCTCTAAGGCTTCAACCCCTCTTTCTGGATACCATATCTGTAGAGAGCTACGACGATATAGCCTAGGTATCTAGATTAGTAGCATACGCATCGGTTGCAGTGTACGTTTGAACGGGTTAAGGATTAAACCTAGAATTTCGAGCGTTACGATACCTAGTAGAGCATAGTCATCTGCTTCACCTAGAACGACAGGCGTATGAGCTTCACCCTGCGGAAGGGAGATGAAGCATTCCGAAACCTTCCTCCTGATAACCGTGCCATCCGCTAATACGAAGTCATGCTCCCTCAAAGGTTTAAGCCCTATACTTCTCCAAACCCTCTCAGGAAGCACTGTATAAGTTGCTCCACTATCGACTAGGAAGCTAACCTCCTCCTCCCCTAAAGGCCCCTTAACCCTACCCACGATATACGTTACACCCAACTAAAACACCATTAATACTTCAACAACCAAAGCTATATAAATACATAGCAAGAATAGATTGCATGAATCCTATATACATTAGATTAATGGAAGATAAGGCTACGAGAAGCTGAGAAAATCAACTAGGAAAACTATATAAAACTGTGTAAATCTTCAGCTATGAATACCATAGGATCTAGTAAGGATAGTAGCGATACACCTTAACGTATTATGATACTTAAGAATACTAGCTAAGATGAATCTCAAATAAAAGTCGCATCTATCGATTTAAATTACATAGAAATGTGCGATATCTTATGATATAATATCCAGGGCATGACTTAAACTGGCATCCAATAAGCGGTAAACTATTAAGGTTTAACTATGTCATTTTATAGCAAAATTTTATAAAATGGAAATAATATGATAAAGTATTAATCACAAAAAATAAAAAGTGGAGTTACAGTATAGCTAGCGTCGTCGATAGATTATGTAGGAATGCGAATAGGACCGTTATCCCCGTGGAGCCTGCAACCATACCTATAGCGAAAGGCATAGCTACATCCTCATATATCCTCGCTCCACCTATCCTCATAACCACAAACTTAGCTATATACGCAACCACTGCTGGAATCAATACTATGTTAGGAACTAGATCGAACGCACCGATAGTTACACCTCCAGGGTTTACAGGGAACCATGGGAATCTGGCATGCAACGCATATATAACCGATACTATAGATGCTCCGATGATGAATAGTACCCAGTGCAATGGCTCCGGGTGATGCCCCAATCCGCTACGCCAGTAATCACCAACCTCAGCTCTACAAGGATACGTAGCTGCTCTCTGCTGGTAGTTGTTAGGTACACCTGTATAGTTGAACGAAGCTAGGTTTAACGCTCCGAAGCTACACCACATCTGAAGTAAAGCGAACAACGATACGACTACACCTAGCACTACAGCTATGATCATACCTACGAATATGTAGCGTGAATGTATACCTTCGATTGAAGCTACCTTATAAGATTCTAGTAGAGTCCCCATAGGTGCTGCGATTATGAACGTAGCAGACCACTCATACTCAGGGCTTAGAACTAGATATCTAACCTCTGGATTCCTTATGTAGAATGGTGAGCCTGGATCTGCAACCCACCACACCCTTAGCGCAGTCCAGTTATGATAGAAAGTATGACCATATAGTACGACATCCGTGACGCAACCGAATTCAGCAGCTACCTTAGCTCTACCCATATAGAATAAACCATTTACTATGTACCAGAAGACCCCGTATAATATAGGTAGATTACCTAAACTCGCATAATACCATGATGCTACAAATAGTAGCAAGAGCACTACATAGCATAATAGTAGATAGCGGTATTTCATAGGCTCCCTTGCTTCGAATTCCGGCGGAGCTTTACCGAATAACGCTTTAATACCGTTAAATAGCTCACCTCTAAACGTTACTAGTATAGGATAGAATACTAGTGCGAACATAGCTCCGAAGACGAGCATAGAGGGTGGCCCCCAATATAATTTCCAAGCAGTCATCATCGGCCCAGTAGAGCTATTCCTATAAACATCCATTTGAGCCCAACCTATTAGACCGAACTCCCAATACCCTAGATAATGCATCATAGGCCACCAAACCCAGTGGACAGCGATACATGCTACGATATAGCTGAATAGCGTCTTTATCGGTACTAGGAAAGCAGCACCTATCCAGAAGGCTTCGAACGTAAAATTCAGAGGAGCTAAAGGTATAATCTGATAAGGTGTCAGATTAATACCTACCGTATTGTATCCTAGTGTAACCGGCATGGTTATTCCTAGTCCTGGTAGTGTCCATGCCCAGTATGGGTATACCGCTAGGAATCCTATTAGTAGTCCTAGCCATAGCCATACGTTTTGGAATAGTTTTGTTCCTCCGTTTACCCTTTCGGATGCCATATCGATTAGTTTTGCTGCTGCTGTTGCGTGTGGGAATGGTAGTGCTTCTACGTCTATCCACTGCCTTCTGAAAAGTGTAGCAAGCAAACCGAACATTAGGTAGTATGTTATGAGTCTTGCTGTATGGAATAGTAGTGCAGGCATCCACTCACTCCATGGTACTGGTCCACCATACATCCAAGACTCCCATAGCTTATCGTTGAAGGGGTCGGGACCCCACTGCCAATGACAAGGCTTAAGATATCCTAGAGTCCATCTATGGAATCCAGGTATCTGTCTAGCAGTACCCATCATAGTTACGACGGGTAGTACACCGTAATAGCTGGGGAATAGGAATGCCATCCATACCATCATGGTGATGATGGCCATCTCCTGTTTATTCAATGTGCCAAGCTTGCCTAGAAATGCTCCTAAAACTGAGAATACTAAAGCCCAGAAGAAGGACATGGAGAAGTGTCCGAAGAACATATTATTCCATGAATCACTGTTAGATGCCCAGATAGCTCCGCCGGGACTGAATAATGCTATAGCACCAACCACTAGAACTACTATGATGACAGAGATGGCGCCGACTATGAAAGCCCTAGGTCTTATACCTACCTCCAGGGTTTTCATCGAAATTTTTATTGAAACTGATGAGGGATATATAAGCTTTGCTATTCAAACTATGCTTAATAGTGAAATATTTTAGTTAGCTATATATTTAAATTTATTTGATAGTTTTTCAGTATTAGTTCTATTATTGTTGCTGCAGTCCATCCGTA